>Ga0137415_10000169_pt1 | contig 55527 bp, 52 predicted proteins | sample CZODoug3_1_1_16f_FD_183082 | JGI IMG/M metagenome (GOLD analysis project Ga0137415, IMG submission 183082) | Vadose zone soil fungal communities from Angelo Coast Range Reserve, California, USA - CZODoug3_1_1_16fungal (Hybrid Assembly) | ecosystem: Environmental > Terrestrial > Soil > Vadose...
AGCCTGTTCGTCATCTTCGCATGCTGCCAATGCGTCGTGTCAGGAGCCCACCGAGGGCATCGTATGCGCGAGCGTACCGCCGGTAGGAATCCCCTCCGTTCACGAGGGGGGAGGATGTCAAAAAGTCGTGGTCTGCAATACCTGGTCCGGTACCGACTCACAAACCGGAGAGAAGACTCGCTTTTCCGGGATCGTGATCTGGCGAATCGCCCATCGTCAACTCGTGGAACGGTGGGCTTACCTCGAGGCGCCGAAGCCGGCGTAACCCAAGCCGGCAGAAAAAGACGGTGGCGGTCGTTCCCCGATTTGCGGTTCGATCCCCAAGCTGAGAACTGAGAAGCGAGAACTCCGGAACTGGCATCTAAGGTCAAGTAGACTTGAGCCCGGATGCCCCTTGAAATCCCACGCCTTCGGCGCTGGTTCGCGCTCGCCGCCATCGTTGCGACTCTGGCGGTCTTGGGCGTCTACGTCCACCGCCGCAGCCAGATCCGGGACGTCCTGAAAAATGTACCCGGCAAGATGGGCGTCGATATCCAGCAAACCGCCGAGGGATTCAAGGTCTCAAAATCCGAGGAGGGGCGCACCCTGTTCACCATCCAGGCGAGCAAGGCCGTGCAGTTCAAGCTGGGCGGCCGTGCCGAACTTCGTAAAGTGACCATCACGCTCTACGGGCGCGATTCGAGCCGCTTCGACCAGATCTACGGAGATGACTTCTCCTACGATCCCCAGACCGGCGACGTCATCGCCAAGGGCGAAGTGCGCATCGATCTGGAAGCCAACCCCGAGGGCCTGCTGAAGCCCGACCAGTCTGTTCCGGTCGCGATGAAGAACCCGATCCACCTGGTCACCCACGACCTGGTCTTCAACCAGAAGACCGGGGATGCCTTCACCAAGGCGAAGGTTGACTTGCGTATGCCGCAGGTCACCGGGTCGGCCCTCGGCATCCACTACACCGCCAAGGACAACGTCCTGACCCTGGAATCGCAGGTCAATTTGGGGCTGCCCGGGTCAGCGCAAATGCAGCTTCTGGCAACTCGCGGCGTCATCACCAAGGATCCGCGCCAGGTTGTTCTCGAGCAACCACGTGTAAATCGCGGATCGGTGCAGATGGAGGCCGCAAAGGCGATTCTGTTCCTTCGTCCCGACAACACCGTGGATCGGGTCGTTGCCAGCGATGGTGTGCAGGCTGAGGTGCCCGGACCTTCGCCGCTGCACGCGCGTGCCCGGCAGGCTGACTTCGTGCTCAATTCCGCCCAGGACGCTCTCTCGAGCGCCGTTTTCACCGGAGACGTGCAGCTCGAGTCCGGCGGGGATCGGCCCTCGCGGGCCGATGCGGGAAGGGTCTCGCTGGAATTTGGTGCCCGCAGTAGCGTGCGGAAGGTCCACGCGGCCGACAACGTCAAGCTGGTCGAACTTCCCCAAACCACCGGCGGCGCGGTCGCGGCGAATGCCCAAGGGGTGGAAGTCACCGCGCCCGCGATCGACTTCTTCGTTGCCAGCGGCAAGCATCTGGACCACGCCGAGACCGCGCCCGGAGGCCAGATCGTTATCCCCGCCGACAGCTCTCACAGCTCGCGCACGGTCGTGACCGCAGGCAAGTTCGAAGCTCGCTTTGACGATGCCAGCCACCTCAAAACCGTGCACGGCGAGCCCGACGCGAAGATCGTCAGCAGCACTCCCGGCCAGCCCGACCGCACCAGCACCAGCCAGAGGATGGACGTCGCCTTCCGTTCCACCGGCGGAATCGACTCGATCCTGCAGCAGGGAAACTTCAACTACGCAGATGGCGAGCGCCAGGCACGATCGGATCGCGCCCGTTACACGCCCCCTGACGAGATGCTGGAACTTTCCGGATCGCCGCGAGTGATCGACCAGGCCCTCACCACCACCGCGCGCACCATCCGCATGAACCGCGCGACGGGCGATGCCATCGCCGACGGCAGCGTGAAGAGCACCTACAGCGATCTCCGCGAGCAACCCAACGGAGCGCTCCTCGCTTCTGCCTCGCCCATTCACATCACGGCCCGCAGCATGACCGTCCACCGCACCTCAGCGGTCGCGACCTACTCCGGAGACGCGCGCATCTGGCAGGACGCCAACGTCGTCGAGGCCCCCACGATCCAGTTCGACCGCGATCATCGTTCGGTCGTAGCGCAAGGGGATGGAAAACCCGTATCCACCGTGCTCGTCCAGGTCGACAAGAAAGGGAACGCCACCCCGGTCGCGATCACCTCGGTCCGGCTCACCTACGCCGACGATCAGCATCGCGCCCATTTCGAGGGAGGAGTCGCGGCCCGCGGCGCCGACGCCACCATCACCGCCGACCATCTGGATGCGTTCATGATTCCGCGCAGTCAAGCCTCCGGAAATCAGTCGGTTAAGGCACAGGGGCAACTCGACCGGATCGTCGCCGAAGGCAATGTGGTGGTTCAGGAACCGGCTCGCCGGGCCCAGGGCGACAAGCTCGTCTATACCGCCGCGGAGGACAAGTTTGTCTTGACCGGCGGTTCGCCTAGCATTTTTGATGCCGAACACGGCAAAATCACTGGCGATTCGTTGACTTTCTATAAACACGATGATAGGGTGCTGGTGGAAGGCAGGGATAACTCTCCCACTGTTACCCAAACGCGAGTGGCACGTTAAATGCACTCATTGGCCACCGACGAAATCGGAAAAACCTACCGCGGACGTCCGGTTGTGAATGGCGTCAGTCTTCGGGTGGAGCAGGGCGAAGTTGTTGGATTACTTGGTCCTAACGGTGCCGGCAAAACCACTTCCTTCTATGCCATCGTGGGTTTGGTACCCCCGGACACCGGCCGGGTGCTCTACGACGACGAAAACATTACTGACGTCCCGATGTACCTGCGGGCCCGTCAGTTTGGTATCAGCTACCTCCCGCAGGAACCCTCAGTCTTCCGCAAGCTGACCGTGGAGGAAAATATCCTCGCGGTGCTCGAAGCGCAGCCCATCTCATGGCATGAGCGCCGGGAGAAGATGGAGAAACTGATGGAGCAGTTGGGATTGGACCATATCCGCCAGAATCGCGGATACGCTTTGTCAGGCGGCGAGCGCCGGCGGGTTGAAATTGCGCGCTGCCTCTGCATCAATCCCACGTTCATTTTGTTGGACGAGCCCTTTTCGGGAATTGATCCCATCGCCGTGCTGGACCTGCAGAAGATTATTTCCGATCTCAGGGCCGGCGGGATCGGAATTCTGATCACCGATCACAATGTGCGGGAAACCCTGTCGGTGACCGATCGCGCCTACATCATCAACGAGGGTCGCATCTTCCGGACCGGGACACCGGAAGCTTTGGGCAGTGATCCGGAAGTCCGGCGCGTGTATCTGGGCGAGAGCTTCTCGCTGGTTTGAAAGGCTCCAGCCGCGTAGCGGCGTTTACAGCAGGCCCAGCATGCGTCGCTTGGATCGACGCAGACTGAAGCGTTGTTGGGAGTCCGGCGGGGACGAAGTTGCACCAAGATCACGTTACGGCTGTAACGTAGCCGTAATGCAAGTTTGCTTTGATACTGGGACTTGGGGCCTTCAGTTGCGCACCTGGCCCCACAGCCAAGTCCTCCGGGACGGCTGACAATCGATTCTCAGGAAAGAACTGACGACCGAATGGTAATGCTGCAACACAAGCTGAACGTCAAGCTGTCACAGCGACAGATATTGACCCCGGGTCTCGTGCAGATGGTGTCCGTGCTTGCGCTCAACAAGATCGAGCTCAAGGACATGATCAACGCCGAGATGGTCGAAAACCCAGTCCTTGAGGAACTGGAGGATTCCGTTCCGCTGATCGACGACGTCGGCCGCCGCGAGGAAGAGCGCGACCGCGTGGCATCGGCCGCTACCGCCGAAGAGGCTCCGCTTCCCGCTGCCGAGAAAAAAGATCCCTTTGACGAAATCGATTTCGGCTCGTTTTTCCAGGAATATCTCGATCCCGGCTTCCGCAGCCCCGGCGAGATGGAGGATATCGAGCGTCCATCGTTCGAAAATTTTCTCTCGAAGCCCGGCAATCTGACCGACCATCTGACCTGGCAGCTGGGCGCCCTGTCGGTCACGCCCGCCGTTCGGGAGGCGGCCGAACTGATCATCGGCAACCTGAATGAGGACGGCTACCTGATCGCCAGCGACGACGAGTTGATGGGGGTTACCGCTCCCGCAGCCCCTGAAGCGGATGCCGCGGCCCAGGAAAGCCTGCTGAAAGAAGCCCATGCGTTGGGCTTGGCCGCGGCAGACGAGGAAGGCAACGAGGTCGACGCGGACGCAGACCTCGATTCCGATTTGTCCGCGGACTGGAGTGGCTCCAGCAATTCCACGGCCGAAATCAGCGGCGTTTCAACCGCCGCTGCGGTCGCGCCGGCCCCTGAGCCGGTTGCAGCAGCGCTAACACCGGTTGCCCCGCCCACACCCGCAGCGCCGCGACCCAAGTATCAGCCCAAGTTCACGATTTCCGATCTGCAGGAAGCGCTGGACACGGTGCGCCAGCTGGATCCGCCGGGTGTGGCTTGCCGGGATTTGCGCGAGTGCTTGCTCTACCAGTTGCGCTACATCCAGCAGCAGCACGCGCAGCAGAGGAACAACGGCAATGGCGACGCCCAGTTAGTGGCGGACGCGGTCGCAGTCGTTGACCATCATCTGCGCTCGCTGCAGATGAAGCAATACAAAGAGATCGGCAAGGCGATCGGCCGCCCCATCGAGGCGGTGCAGGCAGCGCTCGAATTCATCAAGACCCTCGACCCCCGTCCCGGACTGCAATACAACAAGAGCACCACGCGCCTGATCGAGCCCGACGTCGCCTTCATCAAGCACGGCGACGAGTGGCTCTGTCTGATGAATGACGAAGACGTGCCCCAGCTTCGACTCAATCCGGCCTACAAGCGCCTGCTTACCAAGGAAACCAACGACAAAGACACGCGCAACTACGTCAAGGAGCGCTACAAGAGCGCCATCCAGCTCATCAAGAACATCGAGCAGCGCAAGCAGACCATCATGAAAGTCTGCTACTCGATCGTTGCGCGCCAGCAGGATTTCCTGGAAAAGGGCATCGACCAACTGAAGCCCATGATGATCAAGGAGGTGGCTGAAGAAATCGGCGTGCATCCGTCCACCGTCAGCCGCGCGGTGGCGAATAAATACGCCCATACTCCACAGGGCGTATTCGAATTGCGGTACTTCTTCTCCGAGAGCGTGCAAGGCCCGGAAGGCGGCAACACCTCGTTGCTCATCCTGAAGCGCCGTGTCAAGAAACTCATCGAGGAAGAGGATCCAGCCCGACCGTTAACCGACGAGCAGATCACCCGCATCCTTCAGTCGCAGGGTATCCAGGTCACTCGCCGCACGGTTGCGAAATACCGGGAGGACATGCGCATCCCGAGCACCCACCAGCGCAGAGTGAAGAAGTAAATTTCGTTGTGGAAGGGCATGGCCTTGAGCCATGCCGGGAAAGGGGCTTCAGCCCCCAGTCACCCGCAGCACCGGTTGTTTGAGCCCAGATCATGGAAGTAAGCATCCCAGGGGGCGCTCAATGAACGTGGAATACACCGGCAGGCAATACGAAATTACTCCCGCCATCCGTAAAGAGGTCGAAGCTGGCCTCGCCAAAATCCGTAAAATCCTAGGCGACAAGTTCGAAACCAAGGTGATTCTCGCCGTCGAAAAACACCGCCACAAAGCCGAAATTACGATCACCCCGCGCAACGGCCCCATCGTCGGCCTGGCCCAGGCGACCGACATGAAACTGGCGGTCAACGAAGCCCTGGATCATCTCGAGAAACAGGCGGTCAAGTACAAGACTCGCCTGATCTCCAGGAAACGCAAGTCGCACAAGAAGTGGAACGGCGAAGCCAAGCAGGACGAGCTCCAGACCGCAGTCGGCCTGACGGAAACGACTGCTGTTCCGGTAGTCGTGCACAAATTTCCGGCAGTCGCCAAGACGACCGAAGTCCACCTGACGCATTCCTCGGAAGCGGTGGCCCTCCGCCCCATGACGCTTGAGGAAGCCATCAAGGAATGTCACTTCCGCGACCGCGACGTGTTCGTCTTCCGCGATCCCAAGGGCAAGGTGATGGTCCTGCACCGCACCCGGGAAGGGAAGATGGAGTTGATCGAAGCACCTTAGAACCCAGCTGTCGGTTCTTGGCGGTTGGCTCCAGGTGCCCCACGGGCGCAAGCCCTGGACGGGTCGAGAGAAGAACTTTCAGAGGGGCGAGGCGCGAAAAGAAAACTACGAACTCCCGATCAAAATCCCTGTAATAAACACCAGCGCTCCGCCCAGCCCCACCTGCAGCGCCGCCGACGGGATTGGCGTATCCATATATCGGTGACGGATCCATGTGATTGCACCCAGCTCCACCAGCACGACCACAATCGCCAGCCCCATGGCGAAGCGGAAGTTGTGAATCAAGAAAGGAAACGTGTGCCCAACCCCGCCCAGCGCCGTCATGGCGCCACATACGAGCCCCCGGATCCACGGATGCCCTCGTCCCGTAAGGCTGCCATCGTCGGAGAGCGCTTCGGCGAATCCCATGCTGATGCCCGCGCCGATCGACGCTGCCAGGCCCACCAGGAAGGCATCCCAACTGTTCCGCGTGGCGAGCGCGGCCGCAAATACCGGAGCCAGCGTCGAGACGGATCCGTCCATCAGGCCGGCGAGTCCCGGTTGCACGATCTGCAGCACGAATAGCCGCCGATTGGCCTCGTCTTCTTCGTGCTTCGCCGTTCCAGTCAGCTTCTCTCGGCCCAGTTCATCCGCGCGCTCTTCGTGCGAGCGTTCCTCATTTGCAAGGTCATCGAGCAGTTGCCGGATGCTTGCATCTTGCGACCGGGCGGCCGCTTTTTCGTAGAAGCCTCGCGTCTCCACCTCGATCGCGCTGGCCTGTTTCCGCACCGTATCGAGCCCCAGCGGCCGGACCAGCCACACCGGTGTACGCTGCACAAACCCGCGCACATCCTGCCGCCGGATCAGCGGAATGTGCTCCCCGAACTTCTGCTTGTACAACTCGATGAGCCGCCGCCGATGTCCGGACTCCTCCTGCCGCATGCCGTCAAACACGGCCGCCGACGCAGGAAAGTTCTCGCGCAATCCTTCCGTAAAGTCGGCGTAAACACGTTCGTCTTCCTCTTCGAGGGAGATGGCCAAGGCAAGAATTTCTTTTTCGGTAAGCGATTCGAAGCTTTTCATGGCGAGGATAGATTACCAATAGGTTCGCCGGTGGAGCGGCGGGGGCCTGCCCTGAGCGATTCGAAGCTGCGTCGCTTCGTTCGAGACCAGGGCCAGTGGGTGGTTCGTCTCATTTTTCCCTTGACCCTATTGATACGTTTTAATAAAAGGATTCGAGCATTTTTTCAGGATCTCCACGCCCCCGGATGGCAGCGTTGGAATTTTTGCCCCGCCGCCACTCCCAGCGGGACCCCGCTCGCGACCCTACCGTTCGAGGTGACCTATGCCGAAGTCTCTCCCCCCGCTTGCTCCCCGCGACATCCGAATCCTTGGCCGGGCCGTGCTCCTAGCGTTCCTCGTCTTTGCAGCCTCCCCCGTCTTTGCCGGCGACGACGAGCGCGCCCCCCAGCGCCTGATCGCCTCCTATCCCGACTGGGCCAAGTGGCAGGTGCCGCCCTACACGGCCAACCAGATTCCCTACCACAAGCTCACCCACATCGAGGAAGCCTTCCTCCTGCTCCAGGCCAATGGCACAGGCGGACTCTACGCCGATCCGGACCTTGTCCAGCCTGAGTTGATCAAGAAAGCGCATGCTGCCGGTGTGAAGGTCATAGTCTCGATCGGGGGCGCCGACTCCGTGCAGGCCGCAGCCTTCGCCAAGATTGCTGCCAATGACACCTACCGCCGCAAGTTTGCCGCCAACGTCCACCACTTCCTCGAAAAGCATGGCTACGACGGCGTTGACATCGACTGGGAAGTCCCCAATGCGCCCGCTGACACCGAGCCCTGCATCCAGCTCATGCAGGCACTGCGCTACGAGTTGCCCGAGCCGCGGTGGCTGATCTCGATGGCCATTCCGTCCGATCCCCGCGGCTACGGTACCGGTTTCGATGTCCCCGCGCTCGCGCCGCTGGTCGACTTCATCAACGTCATGACCTACGACTTCCATGGTCCGTGGACCGACCACGACGGCCACAACTCACCGCTCATCCTGAGCCTCGCCGACCCCGGCCAGGAAGGCAGCCTGAAGGACTCGATGGACCTGTTCGAGAAAGATTACGGCGTCCCCAAGGACAAGCTGAATATCGGCACGGCGTTCTACGGCTACGAGTTCGATGGCGTCAGCTCGCTCTTCGAGTTCTGCCCCCATTACGACTGCTCCAACACCAACTCGCAGAACTACGGTACCTACATCAAGCAGCGCATCAACCAGATGGGTTGGAAGCGCCATTACGACGCCGCCAGCCGCGCGCCCTACCTGTTGCAGGAAGACCCCACGCAGGTGCCCGGCTTCATCACCTACGACGACGCGGCCTCAACTGCCAGAAAGGCGCGTTACGTGCTCCACCAGCGCAACTTCGGGGGCATCTTCATGTGGGATTTAAGCGGAGACTACGACGGCCAGAGCCAGGATCTGCTGGATGCGATCTACGGCGTGTTCTCGCGCCGTGAGCAGGAGTGAGGCCAAGCGAATGGGTTCCCCCGGGCGTCACTTCGACTGGTCTGGAAGGAGCGCTTCGAGCAACCGACTCAGGCCCGCAAGTGCGCGCGTCGAACGTGATTGCGAGGGTGCCGGCTTGCTCGTCAACCTCCAGGTGAATTGTTGAGGATGGGGAAAGTGCTGCTGGCAGCCGTGCCATGGAAAGCCCGTTTTTCGGAGTGATCTTGCCTACTTTGCCGAGTCGGCCGTCTCGGCCGATCCAGCCACGTCCATCACCAGTTCGCGCCGACGCTGGCCTTTGCTGTTCCGCGTTTCCAGCACACGCACGCGCCGTGCCGCGATGCTCACCGGATGCAGATTGAGGATCCTCCCGTCGCTGACTTCAGCCCGGAAGCGGAACCAGTCGGTGCGGAACATCCTCCCTGAGGCATAGAACGTGACCGACGCGGCCAGCACGCCTTCATAATTCTCGCCTGTGCAGACGAAAAAACGCTTGCCGAGTTCGTCGGTCCAGGTCGTTCCACCCACCAGCGGCTCGTTCAGAAAATAGCGCAGGGAAGGCACTCCCATCGCGAGCTTGCGCAACTGCACCATCTGCAGCAGCACGGAGATCTTGGCCAGGTTGGTGACCACCAGCGTCGCCTCCCGGCCCGTGGTGTGTTCCAGCTTGATGTGCAGTTCCGGCGACCATTCCCGCTCGAACTCCTCGCGCGCCAGTGCCAGGCTCTTGTCGCTGGCCTCGGCATAGCGCAGGGTGGCGCGCGCCAGCACCAGGCTGAGCACGGTGGTCACGATCGTCGCGATCAGTGGGACGTAGGCGATCAACAGCGTCAGGATGCTGTGCTGGTTGAGCCATTGCAGCAGGTTCATGGAAAGCTGGTCCTCCGGCGTGCCGGCGGGGATTGGGGGATGAACGAGTCTAGCGAGGGAATCGTTCGCCGCACAGTGGCCGAAGGGCGTGTCCCGGCGAGGTTGGCCTTTCGTGATCTGGCCTTTACGGGTGTCATTGCAGTCCGCATGCGGCCAGACTCATCCAGCCGCGAGTCGTGCACGGCCGTGGACCTGCAGCCGGAGCCTGAATCCCAGGTTGCTTCCGTGGTCCCAAGATCTGGTGCTCGCCCTTCTCGCGTGGCGTCTAGTTTTGGATCGAGGGCACCCGGGGCCCTTCACAGAGTCCCGCAGGGATGGCATTCGGCGAAGCGGGCGTGAGCCCGCAGCTCTGCGGGCCGCCGGAGGGATTGCCCCGTAACCTGACCCGCACTCCAACCTAACCGCCGACTTGCACGCCTTCGACACCCAGCGCGACTTTCCCCCGCCATCCGGGTTCATTCCATCAAGGACGGAGGTGGCAAATGTTCAGGAAAAGTTTATTCGCGGTGTTCGGATTGGCCCTGGCTCTGGCGTTCGCGAGCCCGGAAAAAGCCCGCGCGGGCGTGGCCATTGGCGTAACCGTCGGAGGCCCGGTTTACGCGCGCCCCATCTACCCATACGGGTACGTCTACCCGCGACCGGTGATCTGTCCGCCGGCGTATGTCTATGCGCGGCCTTATCCGGGTCCGGTTGCTTACGGCTTCTATCGCGGGCCCTACTGGCGGCACGAGCGCTTTGAGCGCCATGAGTACTTCGAGCATCGCGGCTACTACGGACGCGATCGCCGGTAAGCTCGGCAGAACCATTCGTTCCTCGTCATTGGCGGGCCACGACATCCAGTGGCCCGCCGTTGGTTCCTCTACATCGTGACCGACTCAGATACTCAATACTCCTGCGCAATCTCTGCTAACATCCCTGCAAGGTGGCGCCGAAAGCCAAAGAGAAATCCAAGCGCGAGCCGAAGAAATCGGCACGCCGCACCGCGTCCCCAGACTCCCGTCCCGGCCCTGAACTGGTCATCATCACCGGTCTCAGCGGCTCCGGAAAAGCCTCCGCGCTCAAAGCCTTTGAGGACCTCGGCTACTACTGTGTCGACAACCTGCCCGTGGATCTGATCCCGCGTTTCGCCGAACTGGCCGTGCAATCGGCCGAGATCCGCCGCACTGCGCTGGTCGTCGACGTGCGCGAAGGCTCCAAACTCGAGCGGCTCCCCACCATCGTCAAATCCGTTCGGCGAATGCTTCCGACCATGGTGATCTATCTGGAAGCCACCGAGGCCTCGCTGCTCCGGCGCTACAGCGAAACTCGCCGCCCGCATCCGCTGGGCGCAAATACTCCTGTCCGCTCATCGTTGACTGCCGAGCGCCAGCGCCTCAAGCCGATTCGCGCCATTGCTGACTGGGTCGTCGACACCACCAAGTTCAACGTCCATGAACTGCGGGCGCACCTGACCGAACGCTTCCAGAAAAAGTCGTCCGACAAAAACATCTTGGTCTCCTGCGTCAGCTTCGGTTTCAAGCACGGTGTGCCCGAAGACGCCGATCTGGTCTTTGACGTCCGCTTCCTGCCCAACCCGCATTTCGTTCCCGAGTTCCGCCCCCTGACCGGCCGCGACCCGCGGGTCGCCAGGTACATCCGCTCGTTCCCCCAGACGCAGGAATTCATCACCCGCATCTCGGACCTCCTGGTCTATCTGCTGCCGCACTATGTACAGGAAGGGAAGAGCTACCTGACCATCAGCTTCGGCTGCACCGGCGGTCGGCACCGCAGCGTGATGATCGCCGAAGACGTGAGCAAGCACCTGCGCAAGGCCGGATACCGTGTAAAAGTCGTCCACCGCGACAGCCCGTAGGAAAACAGTCGCTGGTCCGCGGTCGTCAGTCGCTGGCCAAGAACCGAGTTGACCACGGCAGTCCCTGCCTGGGCATGCGGAGCGGCGGTCTAGGGCGAACCCAGCTCAGGAAGCGACGGCTGGCAGATCCCATGGGGGCTTTCGAGGGACGGCTGGGATGATTGGAGAAGAAAGCGGCTGAGGCCGGCATGAAAATCGCAAAGGCGATGGCCATTTTGTGGTTGGGTCCATGGCTGGAAGTCCTGGGTGCCTTTGTTCTTGGCGCCTTTGCAATGCTGTTGACGGTGGACGCGCCCGGGCAGGTCGTCGGGGTGCGAGAGACTTTTGCCACCGACGAACGACCGACGACCAGCGACCGAGGACTGCGATCCAGGGTCTGACGACTTGCGACTGACGACGGGTCTCCATTTCCGCTAAAATACCCGCTTGCGCCCAAGCCACGGCATTCTGACGCCCACCCGGTGTGAACTGGACCGGGCACTCCCTCTCCGGGACGGTGTATGCGGCAACTGACTCGCCTTCTGCGGTACGCGGCGCCCTACTGGTGGCAACTGCTGTCGTCGGTCATCCTCATGGCGGCGGTCGGATTCCTCGACGCTTTCCGCCTGCTGCTGATCGGCCCTATTCTCGACCGCGTCCTCAATCCGGGCGCGCCCGTGCACGACCTGCAGCTGTTTCGGAGTCCGAATACCCACCACTCGGTCCAGTTGCAGCAGTTCGTGCCCTCGCACTTCCAGAACCCGTGGACCATTGTTGCCTTTGCGCTGGTCTCGTCCACGCTGTTGAAGGGCATCTTCGACTACGCCGGAACCTACCTCGTGAGCTACGCCGGTTTCGGCATGATTACCGACCTGCGCAACGACATGTACAACGCGATCCTGCGGCGCTCGGCGGCTTTCTTTCAGAAGCACACCACCGGCACGCTGCTCTCCACCATCATCAACGACATCGAGCGGGTGCAGTTCGCCATGTCGAGCGTGCTGGGCGAATTCCTGCAGCAGGTTTTCACCCTGATCTTCACCGCCGCCGCGGTGGTTGTCCTGGGCGGAAAAATGGCGTGGGTGCTGCTCCTGTTCTTGCCTGCGATTCTTTTCTCCTCCAACAAAATCGGACGCCGCGTGCGCCATACCACTCGCCGTGGCCAGGATAAGCTCGCCGACATCCAGAACATCCTGCACGAGACCATCACCGGCAACCGCATCGTGAAGGCCTTCGGCATGGAATCCTGGGAGGTGGCCCGCTTCCGCAGCGCTGCCAGCCGCTTGCTGCGCGCCAACCTGCGCTCGGTTGCCGCCGCCGCTGTCAGTTCGCCGCTCATGGACACCATCGGGGCGGTTGCCATCGCGCTGTTGTTGCTGCTCGGCCGCAACCAGATCAACCACAACGTCTTCACTCCGGGTACCTTCCTGGCCTTCATCGTCGCGGTCTTCAAGCTCTACGATCCGGTTCGCAAGTTTGCGCTCTTCAACAACAGCTTCCAGCAGGCGGTCGGCGCGTCGTCGGAAATTTTCAAGTTCATGGACACCGAAGACGACGTCCGCGAAAAGCCCGGCGCCAAGCCGCTCGCGCCCTTCGCAGAGGGCATCGTCTTCGAGCACGCGACCTTCTCCTATGAGGGCAACGGCGATGGCAGCCGCGAAATTCTTCATGAAATCGACCTGGATGTGAAAGCCGGCGAGGTGCTGGCCATCGTCGGGTCCAGTGGCGCGGGCAAGAGTACGCTGGTCCACCTGATCCCGCGCTTTTTCGACCTCACTTCCGGCCGCCTGCTCATCGACGGACGCGACGTCCGCGATCTGACTCTCCAGTCCTTGCGGGCGCAGATCGGGATCGTCACCCAGGACACCGTGCTCTTCAACGACACGGTCCGCAACAACATCGCTTACGGGCAGCCGCACGTCGCGAAAAAGGACGTGGAGGCCGCGGCCCGCGCCGCCCTCGCGCACGACTTCATCCTGGACATGCCCGACGGCTACGACACCGTCATCGGTGAGCGCGGCCTGCGTCTTTCCGGGGGAGAGCGTCAGCGAATCGCCATCGCCCGCGCGATCCTGAAAAATGCCCCGATTCTCATCCTCGACGAAGCGACCTCGGCGCTCGACAGCGAATCCGAATCCCTGGTGCAATCCGCTCTGCAGAACCTGATGACCGGACGCACGGTATTCGTCATTGCGCACCGTCTCTCCACCGTCCGCCGTGCCGACCGGATCGTGGTGCTCGAAAACGGCATGATCAGCGACGTCGGCGCGCACGAAGAACTGATGAAGAAACTGGGCACATACCGCCGCCTGTACGACCTGCAATTTTTGGAAATGGATCAACCCAAGGCCGTCCCGGTAAGGCACTAGAGTGAGGACCGAACCGAAGGGATGTCGATTCTACGGAGAGCCGAACGCTGACAGCTGCCTGCTTCATGTCGGTAACCGGCAACTGGCAACCCGCAGCTGAGAACTGAGAATCTGGCGAACGAGCCAACCGCCGAGAGCAAACCATGCCCATCCGCTCCATGACAGGTTTCGCCCAAGTGAAGGGTCAGATCAACGGCCAGCTGGGCTTCACCTTGTCTCTCAAGTCAGTCAACCATCGCTTTCTCGATCTGCATTTTCGCATGCCGTCGGAAAGCGATTCGCTCGAGATGAAGCTGCGGCGTGTGCTCAAGGAGAAGGTCGCCCGCGGCCACGTCGAACTAACCCTCAGCATGAACCGGGGCGGCGCCGAGGGATTCTCGCTCAACCGCGAACTGGTCAGCGGCTACATCGAGGCTTTCCGGGCCGCGGCCGCCGAGTTCGACTTGGCCGCCCAACTCGATCTCAATGTCATCCTCCGCATGCCCGGCGCCCTCGACAATGCCAGCGGAGCGGCCGAGGGCGAACTGGAAGCCGCTGTCCTCCCTGTGATCGACGAGGCCCTCAGCCGTCTGAATGCCATGCGCGATGAGGAAGGCCGCGGCATTGAGCGCGAACTGCGCGAGCGCATGGAACACATCCAACGAGCCAGCACCGGGGTCGAGGGCCACCGCCAGGCCATCCTGCAAGGCTACGTCGAGAAACTCCGCGCCCGCATGCAGGAACTCATCGGCGCCAATGTCGAGCCCGAACGCCTGTTGCAGGAAGCCGCGCTGCTGGTCGATCGCAGCGATATCCAGGAAGAACTGGTTCGCCTGCAGACCCACATCCAGCACTTCCTCAGCCTGCTCGATGAAAAGGGCGAGGTGGGCAAGAAACTCGACTTCCTGCTCCAGGAGATGAATCGCGAAGCCAACACGCTGCTCTCGAAAACCTCCGGATTGGCGGGCGACGCGCTCAAGATCACCGAGATGGGCCTGGTGATGAAATCGGAGATCGAAAAATCCCGCGAGCAGGTACAGAACGTCGAATGACGACCGTCTTCATCATCTCTGCTCCCTCGGGTTCCGGAAAATCCACGATCGTCGACATGCTGCGCAAGCTGGTAGAAGGGCTGGATTTTTCGGTTTCCTACACCACCCGGCCCCCGCGTGGCAGCGAACAGAATCGTAGGGAATACTACTTTGTGCCGCGTCCGGAATTTGAGGCGATGGTGGCTCGTGGCGAGTTCCTCGAGCACGCCGACGTCTTCGGCAACTATTACGGCACCGCTCGCCGCGTTTTAGAAGAAGCGCGGCGCAAGGGTCACGACCTGCTGCTCGACATCGACGTGCAGGGTGCGGCCCAGATCCAGAAGTCGATCCCGGACGCGGTCAGCATCTTCGTGCTCCCCCCCAATCACCAAAAGCTCGAGTGGCGTTTGCGCCATCGCGGCACCGACTCCGACAAGGTCATCCGCCGCCGGTTGGCCACGGCCCGTAGGGAGATTGAGAATTACGAAAAGTACGACTATATTTTAGTGAACGACGACCTGGAACAGGCCGTCGATGAAATGAAGGCGATTGTGCTTTCAGAACGCGCGCGGCGCTTGGGTCGCCCGCTGACCGAAGATGACCAGGGGCATCTGAAAATCGCGGAACAACATCGTCTCGAAAATATGCGGGATCGGATCAAGCCCATCCTGGATTCCTTCCGTGATGCTCAAGACCAGGACCCGGACTCGCCGTCGGATCCTGGGGGAGAAATAGAATGAAGTTGATCGAAGGCTTCGACAGCAATTACCGGTACATCCTAGTAGCTGCCCGCCGCGCCCGCCAACTCCAAGGCGGGGCGCCGCCCGTAGTGGAGACCAGTTCCCGCAAGCCCTGCCGGATCGCCCAGGATGAAATCCGCGCCGGCAAAGTGAAATGGGTTATTCCGGAGATGCCCAAGTCCACGGCCGAGGTCGCGAGCGAAGTGCTCGATCAGCCCCCCCGCACGGATTCATAGTGATTTGATTTGCTAGTCCGGCAGCCCTGGTCGCGGCGCGGCCCCTGGATCGCCCTGTCCCCGATCCGCATCCAACAGTAGTCTGTGTGCCCGGTTGCACTGGCAAGGAAGCCTATGAAGGTAGCTCTCGGCGTCAGCGGCGGGATCGCGGCTTACAAGGCGGCAGAGATCGTTCGGATGCTGCAGGAGCGTGACGTCCGCGTGCAGGTCGTCATGACCCAGGCCGCCCAGGAGTTCGTGCGGCCCCTCACCTTCGCAGCACTCTCGGGCGAGAAAGTCATCACCCACATGTTCGAAGCGGGTAATGGTGATCCCAACATTGACTCCGCCATCGAGCACATCGCGGTCGCGCAGTCCATTGATGCGCTGGTGGTTGCACCCGCCACCTCCGACATTCTTGCCAAGTTCGCTCACGGCATCGCCAATGATTTCCTGACCACCCTGTATCTTGCGACCACCGCGCCCGTGGTCGTGGCTCCGGCGATGAACGTCAACATGTGGAATCACCCCGCGACCCAGGCGAATGTCGAGAGCCTGCGCAAGTGCGGCGTGAAGATCGTCGATCCCAACGCTGGCTATCTGGCCTGCGGCATGATCGGCCCTGGAAGGCTTGCGGCCAACGAAGCGATTGTCGCCGCTGTCATGCACGCGCTGGGCGCGTCGCAGGACCTTGCCGGGGAGACGGTGCTGATCACCGCCGGCCCCACCCGCGAGAAGATCGACCCCGTCCGATACATCACCAATCGCTCCAGCGGGCGTATGGGCTATGCGCTCGCGGAGGCCGCGGTGCGCCGCGGTGCGCACGTGCTGCTGGTAAGCGGTCCCACCGAGATCGCGCCGCCCGCTGCCGTCGAATTTACACGAGTCGAGACGGTCGAGCAGATGCGCGAGGCCGTTCTGAAGCGGTTGCCACAAGCCACCATCGTGATCAAAACGGCGGCGGTCTCTGACTACCGCCCGAAGGTTGTCGCCCCTGAAAAAATCAAGCGTGCCGGCCCGACGGTGCTGGAGCTTGAACCCACTCCCGACATCCTCGCCGAGTTGGCGGCGAACAAGACCACCCAACTCATCATCGGATTCGCGGCCGAGACCCAAGACGTCCTCGAAAATGCGCGCCAGAAGCTGGCCAGGAAATCGCTCGATGCCATCGTGGTCAACGATGTGTCCCGCGAAGGCGTCGGCTTCGACTCCGACCGCAACGCCGTTCACATCATCACCCACGACGAAGTGGTCGAAGTGAGGGAAACCACCAAGTGGGACGTTGCCCAGCGGGTCCTCGATCAGGTGGTCAAGCTGCGTCGCCGGTCCGGTGTGACGGCCGGCTAGGAGACTCGATGCGCATGTATCGAATGAGCGGCCTGCCGCTTCTGATGTTGCTGGCAGGGGTTTCTGCCGCGCAGGAACAGCCGGTGCCCGTCGATCAGGAACCTCACCACAAGGTCGTGTTGAAAAATGACTTCGTGGAAGTCATGCATGTCACCCTGCCTGCGGGCGAGCGTACGCTTTATCACACCCACAGCCACGATCGCGCAGCGGTTGAGTTGAGCACAAGTCCCATAAGCCAGCAAAAGGTCGGCGAAGCCGAAGGTCCGGTTGGGCCGACCCAGCCCGGCGATGTGTCGGTTGCAGCGCTCACCGGCGGTGGGTACTCGCATCGTGTGCACAACGCCGGACCGGGTGTCTTCGAAGTACTCGACGTGGAATTCCTGCAGCGCCCCGAAAAGCCTTCCGCGGCCGCAGCCGCGACCGTCGCCGGTGAGAATCCCAGCGCGCGTGCCTACCGCTGGCATCTCGGGCCGGGCGAAAAAACTCCGGAGCACACCCACCGCCGTCCGTATCTGATCGTCGCGGCCACTTCCATGCAGTTGAAAATGACCGCGCCGGACGGGCAGTCGTCTACCCACGACGTCAAGGCCGGGGATTTCCACTGGGTGGAGGCCCAGGTCACGCACCTGCTCTCCAATGACGGCCCCACCGCTGGCGAGCTGGTCGAGCTCGAGCTGAAATAGAGGGCGTCGCAACCGGGCATGGCGCTCGCGCCGATGATATCCTAGTCCTCCATGCCCCGGTCGGTCTCTCCCGATTTGCGTCACGCCCTCCGCGAGCGCATCCGCTACTACAACGAACTGGGCATTTACGACTTCTACCGCCGCGAGCCGGGTTCTTCCGCGGCGGCAACCGAACCGGCGTTCCAGTCTTCTGCCCTATTGCCACCAATCTCGATCGAGCCAGAACAGCGAGAGGAAATGTCGCCCAGAAAAGCTGCGGTTGCCGTACCGGCTGCGCCGGATGAAAACACGTTTGAAGTGCTTGCCGGCCGTCCGGAAGCAGGAGTGGCCGATCCGGTGAGAGCGCTGAAACTGATCCGCGAGGACCTGGGCGACTGCACCCGCTGCCGCCTGGCCAAGCAAGGACGCAAGCAGATCGTGTTTGGCGTAGGCAATCCTGAGGCTGAACTGATGTTCATCGGCGAAGCCCCGGGCGCCGATGAAGACCAGCAGGGCGAGCCGTTCGTGGGACGGGCCGGACAATTGCTGACCAACATGATCAAGGCCATGGGTCTTGAGCGCGAGCAGGTCTACATCGCAAACATCATCAAGTGCCGTCCACCCAACAACCGCATGCCCGAACGCGACGAGTGCGAAACCTGCTCGCCTTTCCTGATGCGCCAGATCGCCACCATCCGGCCCAAGGTCATCGTCGCCCTGGGTGCAGTTGCCGCCAAGACGTTGCTCGCGATTAGCGACTCCATGTCGAACCTGCGCGGCCGCTGGTACGAATTCCGCCCCAAGGGCGCCCGCAGCAACGATCCCGACTGGACCAGCGCCCGGCTGGCTGTCACCTACCATCCAGCCTTCCTGCTGCGCGATCCGCGCCAGAAGAAAGAAGCCTGGAAGGATTTGCAGATGGTAATGAAAGAGCTGGGGCTGAAGGCGCCGGCGAAGGCAGAGTGAAGCGGGTCTTGGTGAAGCAGGTCTTCGGTCCCAAGTAGGTTCAGTCGCGCAAAGATCTTGCCCCGGTCGCACGCGGCGTATGTTCCGAATCGCTAGCGGCCGACGACCCAACGCTCACGGCCGACGTCTGTCAGCTCACCACCCGCCACCCGCTATCGCCCCTAGCCCATTCTGCCGCTTCCGATCCCTTGCGCCCAGTCGTCGCGGCCCAGGTTGTGCGCGTACTCGGCGGCGGCCCGGTGGTTATAGGCGACACGCTCCAGAGAAATGTTCCAGCCGGCGCCGTTCCTTTCGAGAATCCCGTAACAGGCGTGCGGCGAGAACGTCTGCATGCGGTAGCGCACGGGTTCCACGTCATCGTAGGCCGGCACTCCGATGCTTCCCGGGTTGATGACGAGTTGTCCGTGCGACAACTCCACGACGCGCGGAATGTGGGTGTGCCCGCACAGCACCACGGGCTGATGCACGCCCTGCAACAATTCGCGGATGGCGCCTTCAGAGCGAACCTCGGGCAGGCCTTCCATGATGTCTTCCAGCAGGTAGATGGTGTCACTGCCCGGCGTCCCATGGCACAAGAAAATATCGTTCTCAAACACCGCCGTCTTCGGCAACGCGCTGAGCCAGTGGATCGGCTCCTCGCCCAGATCACGGATTACATAGGAAAGCGTGGGGATCGACGCCAGGTCGCGCTCGCTGGCTTCGTAGATCATGCGATCCTGGTTGCCCTGGATGGTGATGAGTACGTTCTCCTGCAGCAGTCGCTGGTAGGTGGCGTGTGGCTTGAGCGGGCCGTAAAGCGTGTCGCCCAGGTTGAGGAAGGCATCGACGCCACGGCTCTTGGCGTGCGCGAGAACGGCATCCAGCGCCCAAACGTTGGCGTGGATATCGGCGAGGATGGCGAGACGGGCGGTCACGTCAGCGGATAAGAATTGAATATCAGCCTACCAGAAAAGCAGGGATCGGGTCTTAGGTCCAAGGAGTCAGGGGGGGCAGGTCGCAGGCGTCAGAAGTTGAACACCCGGGCCTCGCCAATTTTCCGGATGCTTGCCCTGATACCCTTATGGACGGCTGACTCAAGGACCCCGGGAGTTCGAGGACCCAAGACCTGAGTCCTGAGACCTGACACCCGACACCTGATTTTCTATGCCCGAATTCTGCGATGTTGCGTTGCCGGTGCCGCTCGATACCGCTTTTTCCTACCGTGTCCCTCAGGGGATGGAGCCGGCGGTGGGCGGGCGCGTGTTGGTTCCGTTCCGGCAGCAGCGCATGAGCGGCATCGTGGTGGATTTGCACGACCGCAAGCCCAGCGTGCAGACCAAGAACGTCGTCAGCGTGCTCGACCCGGCGCCGGTGCTCGATGTGCAACTCATGCGGCTGGGAAAATGGATTGCGGATTACTACCTGGCGCCGCTCGGCGAAGTGTTCCGCACGATGCTGCCCCTGAGCGCAGAGTTCAAGCGAACGATCACCTATCGCATCACCGAGCGGGGACAACTCGCGTTACATCTTGGGGGAACGTCGGGCTCGTCGGCGCGAGCGCGCCGCACGCCCGAGGAGCAGTTGGCCGAATTCCGCGTGCTCGACCACCTCGCGAATCGAGAAAATGCGCGGGAACAGAGTCTGCGTGGCGCGACCGGCATTAGCCGGGCGGTGCTGGCCGGGATGGTCCGCAAGAAGTGGATCGTCCGCGAGGACCTGTCGGAGGCGCGGGATGCGGCCCGCACCGTGAAAATCGCGGTGTTGGCGTCAGCGGCGCCAGGTTTGCAAGAAATCGGGCGCGATGCTCCCGTTGGGGCAGGCGGGGCCTGTCCTGGGCCCGAGCGCAGCGACGCGCGCCGTTTTACCCGCAGACTCAACGCGAAGCAGCAAAAGCTGGTCGAAGCACTGGCCGGCGCGGGCGGGCGGCTCGCCGTCGAAACGCTGCAAACCCTCGACCTCCCCCGCACGACCCTCAGCACGCTGGTCAAGCGCGGCTTGATTGATATTGTCGAAGAACCGGCCGAGTTTCACGTCTCCCGCGTGAAGGCGCGGCGGTCGCCGTTCGATTTCGAATTCAACTCCGCGCAGAAGCAGGCGGTGCGTCGGATCGTTGACAGCGTCGCCGCACACAAGTTCGCCGGCATGCTGTTGCATGGAGTGACCGGCTCAGGTAAAACGGCCGTGTACCTTGCCAGCATGCGAGCCGTGCTTGAGGCGGGCCGCTCCGCGATCCTGCTGGTTCCAGAGATTGGACTGACGCCCGCCGTAGCCGCCGACCTGCACCAGGTGTTCGGCGAAGAAGTCGCGATCCTGCATTCGGCACTTTCCGACCGGGAGCGCGCCGAGCAATGGCACCGCATCAAGCGTGGAGAAGCCCGCATGGTGGTGGGCACGCGTTCGGCGGTGTTCGCGCCCGTGGCTGACCTGGCGCTCGTCATTGTCGATGAAGAACAGGATTCTTCCTACAAGCAGGAGGAAACGCCCCGCTACCACGCGCGCGACCTGGCCGTCATGCGGGCCAAGATGGCGAACGCCGTGGTCGTGCTCGGATCAGCCACGCCGTCGCTCGAGTCGTATTACAACGCCAAGCAGAACAAGTACGCTCTGATCGAGCTGCCTGACCGGGTGGAGCAGCGTCCGCTGCCCGACGTAGAGCTTATCGACATGAAGCAGGAGTTTCAGGAGACCGGGCAGGAGCAGGTGATCTCGCGCAAGCTGGCGGAAGAGATTCGCGACCGGCTGGAGCGCAACGAGCAGGTGATGATCCTGCTCAACCGGCGTGGGTATTCGCCCGTGTCACTGTGCCGAACGTGCGGCAAGACGCTGGAATGCAAGAATTGCGCGATTGCGATGACCCACCACAAGAGCGCCCGCAAGATGGAGTGCCACTACTGCGGCTACACGGCGCCCGTTCCGGAAACATGCGTGCACTGTGGCAGCGAGTACCTCTATTTTCTCGGCACCGGATCGGAAAAGCTGGAAGAGCTGCTGCACGGCATGTTCCCGATGGCGCGCATCGGGCGGCTCGATCGCGACACTGTGCGCGGCAAGGAAGACTTCGAGCGCGTGCTGGGCGCGTTGAACGAAGGCGAACTCGATCTGCTGGTGGGCACGCAGATGATTGCCAAGGGACACGACGTCCATGGCGTGACCCTGGTGGGCGTGGTCGGCGCCGACATCGCGTTGGGACTGCCCGACTTCCGCGCTGCCGAGCGAACCTTCCAGCTGCTCACGCAGGTCGCGGGACGCGCCGGACGCGGGCAGACCCCAGGCAAGGTCGTTCTTCAGACTTACTTCCCCGATCATTACGCCGTGCAATACGCGGCGCAACACGACTTTGTCGGCTTCTACGAAAAGGAATTGCGCTTTCGCAGCTGGATGCACTATCCGCCCTATTCCGCGCTCGCCAACGTCCTCATCCGCAGCGATACGCTTGACGAGGCGTTGCAGTGGTCAGGCACGCTCGGCAAATGGTTCGACAAGACGCGCCACGAGGGTGTGCGCGTGCTCGGCCCCGCCGCCGCACCGATCCTCCGCCTGAAGCGCGACTATCGCTACCACTTCGTGCTGAAGTCGCCCAGCCGCGAGAAGCTGAACGCGGTGTTGCGCTCGATGCTGGTCCACGCGGTGTCGCAGAAAATTCCGCGCGCCCAGGTGATTGTGGACGTGGATGCGTTGTGGCTGATGTAGGAGCAGCTCTCGGTGGTCAGGTCTTGGGTCCCAGGACGGCAGTTCGCAGACGACGGAACGGCTTCGAGCCTCGCAAAGCGAGCATCGCGTTGTGCAACCGGCTTTCCGTCGCGGGGCCACAGACCGGTTCCCGCTCACCGAATTGCGATTCAACCGTCTGCATGATGGATTGACTGACTGTCTGTGTTTCGTGGGTTTTCCGGAGGAGTCGATGCGTGCCGCCTGCTGCCATTTGTTCGCCCTGATTCTGGCCGCGCCGCTGTTCGCGCAGGTCAGGCCAGCGGATCATAGCTGGACCGCCGTCAGCAACGACTACACGAACACGCTCGTGAAGGTCGAGATGAAGCACAATCCGGAATCGGGTTCGCGCCAGGGTTTGAGCCAGTACGACGAACTGGTATCGCAACCGACTCTGGCGGACGAAGACCAGGAGCGCAAGGAGACCGAAGAAGTGCTCGCCCAGTTCAAGGCCGCGGTCGGCCAGCAGAAGCAGAAGCAGGTCGCGCAGGATCTGGAAATCATCATTCGCAGCGTCGAGTTGGGGTTCCGTCAGCAAGATTTCCAGCGCGCCCACGAAGTACCCTTCATCAATGCCAGCCAGTTGGTCTTCGGGGGTCTGCGCATGCTGCTTGACGAGCAGACGCCTGCCGAGCGCCGTCCTGCAGCTGTCGCCCGCATTCGCAAGTACGCTGGTCTGGAGCCGGGATATCGCGCGCTGACCGAGATTCTGAAGCAGCGCGTGAACGAGCAGATGGCGAAGCCGGGAGCCATCTATCCCCCCAAAGTTGAGATCGAGACCGAGATGGCTCGCAACTCCAACTATCTCGAGGGCATCGCTTCGCTGCTTACCGAATACAAGCTCGGAGGATGGGAAGAGCCCTACCGCAAGTTGAAGGCGCAGTTGGCCGATTATGACGCCTGGGTGAACGTGACCGTGCTGCCCAAGGCGCGCACCGATTTCCGGCTGCCGCCGGAAGAATATGCGCTGGCGCTCGAACATTTCGGCATCGACATCCCGCCCGAGCAAATGGCTGCGCTCGCGCACAAAGGCTTCGAGGAGATCCAGGCGGAGATGAAGCCCATCGCCGCGCAGATTGCCAAAGAACGCAAGCTGCCCTCGAACGACTACCGCGACGTGATCGGCGCGTTGAAGAAGCAGCAACTGGTCGGCGACGCGATCCTACCCTTCTACCAGGACCGGCTGAAGCAGATTGAAGGCATCATCACCAAGCAGGGACTGGTGACGCTGCCCGACCGCCCGGCCCGCATCCGCATTGCCAGTGCGGCCGAGACCGCGCAGCAACCCGCGCCGCACATGGTGCCGCCACCCTTCCTGCATAACACGGGACAGAAGGGCGAGTTCGTGCTGCCGCTCAATATTCCGGCGGGTCCGGGGCAGACCGCTGCAGAGAAATACGACGACTTCACCTTCGACGCCGCCGCCTGGACACTCACCGCCCACGAAGCCCGGCCCGGCCACGAGTTGCAGTTCGATTCCATGGTGGAGCACGGCGTGTCGATCGCGCGCGTGCGCTATGCCTTCAACAGCACCAACGTCGAGGGCTGGGGACTCTACTCAGAATACCTCGTCAAGCCTTACATGCCTTTGGAGGGACAGCTGGTTTCGCTCGACTATCGCCTGCTGCGGGCGGCGCGAGCGTTCCTTGATCCGGAGCTGCAGGCGGGCAAGATCAAGCCCGAGGACGCGAAGCGTGTGCTGGAGCAGGACGTGGTCCAATCACCGGCCTTCGCCGAGGAAGAGGTGGAGCGCTACAGTTACCGCGCCCCAGGCCAGGCCAACAGCTACTACTACGGCTTTACGAAGCTGATCGCACTGCGCCGAGACACCGAGGCCGCCATGGGAGCCAAGTTCAACCAGCAAGAGTTTCACGACTTTATCCTGGCGCAGGGATTGCTGCCACCCGACCTGATGCGCAAAGCGGTGATGGAAGACTTCGTCGGCGCGCACGGCGGCAGTCACTGAGCCGGGCAGGGTCAGTTGATGGTCGCCTTTCGCCTCGAAATTCTGGAAAGAGACCGGGCTTGCCCCGTGCGGGACGCGGCCAGCCGCGTTTCTACAGCGATCGCGGGCGGTCACGGTGCTAGGCGACCTTGAAATACGTGGTATAGGGCTCGTCCGCGATCGCAGTGAACGGCAGCAGGTCGATGCTGCCTGTTCCGGTCGCCACCCGCCATTTCTGCGGTCCGATCCTGATGGCCGCAAGCAACTGCTGGCTGGTCACGGCCGTGGCGCCACCGGTCATCGCGAACAGCACCAGCGGGCCCGACAAAAGCGCCACGGTCTGCGGATGGCCTTCCTCGGCTCGAGCCGCAATCGCGCCGGCAGTCCAGTTCGATGCGCTCGCCACTGTTCCACTGCCGACGAATGGTCGCAAACGTCTGTGGGGCGCTCCCTTCGGTCAAGGGCTTGCCGTTCACGGCGACGGTCGCGCCCTCCGTCCATGCAGGGATCCGGAGATGCCCGGCAAACTCCGCAGGTTTTGATGAAGAGACTTCGAACTGTAGGGCGTTGTCGGATGGGATAAGCACTTTTCTGCGTCAGCCGAACCCGCGCGTCGGTGATGGCATACATGCACGCCAGCGCCGACACCCACTGGCCGAACGTGGCGGTGGGAGCGAACCCCCATCCGTCTTTGCGGAGTTTCCCCGGATCGTAGGTTTCAGCAGGCTGTCTTCGCTCAACCCCATCAGCGTCGCATGCGTTTCGCGCAGCTGCTTGTCGTGGAGATCGCTGGTCAGGGTGACGTCACCGTAGCCGAACTGCTCGAGCGGAGGCGTTGGAGCGGCCGCGAAGGCGCGGGAGAAGCAGAAATGGGGAGCAGCCGCGACCGCGGTTGCAAGCGAAGCAGACTGCAGAAACGTTCTACGTGAAACCTGGCATGCGGAACGCACGGCGTCCCCTATGATCGCTCCGAAACCCGGGCTGCGGCTTCCCCAGCGACGTCGCGCTCACGCGCTGCGCCGTAGTATCATACGGCCCGTTTCCATGAAGCCTCCCGCGGTTACGATTCGCCCGCGCCGTTCCATGATGTGGTTCGCGGTCCTTGCGATCCTGATGGTGATTGCGTCGTACGTGTTCGTCATTCTGCTGGCGGCCGCGTGCGTGTACCTGCCGTACCTGCTGTTCGACTCGTCCTCGGCGGGCACGCAGTCTGTTCTGCTGTTTCTTTTCGGCGTGGCCATCGCCGGGGGGCTGCTCTGGTCGCTGGTGCCGCGCGTCGACAAGTTTGCGCCGCCCGGGCCGCTGCTGAATCGCGCCCAGCATCCGCGCCTGTTTGCAGAGCTCGACGCCATCGCCGCATCCCTCAACGAGCCCCTGCCCAGCGAGGTCTACCTTATCGACGAGGTCAATGCGTGGGTGGCCGATCGTGGTGGCGTCATGGGATTCGGCAGCCGACGTGTGATGGGATTGGGCCTGCCTCTGCTGTCGGTCCTGACCATCTCGCAGTTCCGCGCGGTGCTGGCGCATGAGTTCGCACACTACTACGGCGGGGATACGAGCCTGGGCCCCTGGGTCTACAAAACCAAGATGGCGATGATGCGCACATTTCAAACTGTCGGGTCGCTGAGCAAGCTGGCGCGCTTCTGGATCCTGGCCATCATGTACATGGTCGTCACCACCATCCTGAAGTGGTACTTCATCGTGTTCTTGCGGGCGATCAACCTGATTTCGCGGAGGCAGGAATACCGCGCCGACGAATTGGCTTGCCTGGTAGCGGGCCGGCAGCCCCTGATGGACGGGCTGCGCACCATTCACGGGGCGGCTCCGGCGTGGCAACCCTATTGGAACACGGAAGTGGCGCCGGTCCTGAACAATGGCAGTATGCCTGGGCTAGGGGATGGGTTTGCCCGCTTCGTCGCGGCCCCCGGCATTTCGCAGAAGATCGAGGGCAACGTCAAGAAAGAGATTCTGGAAGGAAAAGCGAGTCCGTACGACACGCATCCGCCCTTACGCGAGCGCATTGCCGCCGCGCAGAGTCTGCCGTCTGCTACCGAACCTCCCGGCTCGAAACCGGAGGACACGCGGCCTGCGAGCAGCCTGCTCGACCATCCCGAAGCCGCCGAATTGGGCTTCCTCCACGCCCTGAACCCGAAGCTTCCGCCGGGAAGCTTGCGCTGCGTGACCTGGGACCAGGTCAGCGCCCAGGTGACTGTACCGGGGTGGAGAGAAGCTGCCAGGGAATATGGGGCGGCGTTCCAGGGCCTGACCGTCGACACCCTCCCTGACATGTTGCCCAGACTGCAGGAGGTTGGGGCAACTATGCGCGACCCCAAGGGGATGCTACTGACTCCGGCGCAGCGAACCCAGCGCGCCGGGCAGGTGCTGGCTGTGGGTTTAGCTCTGGCGCTGCTGGAGAACGGGTGGGAGCTCCATGCGCAACCCGGAGTGTTCCACTTTCAGAAGGGTTCCGAGCAGCTGAATCCGTTCGTGATGGTCCCGCAGTTGATCGATGGAAAGCTCACGCGGGAGGCCTGGGCGAGCCGGAGCCGGGAACTGGGAATCGCGACGCATGCGTTGTTCCCGCAAACCGAGCCGATCACAGGAGGCTAGGTCCGGAACGCGTGTTTGTCGAGCCTCAATGTCTGCGGAACAACAGCCAGTGACCTGGCACGAGCGCTTTCAGAGAGCTTCGATCACGACCATTACTGATGGTCGCTATGGGCCTTGGGACCAGCGTCACGACCAACATCACCAGGGCCAGCAGGGCCAGCCACCTGCGTGTGCCTGAGACCTTCGGCCATTCGGCGACTTGCGGGTGGCGGAAACTGCTGACTTCGAGCAGGATTGCCCACACCAACCAGCCCGCCCACAGGTAAACCGCCATCGGAAGCAGAACCAGGATGACCGCCCGCGAGACGAAGCGGTGTGCTCGCGGTGCGATGGAGAATACGATGTGGCCGCCGTCGAGTTGGCCGCCGGGCAGCAAGTTTAGCGACGTTGCGAACATGCCGACCCAGGCGGCGATCGCCATGGGATGCAGCAAGAGATTCTGCAAAGGCGCCGCGGCCACCGTTTTCAGCAAGCCCATCGACGCCAACAGACCGTGCACCATTGAGAACATCAGCGGGTAGTGGATCACCAGGGCGTCGGTTAGCGGCGGAGCCGCCGGAGCGGCAAGGGAAAACCGCAGAGCGATCGCCAGAACGCCACAGGCCACGACAAAGCCTGCGATCGGTCCCGCAATTCCGATATCGAACAGCGCCGTGCGCAGGCGAATCGGCGAGCGGATGCGGATGAATGCGCCCATCGTGCCAATCAGCGACGGGAAGGGAATGAAGAAGGGTAGGGTGGCGTTCACGCCGTAGCGGACGCAGTACAGATAGTGGCCCATCTCGTGGGCCAGCAGAATCAACATCAGGCTGGCGGAAAAGGGGACGCCCAGCAGCAGACGCGAGGGATGCTGCCAAACCAAGTCGATCGGGAAGAAGGGAATATCGCTGTTGTCTTCGTCCGAAAGGGCAGCCTGCTGGTGCTGGTAGTTGTACTGAAAGTGCGAGCCGACCACCAAGGTCGTGAAGATAGTCAGAGTCAGTAGCAGAATGTGCAGCCAGTAGCGCCGCTTGGGCGGGCGCGTAACCCATACCTGCACAGGCGGATAGCGTTCCGCGGTGGAAGTGGGTAAGGGAGTGATGGAATCTGACATCAGGATTCGAGCCTGGGATCATTCTAAACCGCCAGGCTGGTGCGCGGGAGTGTCCGGTGTGCACAGGCGCCCAAAGGCGCGTCGCTTATTCTGACGTCAACGGCATGTCTGAAGGCATGCCCGGATACGAATCACGCGGCGTCGAGGACGCCGCCCAGAGCCAGAGGTTCAGAACCGAAGGCCCAAGGCTCAAAGCCCGGAGCCTGCCTTTAGTCGATCGACTGCAACTCTTTGCCGGGCTTGAAGCGGACCGCTTTTCCGGGCGGAATGGAAACCTCGGCGCCGGTGCGCGGATTGCGTCCGATGCCGGTCTTGCGCGGACGCACGTTGAACACGCCAAAGCCCCTTAGCTCAATGCGATCGCCCTTGGAGAGCGACTTCTTCATACTCTCAAAGACGGTTTCGACGGCCAGTTCGGCCTTGGTCTTGGTGATGCCGGTCTTGTTGACGACTTCGTTGATGATATCGAGCTTGATCACGACGGGCTCCCTTTGGCGATCTGCGGAGAAGGCACCAAGTGATTGATGCTAAGGGAGATATCAGAGATTGTCAACGGGCGGGAGTGTCTCGTAAGATGACAGGACTGCAGTTCCAGCCGGATTGACCAGCCAGAAGGACCGTTTTTGATTGAATCATTGGGTAGTTTTGTAATTTTCCAAGATGCTGAATGACGGAGTGGTTCCATGGCTGCAAATTACCCAATTGCCGAATTTCGAAATTCCTCAATCTCCCAAAGGAGTTCCATGCTGAAGAGTGACCGCTGGATCCGCAAGATGGCGCACGAGCGCGACATGATCAATCCGTTTTCGGAGAAGCAGGTGCGCGAAGGCGTCGTGTCGTATGGCTTGTCGTCTTACGGATATGACCTGCGCGTGGCCGATGAATTCAAGATTTTCACGAACGTAAATTCGACCATCGTCGACCCCAAGCATTTTGATGAGAAGTCGTTTGTTACCGTGCGTTCGGACGTGGCCATCGTGCCGCCGAACTCGTTTGCGCTGGCGCGCTCGGTCGAATATTTCAGGATTCCGCGCGATGTGCTGACCATCTGCGTCGGCAAGTCGACCTACGCGCGCTGTGGGATCATCGTCAACGTCACACCCTTCGAGCCGGAATGGGAAGGCTTTGTGACGCTCGAGATCTCGAACACGACACCGCTGCCCGCGCGCATCTACGCAAATGAAGGCCTGTGCCAGATTATTTTCTTCCAGTCCGATGAAGTGTGCGAGGTGAGCTACGCGGACCGGAAGGGCAAGTACCAGTCGCAGAAGGGAATCGTGCTGCCGAAGTTGTAGCCGTCGGTCGCCAGTCGCTCCTCAGGAAAGACCTGGTCATTGGCTTGAGGGCCGCTGTCCGGTGGCGAAGACCACGGGGGTTCTCGGCCGTCGGACCAGTAAGAACCCGGCGTTCAACCGCCAGCAGGCCACCTGCGGCCGTCTGGAATACTTCCTCGTCGTGAGCCACGACTCGTTCCTGGACATCCAGCCGCGAACCGAGGACACCTACCAGAAGGCGTCGAAGACCCTGGGCGACTTCAAGTGGATGGAAGCTGAATCGGGGTAACCGGGCAAGGCACAGTCTGGTTCTGTGCCTTGCCGGCTAGTCTGACCCTACAGTGAGTTGAGAAACGTCAGCAACTGCTGTTGCTGTGCCGGCGACAGGTCCTCGTGGAATCGATCAACAACCTCCCGCGCCTCGCCTCGATGACGGTTGATGGCGTCCGCCAGGGACAAGGATTTCAGGTCGTGCATAAACCGCGTTTTGGTGCGCAATCCCCACAAAGGCGTGGTGCGCAGCTTGTTGATCGTATCCGGCGGGCCGCCCTGCACGATGCCATCCCCCGTGCCTATGTCATGCAGCAGGAAGTCGCCATAGGGATGAATGAGTTTGTTGCCGAGCGCGTCGGGAACGACGAACGTTCCGCCGTTCAGCGCGGCTCCCGCCGGCGCCGTTACCATCGAGGAAACGTGGCAGGTGGCGCAACCTACGGTCGTGAAAAGCAGTTGACCCGCCTGCGCATCCGCAGTGGCGGCCAGAGCCAGGTCGCGCGGTGGTGTTTTGGTGCCGCGCATGAACTGAGCAAAGTGATCAATGTCGGCCAGACCGAACTGGTCCGGCTGATCTTCCGGATCGGTGGTCGTTTTGCAAACGGTGGTCGCGTCTTTGGGACGGAGACGGCTCGTGATGCCCATTTCATTCAGATAGGCATCGCTCGCAAACGAGAGCAGGCTCCCGTGCTGATCTTTCCATCCGAACCGACCGATGCGGGTTTTGCCGGGCGCTTCGAAAATCGGAACATGCACAGTTTCGCCGTGAATCTGGCCGCGCGTTTGCTGGGTCTGGTTGGCCGAGATGTTGAGCAGGGTGCTGTCGTCAATCGCTTCGACGAAACCGTCTCCCAGGGTGTTCAGCACCGCGCGCAGAGCGTGAATGTTCTCCGCAGCCGGTACTTGTTCGTGTGCCTCAGGGCAAATCGCGCGGTCATCGACGATCGACCGGCCCGAAATGGTGTTGGCTCCGTCGTTGATGAAGATGGTCGGGTTCACGAACGTGCCGCTGGCGTCCAGATGTCCGGCACGGATTTCGGTGATCTGACTCGGGCCGCCGGTCACGGGGTTCTGGTGGCAATCCGTGCACGCAGTCGCGTTGAAGACCGGACCCAGGCCGTCGTCCACTCCATTCCTTTTTTCGAAGTGCTGCTGATCGAGGGCAAACGTGTCGCCGGATGGCTCGGGAATGCCGTTGCTTGTACTCTGCGATCCCGGATTCTGTCCAAGCGTGGGAGTATCAAAGCTGGCGGGCACCTCGGCCGCGGGCTGGTCGGCGATGCCAGCCATAGCTAGCGCCAAGAGCGCAAAAAAGGCGAGAAAAAACAGACCTCTGCTTCTCATCATGGAATCATCTCCTGCGGTTTAGCTTTTTCTGTTCACGCGTCCCGGCCGAGGGACGCGCATCGACCAAGCGAACGTCTCCCGATGCAGTGCGGCTGAGGGGGCGCAAACCAATCACGAGGTGGATGAACGTTGTCGTGGCGCTTGGGCTACGAGAACTCCGTGAGGCGGGTCTTATTCCAGGGAGGAAGAGAATTTTCTGTGAAAAACGCACGTGGTCGTCGTTGCTTGGTCCGTAGTCGTTCGCCATGTCAGCCCCCGGCGGTTGGTTCGAGAACCGGGAAGCCATAGGGCCAAATGAACGGACCATGCCCAGGCCAATTTCCGGCTGTCAGGGCCTACGGCGATGGCACCGGCGACGGCCTCAGCGCCTTCCAGAGACTGGTACGCTCGGACAAGGCGAAGGTTCGTGATTCGGCAGGTGAAATTGCAAAGGGAAAGGCATAGAACGCTAGCGCGTTCAGGGTTTGCGAACGGCCGACGCCCAGGGACCGACGATCAGCTACCGCAGTCCGTTCTCGCCTTCCTTGTACATGTACTTGATTGCGGGCTTGTACACAACGATGTTGGGAGCGGTAGTGCGGTTTACCTTGAGGCAGTGCTTGTCGTACCACTCGATGACGCCGTGGATTTGTTCGCCGTCTCGGAGCACGATCACCATGGGCGTCTTGCCCTGCATCTGCTTCTGGTAATAGAAGTTTTCGGCGTTGGTGGTTTCTGGGGGTGGAAGTTTCTTGCCGCCGCCGGCGGGGCGTTCGGCGCGATCGGGGCGTTCGCGTCGTTCCATTGGGGCCTGAGTGTGGTTGTGATTGTGGTCGTTGCGATCGTTGCGGTTAAGGGAAGGCCGGATCAGCTTGCGATTCGCAAATCCTTCCTGCTCGAGTGGCCGTTCCGTTGGCATGGAATCGATTGCATCCTTCATGGCACCACCTGTTCACACGCTTCGAGCGCGTCGACCACAACACTGAGCTGCTGCGCTTGTGGAAAGTAGGCGTGAACTTTGCATTAACCGTAGCACAGGAATAGCAGACAAGACAATCCTCAACTTGTGGTGGGGCAATGACTTTGGGGAACGCGAGCTTGCAGCCGTCAGCTCTCGGTTGTCCGTTTCCCCGGGAGCTTGTTCCGGGGGGGTTGAGGCTCGAAAGTCCTGGATTGGAAGGGAATAGAGCGAAGACCACGACTGCGGAGAGCGGATCGCGAGGAGCCTCAGCTCCTCTCCAATGCCGTCGCGAATGCGTCCAATGACAGGGAACGCAACAGGTTTCGGCGCATTCCACGCTCGACGTCAGCGACTCGATCGGCGGCGTGGGCGATCCAATCAAAATCGACGGTGGTGGCCAGTTTCCGCAATTCTGTCTGGATGTCGGTGTTGTGCACCAGTTCCGGAGCGCCGCCATTGAGGAACATCAGGTCCTGGAGCAGGGAATAGAGCGTGCGCAAAAGCTGGTCGGTCTTCTCGCGGCCGTCGGCGCCCGGACGGTAGGTTTCGGTGACTTTGAAGAGCTCGCTATGATCGCCGGTCTGCAGGACCGAGGTGAGGATGGTCACCGCATGGTTGCGGGCAGTGGTGTATTTGGCGAGATCGAACGCGCGAGCACGTCCGACCGCGCCTTCCGAGAGACGTGCGACCAGCGCACGCTGCTTCGCGTTCCACTCGGGATGGTGGCTGGCTAGATCCTCCTCGATCTGTTCGGCGGGCAGGGCGCCGAGCGTGAAGGTCATGGCTCGGGAGCGGATCGTGGGCAGCAGTTCGCCGACGTTTTCCGTGAGCAGGAAAATCGTGGCAAATTCGGGCGGCTCCTCCAGAATCTTCAGCAGGGAATTTGCCGCCTCTTTCATGAAGTTCGAGTCTGTAAAGATGTAGACGCGCTCTTTCGCGTCGCCGGGACGATAGTAGATGGTCTCGATCACGCGTCGTACCTGGTCGACCTTGATCATCATCTGGGGCGGGTCGGGCGGGACGACCAGCACGTCGGGATGGGTCTGAATCAGGATGCGGGTTTCTTTCTTGTCGCTCTCGCGCAGGTTCTCGCGCGCTTCCACGGCTTCGGTGAAACGAGCGTCGAGATCCTCAGCCTGCGCGATGCGGGTACAGTTCGAACACTTTCCGCAGAAGTCGGGAAGGCCGTTGGTGACCTGCGGGTCGAGACAGTTCATGGCCTTGGCCAGCATCAGGGCCAGGGTGTACTTGCCCGAGCCGGTCGGGCCCGCCAGGATCATGGCATGGGGAAAGTGCGCGCGCGCCAGCATGTCGCGCAGGCGATCAATGATTTCGGGATTGCCGTGGAAGTTGGAAAAGGGCACTGGTCAGAATCTACCACGTCGGCGGGCTTGTTTCGGGATGGAATCCGAGTCGCTAGGCACGTCCAATGACCTACCGCGCCATCTTGCCGGGGTGGCTGCCATCGCGCAGGACGAACGTGGCGCCGACCGCACCGATCACAGCCGACTGGCGAGGCGGACCGAGACGTTGTCGGATCTGTGACGCGACCGGCAGCCCGCAACTTTGAAGCACGAGGACGCATGCGATCAGGGACTTGAGAGAGGAACTTTGCATACGCGGGATTGCATCCGCCTCGCGCCGGGTCAGTGGGTCTTCGCGCTCAGGCGCAGCTTTCGCAGCGCCACTTCGAGAATCCTGACGTGGGTCTGAGAGGGTGTGCCGCGGGCGTCGATGACCGCAACGCGCTGGGGTTCGCGGCGAGCGATGGCCAGGTAGGCGTTGTGCACTCTTTGGAAAAAGGCGCGGCTCTCCTGTTCGAAGCGGTTCTCGTCTTTCTGGCTGCGGCTGTGCTTCGCGGATTTCTGGTTGCGGCGGCGGGCGCGTTCTACGCTGGTGGCCAAGTCGGAGTCCATCAGGATGGTGAAGTCAGGTTGCAGGTCGTCGCACAGAATGCGATGGAGTTCGAGCACGGACTTGCTGCCCAGTTTGCGGCCGGCGCCCTGGTAGGCCTCGGTGGAGTCGGTGAAGCGGTCGCAGAGCACGATCCTGCCCTGGGCGAGGGCGGGTTCGATGACTTCGCGAATGTGCTGGGCGCGGGAGGCGAACATCAGAGCCATCTCGGCCATGGGGGCGAGGCCGGTGGTTGCCGAGTCGAGGATCACGTGCCGGATCTTCTCGCCGGTCGACGTGCCTCCGGGTTCACGCGTGACAACCACCGATTGCCCGCGTACGCGGAGCGCCTTTGCTAGTTTTTCTATTTGCGTGCTCTTGCCGGTGCCGTCGAGGCCTTCGAAGGTGATGAACTTTCCGCGGGGGGAGTTGGACACGGAGAAATCATAAATCAGGTCTTAGGTCTCACGTTTCAGGATCTCGGACCTGGGTTTCGCAGCCTTGGGTCTTGGCCGACTACGGATGAAACGCCCACTGCCAATCCACTGCGTAGCCGAATCCGAAGACCGAAGACCCAAGACCCAAGACCGAAGACCCAAGACCGAAGACCCAAGACCGAAGACCCAAGACCGAAGACCTGGCTGGTTGACTTGCCCCCAACGGGCTTCTAACATCGGCAGCCGGGCTCACGCGTACGTCCCAAGAGAAAAACGAAGAGGTGTTCCATGAATCGCGCATCCGCCCTCGTCATCACCGTTCTTCTACTCACCACCGTCTTCGGGCAAGAGCAAGCGCCCAAGCCCGGGCCTGAACTCCAGAAACTCAATTACTTCATTGGAAGCTGGACGTCGGAAGGAGACATGAAGCCCGGCCCCATGGGCCCCGGCGGCAAAGTCAGCATTAAGGATGACGCTTCCTGGATGGACGGCGGGTTTTTCGTCGTGTTTCGCTCCACCTTGAAGAGCGCCATGGGCGACGGCACGGCTATCGCTTTCATGGGATACGATCCGCAGGAGAAGCTCTACACCTACGACGAATTCAATAGTGCGGGCCAGGCCGTGCACTCCAAGGGCACGCTCGATGCCGACACTTTGACCTGGATTAACGAGATGAAGATGGGGCCACAGACCGTCAAGGCCCGCTTCACGCAGAAGATGGTGTCGCCCACCTTGTACAGCTACAAGTTCGAAATGTCGCCCGACGGCACCAACTGGAACCTGGTCATGGAGGGGAAAGCCACGAAGAGCAAATGAAATGCAAGGATATATCGAGGACCCGGTTCGCTCGTCGTTAAGGCAACCGCGGGTACCGACCGCTCAGCGCATCTGGAACGCAGGATTCGAGATCCATAGATGATTCGAGACCAATCGATCAAGAGCCTGCAGAAAGTGTTGTGCGCCGCGCAACGAATTTTCAGCGGTTTGGCGGCACGAGCGAACCCGTGCCCCTGCCCTTTTCTAGTCCCACGAGGGATTTTTCTGCAGGCTGCAAGGGGTGAGGGCCTGAGACCTGAGATCTACCTTTCCGATCGATCGACCCACTTCGGCACGTAGGGCACCTTGAAGTTCTGCAAGCGGTCGAGCAAGCGCTGGGCATCGGTGTCCACCAGAAGCAACTGGCGATGCTCGGGACGGATGAAGCCATCTTCGGCGGCCCGCTCGGCCAGCGCGATCAAAGGATCGTAGTAGCCCTCGACGTTGAGGAATGCGCATGCTTTGTTCTGCAAGCCCAGTTGAGACCAGGTGAGCGCCTCGCAGAACTCGTCCCAGGTTCCGAAACCCCCGGGCAACGTTAGAAAGGCGTCGGCGAGGTCGGCCATCAGCGCCTTACGTTCGTGCATGGAGCTGACCACGCGCAATTCGGTGAGCCCGTTGTGAGCGATTTCCTTTTCTGCGAGTGCTTTCGGGATCACGCCCACGACGCGTCCACCGGAAGCGAGACACGCATCGGCTACCGAGCCCATGAGTCCTACGTTGCCGCCTCCGTAGATCAGCCTGATCCCGCGCTGGGCAAGCAGTTCGCCGACGGAGTGCGCGGCCTCGCGGTAGGCGGGACGCTTGCCATGATTTGCGCCGCAAAAGACGCACAGGGACTGGATCACGGTCCGATTGTAAGGGTTGCCAATCGCAGGCGGAAGGGAGTGAGGCGCAGCGACCGAGGGCTCTAGGCTCCCGGCGCGTTCTGGGTCCTGTTTTCTCGAGTGCTCTTTGGCAGCCTCAGGTCGTGCTCTGAGTCGAAGAGACTTCTCGAAGACCAAAATCGGTGTGTTTGGCCATGAGACCTGGAGCCCAAAGCCTTGAGTCAAGAGCCTCTCCTTTGTCTGCGAACCGAGTGGGCTGATATAGTCATCGATCTCCCGGCTACGCCGGATTCCCGCTTTGGGTCATAAGGAGCCACTGCATGTTTTCCCGCCGCAGTCGTTTTCTGTCTGCCTGGGTTGTTCTCTTTCTCTGTGTTTTGGTGTCGTCTGCGCTGGCGTGGTCGGGGCCCAACATCACTCTTGCGGTCGACGCGAGCGATGCGCCCCGGAAGATTTTCCACGCGCGACTGAGAATCCCGGCTTCTGCCGGTACGCTCACGCTGTACTATCCGAAGTGGATTCCCGGGGAACACGCGCCCGACGGGCCGATCAACGATCTGGCGGGGCTCAAATTCACGGCCGGTGGACAAAGCCTCAAGTGGCGCCGCGACACGCTCGATGGCTGGACCATCAATGTCGAAGTCCCGGCCGGGCAGAACGAGGTTCTGGCGGATCTTGATTTCCTGTCTCCGGCAACGTTTGCGCCGGGGTTCTCCGCGGGATCGTCGGCTACTGACAAGCTGGCCATCATTAGCTGGAACCAGGTCCTGCTGTATCCGAAGGGTTGGAAGTCCGACGACATTACCTTTTCGGCGAACTTGAAGCTTCCTGAGGGCTGGAAGTTTGCGACCTCGCTGCCGGGCGCAAATGGGTCGGGCAATGACATCCATTTTTCGCCGGCGTCGCTGACCACCCTGGTGGACTCGCCAGTGCTGACGGGGCAATACCTGAAGGCTGTTCCACTCGGGCAGAATCCTCCGATCGAACTTGACGTGGCTTCCGACAGCGCCGCTGCGCTCGAGCCTCCGCAGGAAGTCTGGGATCACTACAAGAGTCTGGTCGCGCAAGCGGGAGCGCTTTTTGGGGCGCACCACTATCGCGACTACCATTTCCTCTACACGCTCAGCGACCACGTGGCGCATTTTGGACTGGAGCATCACGAATCGGATGACAGCCGGGTTGGTGAGAACGGCCTGACGGATGAGACCCAGCGCAAGCTGGATGCGACGCTTTTACCCCACGAATACGTACACTCCTGGAATGGCAAGTATCGCCGTCCTGCCGATCTGGCGACCCCCGACTATCAACAGCCCATGCAGACAGATCTGTTGTGGGTGTACGAAGGGCTGACAGAGTATCTGGGAAGCATTCTGACGGCGCGAAGCGGGTTGTGGACTCCGGAGCAGTTTCGCGATTACCTGGCGGAGACGGCAGCCGACTACGACCATCTTCCAGGCCGCGCCTGGCGGAACTTGCAGGACACGGCCGATGCCGCACCCCAGCTTTATTTTGCGCCCCGCGCCTGGTACTCATGGCGCCGGGGTGTGGATTTCTACGATGAAGACACCCTCAACTGGATGTGGGTGGACGTGATCATCCGGCAGCAGAGCCAGGGGAAGAAGTCGTTGGATGATTTCTGTCACCTGTTTCACGGCGCGCCCGGCGGAGGGCCCGCGCTGAAGACCTACACCTTCGATGAGATCGTGAACTCTCTGAACCAGGTCGCACCCCATGATTGGCGCGCCTTCTGGACCGAACGCCTTACCAACCACGGGCCAGGAGCGCCGTTGGGTGGGGTCGAGGGTAGCGGCTGGAAGCTGGTGTACACCGACACCGCCAGCGGTCTTCTGCGCAGCTTGGAGCATGAAGGAGGCCGAATTAACGAGGCCTACACAGTCGGACTGGTGCTGAAAGATGATGGTGCGGTGCTCGACACGATCGAGGGAATGACGGCCGCCAGGGCCGGCATCGGCCCGGGAATGAAGATCGTGGCGGTAAACGGACGACGATTCTCGACCGAACTGCTACATGACGCCATCAAAACGGCAAAGAACGGCTCCGAACCGATTGAGTTGCTGGTTGAGAACACCGACTACTTCAAGACGTTCAAACTCGACTATCACGAGGGCGAGAAGTATCCGCACCTGGTGCGGGAGGAGTCGAAGCCGGACTTGCTGAGCGAGATCATCAAAGCGAAGTAGCGGCAAGCTTCGCGCTGTGGACTACCGAGCACTACGGTTCAGCCGCAGAGGCGGCACCGACCTAAGCTTTGAGCCACAGATACGCAGGGGAACATCCTGCGTCTGGACGCGGCTCGCCGCCGTCCAGAGGGGGCAAGCCCCGTCACTGCCCTCATTTCTCCAAATTGGCGAACAGGTCGGTCTCCCGGACCGCGGGCCTGGGGGCTGAGGTGGCCGCGAGGTGAAACATCTCTTCGCGTCCGCGGGCCAGGATGTGTTCTTTCACCCTCGGAAAGACCGGGGCTTGGGTGGTGTGGGCCTCGAACGCGGCGATCTTGGTGGCGAGGTGATCTCCAATTTGGATGACGGTGGTGATCGGTGCGGGCGCGATCGGAGGGCGGTCGGGGAGCGTGAAGTCGGCGGTCTGGTAGTAGAGCTTCTGCACGCGATGCGGTTGCACGCCGTCGATGAGTTGATCGGGATAGCGATTGCTGCGGCCCGCCCACTCGAAAGCCATAGTCGCATAGACCGACGCCATGGAGTGATCGGTGTGGCCGGTCACTCCGCCTTCCGGACCAAAAGTGAGCATCACGTCAGGCCGGAACTCGCGGATGTGATGTACGAGTTCCTCGACCACGCTGTAGAGGTCGATCCGGTGCAGCTTGCCGTCAGCGTAGTCCAGGACTACTCCGCGATCGACGCCGAGAATCTCACACGAGGCGGCGAATTCCTTCCGGCGAATCGTGGCTAGCTCGTGATCTGTTTTGGCCAGTCCGCGATGGCTGGCCGCCTGGCCGGGCGTGAGACATACGACATAGGATTCCGCGCCGCGGTCGTGGCAGGTGCGCAAGGTGCCACCGAAACCGGCAGCTTCATCGTCGGGATGCGCGGTGACGCAGAGAATACGAGGCATGCAGGCATTTTAAGCTACGGGCGGCGAGCTACGGGCTGGGACCCTCGGGCTAGGAGCGGCCAAAGGCTCAGGGGGATCGCTGCCCGTGCGCTTGCAGTGGAGCGCTCAGACGTCGCGGCGCAGCTCGGAGTCGCGGTCAGTCGCCGGCAGCTTTTTCCAGAACTTCCTCTTCGGCGTCTGGCCCAGCTTCTTCCGCAGACTCTTCCAGCATGAAGCTCAGCACCTCCTGGGGAACGGGCGCGTTCCATACCGGCGCAAACGACTGCCGGTGCAGCGCTGAGGGACCGTGCTCGCGCAGAGCGGCGAGGTGATGGGGCGTGCTATAGCCTTTGTTCGACGCCAGTCCATACGCGGGGAAGACGGGATCCCAGGCGCAGATCATGCGGTCCCGTTCGACCTTCGCGAGGATGGAAGCAGCGGCGATCGAAGCCGAGAGCGCGTCACCGTGAATGAGAGGATGCTGCGGCAACTCGCAGTCCAGGCGGACTGCATCGACCAGCAAGTAGTCCGGGACCGGCGCGAGTTGAGATACCGCGATACGCATTGCCAGGCGCGAGGCCTGGTAGATATTGATCTGGTCGATGCGGGCGGCGTCCACGGCGGCGATTGCCCAGGCCACGGCGTGCTCGCGGATGCGCGCGGCCAGCACCTCGCGCCGCTCTGCAGGCAGGAGCTTCGAATCACGCAGGCCCCGGATGCGATAGGCAGGATCGAGAATCACCGCGCCAGCCACCACCGGCCCAAACAGCGAACCGCGCCCGACTTCGTCGACTCCGGCAACCAGTCGAGCACCGGACTCCCACGCTGTTTTCTCATAGCGCAGCGTGCAACGCAGACGCTTCAGCAGGCGCAGCTTCGCGGCGGAGGCGGAGAGTTTCTTCGGGGCGGGCTTGGATTTGACCGGCACGGATCGAAATCTACCTGAATGTTCGCCGAGTGCGCTGTGGAAGCGCAAGCAGAAGTTAGAAAATAGTTTGGCGTCCGAACCGGCGACGCGCCATGCCGCATTTCGCGCAATGGCCAGTTCGTAACCGGTCGCCTGGGTACCGGAGTAAATTGGCCAGCGATGATCACTTTGGTACTCTCCCCTTGTCCCCCCAGAGGGTTCGCGGACCCGCTGAATGCTAGGAATCCGGAACCAGGCCGTGACCCACAATCTTCTGAAACAATCGATCGACAGGACCGAGAAACGCATTTCTGTGGCTCTACCTGTCCGCGTGACCTATTTTGACGAAGACACCAAGCCTCGGCTGGAGATGGCCTGCACCTACGACATTTCCGCGCATGGAGCCCGTGTCACCGGGCTACGTTGTGTGAAAGAGGCCGGGGAAATCCTGGTGGTCGAGCGCGGCCGCAGCAAGGCCTACTGCCGGGTGGTGTGGATTGGCGAATCGACCTCACACTTGCGGGGGCAAGTGGGCATCCAATGCGTGGAAGCAGAAAAAACACTGTGGACTGCCGAACTGTGGGATATGGCACAGGTCTACGACACAGTCGGCAGGGACAGCACGCTTTGCCGGATGGACTCGTCGGCGGGGAACCAGAGCGGAAACCGGCGGCGCTTCCAGCGCTTCCTCACAGAAGGCGGCGCGGCGGAGTTGCTGCAGAAGGGCTCCACCGCAAGTCATCTCGAAGGCGCGCTGAAGGATGTCTCGGAACTGGGCTGCCTGGTCACTACACAGAGCCTGATCCTGCCCGGCACCGATCTCAAACTTGTCTTGAGCGTGGCCAACTATGACCTGGGCGTCAAGGGCCAGGTGCGGCACGCAGCCCTCGATGTCGGCCTCGGCATCGAGTTTCGCGAGATTCGCAAAGGCGACCGGGCCATCCTGCAATACCTGCTAAAAAAATTGGCGGAAGACGGGAAGGCAGCAAAGAACAAGAAGGAAAAGCAGAAACCCAGGTCAGCCACTGCGCCGCGCTAGGGTTCGAGAGCTGGAGCAGGGCGAGCATTTTTCGGGCGGAGCGTTCGGTGCGCGCTCGGTTTCCTGGCCCTCCGAGAGAATCCAGAAAGCGTGGCAGGCGCAGAGAGGCTCCGCACCTGCTTCCACTGGTCCAGAGCGAGGACTACTTCGCCTCGACGGGCTCGGCCGCGGGTCGCTCGCGTTCAACGTCCTTCAGGCGGGCAGCCTTGCCCTTTAACGCGCGCAGGTAGTAGAGCTTCGCACGCCGAACCTTCGAAGAGCGGATCAACTCGACTTTGTCGATGACCTTCGAATTTACTGGGAAAATACGCTCCACGCCCTGGCCGAAGCTGATCTTGCGCACGGTGAAACTGGCTTGCGGCCCGTTGGCGCGCGAGATGACGACGCCTTCGAACGCCTGCACGCGCTCCTTGTCGCCTTCACGAATTTTCACGTGCACCCGGATGGTGTCGCCGGCCGCAAATTTGGGCAGGTCGGTGCGGTTGCTCTTGGCCAGCAGTTTTTCAATGATGAGATTGGACATAAGCTTTTTCCTTGTTCAAGATCATTCTAAGTATTCTTGCCCTTGATCTGGGCCAGCAATTTCCGGTCTTCCTCACTGAGGGTTGCCGGGTCCAGCAAGTCCGGACGGTTGCGCAGCGTTTTCTCCAGCGCCGTCCGGCGTCGCCAGCGACGGATTTCGTCGTGGTTGCCGTTCACCAGCACTTCGGGAACGGCCATCCCGCGAAACTCCGCCGGACGCGTGTAGTGCGGGTAATCGAGCAGGCCCCCTGATACGCACGTCGAACTCGGAGGATCTCCCGGCTTGTCCGCGCTCTCGGTCCCAGGCTGCGCTGTGAACGACTCCTGCTTGGTGGAGGCCTCGTTACCCACCGCTCCCGGGATCAGCCGGACGACGCTGTCCACGATCACGGCAGCGCCCAACTCGCCGCCACTGAGGACGTAGTCCCCGATCGAAAGTTCCCGATCCGCCAGGTGCTCGCTGACCCGCTCGTCCACGCCCTCGTAACGTCCGCAGATCAGGACGATCCGCTCGAGCGCCGCCAGTTCCTGCGCGAGTGCCTGATCGAGGCGCCGGCCCTGGGCCGAGAGCAGGATCACTGTTTGTTTCGCGGATCCTGCCACGCGCTCTTCCCGCGGCGCCACGTTCAGCTTCTCAATACATTCAAAGATCGGTTCCGGCTTCAGGACCATGCCTTCGCCGCCGCCAAATGGGCGGTCGTCCACACTGCGATGCTTGTCGCGGGCAAACTCCCGCAGATCGTGGACCTTGATCTCGACGAGCCCGGTTTCCCGGGCCCGGCGGAGAATTCCGTAATCCAGCGGCCCGCGAAAGAAGTCGGGAAAAATCGTGACCAGGTCGACTTTCATCGCGAACCCGCGAATAAAACCTCACCACAAAGGCACAGGGGACGATCACTCTGATTCTGACTTCCGTTGCTGCTCCCGCTTTTCTTCTTCCGTGAGCCGGGCGTTGATCTCCAACATGCCTTCCGGCAATCGCATGCGCACCTGCCTGGTGGCCAAATCCACACCGGTCAGATAGGCTTCTGCGAACGGAATCTCGTAGGGGGCGTTCGGCTTGCCCCCCGACTTGCCCTGCACGATCAGCAAGGGCGCTTCGCCCGCCCCGAACTGCACATCTTCCACGGTGCCGATCTCGCGATCTCCGTCGAACACCCGGCACCCGGTCAGATCGCTGATGTAGGTCCAGCCCGGCTCGAGTTCAGCTCGTTCGCTCAGCGGAACCTGCAGTTCGCAACGCAGCAGAGTTTCCGCGTCCGAAATCGAATCCACACCTTGAAACTTCAGCACCAGGTGGCCCTTGTGGGGCCACAACTGTTCGACTTGCAACTGCCGCCGCGTGCCGGACTCGTCGAGCGCGAACAGGCGCATGCCTTCGACGAACCGGTCCGGAACATCCGAGTGCGGCTCGACAGCCACTTCGCCGCGCCGGCCCTGCGTTTTCAGGACACGAGCTAAGGTGATGAACTCATCGCCCATCGGGGTCCCTGTTCGGAGTCCTTTTCCGGGTCCGTTTGCAGCGCCTACTCGAGGATCTCGAGCGTGTACCGCTTGTGCGCCTTGACGCCAGCGGCACTCAGCAGCGTGCGCAGCGCGCGTGCGGTGCGCCCGGACTTGCCAATCACCTTGCCCAGGTCGCTCTCGGCAACCGTCAGTTCAAGGACCGTCTCGCCGTCCTCGTCCACCTGGTTGACGGATACCTGGTCCGGGGTATCGACCAGCGCTTTCGTGACCTGCTCGAGGAGAACCTTGACGTCCCCACTCTGCTCGCTCATACGCGGCTCCTGAAATGTGGGGTGAACTGCGCGTTGCGGCGCAGGGCGCGGCTAGGCAGCGGGTCCGGCGGTGACCGGGGCTGGCACAGGCTTTGCAACCAGCTTGCTCACACGATCCGACATCTTGGCGCCTTTCGACACCCAGTAGTCGATGCGGTCACGCTTCAGTTCGATGTGGGCGGCTGCGCCCCGGGGATTGTAGGTCCCGACCACTTCGACCGAGCGCCCATTGCGCGCACGCGCCTTCTCGATGACCACGACACGATACTGCGGCTGTTTGCGCGCACCCGTGCGCGCCAGACGAATCATTAACACGGAACTTGGTTTCCTTTCCTAGTCCTTCCGGGAGGGGTAAGACAAACCATTATTATCACGGAAGTTAGGGGGATTGGCAAGCTCAGACGTTGCGGCTCAGAGGTTGGCGGGCAAGAGCGCAGTAGGAGGCCGCAGGGGGCTAAGGCCTGCCTCAACGGCGCTGCGGAAACTAGAGGCCGGTCCCGCCGGTTGCGGCCGACTTGCGTTTGCGGACAAGTCCCGCAACCACGCCGGCCACAATCGCCCCAAGCAGAACCAGCGCAGCGGTCCGCGACGCACCCCCGGCCACGTACAGGCTCACGAGCAGCACGCTCATCAGTGGAAGCAGAATGACGATGCTAGCCGATTTCATCGCAGATGCTCGACGATCTCCGCGGGTTCGGGTCGCTCGGTGTAGTCCGCGCTCGCCGAAGCGTACAAAACCGTCGCGTCGTGGTCGAGGATATAGGTTGCCGGAATCGGAAGATCCCAGCTCTCATCTCCATTGGTGAAGGGCAGGTTGACGAAGGCTCTCCGGTAGACAGCCTGCTGCTCGTCGGGGACGTGATACACCAGACCAAACTGTCGCGCGACCTGATTGCGCGCGTCGCTCAGGAGCGGGAAACGGAAGCGGTGCTGGTCGGCCATGAAGTACGACTGCCGGATGGTTTGCGGGGAGATGGCGGCCAGCGACCCGCCCGCTGCTTCAATCTCGGGCAGGATCTGGTTCATGGCTTCGAGTTGTCCGCAGCAGAAAGGATCCCATCGCCCGCGAAACAGGCATAGGACGAGGCGGCCCTTGCTGAGCAGGTCAGCCGAGGAGATCGTCTTTCCGTTGTGATCCGGAAGTTCGAACACGGGAGCCTTCGCGCCCACGGCAAGCGAGTTCTCCGCGAGCCTGCGCCGCTTCAGTTCGGCAACCGCGCGCGCGTGAACCGCCTGCGCTTCAGCCGGCACATATTTCGCGATCAATTCCTTCCGCGCAGCAAAGACCTCATGCAGCGAACGCGTGTCCGTGCCGGGAGTCGATTCTTCGAGGGCGCGCCATTTCATAAGCGTGGTCGTTGGTCGTTCGTGGTCGGCAAAGACTTGGGGATTCGGCGCTCACCTCCGACCAGGAGCGTTGAGCGGGCACGAAGTGCTCACGTTCGCTGGGCTCATCGGTTTTGCCTGCGACCAACCAACGAGCGTCAAACGACTGTTCTTCTACATCCCGGGCATCTTCATTCCCGCCAGCCGCCGCGCAAAGCTCGGCTTGCCCATCTGCTTGAACATCTTCTTCATCTGGGCGTACTGGCGGAGCAGGTTGTTGACTTCCTGCACGCTGGTGCCCGAGCCGCGAGCGATGCGTTTGCGCCGGCTGCCATTGATCACCTCGTGATGGTGGCGCTCGTGAGCGGTCATCGAGTTGATGATCGCCTCCACGCGGTTGATTTGCTTCTCGTCGACTTTGTCTGCGGCTTTCTGCAGGCCGCTGAACGGGCCAATCGACGGCAGCATGCCCATCAGGCTTTGGATCGATCCCATCTTCTTGACTTGGCGTAACTGGTCGCGAAAGTCTTCGAGCGAGAAGCCGTCGCCGGCGAGCGCGCGGCTGGCCATGTCCTCGGCTTTCTTTCTGTCGATCTGCTGCTCGGCCTTTTCGATGAGCGACAGGATGTCGCCCATGCCGAGAATGCGTGAAACGATACGATCGGGATGGAACGGTTCGAGCGCGTCGTACTTTTCGCCCACGCCGATGAACTTGATCGGCTGGCCCGTGACCTGGCGGATCGAGAGCGCCGCGCCGCCGCGGGCGTCGCCGTCCATCTTCGTAAGAACGACGCCGGTGAGCGTGAGCTTCTTGTGGAACTCGTCGGCGGAGCGGACCGCGTCCTGGCCGGTCATCGCGTCGGCCACGAACAGGATTTCCGAGGGATTCAGCAATCGCTTGAGCGACTGCATCTCGTCCATGAGCTGGTCGTCGATGTGAAGACGTCCGGCGGTGTCGACGATCAGCACATCACTACCGGTGTTGACGGCCTCGCGCCGAGCTTCTTTTACCAGGCGCTCGACGGTTGCCGTGTTCGCCTCGGTCACCTCGCCTTCGTAGATGTTCGCCTTGATCGCGTCGGCGACGACTTTCAATTGCTGTCGAGCCGCCGGACGATAGACGTCGACCGAAACCAGCAGCGGTCGGTGCCCGCCGTTCTTCAGCCAGTTCGCCAGCTTGCCCGAAGTGGTCGTCTTGCCCGAACCCTGCAGCCCGGCCATCAGCACAACCGTGGGTGGCTGCGAGGCGAACTTGAGCTTGGCGGTATCTTTGCCGAGCACCGCGACCATCTCGTCACGCACAATCTTGATGACCTGCTCGCCTGGCGATAGCGCGGTTGCCACTTCCTGCCCGACCGCCTTGGCCTGGATCTGGTCGATGAGTTGCTTGACGACCTTGAAGTTGACGTCGGCTTCAAGCAGCGCCAGCCGGATCTGCCGCAGCGCCTCCTGGATGTTTTCTTCCGTGAGGACGGCTTGCCCCCGCAGGGTTTTGAAGGCGCGCTGGAGTTTTTCCGAGAGATTCTCAAACATAGGCGTAAGGGGCTATTTTAGCAGCCGGAGGGAAGAAGGCGATCGTTGCGGTTGGTCGTTCGTCGTTGGCCAAATCGATGATCCCGTGGCCGGACCTCAGTTCCGGAGCCTCTCCGCCCAACATTATCATTCGTCACGGCGATGTACAAAGTTCCGGTGCGCGTCCTTTGACTGGTTCGGCTAGCGCCTCACTCCGCTCGGGATGACATTGCCAGAGAAGGTGGCCGGTGACGAATGACCGGAAACATCGGTGACCACGACTTCACGCTTTGGCGTCCACCCAGCCCCCATCCTGCGGAATCGCCACCTGACCGATCATCCGCGCCGCTTCCAGCTGAAACGCCAGGTCGGAGCGCGTCAGCAGACAATGGTTGATGGCCTCCATGTGGACGGCGACCACAAGTGCTTCCGGCACGGCCTGGCAAGTCGCCATCACGTCTTCGGCGGTCATGGTGATCGGATCGCCTTCGAGGAACTGCGCCGCCCCAGTGTTGACCACCACGATCGCAGGCTTGTAAGCACGCAGAGCTTGTTGCACGTCGTTACACCAGATCGTATCTCCGGCTACATCAAGGGTCGGTTCGCCCGCCGCCTGTAGAACAAAGCCCGAAACCGGCGCCATCTCTGTGGCGATCTCACCCCGGCCGTGCTGGCCGCTGGTACGGCTGATTTGGATTCCGTTCCAGTTCGCCGGTTGCGCCACGGAATGCAGAACCGTAAATCCCTGCGAGCGGAACTTCGCCTCATCTTCTGTCTGGCCAAACAAGGGAACCTGCTTTGGGAGCAGCCGCGCCGCCGTGGCGTCCCAATGATCGCTATGCGTGTGCGTGACTAGCGCGGCTTCGACGCCCTGCACAACCTCCTCCGCAGCCATGGGCAACGGGACCAGCGGATTGTTACGCGGGTTGGGGGAACTCTGAATGGGGGGCCGCGCTTCCAGGTCATCCAACATGGGATCGACGATAAGTCTGAGCCCGGCATAGTCGAGAAGCAGAGTCGCATGGCGGACGAGGCATAACCGCATCCTCCGATACCATCCTGGTATACCTGTTAGCATTTGTGCTGATGTCTGACGACTTGACCGTGCTCGCTCGACCAACCAGGCGCCAGATTCCCGGAGCCGTCGCGCCTACCTGGCACACAGTGGTCATGTTGTTGGTCATCGCCCTTCTCTCCGGCCTCAGCGCGTATTCTCATGGTCCGTCGCCTGCCGGAATCTCTCATGGTGCGGTGTTCAGCTACCTGGCCGTCATGATCACGGAGTGGGTGGTGTTCGGCTTTGCTTGGTTGGGCATTCGCCTTCGCGATTTGAGGATTCGCGATTTGATCGGTGGAGACTGGCCCAAGTGGACGGCCCTAGCTCGCGATCTCGGGCTTGCCGTCGTCTTTTTGATCCTCTCCAACATCCTCCTCGCCGGCGTCGCGCACCTCTTCCACGCCGACAGTCGTGAAGTGGCACGCCGTCTGCTCCCTCACGGGAGGACGGAAACCGTCGTTTATCTGCTTCTTTGCGGGACTGCAGGTTTCTGCGAAGAGGTACTCTTCCGGGGATACCTGCAAAAGCAGCTCACCGCCTGGACCCGCAATGCGACGGCCGGGTTGCTCCTGCAGGCCCTCGCCTTCGGCGCCGGGCATGGATATCAGGGCCCAAAACTTATGGCTGTGATCACGGTGTACGGCTGTCTGTTCGGGCTTCTGGCCCAGCGGCGGCGCAGTCTCCGGCCCGGCATGATAGCCCATTTCATGCAGGACTCCCTGGTTGGGTTGGCAAGCCGGCTGCGCTAAACCGTCTTCGCAGAACCCCTCGCAAACACTTCCGTCGCCGCCAGTACCGTGTTGCTATGGATCGTCACCGTGTCATCCACCTTCCGGGCGTAGCCTCCGGCGAAGGTCACCATCACTGGAATATCGCGGGCGCGCGCGACGCGAAACACCAGCTCATCCCGCCTCTTCAAGCCCGCGATGGTCAGGCTCAAGCCGCCCAGTTGGTCCTCGCGGTAGGGATCCGCGCCTGCGATGTAGCACAGCAATTCCGGCTCGAACTGGCGTAGGCCGGAGCTGAGCGCGTTGTCGAGCCAGGCCAGGTAGTCGTCATCGCCGATCTGGTCGGGCAGATCTACATCGATCGATGACGGCGGCTTCCATGCGGGATAGTTGTTTTCCTGGTGCAGGGAAATCGTGAACACGTCGCCCGCATGCGCGTTCCGGATCTTCGCTGGCCGAGCCGCCGTTATGGTCGGGCCTGCTGCCGACGGCAGAAGATCGCCGGGCACGCCGACGCCCGCGAAAATCGCCGCGGTTCCGTTGCCCTGGTGGACGTCGCAATCGACCGTCATCGCGGTGCGAATCTTGTCATCGCGCTGCATGCGCCGAATCGCGACCGCCACGTCGTGAATCATGCAGAAGCCTTCGCCGTGATCGGGAAAGGCGTGATGGAAGCCGCCTCCGAGATTAAACGCGATGCGATCGTTCAGGGCATAGTCGGCCGCCAGTATCGATCCGCCCGCCGCCAGCCAGAAGGCCCGGACCAACTCCGGCGAATAGGGAATCTCCATCTCGAGCTCTTCGCGCGCCGAGAGCGTGCCCGTCTTAAGCTTCCGGACATACTCCGGGGTATGCACCAACAGGATGTCCTGGTCCGATGCGGGCTGTGGCGAAACGAAGTCGTTCGCCGATGCGATGCCACTTTCGATCAGCCGCGCGCGGATGCGCTGGTACTTTTCGGCAGGAAAGACGTGCGCGCCGATCGGGAGGTAATAGCCGTCGCTGTAGACGAGTTTGAAGGGAAGCATGGAAGGAAGCTGTCGGCTCTCAGCTCTCAGCCTTCAGCTTTAAGCGGAAGAGCACAGAAGACCTCATATCATACGCCTGCGGCGGGCGACGTTCCCAGACCTGCTCACGCGCGAGAAATGATGTCTGTGTTGATCGTAGCCTGCGCCCGGCCGAAGAAGGAGAAAGTTGGGAATCAACCGTGAGCGCGAACAGAAGCCTATTTCTTCCTCTGAGAGCCGGATACGGGCGGCGCCACAACCGGTCTCCTCAGGGGCACAATCGCGCCCCTCGACGGGTCGGCTGCAGCCGCGGCGGTTGCCCGGTTCACAACCTCTTCCTGCATGTACTTGACGAAGTCCTGGATCTGCCGCTGCATCTCCTCCATGCGTTCGCGCATTTGCAAAATGATGGCAATCCCGCTGATATTCACCGCCAGGTCGCGGGCCAGCGTCAGGATGAACTCCAGTCGCTGGAGGTCTTCGTCGGTATACAGACGGGTGTTGCCCTCGGTGCGGGAGGGTTTTAGCAATCCTTCGCGCTCGTACAGCCGCAGGGTCTGGGGATGGATGCCGTACATCTCGGCGACGGCCGAGATCATGTAGGCTCCCTTGGATTTACGCTTGGTCATGGTTTAGCCAGATCTTCCCACCACTACGTCATAACTCTACAACAAACAAAAAAGCGGGACAGCTTTCGCCGTCCCGCCCCTGACTCGAAAAACAGAAACTACGCTGCCTGCGGCTTCTCGGCCCCCGCAGCCCACCCTTGCGGCTTGACGGCATGGTTGAGCGCATAGGCCACCACGCCGGCTGCGATCAGCAGCATCCCGAAGGCGAACGAACTCATCCCGAACACCGCTTCGTGCTGGCTGCGGAAGATCGAGAAGGCCAGCATCAGCATGGGCGCAATCCCGATGGCAATCGCGCCGAACATCCCGCCGGGAACCCGGAACGGCCGCGGTAACTCGGGTTCGCGGACCCGGAGATAAATCAGGGCTGCGAACTCCAGCGATAGACTCGCGCCGTACAGGAGGATATCGATCGTGACCAGCCGCTCGAAGCCGAGGCCGAGGCAGCACGCCCAGCCCACCGCCAGAACGATGATCGCCACCCAGGGCGCCCTCGTCCGGGGATGCAGCTTGCCGAAGATCCTGGGAAGCATGCCGTCCTGTGCCATGGCCAGCGGCAGACGGGAGTAGCTCATCACCAGGGCGTTGAACATGCCGAACGCGCTGATCATCCCGCCCCCAACCAGGGCGATCCGAAGCAGGGGACCGCCAACCATGCCTGCGATCTCGGCCCACGATCCGGTTTCCCACGCGCTCGGCGCCAGGCCGGTCATCCGCATGGCTGCGACAGGAACAATATAGGTCAGTGAAACGATCGCCACGGCGACCAGCATTGCCCGTGGATAGGTTCGCTGCGGACGCTCCACTTCGGCGGCGATCGTGGAGGCGTTGTCCCAGCCCATGTAGTTCCACATGGCGATGAGCAGTCCGCCGATGATGTCGACCGTCGAAGTCGTGGGCTTGGTGACGGCGACGGCGAGCGAGCCGATCTTGAAGGGCGCCATGCCCACGATCACGATGAAGGGCGCCGACAGGGCGAAGAATAGCCAGAGCGAGGTGGTCGACACCACCTTGACGCCGGCAATATTAAGGATGACGCACGTGACCACCACGGCCAGTCCGACGGCCACGCCGCGGTGTGCCTCCTGAAACCAGGGGAACATGCGGACCATGTAGGCCACGAACAGGGTGGGATAGATCGCCATGTCGAAAATGGACGCTACCAGCGAGAGCCAGGCCTCCTGGAATCCCCAGAAATTGCCCATTGCGCGGCGGACCCAGGCGTAGTATCCGCCTTCCTGGGGCAGCGCACTGGAAAGCTCACCGATCATGAACGCCGTCGGCAAGCTCCACAAGATGGGAGTAAGCAGCAGAATCAGGACGGCTCGACCGTAGCCGGCTCCGTGCACGATGTCTTCCGTGCCGTAGGTGCCGCCCGACACCATAAAGAAAGTGGCGGCCACGAGGGGCCACAAGGTGAGCCTGCCGAATTTTTTGTTCTGGGGAAGAACGGAGAGTTGAGGTGATCGTTGGGCTGGCACGCTAGCAGTTGCCAATTTCTATGGCTTCCTCCTCAAGCGACTCACTCTCACCACCGCGTCTCCTGTTTCACCAGAAAAAAGAGTCTACTTTCTCGCGGCTCCCGGGTGCCGTGCGATTCCCGGGCATTTCGGCGAAGTTAGTTCGCAGCACAGAGAATACGGCAATATAGATGCTGCACAAAAGAAAATTCCGAAAATATTTTCGGCGGAAGACACGGTACGGAGGTAACGCGCGGCTGAAACGCCCGGCTAACCGAGAAACCTCTAGGGCCGCAACCGATGGGATCAGCGACCGCGGTCTGCCCGCGGTGTAAAAGGTCGACAAGAGTCATGAAAAGAATCTTCGTGGCCCTGTCTGTGCGCCACCCGGTTGCTGGCCCAGCTCGGCGCGGCGCAAACCGCGCTTTCTCCGGGCCAGATCAAGTACGGTCCGGCTCCGCCATTTCTCGCTGGCTGGCGGCGCCGTGTTGGCTCGAAGGTAATCCGAGGGCGACTTCAGGGGAGTTCATGGTCCGTCCAAGGGTGCCGGACGGCTACAAGATCGCGACCGCACTGGCACCCGAACCGCACTGGCACCCGAACCGGTAAAACATGACCGTAATTTCAGGAAACTTCAGAGTGGGGATGGGCGACCAGTTTGACGAGGCCAAGACTCGTCATTGACCCGTCGAACGCCCGAGCCTGATACCCAAGAGTTTGCCGGGGCGGCATTCGGTACAGCCCAGGCATCCGGGCCTGGTCCCCAAGATTGACGCCTAAAACAGCCCTGACACCTAGGACCTAGGCCCTACACTTCCTTCCACAACTCCGCCCGTGGATCCTCCGGATTGAGCTGCGCCAATTCGCGCAGCAGTTCCTTGGTACGCTCGTCGCGGGGCATGGGCACGGTTACCTTGATCTCGACAATCTCGTCGCCGCGCACGCCATCTTTGGTCGCCGACGGGACGCCCTTTTCCCGGAGTCGCAGCTTCTGGCCGGACTGCGTGCCCGGTGGAATCTTCAGCAGAGTGCGGCCGTCGATGGTCGGCACCTCAATCTTGGCGCCCAAGGCTGCTTCGGTTGCGCTCACCGGCACGGTCAGACGGATGTCGTCCCCCTCCCGGTGAAAGACGGAGTGGTCGCCGGTCCGGATAATCACGTAGAGATCACCGGGCGGGCCACCATGCGCGCCGGCATTTCCCTTGCCTGCAAGCCGGATCCGCTGTCCGTCGCGCGTGCCGGCCTTGATGCGCACCTCCAGCGGTTCGGTGCGCTCGACGGTCCCTTCGCCGTGGCACGTCGGGCAAGGTGAGATATTCTTTCCGGTCCCGTGGCAACGCGGGCACTGCACGTTGAACTTCATGCGCCCGCCGGTCTGCTCGATCGTTCCTTTGCCCTTGCATTGTGGACAGACGCCGGGCTGCTCGACGAAGCCCGCGCCATGGCAGGTAGCGCAGGTCTCGCGGCGCGTGATGTTCAGGCGCATCACGCCGCCCCGGATTGCCGTCCAGAACGGAACGTTGACCTGGTATTCCAGATCCGTTCCCGGCTCCGGTCCATCTTCGGCCGCAGCGCCCCCCCGGTCGAACATGCTCGAAAAGATGTCGCGGAACCCCCCGCCTCCGCCCGAGGAAGTCTTCTTCCCCCGGCCGCCACCCTCGAACAAATCGGAGAAGTCGAACCCGCCGAAGTCAAAATGCACTCCGCCCGCGCCCGCCGACCCGCCGGTGCCCCCCGGCTGCCCGCCGGGAAAACCGCCCGGCGTTCCGCCCTGCTTGGCATAGGCTTCGGCTGCAGCCGGATCGATGTTGTCGGAGTAGAACCCGAGCTGGTCGTAAATCTTGCGCTTCTTGGGATCGCTCAGGACCTCGTTGGCTTCCGAGATGGTCTTGAACTTCTCTTCCGCGCTCTTGTCGCCCGGGTTTACGTCGGGATGGTACTTGCGCGCCAGCTTGCGGAAGGCCTTCTTGATCTCGTCGATCGAAGCGGACTTCTTGAGGCCAAGCGCGGCGTAATAGTCTTTGGTTTGGGTTGCCATGATCAGTTATAAGCTGTCAGCTTGCAGCCATCAGCATTCAGTTTTCAGCCTTCAGCCGTCATTTTTTCAGTACTCGCTTTCTCGCCATCAGCTTTCAGCTCACTGCAAGGGGCAAGGTTGTGGTTCGGCTGCGGCGCGCGGCGTCGGCTGCGCCTCCCCTGAGCATGACAGCGGCCTAGTGCACGATCCTTTTCTTTCCTTCCTCGGGCGCAAATGCATAGTTCTCAAACGGCGCTGCGTCCATCGCCACCGGGATCCTGATAATCCCCTCCTCGGTGGGCGAAAACACATACCACCGCCCCTCATCCGGAACGAAGTTCAAAAAGTACATCTGATCGTCAATTTCGAATTGCAATTCCTGTTTCTCCTCTGGGCCAATTGTCCCTGTGCCGATAGCAAGAGAGGGCGCCGAAGCGCCCTCTGCTGGCAGCTCACAGCCGGCAGCTTATTTCTTGTCCTCAACGTCGACGTACTCCGCGTCGATCACGCCTTCGTCCTTTTTTGCCTGGCCGTTGCCTCCAGCCGACGGCCCCGCTTCTGCGCTCGCACCTGCGCCCGATGCCGCCTGCGAACCGGCTGCCTTGTACATCTGCTCGGCCAGCTTGTGCGATGCCTTGGTCAGCGCTTCCCGGGCTCGATCCAGGTTCGACTTGTCGCCCGACTCCAGCGCCTTCTTCGCGTCGGCGATGGCATTCTCGACCTCGCCCCGCTCCGCGCCCGAGATCTTGTCGCCCGACTCGCGCAGCATTTTCTCCATCTGGTAGACCATGGAATCGAGCTGGTTCTTGGCTTCGATCTCTTCGCGCTTGGCCTTGTCTTCGGCTGAGTGTGCGTCGGCTTCCTTCGCCATCCGCTCCACTTCTTCCTTCGACAGGCCGGAAGACGACGTGATCGTGATCTTCTGGTCCTTGCCGGTGGCCATGTCTTTCGCGGTCACGTTCAGGATCCCGTTCGCGTCGATGTCGAACGTCACCTCGATCTGCGGCATACCCCGCGGAGCCGGTGGAAGTCCGGTCAGGTGGAACTTGCCGAGCGTGCGGTTCTGCGCCGCCATCGGACGCTCGCCCTGCAGCACGTGTACTTCGACCGACGTCTGGTTATCCGCTGCGGTCGAGAACGTTTCCGTCTTCTTGGTCGGAATCGTCGTGTTGCGCGGGATCATCGGCGTCGCTACGCCGCCCAGCGTTTCAATGGCCAGCGACAGCGGAGTCACGTCGAGCAGGAGCAGGTCTTTCACCTCGCCCTTGAGGACGCCGCCCTGGATGGCCGCCCCGACTGCCACGACTTCATCCGGATTGACACCCTTATGGGGCTCCCGGCCGAAGAGTTCCTTCACCAGCGCCTGGATGCGTGGCATGCGCGTCTGGCCGCCAACCAGCACGACTTCGTTGATCTTGCTGGCATCGACGCCCGCGTCCTTCATGCACTGCTTGCACGGACCCACCGACCGCTGGATCAGGTCTTCTACCATCGACTCGAGCTTCGCCCGGGTGAGCTTCTTCACCAGGTGCTTCGGACCGGTCGCATCCGCCGTGATGAACGGCAGGTTGATCTCGGTCTCCATCGTGGTCGAAAGTTCGATCTTGGCCCGCTCGGCCGCGTCCCGCAGACGCTGCAGAGCCATCTCGTTGCCTTTGCCATGCAGGTCGAGGCCTTCGTCCTTCTTGAACTCGTCAATCAGCCACTCGACGATGCGCTGGTCGAGGTTGTCACCGCCCAGGTGCGTGTCCCCATTGGTGGCCTTCACTTCGATGACGCCTTCGCCGACTTCCAGGACCGAAATATCGAACGTCCCGCCTCCAAAGTCGTACACGGCGATCGTCTCGTCTTTACCTTTATCGAGCCCGTAGGCGAGCGCAGCCGCCGTCGGTTCGTTGATGATGCGCTTCACATCGAGTCCGGCAATCTTGCCCGCGTCTTTGGTCGCCTGCCGCTGCGCGTCGTTGAAGTACGCAGGAACCGTGATGACGGCTTCGGTCACTTTCTCGCCCAGGTAGTCTTCCGCGGCCTTCTTCAGCTTCTGAAGAATCATCGCGGAGATCTCCGGCGGAGTGTACTTCTTGCCCTGCGCAATGACCGCGACGTGGTCTCCGTCGCGCTCGACCTTGTAGGGCACCATCTTCATTTCTTCGTTGACTTCGTCGTACCGGCGTCCCATGAACCGCTTGATCGAGAAGACCGTGTTCTCGGGATTGGTGATCGCCTGCCGTTTTGCGACTTGCCCGACCAGCCGTTCCCCGGTCTTGGTAAAGCCGACTACAGAAGGCGTCGTCCGCCCACCTTCTTCATTCGCGATGACCTTGGGCTCACCACCCTCCATAACCGCCACCACGGAGTTCGTGGTTCCCAGATCAATTCCAATAATCTTGCCCATGACCGAGCCTCCTAGATGCTTATAAGTGCATTAAAATCAGCTGCTTCGTCTTCAAATAGCGCAGCTATCATAAGACTTGAGTGTATTGCTGTCAAGGTTAGATGAGCCCGCTCAGCCCCTGGATGCAGAGACTTTGGGCTGCCGGAGCGACGCTAATTGGCTGACCAGCGAGTGGCGCAAGCCCCGGAATTCACGCCGGGGTAAGCCAGGACTATAGCGGTGTCGCTGGCTGCTCGAGGTAGGGTTGGATGAGGTCGAGCGGTGCGCCGCCACAGGATGCGGCGAAGTAAGAAGGCGACCACAGTACATTGTTCCAGTAG
>Ga0137415_10000171_pt1 | contig 55334 bp, 56 predicted proteins | sample CZODoug3_1_1_16f_FD_183082 | JGI IMG/M metagenome (GOLD analysis project Ga0137415, IMG submission 183082) | Vadose zone soil fungal communities from Angelo Coast Range Reserve, California, USA - CZODoug3_1_1_16fungal (Hybrid Assembly) | ecosystem: Environmental > Terrestrial > Soil > Vadose...
ATCAAGAACACGGACATCGTGCGCGAGCTTTCGCTCCCGCCGGTCAAGATCCACTGTTCCGTGCTCGCCGAAGACGCCATCAAGGCCGCCATCGGCGACTGGAAGAAAAAGCACGGCGTCGAAGTGCCCGTCCACGAAAAGGCGTCGCACTAAGTTTTCGTGAGACGACAGTCGCTCGTGCTTCCCTTGTAGTGGCGCCCGCCGCGGCGGGCTGCGCCTTTGCTTGGCACGATCGCATCCGCAGGGTTTTGGAGCATTTAACCATGGCAACTGAAGTCGCAAGCCCAAACATCGCGAAAATCCACCTGACCGAGCGTGCCGCGCGGAAAATCCGCGCGCTGCTCGAAAAGGACGGCGTGTCTCCCGATGTTGGTGGCTTGCGCGTTGGCGTTCAGGGCGGCGGCTGTTCCGGCCTCTCCTATGCCATGAGGCTGGATACGCAAGCCCGCGACCGCGACAAAATCTTCGAAGAGTTCGGCGCGCGCCTCTTCGTCGACTCCAAAAGTTTTCTGTATTTGAACGGCACGACGCTCGAGTATGAAGAGACGCTGATGCGCCAGGGCTTCGTTTTTCAGAATCCGAACGCGGCGCGCAACTGCGGCTGTGGCAGCTCCTTTACGGCGTAGGAGTAGGACAGGCTTCAGCCTGTCTTCTTTGTTTGGCTTTTGATGCCGTCTTCGTTGTTGAATGGTTCCGGCGGGGGGAACAACCAGGCGAGTCTGACAAGTGGTTGGCAGCCGCACCCGCCAGCCACTTTTTTTGTGCCTTCGGGGGATTTCTTAGAGAGCATTTCATGAGCACAGCGCCGACATCAAGGACTCAATCAAAGACCGTGGATTACTTCGCTATTTTCGGCTTGCCGCGCAAGCTTTGGATCGAGATGAGCACACTCGAGCAGAAATTCTTGCAAATGAGCTGGAAGCTGCACCCTGATAATTTTGTAAATGCCTCTGCGGAAGAGCGCGACCTCTCTCTGAAGCGCAGCTCCGAATTGAATGACGCCTACCGCACCTTGCGCGATCCTGTCGGTCGCGTCGAGTATCTCTTGGCCATCGAGGGCGCGCGCAAGGAAGGCGAACACAAGCAGCAGGCTCCGCCAGAGTTGCTTGAAGAAGTATTCGAGTTGAACGAGTCGCTCGACGAACTTCGCGAAGCGAAAGCATACGGAGGCGATCTCGCCGCGTTGAAATCGCGCCTCGAATCCGCCGAAAAAGGCTTCCAGCAAAAGCTAGGCGAAGTCGATGCGCGGCTTCAAGCTGCCGCGAAAGAATGGGACGCGGCCTTGCAAGCCGACTCCGCCACTCGAAAAAAGGTCATGGCCAAGCTGAATGAACTGCTGAATCGCCGCTCTTACATTCGGAATCTGGTAGCCAACGTTCAGAAGGAGCTTTTGTAGCGGAAGGGCTTTGGCCCCTCCGGGTTTTCACCATGGGCAGAATCGTCGGAATCGATCTCGGCACCACCAACAGCCTCGTCGCCTATCTTGATCCGCAGACGGGTCAGCCGAAGTGTATCCCGGGCCCGTATGGCAGCACGCTCTGCCCCTCGGTCGTCAGCCTCGATCCCGATGGCAGCATTGTCGTTGGCGAACCGGCGCGCCGCCGCCTGCTTACCCAACCCGAGCGCACGATTTATTCCGTCAAACGTCTCATGGGTCGCGGCCCGGCTGACATTCAGGGTGAATTAAAACTATTCCCGTTTCGCATTGACCAATCAAGCAAGAACGTCATCCGCGTCATGCTCGGCGAGAAAGTTTTCACGCCGCCCGAAATCTCCGCTTTCATCCTTCGCGAGCTAAAGAATTGGGCCGAAGCCCATTTCGGCGAGCCCGTCGACCGCGCTGTCATCACCGTGCCTGCCTATTTCAATGACGCCCAGCGCCAAGCGACCAAGGACGCCGGGAAAATTGCCGGCCTCGAAGTTCTCCGCCTCGTCAACGAACCGACTGCGGCCGCGCTCGCGTACGGCCTGCACGAAAAGCAGCGCGGCAAAGTCGCCGTCTACGATCTCGGCGGCGGCACCTTCGACATTTCCATCCTCAAGCTCATCTCCACCACCGAAGGCGACATTTTCCAGGTTCTTTCCACCAACGGTGACACGCACCTTGGCGGCGATGACATCGACAATCTTCTCCAAGCTTTTGTCCACGAGTTGATTCTCCAGCACGATGAAATTGATTTCTCGCCGCACGGCGAACTGGCCCAGGAGCTTCGCAAAGCCCTGATTGAGGTGAAGCATCAGCTTTCAATCAGCGAAACGGCCACTCTTCGCTTCGCTTTGCCGAACGGCACGCTATTCACGCACGATTTCACTCGCGGTGCGCTCGATGCCCTCATTTGCCCCGTCGTCGATCGCACCATGGGCCCCGTCAAGCGAGCTCTCGCCGACGCCCATCTCAAGCCCGCGGACATGGACGAAGTCGTTCTCGTCGGCGGCACCACTCGCACGCCCCTGATCCGCCGCACGGTCGAAGAGTTTTTCGGCCGCAAGCCGCACATCGAGCTGAATCCCGACGAAGTCGTCGCCCTCGGCGCTGCCGTTCAAGCCAATATCCTCGACCAGGGCGTAAAAACCATGCTGCTGCTCGACGTCACGCCGCTCTCCCTCGGCATCGAGACTTACGGCGGCGCCGTCGCAAAAATCATTCCGCGCAATTCCACGATTCCCGCCAGCGCCCAGGAGCTTTACACCACCGGCGTCGACAATCAGACCGGCATCGACATCCACGTCCTCCAAGGCGAACGCGAACTGGCCAAAGATTGCCGCTCCTTGGCCCGCTTCAATTTAAGAGTTCCGCCCGCTCCCGCCGGCCTCCCGCGCATCGAGGTGAAATTCCTGATCGACGCCAACGGCATTCTCCAGGTCGGCGCCAAGGATCTTCGCACCGGCGAGCAGCACTCCATTGAAGTCCAGCCGAGTTACGGCATCAACGATTCCGAAATCGAGCGCATGCTCGAGGAATCCATCGAATACGCTGAGCAGGATTTCGCCGAACGCCAGGTTATCGAAGCGCGCACCGAATCCGAAGCGATCTTGTCAGCCACCGCGAAAGCGCTGGCAAATCCGCAAGCCGCGGGCCTGTCGGATGATGAACGCGTCAAAATTAATGCCGGCGTCGCTGCCTTGAAGGATTCTGTGGCCGGTAGCGATTACAAATTGATTCGCAAGCGCATCGACGAACTGAATCAAGCCACCGAGCATCTTGCAGAATTGCTGATGAATTCAGCCGTTTCATCGGCGCTCGAAGGACGCAAGTTAGCCGAGGTTTAGATTTTATCTGCAGGGGCGCAGCATCCTGCGCCCCTGCAGTCAAGATAGTCACACAATTGGGCGTTCAGCAAATCGCTCGCAGACGTTTTTTGGGGGGAGAATCATGGGCGGCAGCAACCCTTACATCGAAGAAGTCAAATACAAACCCGCAACGAAGAAATACAAAATCACATTTCTTCCCAGCGGCAAATCCATCGAAGTCGACCCGGAGAAAATTCCCTACGGCCACAACGGCCTGCCCGGCAGCATTCTCGACATCTCCGAAGGCATCAAGGCCGGCCTGGACCATGCCTGCGGCGGCGTCTGCGCCTGCTCGACGTGCCACGTCATCGTGCAGCAGGGCCTGGAGTCCTGCAACGAAGCCACGGACGCCGAACTCGACGAACTCGACGAAGCCCCCGGCATCACCCCGAAGTCGCGCCTCGGCTGCCAAACCGTTCCCGACGGCACCACGGACATCGTCGTTGAAATCCCCGAATGGAACAAAAACTACGCCAAGGAACTCGATCATTAATTCTGTAGCGGCGGGTTTATCCCGCCATGTTTCTTGGCGATCTCTGTGCCCTCGGTGTTAAATCTTTTTCTGGAGTGGACATGTCGCCAACATTCGGTTGGGATAACCTCGAAGACATCGCTATCGCTCTCACAGACAAATTCCCGGACACCGATCCCCTCACAGTCCGCTTCACCGACATGCACAAATGGATCACCGAGCTCCCCGGCTTCTCCGGCGATCCCGCGGCTTCCAACGAAGCCAAGCTCGAAGCCATCCAGATGGCTTGGCACGAAGAATTTCAAGACCGTCAGGGCTAGCGAACTCCTCAGCCCTCACGTTGCACAGGCCCGACAAAATCTGGCATAATCTTTTTTGTATTGGGGAGGCCGCATCATGAAGAGCATCCCTTTCCTCCTGCTCTCGGGATTCCTCATCCTGGCAAACTCAGTTTCCTTGGCTCAGACACCGCAACCGCCGGCTCAACAATCGCAACGTTTGCCAGATGGCGGCACGCGCGAAGTCCTCATCAGTATTCTCATTCCATCTTTGCCGAACGCCCCCTTCACCGCCACCGTGAATACGGAATGGATTCGGCAATTGCCGGACGGCAGCACCATCACCCTGAAGAATCACCGCGCCATCGCACGCGATGCCGCCGGACGCGTTTTCCAGGAGCGCCGCGCGCTCATTCCAGACGACGGCAAGACCCAGTCGGGCATCACGCAAATCGAGATCAGCGACCCTGTCACTAACGAACTTTACATTTGCATGCCCCATGGGCGCACCTGTCAAGTGGAAGTGTTTTCTCCGCCAGAGTCGTTGCCGTACACCCCGCCTGCCAAGGCTCACGCAGCCCAGGGTTCATCGTCGGAATCAGTGGACCTTGGCAAGCAGTCTGTTGCTGGTCTCGAAACGGTCGGCACGCGAGAGACGACCATCATCCCCGCTGGCACGGTCGGAAACAACAGTCCCCTCCTGTCCAAGCGGGAGTTTTGGTTTTCGCCGCAGCTCGGTGTAAACCTCATCAGCAAGCGGCAGGATCCGTTCTCCGGAACGCAAAACTTCGAAGTTTCAGACATCACTTTGGGCGATCCCGACGCCAAACTCTTTGAAGTTCCGAGTGGCTTCAAGATATTGGACCTGCGAAAGCCCCCGGAGCTCTCTTCTCCTTCGGCCTCCTCCCCCAATTGATCGCGCCAAATTCCGTTATCAGAGACGGGCTTTTGAAGCCAAGCTCGAAGCCATGCAAATTGCCTGGCACGAGGAATTTCGGGACGCCAGGGCTGATCTTTGGCTGGGAGCGGCTGGCCAGGAGTGGGCACCCCCGGGCAATTTGTATAAATATCAAAGGAAAAGAGTTAGGAAATTTGCATTTCGTAAAGTTCTGACTATAAAAGAAATGTTTTTGGTGAGGCAAAAGGGCAAGGGCGCTTAAGAAGGAAAAGCGGGAGCCCTTCGGCTGCGCTCAGGGTAAACAAGCTCCCGCACTCCAAACGCAGTTATCTACGAGGTTAAGTATAGTATATTGTAACATAAATTCAATAGGAAAAAGTTTTCCCACTGCTTGCGCTTGGGGCGAGCAGTTGTCAGTCTTGAGAAAGGACAATGTCCCAGCCTAGGTCTTGCGCCTTGGCGGAAGGGGCTCCACTGGCGTGGAGCAGCCGTCGTGCTTGTGAGAGCACGCCATTTCTCGTATCCTAGATAGAGTCGTAACCGCAGCAACTGTGGCGCTATGGTGCAACGGTTAGCACGTAGCCCTTTCAAGGCTAAAATACGGGTTCGATTCCCGTTAGCGCTACCATAATCGCTGGCTGAAATCCTCGCTTTCCTGTTTATCATGGTTCTGAATGAGTCGGGGTTGTGACCCCGCCGCACAACTTCTCGACCGGTCGTTTTTGCTCTACGTAAGGAGCCGCCTTGAGCTACGTCGAAAAGCATCTCATTTCGGGTGAAACCATCCAGTACCAGACCAAGCTGCATTGGATTGTGATGCTAGGGCATGTCGCCATCGCCGCCGTTTTCGAACTGCTCGCAATCGCGATTCTCATCGCTTCGTTTTCGCGGCCGAAAGGAGCTAAGAGCATGCCCTCGCATGGCGCCGACCATGTAGGCGCTCTCATTTGCTTGCTTGTCGGAGCAGTCCTCTTTTGCGTCGGTCTGTTGAAGCGCAATGTCACCGAGATGGCCGTCACCAACAAGAGAGTTATTGTAAAGACCGGCCTCGCGGAACGCCGCACCACGGAAATCCTCCTCTCCAGGATCGAGAGCGTAGTGGTCGATGAGCCAGCCATCGGAAGAATCCTGGGCTACGGAACGGTGATCGTGCGCGGCACCGGAGGCACCCCCGAAGTATTCGAGAAAATCTATCGTCCCTTGGAATTCAGAGAACAAGTCCAGCGCCAGATTGCGGGAGAGACGAAATCTTCCTGATCGATCTCGTTTTGCGCTGAATGCCATGGAAAGACCCGTTCTCACAAATCGTTTTGTGGAAGCGCTTGGTTATGCCGCGGAGCTGCATCTGCACCAACGCCGCAAGGGTAAGGGCCAACCCTACGTAGGTCATTTACTCGGAGTTGCCGCCATCGTCATTCAGCACGGTGGCGGCGAGGATGAAGTCATCTCGGCTCTGCTGCACGACGCTGTCGAAGACCAGGGCGGCCTTCCGCGCCTCGACGAAATCCGCGAAAAGTTTGGGGAACGCGTCGCGCGCATCGTCGATGGCTGTACGGATTCCTACGAAGTCTCCGGCGAAAAACGGGATTGGGGCGAGCGAAAGCGCGCTTACATTGAAAAAGTCGCGCACGAGCCCGAAGACGTCCGGCTTGTTTCCGCCGCGGACAAACTGGCCAACGCCCGCGAAATTCTCTCTGACTATCGCGTGGAAGGCGACGCCGTTTTCACCCGCTTCAGCGGCCGCAAGGACGGCACGCTGTGGTATTACCGCACTTTGGTTAATGTTTTTCGCAAAGCGGGATCGAGTCCGCTCATTGACGAACTCGACCGCGTCGTGACCGAGCTTGAGCACCTCGCCAAGTAGGGGCGCAGCATGCTGCAGCGGGCGCTCCTGCCAATCAAAACGTAAGCCGTAAGTTGGCCGAAACGCTGCGCGGCTCTCCCAGCGCGGTCCCGGAAAACAAACTCGCAAAATTAATTACATTCAGCCGATTTGCCAGATTCACCACTTGGATCTGCATCGCCGCGCTCCGAGATTCTTTGTGATAGATTTCCGCGCCCGCCGCCAGATCAACGGAAAAATTCGGTCGCACACGCCCACGCGCAAAATCGACGCGGTCTAGAATTTGCTGTCCGAACGCCGCCAGTAGATCACCAGGCTTGGCGTTGCCAATATCCGCCGGCAATCCGCTGCCGTACTGCGCTCCCATGGCCAGCCAGGCGTGCCGCGGCGCTTGAAAACGCACGCGCGCGCGCAGTGAATTCCGCTGATCCTGCGTCACCGCGAACTTGCTCGTATCCGTCAGCGCATTGGCTGCATCGCTTCCCAGGAGCAAGCCGCCGGTGATCGGTCCTTGTCCAATGCCGGATTGGTTTGCATAGCTGAGGTATCCGTAGAAGCGCCACCACTGAGGAACTTCCAGGCGGACTTCTTCACCGATGATCCACGCCTTCGCGAACGCGATAGGAAAGCTTATACCGGTATCCAGCAGTACGTCGTCGTCGGAATATTGCCGAAAATCGCGGCGGAATACGTTGGCATCAAGGCGCAGCTTTCCGAGGAATGCCTTGGTCACTCCGCCTTCATAAAAATTTCCGCGTCCCGGCCTCACCGGCAATCGCAGCACCGACGGGCTGATCGCATCAAGGAGTGGCGAACTCGCAAGAAGCAGATTCTCGACAGCAGGCGTTTGAAAAACGCGATCGTAAGAAGCATGAAGAAGCAAGTTGAGCCCAGGCACGAATCTCGATACTCCGATTCTTGGACTCCACGCTGATTCGTGCACGACGAATCCGTAATGATCGAACCTCAGCCCCGCGCTGACGTTCCACCGGCCGAGGCGCATCTGGTCCTGTACGTACATGGAAGGCTCGACATCCCATTTCCTCTGATATGGAAATGGAAAGTTCAATTGCGTCCCGGGATCGAATTGCGTTGGATCGGTAATCGTGTACTGCAACGCTTCGTGCACTGGGCTGAAAATACTGTCCACACCCGTTTTCCAATCGTGATGTCCGTGGTGTCCTGCGAGGTCAGCCCGCGCGTATCCTTCGCGGTAGCCGCGGTCCTGTGAAACGACTACAGGCGTGGCTGAGGGGTTCGATGTTAGCGTCGCGCTGGAATCCCGCACGCTGCCTGAAAGGCTCAAAAACAATTCCGGCGAAATCGTATGCTGGAAATAAATCTGTCCGCTCGTCTCCGTGTTCTGGATATCCTGCCGCTGGCCGGCTTGCTGCTGCACTAGTTCGTTCGGCACCAGAAAGCGCACGACGTTGTGCATCACGCTCACGCGTAGCCGGTCGCTCGCCGAAAAATCCCGTTCATAAGAACCGGAGAATCCCGCGGCGTTTCCCCGGTTCGTATAATTCGCGAGCACGGGCGGATCCAAATAACGGTCGGTATGAAATCCCTCGCCGCCCACTGAAAACCGCTCTGCTTCCCGCGCATAAGAAATTCCCGCCGCGCCGTTTACCGTGGAAAAGCTTCCACCGCCTGCGTCGAACCGCCCGTGCCATCCCGTCGGTGCGTCTTTTTTGGTCGTGATTTCGACGATGCCGCCCAGCTTCCGCCCATACTCCGCCGGAAAACTCGCCGTCAACACACGCAGCGATTCCACTTCGCCGGCGTCAAACGAGGGCGCAAACGCCGGCGAGCGATTTTGCGTCAGCGGCAACCCGTCCACCACGAATTGCACGTCGTACTCCGAGCCGCGCGGATGCAGCACGCCGTTGGCTTCATACACCCACCCCGGCTGTTCGGCCACCAGGTCCAGCAACTCGCGCCCCGGTTGCGCCGCGTCATGTTCCTCGATCGCTTGCCGTCCAATGGAATACAGCGTTCCCGTTGCATAGGGATCCACTAGCGTCGCCGAATCGTTCACTTGCACCTGCGTCGTCACCGGTGCAACCCCCAGGGTCACAGCCACTCGCACCGGCACTTCGGAGCGGATTTCCACTAAATCGCTCCAAGGCGCGAAGCCCTCCGCTTGCAAGCTCAGCCGGTAAACACCAAATGGAAGATCCTGCGCAACGTAGCGTCCTTCCGGCCCGGCCACAAAAGTTCGCCGGATCCCATTGGCTTCGCTGATAAGTTCGCCCGCAGGCAAAACCGCGGCGCCGTGCGGATCATGAACCTCCAGGCGCAACTCGCCGCGCACGCGCTGAGCCCGCGCGCTCACCGCGCTGAAAAAGAAAAGCGCAACGATTCCCAAGAACCGTGATGTTCTTCTCGTGAAAGTACCCATCAATCGTTCCAGAAGAAAGATGAAACCGCTACCTCGCCCTATTTGCAACGAGACAAACTGCCTCGTGCCGCTGTCGGAGCCATCTTCTTACGTTAGCATGAGCTTCGTTTTACTTAACAACCCCAGTCCGTTCCGCGAGGGCAAAATAGCAACACCGACTTATCCATCGTGCAGGACCCGATTTTGTATTTCGAGCGCATCAAAATCTAGTTTCCTGCATTTCTTCGCTAGAAAGCCATCAAAGTCTAATGCGAAAATAGGGAATCGTCCCTGGACAATCGAGCGAGACTGGAGAATGCAAGAGTTGTGATGACCAGACGGACTGCAGGAGACCGACAGGCACAACAGACGAACATGGCCAAGGTCTCGATCATCTCCTCGGCGGCCGCGACTGGTTCGCGCGTCATTCCATCTGAGGAAGTTGATCGCGCTTTTGGCATGCCTGTGGGGAAGCTTCGCGGCCGTGCCGGAATCGAATCGCTCGCCTACGCGGCTGAAGGTGAAAACGAACTTGTTCTCGGCGCGAGGGCGGCAGAAGAAGCGTTGCGCCGTGGTTCGTGCGGAGCGCAAGAACTGGACTGGATTATCGTCACCAGCGAAACCCATCACAATTACCCTTCGCTTTCGGCGGAGCTTCATTCCCGATTACTCGCACGCGAAAATTGCGGCGCGCTCGACGTTGGCGGCGCCTGCCTCGGATTGCTCAACGCCCTTGCCGTCGCGCAATCACTGATCGGTGCCGGACAAGCCCAAACGGTCATGGTTGTCACTGCGGATGTTCACAGCAGGACACTTACCCCTGGCCGCGTCGCCGGCGAATTCGGCGGCCTCTTCGGGGATGGCGCAAGCGCTTTTATTCTTCGCTCCGCGGCCGGCGGTGATTCACGCGAGTTCTATCGCCTCGGCGAATTTATTTTTGGTTGTGCGGGCCAGTATGCTGCCGCGATTCAGGTGAGCGACTCAAAGGATGGCGGCCTCGGCGTGCAATTTGACGGCGAGGCGCTTTCTCGGGCGGCGATCACGCGCATGGAAAAAGTTCTTGCATCCGTTGAACAGCGGAGCGGCATCCCGCGCGGCTCCGTCGACGGTTTTGCGACCCACCAGCCGAATCCACGTCTTGTTGCGTTGCTGGCCAAGCAGTGCGGCGTTTCCCCTGCCCTGTTTCCGTCGGTCGCCCGAATTTCCGGCAATCTCGGCTCATCCACGTGCGGCGCGGCCCTGCATGAAGCCTTGCGCAGTGCCTCGAAGAAACCGCGCGGCGAGCGCCGGCCAATTTTTGTCGCTTCACTGGGTCCCGGCCTGCTCTTCGGCGGCGGCTGGCTCACTCCTCACGAAAATACAAAATAAAAAATGGAAACTCGAAATTCTCTTCAAGGTCCGGGTCGCGTGCGAGTTGTAAAGCTTGTATTTACCGCGGGCACGACTTGAATCGTGTCCGGCGTGGGAGCGGAAGCAGGCGCGGTATAAGTCCCACTGGGGTTGATCGTTCCGCAGGGGCCCGCCGCCCCACACGCTGCGCCCTGCAACTGCCAAACAACGTTCTGGTTGCTGGTACCCAGCACTGATGGGGTGAAGCCTTGCACTCCCATCGGAACCAACGTGACACTTCCGGGCAGCACGGAAACAAGCACGTGATTGATCACGGTGATCTGCGCGCTGGCACTTTTCGTGGAATCGGCGGCGCTCACGGCCGTGACGCTAACGGGATTTGGTGAAGGAATGCTGCCTGGCGCCAGATAGTCCACCTGCGACGCGGCGGTGCTCGTCACTATCTGGCAAGGATTCGAGCCAACCGCGCAAATCTGCCCAAGCGTGGCGTTTCCTCCCGGGGTTCCATTCACGTTCCAATTCACGCTGGAATTTGAAGTCCCATTGACCTGCACGCTCAGCCTCACGCGATGAATTGCCGCCAGCGTAACCGTCGCGGGAGAAACGCTCACGTTGACGCCCGGCTGAATCATTATTGTTGCTTGCGCTTTCTTCGATTGGTCTGCTTGCGAAGTTACCATCACCGTAACCGTGTTCGGAGTGGGCGCCGTCGCCGGCGCCGCGTACGTGGCCGAATCTGCTATCGGATTTGCGCCCGCCGATTGCGTGGTGATTACCGTCAGAGTGCCGCAAGAACTGCCGCTGCAGCCGGGACCGCTGAGCGCCCAAGCAAGGATCGGGCTGGGATTCGAACCTGGAACGGGAGCCATGGTTGCGACGATCGTTGCTGTCGCTCCAGCCGGCAAGCCGGAGGGAGCTGAGAGTTGCAATGAAAAGCTGCTGGTGATGGCTAGGGCCGCGGAAATCTGCTTCGAAGGATCGGCCACGCTTTGAGCGGTCAGAGTTGCGTTTGCTGGGGAGGGAAGAGTCTGCGGCGCGTTGTAATTCCCATTCGCGTCCACCGTTCCGCAGCCGCTGGTGCAAGCCGCACCCGAGAGGCTCCAGCGTATCGACGGATCAGGATGCCCGCTACTCGTTACCGTTGCTTGAAAAGTTTGCGTCGCGCCGAGTTCCACGCTTGCGGGATTCGGGGTCAAGTTCAGCGTGATGTCACTCGTAATTGCCAGATTACCTGTGCCGGATTTTGCAGGGTCGGCATGACTGGTAGCGGTGATTTGCACGGTGGCAGGCGAAGGCAGGTCGGCAGGCGCGGTGTACACGCCTGCGGATGTGATCGTTCCCAGCGTGGTGTCGCCATTGGGCACGCCGTTGACGCTCCAACTGACGGCAGTGTCCGTTGTGTTTGTTACAGCCGCCGTGAAGGCCATTTGACCGCCAAGCGCCAACGATCCGGTTGCCGGCTTTACGGTCACTTCGATCAAGGGAGGAGCCGGAGGTGGCGGCGCGCTTCCTGGGCCACAACCGACCCTCGACAAGGAACGCCACAGTCATAATCGTCCTGGTCTTAAGTCTTTTTTTATTGCTCGGCGAGAGGGACCGCATGCCAACACAAAAACAGGCCAGTGGCCAGCGAAGCTGAGAGGAATAGGAGATATGGAAAGGGAGAGGTCAAACCACGGTGCACTGAAGAAACTGCGTTAAATCAACAGCTTGGCGAATTTCGCGGAACAGGCCTGGCGTGCCTGCCGCGTCTTGCAACTCTTCTACGCGATGCATTTTGCTGCGTGTTAGTTCTGATTTGGAACCAGCGGGGAACATCGCTGTTTCATATTGGGACCACGCCTGCATGCAAATTCCCGCGTTGACTTCTCTGGCTGGGCCTCCAATAATCCGGCCATGCCTCGTCCCGATGCTGTACGCCGCGTCAAAAGCTACTCTGCCGCCGACGGTTACGTCTATCAGTACTACTTCTTCGAAGGGAATCGCGCTCAGCGGCACGGTAAACCGTGTGGCGAATTCACCTACATGGTTTCCGTTGACCGGCGATCTGCGTTCCCCTTCAAAATTTTCGTCACGCAATCGGCCTTGGACGCATGGGCAAGACTGAACGGGCGCGCACTTTCTAGCAGTGAAGAATACGCAGTAGCCAAGATGCGGCTCTTTCGCGCCTTCGATGAAGGAACGGTCAAGCCCGCGCCGGAAGGCCAGCAACCCGGGGAAGTGCTCGTCGACGAATCCAACCTCGAAGAATTGCTCGGCCTGCTGGGGATCTAGTCCGAACGTTATCGCATAGCCGGAAACCGCCGTTTCGCACTGAACCAATTCTCAGGTGGCGGCGTCTGGTTAGGTGTACGGAGAGGGCGAGCGTTGGAAACTCGCGCAGGATGACAAATGCAGGAGCTGGTTCTGGTCCAACCAGGTCGCACGGTCGGGGATGAGCTTGAGCATGATGCAGCCCAGGCTGAAACGCGGCGCGAGTTCGAGGAGCGGCTCGCCGAATGCGGCACGCTGGCCTATCGAGTGGCTCGCGGTGTTTTGCGCAATACCGCTGACGCGGAGGATGTAACCCAAGAGGCTTTACTGCGGGCCTATCGGCGGTTCGATCGATTGCGTGACCGCAAACGCTTTCGGGCATGGCTCGTGCGAATCGCGTTCCGTCTGGCGCTCGACCGATTGCGCTCCGGGAAACGCCGCGAGCAGCGGGACACGCTTTGGTCGCAACCGGAGCGCCAGCCGCGCACGGCGACTGCAGAAGACATTGCTGCTTCAAACGAGTTCCAAGAGCATCTCGACGACGCCCTCGCGGAATTGCCGGAGAAATTACGCTTGGTGCTTTTGCTTGCAGCTATGGAAGGCCACACGATCGAGGAAATCGCTAGCATGCTGGGCATTTCCACCGGCACGGTGAAGTCTCGAATTTTCTATGCGCGAAGACAGTTAGCGGAGAAGTTGCGATGCCATGCAAATATTATCAAGACGCGTTGATCGAAGCCGCAGCTAGCGGCGCCGAACCACCGGGTGAACTGCGGGCGCACCTCGCTGGGTGCGTCGATTGCCGTGCGGCTCTCGAACAGGAACAAGCTCTTTTTGCTTCCATCGATGCTGGCCTTCACGTCGGGGCCAACGCCGAGGCCCCCGCTTCACTCTTGCCGCGCGTCCGCGCCTGCCTTGACGAAGAGCCTCTTCCTCGTCGCATCTGGGTGACCAATTGGCTTGTTTTGGCGAGCGCCGCGGTCATGGTCGTTGCTTTCTTTGCCGCTCGCGCTGTCTGGCGGCCCAATGCGGTAAACCAGCCCGTCGTGACTGCTGTGACTGCGCCACCACAGAATCAAGGCTCCGTTGCTGAGCCAATTATAGAGAAGGAAGTCGTACCGAAGCATCAGCTCGTTATAGCCAACAACCATCCGGTGCGCGAAACGCTGGTCAAGGGAAAGAGCAAGCCGGAAGTGCTTGTTCCTCGTGATCAGGAAATCTTGTTAGCTGAGTATGCCGAGCATTGGAGCCTTCACAGGCGCCCGCTGCTCCTAGCTCAGGAGTTTGACTCGACCATTTTGCCGCCCTTGCAAGTTGCTCCGATCCAAATTGCTGAGCTTGACGTCAAGCTCTTAGCGGAAGCGAAATCGCAATGACTTCCGCAGACGGCATTAAATTTCGGAACGGCACAAATCATCCAGGAGGAATTCTTATGAAGAAATTGTCCTACGTGTTCTTGCTTGGCGCGCTGTGCCAGCCCGCGCTCCAACTGTGCGCTCAGGAAAAACCCAAGGCCGAGGAACGCGTGAAAGTTCCCACACCCGTCAAGGTGCAGATTGTCTTTACCGAATATGACGGCGACAAAAAGGTTTCCAGCATGCCCTACACGTTCACTGTTATCAGCGATGAAAAGGTTGGCGGCAATTACTCTACGAGGCTTAGGACGGGCATCCGTGTTCCCATCGAAACGGACGGTAAGGACCAAAAGACCACCTATATGGATATCGGCACGAACATCGATTGTGGCATCAAGGCCGAAGACGATGGCCACTTTCATCTTTACTTGATCTTTGATCGCTCGGCGCTTTATCCCAACAAATCCACTGAAGGCGAGAGACTCGTGGCCAACCCGGGTGGCCAACCGGTGGTCCGCCAATTCAGAACTGACGAAAACCTGATTTTGAAGGATGGACAAACCTCAGAGAATCTCTTGTCCACCGACCCGATGAACGGCCACACGTTCCGCGTCTCTGTCACGATCAACGTGCAAAGGTAGGGCAGAACTCTGCCTAGCTTTTCGCAAGAACCTTTGCGAGCGCCGAATTCAAATCCGTGTGCAGAAAACGATAACCAAGTTTTTGCAATGCTTGCGGTGCGACGCGCTGGCTGGATAGCAGCAGCGCGTTGGCCATTTCGCCGAGTGCAAGCCGTAGCGCGAACGCGGGAGCGGGGAATAGCGCCGGACGGTGCATCGCTTTGGCGAGTGCCTTTGTGAATGCCGCGTTTTGCAGCGGTTGCGGCGAGACGACGTTGATCGCGCCCCTTAGCGGGGCGTTCTCGATCACGAATCGTAGTATCCCGACGGCCTCCTCGAGAGTTACCCAGGACATCCACTGCTTCCCGTTTCCCAATCGGCCGCCCACGCCCAGCTTGAACGGCGTCAACATCTTCGGAAGCGCGCCGCCCTCTCGCGCTAAAATGATCCCGAAGCGCGCCAGCACCACGCGAATCCCCAGAGCTTCCGCCTTCAAGGCTTCCGCTTCCCATTCTTGGGACAGGCCTGAGAGAAAACCCGTCCCTGGCTTGCTCTCTTCCGTCAGCGTTTCGTCACCACGATTTCCGTAAAACCCGATCGCGGATGCTGACACCAGGACGCTCGGCCGAGCATTCATCTTTGCGAGCGCGTTCACAAGCGCACGCGTCGTATCAATCCGGCTCGCGCGCAGCAGCTCTTTCCTTTGCTTTGACCAGCGCCCGTCCGCGATGGATGCACCTGCCAGGTTCACAACCGCATCAGCACCCACGCCCGCGCCGCCCAATTCTCCCGTCCCCGGATTCCAGGCCACCGCAAACCCTTCGGTCGCACCTTCACCGGCCGCACTCTGCGGCCGCACTAGCCGGCAAACAGTATGCCCAGCCCGTGCCAGCACGCTGCCGAGCGCCGTTCCCACGAGTCCCGATGAACCTGCTATCAGAATCTTCATCTATTCCTCTGCGCTCTGCTACTTCTAGCCAGGACAATCGTCTGCGTCTCTCACGCTACGCAAGCCGCACTCGACGGTCAAGCGATTGAAACTTTCAAACCTTCTCTCGTTCACGACAATGTTGAATCTTTCATCGGTGTAAACAGAACCGGTGCAGCAAGGTGCTGGGATTGAACAGCCTAAAGCCTGTACCACTGGCCCCCTCACGGACAGCGGGTTACAATTCTCGTGTGCCACCGGTCTCACAAGCGATTCGCGTGAAGGTCTTATTCTTCGGCCGTCTTAAAGAGCTCGTAGGCCATGCCGAGGATTCCATCGAGTCCGCCGACGCAACAACGATCGAGCAGCTTTTTGCTCTTTACGCTGCGCGCCATCCGGAGCTGGCAAAGTATCGCTCATCGGTAGTTGCTTCGCGCAACCAGGAATTCGCTGCATGGGATACGCCTCTGCGCGCCGGCGACGAAGTCGCGTTTCTGCCGCCCGTGAGCGGCGGCTGACACAGCCACATGGCGACACTCCTTCAAGATGACATTTTTCAATTGGTGCGTGAGCCTATCGACATGGCCGCGCTAGCTCGCCACGTGCGCGCGCCCGAAGACGGCGCCACCGTTACATTCGATGGTTTCGTCCGCAACCAATCCCACGATCGCCCGACTCTGTACCTGGATTACGAAGCCTATGAGTCCATGGCCCTCGCGAAAATGCGGGAAATCGGCGCTCAGCTCCACCAAAAATACCGCATCCATTGCGTCGCCATGGTCCACCGCCTTGGACGCCTCGAAATCGGCGAGACCAGCGTGTTCATAGCCGTCAGTGCGCCGCACCGCGCCGCCGCCTTTGAAGCCTGCGGCTTCGCTATCGATACCCTTAAGCGTACCGTGCCCATTTGGAAAAAGGAGTACTTCGAAGACGGCGCGGTCTGGGCCGACGGAGAATTGCCGCCCGCACCTGTGGCGACTCCTCGCGCGAAACCTGCATCTTAACTCCCAATGTCGATGACACCTCTTCGCCTCAGATCTCCTTTGCTTGTGTTTGTCTCAGCTCTTCTCGTCGCTGGGATCGCCTTCGGCCAAGACCAGTCCGACCGCCCTCCTTGGGCACGGAAGCCGAAGTCCACAGCTAGTGCCAGCCCCACTTCCAAGCCGAGTACCACTTCCGCCTCTACGGCGGCCCCCGCTTCCGCTCCAGACGGCGAGCCTGGGAAAATCGTTCAGCCCACGGCGCCGATCCCCACGGACGAGTCACAGGATCCTTCTGGCCAGCGCGGCCGAATCCGGGTCAACGTCAATCTTGTTAATGTTCTTGTCAGCGTGCTCGACGACAAGAACAGGCCTGCGCCGGACCTTCCCAAAGAGGCCTTCCAATTGTTTGAAGAAGGCGTAGAGCAAAAGATCGACAAATTTGAGCCGGAAACTTCGCAGCCGCTGGACCTGGCGATCATGATCGATTCCAGCCTGAGCGCCCACAAAGAGATCAGCTTCGAACAGGAAGCCGCCGCGCACTTTATCCGCCAGGTGCTGCGCCCTGGGGATCGCTTGTCCGTTTTTTCGTTCGATGAAAACGTGACGCAGCTCGCAACTTTTTCGGATAACGTTGCCGAGCTGCAAGCGGCGGTTCGCAAGATGCCCGCCGGCGCCGGAACATCCATCTACGATGCCGTGCTTCTCGGATCGCGCGCCCTCGAACGACGCGGAGATGCCCGCCGCCGCGTCATCATCCTGGTTACCGACGCGGGCGAGACTACCAGTCGCGCGGACTTCGAGGCGGCCCGCAAGGAAGCCGTCCTCTCCAACGCGCTACTCTACACCATCGTCATCCGCCCGGTGAAAAACGAAAGCGGCCGCAACACCGCCGGTGAGCATGCCCTAGAAACCATGACTGACACCACCGGCGGCGCCATGTTCTATCCGGACACGCCCCAGGAGCTTGGGGCCATCTTCGATCGCATTGACCGCGAACTCCGCACGCAATATCTCCTGGCCTACTACCCCACTCCGCGCGGGCCCGCCAACACCTATCGCTCCATCGTAGTCACCGTTGATCCCTCCAGCTACCACGTCCGCCACCGCAAGTCGTACCTGACGGGCTCACAATAAGACTTGGATCGCAGGAACACGCCGTTCTCAGTGCGAAATCCGGCCCAGCCAAAACGTGCTTTCGGAAGGTTTGCTTTGAATTTTCGCTGGCCGCGGTCCAGTTTGGCCACTGAGCGGGGCTGCACGGGACTGCAGCGGTTCTCGAAACTATCTAACTTGGTGTGAGGGAGCTTGCGATTTCGAGTCCAGCGTTTCCCGCACCTTTTGCAAGAGAGTCCTTTTCGTAAAAGGCTTTTGGACCAGCACGGCCCCCTGTGTCAAAACCCCGCGGTGAACGATAATGTCATCCGTATACCCGGACATGTATAGAACTTTTAAGTCGGGGCGAAGCGAAACCATTTGATTCGCCAGTTCGCGGCCATCCAGCCGTGGCATGACTACGTCCGTAAGCAGCAGGTCGATTTTGCGGTGCATATCCTTTGCGGTTTCCAGGGCGTCTTCGGCTCCGGAGGATTCCAATACAGTGTATCCGGCGTCTTCCAGCAGTACGCAGGTCAGCTCTCGCAGCGCCGCTTCGTCTTCAACTACCATAACGGTTTCCGTTCCGCTTGGGATTTCATCATTTGCCCTATGTACTGGAGAGACGCTTTCTTGCGTGCGCGGAAAATAAATCTTAAAGGTCGTTCCCCGGCCAGGTTCGCTGTAAGCCATTATGTATCCGTTGCTCTGCTTAATGATTCCGTAGACCATCGACAACCCTAAACCAGTCCCTTTACCTGTCTCCTTGGTCGTGAAGAACGGCTCAAATATATGGGAAAGCGTTTCAGAATCCATTCCCGTGCCGGTGTCGCTTACGGCCAGCATTACGTGTGGCCCAGGTCTCGCACCCAAATGCTGGCGGCCATATGTGTCGTCCAGGTCGGCGTTGGCGGTCTCGATGACCAGCTTTCCCCCACTAGGCATGGCGTCCCGCGAATTGACCGCCAGGTTCAGGAGCACCTGGCTCAACTGCCCGGGGTCCGCTTTCACTCGACCCAGGTCGGGCTGCAGCCGGATGGACAGTTCGATATCTTCGCCGATCACGCGATGGAGCATCTTTTCAATTTCCATGACGGAGGCATTGAGGTCGATTACTGTTGGTTCGATGACCTGCTTGCGGCTGAACGTCAGGAGCTGCAAAGTCAGGGCCGCGGCTCGCTCCGCCGCGTTCCGGGTCGCTTCCACGCTCTTGCGCAATCGGTTGTTTCCGACTATTTGTTGGTCAAGGATGTCGCTATGACCAAGGATAACGCCAAGCAGGTTGTTGAAATCGTGTGCTATTCCGCCCGCCAGCCGGCCGATGGCCTCCATTTTTTGCGATTGGAGAAGCTGCCTTTCTAGACTCCGGCGTTCCGTGATGTCTTCGGCGAAGACCTCGAAATAAGCAAGCGAATGGTCCTTCTCCCTGACTGGATGCCCCGTCATTCTGACAACGATGATGTCCCCGTCTTTTTTTCTCCATTCGGCTTCAACTTCTCGAAAATCCCGTTTCTGCCAATGGTCGCGGACCAGGCGCTGGCGGGTTTCTGGATTGCGATAAATATCCTTTTCTACATTGCACCGCGTCAGCTCCTCTTCCGATTCGTAGCCGAGCAACTTCACAAGAGCCGGGTTCACCTGTAAGAGCTGTCCGTCCAGCGCGACTCGATAAATCCCGTACGGCGCATCATGCACCAATGAACGAAACTGAGACTCCGACTTTTGGAGCTCCTCTTCCACTCGTTTGCTGTCAGTGATGTCGTGGGTCACGGAAAGCATGTATTGTTTTCCATTGATCATCACGCGCACCGCGGAAACCCGCCCGTAACGGATCTCGCCGGATTTGGTCCTGAAGCGGAACTCTTCACCTTGGACCTGGCCTTCTGTCTCCACCTTCTCGAGTGTTGTTCGGTGTGGTTCCTGTTCCACCCAAAGGTTCAGGTCCGCAGGCGTCTTTCCCAGAACTTCTTCGGTGGTGTAGCCCGTGAGGCGAGTGAAGCCTTCATTGACTTCCAGGTATCGGCGGTCGGGGAGACTCCGCAAGGTGATGGCGTCCGGGCTCGAATGCACCATGCTGGCGTATTTCTCTTCGGACTGGCGGAGCAGGGCTTCAGATTGTTCTCGCTCGGAAACATCACGGACTATCCCTGTGAAGATGCGCGTTTTTCCATGGACATGCTCCCCCAAGGAAACTTCAAGGGGAATTTCTTTTCCTGTGCGGTGGAGCCCTCTCAGTTCGATCGCCGTCCACGAAATATGCTTCTTTCCCGTCCGCAGGTATCGCCCGACGGACTTCCGATGCGTCTCGCGAAGATAGTCGGGCATCAGCATCGTCACTTCGCGACCCATCATCTCGGAAACTGGATATCCGAATATCCTTTCAGACGCCTTGTTGACAAAGAGAATGGTACTTCGTTCGTCTATTGTAATGATGCCGTCCGTCGCAGTCTCCGCGACGACCCGGAAGAGTTGAGCAGGTTGAAGGGAATCCCTTCGGGAATCAACCGGTCTTGCGACTTTGGGTTTCGTTGGTTTCGACATGGCCGTTTGATCCCTGGTCCCAGTCATCGAAGACGCTGCGCATCCGCGCAGTTAGGAGAGGGGCTCAACCACGATCAATGGTTGATACCAACAAATGTAGCATACGAACTTGTAGTTAAGTGCCGATCAAGCCGCAAATTGCCGAAAAGTGAAATAAGCGGATCTCCGTCGTGGCTGACGCTTTTTCCTTTGAGCGAGCCTAGCTTGCCACCAGTGGTAGAGTGGGAGAGGCTCTGCAACCAGCAGTTCTTGTAGTGGCGCAGCGCCCTGGGCCCTAGCTTGGGCGACGTTAGAGCGCGCGAGGAATCGCTAAATGCCAGAGAATTATCTTCACGCCGCCATCGAGATCGCGCAGGAAGCCGGAAAGGTCCTGGTCGAAGAATTGTCGCGCCCGTTGGACATCGCCTACAAAGGCGACGAGGTGGATCTTGTCACGCAAGCCGACAAACGCTCGGAGCGGCTGATCGTTGAGCGGCTGACGAAATACTTTCCCGAGCATGCTATCGCTGCCGAAGAGGGAACGGGGCATGAGAGCTCTTCGGCTTCGGAATTTCGTTGGCACGTTGATCCGCTGGATGGCACGACGAATTTCGCTCATGGCTATCCGTGCTTCTGTGTTTCGATCGCTCTCGCGCAGCGAAATACGCTTCTCGCTGCCGCAGTCTGCAATCCGTTTTACAACGAACTTTTTACTGCCGCACGCGGCGAAGGCGCCACCTTCAACGGCAAGAAAATCTGCGTTTCCAAAAATGCGACGCTTTCGACGAGCCTGCTCTGTACTGGTTTTCCTGTACGCAACCGAAAGCTCAGCCCTAATCTTCAATATTATGGCGACTTCACGCAGCACTCTCACGGAGTCCGCCGCGATGGTTCCGCCGCGCTCGATCTCGCCTCTGTGGCAGCCGGCCGCTTTGACGGTTTCTGGGAATTCGGCCTTGCGAAATGGGATACTGCTGCCGGCGTTCTGCTGGTCGAAGAAGCCGGCGGCAAAGTGGGCGATTTTGCCGGGAATCCTTACCAGCTTGGCGGCCCGGTCATTCTTGCCACCAACGGGCTGATCCACGAAGAGATGCGCGCCATGGCCCTGGAAATTTCGCGCCGCGGCTCGGCTCCCCCTTCGCGGTGATGGGCGATGGAGTAAGAAGAATCGCGCATATTCTGCTACAAGAGTTTTTCCGTTCAGCACAATTTGTCGCAGAAGGACTTTCCAGCCTTTTCAAGCCGCCGGCAATGTGGAAGACTGAAGTCTGCCGGACGAATGGGCAGCGCCCATGAAGAAATCCAAGACACGCAAAAAACACACGCGCAATTTGCGAGCAACAGGACTAACGAGCCGGAATGGCACGCGCTTCGCCGAGGCGGCTGCTTGCTTGGCCGAAATTGGAAAAGGATTCCACGCGCGCGGCTGGGTGCTGGGGACGAGTGGTAACTTCAGCGCAGTGATTTCCCGCGAGCCGCTGCGGCTGGCGATTACTTCCACGGGCCTGGACAAGGGCAATCTTACGCCAGAGCAGTTTCTGGAAATGGATGAAGCCGCTAACGTCGTGCGCGGCGATGGCCGGCCGTCTGCTGAAGCCCTGCTCCATCTTGCAATCGTGCTCGGTGTGGGTGCTGGCGCGGTTCTGCACACACACTCGGTTTGGAGCACCGTCCTTTCCGGCTCGCACGCTAACCAGGGCGGTATTGCGCTCGAAGGATATGAAATGCTGAAGGGGCTGGAAGGCGTTCGAACGCACAAGCATCGCGAGTGGCTGCCGATTCTTGAAAATTCACAGGACATGATTGAATTAGGCGAGCACGTTTCGAAGACCCTGCGCGAGAACGCCGGCATCCATGGATTTCTTCTGAGAGAGCATGGGCTTTATACTTGGGGTGCGGGCTTGCAGGAAGCCAAGCGCCATGTTGAAATCCTGGAGTTCCTGATGGAAGTGCTGGTTCGCTCTGGGGCTGCACAGAGTGCGTAATTTCCGTGCTGTGTGAATTTAGGAGTGTTGATTGCCGTGGCCGTCCTCCGAATCCCCGACGAGAATCGTTCGCTCCGCGAACACGGTGAGGTGCGCGATTACCTCGCGGGGATTGGCATTAACTACGAACGATGGGAATCCCCTGTGAACCTGCCTGCGGATGCATCTGCGGACCAAGTGCTGAGCGCTTACGGCGAGCAAATAGAAAAGCTTAAGCGTCAAGGTGGCTACGTCACGGCGGACGTGATCGATGTGAATTCAGATACTCCCGGGCTGGATGCGATGCTCGCAAAATTCAGCATTGAACACACGCACGATGAAGACGAAGTGCGTTACATCGTCGCTGGACGCGGTTTGTTCCACATTCATCCGTCGCAAGGCCCGGTGGTAGCGATCGAAGTGGAAGCCGGAGACTTGATTCGCGTTCCGCGCGGGACGCTGCACTGGTTCGATCTTTGCGGAGATCGCCGCATTCGCGCTATCCGGCTGTTTCAGGACAAGGCTGGCTGGACGCCCCATTACACGAGCAGTGGCGTGGACCGGAACTACGAACCCGTTTGCTGGGGTCCCCGATACATTCCGCCGCAAACGGCGGCGAAATAGCCGGCGTGCCTCTGGTCGACGCACCCCAGACCCGCGTCATTCTACTGGACATCGAAGGCACGACAACGCCCGTCGAATTCGTTTACCAAACGCTTTTCCCCTATGCGAGTCGCAAGCTCGAATCGTTTCTTCGAGAGAACTCTCAACATGAAGAGATTCAGTCTTTGATTCAGGATTTGCGCGCGCAACACGATGTGGACGAGCGCGACGGCGTTGAACCGCCGATATGGGTGGACCATCCGGAAGAAGCGCGGCTTCGATCAATCGTGGCTTACGGTCAATGGCTGATCATCCGGGACAGCAAGTGCAGGCCGCTGAAGTCTCTACAAGGAAAAATCTGGCAGCAGGGATTCGCCAGCGGGGAATTGCACGGAGAGGTGTTTCCGGATGTGCCGATCGCTTTCGAACGATGGCGGCGGCAAAACAGATTGATTTGCATTTATTCTTCGGGAAGCGTCCTCGCGCAGCAAAACCTGTTTCGCACCACGGCCTGGGGCGATCTGACGTCATACGTCTCCGCATTCTTCGATACCGGTGTGGGAGCGAAAACCGAAGGAGAAAGCTACAAGAAAATCGCTGATTCGTTTAAGCATGCGCCGCACCAGTTTTTGTTCATTTCCGATGCGACGAAGGAAATTGAAGCGGCGCAGTCCGTGGGGATGCAAGCGATCCTATGTGAGCGCGATAGCCACTCATCTTCGCCAACTGAGGTTGTCATTCGCAGCTTCGAGAACGTTCTTCCCGACTAGCGTCCTGGCTTTGCGAGCGGCGTCCCCTATGACGGCGCCGGAGCTGCTACTTGGCTCCCCACTCCGTATACAGCTTCGTAATCGTAGGTGCGATGGAGAAGTCCCAAGCAAAAATGGCGACGTTCTTGTATTTTTCCGGAACAACGTAAAGATCTGCGGCCTCCGCCGCCGGCACGCCTGCTTTGTGCATTTTTTGCGCCTGCTCTTCGATGTCGTCAAAGAGCGCCCGCAGGAGCGCAATCCCTTCCTGACCACAAATCGGTCCATGACCGGGAACGAAGAGAGTGTCCTTGTTCCAGGAAGCGAATGTCTTCAACGTTTGCCGCCAGCCGGACACGGTGGCCTGTGTGTCGAAGGTGACGGGGTACATGTTGGAAAACAGAAGATCGCCCGCATAGACGACGTTCTGTTCTGGAACTCGCAAGACTACATCCGTCCCGGAATGTCCCGGATAGCTCTCGATCACAGCCGTTACTCCACCCAAATCCACCTTCATTGGCAACTTCGCCGGATCAATCGGATGATTCGGAAGTGCCAGAACGGTGGAATTTGCAACGTTGAACACAGTTGTTACATGGCCCAGATACTCTTCGCGGCGTTTTCGAGCCGTTTCCGTCTTGGCCTCCTTGACCGCCTTCTCCAGGGGGCCCAGGAAGGCCGCCTTGTCGGCGCCCTGCAGCGCCCCATAGCTCTCTACGATGCGCTTCCCCGTGTTGGCATGCGCCCACAAAGGAATCCCGTTGGCGCCGAAGAACGAGTTCCCCGTGGAATGATCGTAGTGATAGTGCGTGTCCAGCGCGCCCTTGACGGGTACTTGGCTGACCATCCGGAGAGCATCCATCTGGAAAGCAGCCCCGGCCACGCTGATGAATCCCTCGATCAACAGCGCCCCGTCTTTGCCAGCCAGGAATCCCCCGTTACAAACCGTCTGGAAGCCTTTCGAGGGATCAGAAATCGTCGCGTACAGCCCTTCACCGATCTTTCTGACCGATGCGAACCCCTTATCCACAAGCGGCGTTTGAGATATGCGCGAGTCTTCTGCCAACTCCGCCGCCAGCGCGGGCATCGGGACAAGCTTGGCAGCTGCATATATCGCGCCGAAATAGGACGACTTCGCGAGAAACCTGCGGCGTGAAAATAGACCAGAATTGATCACTTCGCGGCCCTGAATCGATCCTTCAATCATACATCCTCCCCTTAAATCAAACTCTACTTGATGACCTTGGTTGAGGGTAGATTATTCTAACAGATAGAGAAAAAGATCCAGATTTGGCGCTTCTCATCAATTTTGTGAAACATGCCCCCACCTTCGACCGTATGGATTGATGGACTTCTCTGACGCACGGCCGCGCCTGCCCGCCCTCACTTCTCTGCGCTTTCTTGCGGCTTTCCACGTGGTCATTTTTCATTTTCAGGCCATGCAGACCTTTATTGGCCCTGTCTGGTTCCAAAAGCTCTCTTCCATCGGCTACGTCGGCGTCAGCTTCTTCTTCGTACTTTCCGGTTTCATTTTGGTTTACACCTATGCGGGGCGGCCCATGGTTCTAAAGAACTTCTGGCGTGCTCGTTTCGCCCGCATCTACCCCGCATACGCCTTCTCCCTGCTCGTGACGGCGCCGTTTTTTTTCTATGCCGTCTTGACCATGAATTTTCCGTTCTTCGTTTGGGCGAAGACGCATTTGAAGCTCGCATCCGCCCTGGTATTGAGTCTTCTCCATGCTTGGGTGCCACCGGCAGCTCTTACATGGAACGCGGTCGCTTGGAGCCTGTCCGTCGAAGCCTTTTTCTACGTTTTGTTTCCGTTCTTGCTGCTGGTCCTCGTTCGCCGCTCGCAGCCGCAGTTGTTGCTCATAGCTGCCGTGTCCTGGTTGACGTCTCTTGTCTTTTCTGGCTCTGATGTGGTCCTAAACCCCGATCGCTTGTCGATCGTGAACGCCGATGTTCTAGGAGCTTTCTGGCTGAATGCCTTGAAATTCAATCCTCTCGCCCGGTTGCCTGAATTCCTGTTGGGCATGGCCTGCGGATTCCTTTTTCTGCGGTCCCGGCGGGAAAGTAAGCTGGCTTCACTTCTTGTGCTTTCCGGGATTGCCGCCCTTCTCGTCGTCGTTTACTTTAGCGCCGTCATTCCGTATCCAATCCTGCACACGGCTTTGCTCGCGCCGGCATTTGCGGCCATCGTTTACGGCTTTGCACTACGACCCAATTGGGGCATGATCCTGGAGAACCGATGGCTAGTTCTTTGCGGCGATGCCAGCTACAGCCTCTATCTGCTTCATTCGATGATCGTCGGCATGTATTTTCACAGCACGACAGGTCAATTGCGCTATCAAAGTCCGATGGGCATCCTCGTCTTTGTGCTTATTGCGGTATCAATTTCTGCGCTCGTGTACCGGTTCATTGAGGAGCCTGCCCGGCGCAAACTTAATCCACGGCGCGAGCCGCAACTCGGCAGCATCGAGACGCAACCACCTCTCGAAGCCGCTCCCGCGTAGGCGCTCCCTGGACGAAAGCTTGTCGTTCACAACACGCGCGTCACGTACGCGGTGGAAAAAGGCACTCTTCTTTCCGTACCATAGAGTGTCAACAGCAACCCTTTCCTAAGCTGTCCGGCGGGATTCCGTCACTCCTTGAGGGAGGCATTCCAAGATGATCAAAATTAGGCATACAGTGGCTTTGGCAATCGCGTTGGTCCTTGGCCCCTCATGGCAAGCGCAAGAAAGATGGCGGCAGGCGTGTGTTGACCGCTGTTACACGGCATCCGCGGTGGACCCCGAATTACAGCGGCAAGAGATCGTCAGTCTCGAAAGAGAGGCCGCGCGGGCCATCCAGTCGAACGCTGGCGCTTTCTTTCGCCGCGTCTACAGCGATGAGTTCGCCGGTGCGCTCTCTCACGGCCAACCAGTCGATAGGGCTCAGTGGGTCCAGGCGGTCGAATCGCCTTCCGCGAAGTATCAATCGTTCATCGCCTCTGACATCAAAGTCCGCATCTTCCAAGACACCGCGGTCGCAACTTGCCTGTGGTCCTCGCGGAGAATCGTCAATAACCAGATCATCAGCAATCAGATGCGCGCCATTCATGTGTACATCAGCACGCCCAGCGGCTGGCATGCGGTTTCCGGCCAGGTGACCAACTTGCCTCCAGACGTGCAGCAGCCGCTGTAGCGGTTGCTGCGTCCAGCGTGCTCATCGCGTTGACGCTGCACAAAGCGGATGTTACGCTCGCGACTCGCTTTCCAAACGCATGCGCGCCGTCGACTTGATTCGCAAGAAACGTGATTCCGGGGAACTCTCCCGCGAAGAAATCAATTTTCTGGTTTCCGGCTACACCCGGGGGGAAATTCCCGATTACCAGATGGCCGCGTGGCTCATGGCCGTGTGGATTCGCGGAATGAACCGCTCCGAGCTCGCGGCCCTCACCGAAGTGATGCTCTATTCCGGGGAAGTCCTCAATCATTCAGAGATTCCCGGCAAGAAAGTGGACAAACATTCCACAGGGGGGATTGGCGATAAGACTTCCCTCATTCTTGCTCCGATCGTTGCGGCGGGCGGCCTTACTGTTCCGATGATCAGCGGCCGTGGCCTTGGCCACACCGGCGGCACTCTCGACAAGCTGGAAGCGATACCGGGGTTCAACGTGAATTTGTCCCTCGAAGAATTTCGCAGGGTTCTGCGCGAATGCGGCATGGGTTTGATTGGGCAGACCGCGGAGATTGCTCCCGCCGACAAAAAGATTTACGCACTGCGTGACGTGACTTCCACTGTTGAGAATATCGGCCTCATCTGCGCGTCCATCATGAGCAAGAAACTTGCTGAAGGCATCGATGCCTTGGTTCTCGACGTGAAAATGGGCTCCGGCGCCTTCATGAAAAAAGAAGAAGACTCCATACGCCTCGCGGAAGTCATGGTGGAAACGGGCAAGCGCATGGGCAAAAAAGTGGTGGCCCTTATCACCGACATGGATCAGCCTCTTGGCCGTATGGCCGGGCATTCGAACGAAGTCGCCGAGTCCGTCGAAGTTCTCAAAGGCCGCGGCCCCGACGATCTGCGTGACCTGAGCCTCGACCTCTCGGCTTGGATGTTTTATCTCGGCGAGAGAACTAAGAGCGTGGAAGAAGGCCGCGGCCTTGCTGAAACCATGATCGCGACCGGCCAAGCACTGGAAAAATTCCGGCAAGGAATTCGCTTGCAAGGCGGCGATGAACGTATCGTTGACGAGCCGGAACGCCTGCCCATCGCCCGCCTACATTTCCACGTGGTGAGTTCCGCCAGCGGGTTCATCACTGGCACGAACTGCGAGCAGTTTGGCATCGCGCTCGCCATGCTTGGTGGAGGCCGCGAAAAGAAGGAAGACAAAATCGATCACGGCGTGGGCCTCGAATTCCACAAGCGCATCGGCGATCGCGCGGAAAAAGGGGAACCGCTGGCCACGATTCATTACAATAGCGACGCAAGACTTGCCGAAGCAAAGAGCCTCATCGCGGACAGTTATCACATTGGCGAAGAAGCTCCCCGAGAAAAGCGGCCTCTGGTGCGCCGGATTCTCGGGGCTTAGTCAGGTCGCTCGAATCTTTGATGCATGCGCCGGAGGAAAAAGGAATGACCGCACGCGATTGGAATAGAAATCAGGAGAAGATTACGCGATTGCGGGATTTGGCAGCCGCGGTTTCCGGGAAAATGTTTTTGGCGTTCTTCCTGCTGGTTGTTTGTATTCTCTGTCAGCAAGGAGTAAGGGGGCAAGCCCGGCGGATCCAGCTCGCTGATTTTGGCAAAGCCGTTTCTGTTTCGGACCCGCAAATCTCGCCCGACGGAAAGTCCATCGTTTACGTTTTATCGCGCATGAACATGGAGCAAGACCGCAACGATCGCGATCTGGTTCTACACGAAATCGCAACCGCTGCCTCCCGCGCCTTGACCCACGATCGCAAGGATGTCGGTTCACCGCGATGGTCCCCCGCAGGAGACCGCATCGCCTTCCTTGCTGCCGTTGGCCCCGCAAAAGAGGAGAAGGCGCAGATCTTCGTTCTTTCGATGAGCGGTGGCGACGCGCTGAAGATTACGGATGTACCCGGCGGCGTTGAGCAATTTGCGTGGCGGCCGGTCAGCGGAGAAATCGCTTACGTAACCGCCGACGAGCCAGAGAACAAGAAAGACATAGAAAAGCATCTCGATGCATTCGAAATTGGCGACAACGGTTACTTGGAAACGAAGGCTCCGACGCCATCTCACATCTGGCTTGTCGCTGCGGATGGAGGGAAACCGCGCCGTCTTACCTCCGGCTCCTGGAGCCTTCCCAAGGTCCTTCCGCCGAGTTCGCCGTCTTCGCCCATTTCCTGGTCACCTGACGGAAAACTCCTCACCTTTACCAGACAGGAGGATCCGCACTCCGGCGACAGCGATCGGCGGACGGTGCAAATCCTAAACGTCGATACCGGTGAAACGCGAAAACTTACCGGCCACGAAAAGTACGAAGGTTTCGGATTGTTCTCGCCGGACGGTTCGCAGGTGGCGTACTGGTATCCGAGGGACGGCGACCGCGCCAACGAAAATGAAATTTTTGTGACTGCGGCGTCGGGGGGCGACGGGCAAGACGCCACGCGTGCGATCGACAGAAACATTCTGCGCGCGATCTGGAGGCCGGACGGAAAGTCGTTGCTGGTTGGTGGACATGATGGAGCGCAGGTTGGGTTGTGGCTGCTGCCGCTGGGCGGCGCGGCGAAGAAGCTTCCTTTGGGTGATGTCAGCCCTTCGTGGTCGTTCTGGGTGGACGCAACTGTGGGCCGTAATGGCGGCATTGCTTTCGCTGGGAGCACGCCCAACCAGCCCTCCGAACTGTATTACATGGCCTCGCCCAATGACGCCCCGATACGCCTGACGAACAACAATCAGGAAATTGCGGCGCTGGCGCTAGGCCGGACGGAGCGATTCGAATGGCAGGGGCCCGACAAGTTCCACGAGGATGGAGTACTCATCTATCCACCGGGTTTTCAGAAGGGAAAGAAATACCCTCTTGTCTTGATTATTCATGGCGGGCCGCGCGCCGCGACCACCACGCAATACAGTTTTCTTCCACAGTTTGTGGCTGCGCAGGATTGCGTGGTCTTCGAACCGAATTACCGCGGTAGCGAAAACCTCGGAAATGCTTACACGCACGCCATTTGGAACGACGCGGGAGACGGCCCGGGGCGCGACGTAATGGCAGGCATCGACGCGGTCAAGAAACTGGGATTCGTGGATGAAACCCGTATCGCCGTTTCCGGCTGGTCCTACGGCGGTTATATGACAACGTGGCTTATAGGGCACTATCAGATTTGGAAGGTCGCGGTGGCGGGCGCCGCGGTGACCAATATGTATGACCAGTACAACCTAGCCGACTTCAATGTTACGGAGCGTTACATCTTCAACGGTTCTCCCTACGTGGGAGACAACGTCAAGGCTTACCGCGAGCAATCTCCCATCACTTACGCCGCACAAATGAAGACGCCGACGCTGATTCTCTCCGACACCGGCGATTTTCGCGTAACCGTCACACAGTCCTATGAATTATTCCATGCGCTGAAGGACAATGGCGTGCCCGTGCGATTTTTTGCTTATCCCGTGGGCGGGCACTTCCCGAACGATCCGGTCCGGCAAGCAGACGTCTATCGCCGGTGGACGGAGTGGCTGGTCGACCATTTGAAGTAAATTAGTACCGGCGTTCCGCGCGGACAATTCTCGGGGCGATAGCGAACAGCACAAAAAAGGAGAACGAATGGGACGCTTCACCGGAGTACTCGGCATGGCCGTGATTTTGGGAGCGGCGTGGTTGTTCTCTACCAACCGCCGCTCGATCAAGCTCAAGACCATAGCTTGGGGTCTCGGTCTCCAGTTGGTCCTTGGCTTCTTTGTGCTGCGCTCGGACGCCGGGCGCTGGCTCTTCGAGCAGGCCGGCATGTACGCGACGAAACTCCTGAGCTTTTCCTACATCGGCTCGGCTTTTGTTTTCGGTGAGCTTGGTAAGACCAATTCGTCCCTGGGCCTCATCTTTGCCTTCCAAGTCTTGCCAACCATCATATTCATTGCTGCGTTCTTCGCGGTCCTTTATCACCTTGGGGTGATGCAACTGATCATCCGCGTTGCTGCCTGGATTATGACCCGTGTCATGGGCGCGAGCGGAGCCGAGTCCCTGAATGTCGCTGCCAGCATCTTCATGGGGCAAACCGAAGCTCCGCTTACTATTCGGCCCTTTCTCCCGAAGCTTACTAAGTCCGAATTGATGTGCGTCATGACCAGCGGCATGGCCCACATCTCTGGCGGTATGATGGCTGCCTACATGAAGGTTGGCGGCGCCGAGGCCAAACATCTCTTAACCGCTGTCATTATGACGGCACCCGGCACCCTGCTCATTGCCAAGATGCTGGTTCCCGAGACAGAGGAGCCGGCCACGGCGGGCCGCGTGGAAATGCCCGCGATGGAGAAGGAATCTAACATTCTCGGTGCCATCTCGCGCGGAACGGTTGACGGGTTGCATCTCGCGCTGAACGTCGGGGCCATGCTCATTACATTTCTTGCTTTGCTTGCTCTCCTCAACGCCATGATGGGGTGGACGCACATGCATATCTCATGGTTTCCCTACAGCCTTCAGCAAATTTTTGGCTGGGTCCTTGCACCAGTGGCTTGGCTGATCGGAGTTCCCTGGCGCGATGCCGCACAAATCGGCAATTTATTGGGCACGCGCATGGTGCTCAACGAATTTGTGGCCTTCAAGCAACTAGGGACAATGAAGGGCGTGCTTGACGCGCGTTCGTTTACAATTGCCACCTTCGCTCTTTGCGGCTTCGCCAACTTCAGCTCCATCGGCATTCAAATCGGCGGTATCGGCGCACTCGCACCCGAGCAGCGCGGCCAGCTAGCAAAATTCGGCATCCGCGCCATGCTTGCCGGCACGATGGCAAATCTAATGTCCGCCTCTATTGTGGGGATTCTTTCGTGAGCGCGAAGAAGAGCTCGAAGTCCAACACTCCGAAAAAGGTTTCGCCTGGGAAAGCCGCTGTTGCAAATCCAACTGGTAGCTCGCATTTTGGCGAGTTCGAACGCGCTGGGATCGCGGCTGACTTCATTTTTTCGCAGACTTCTTTGAAGCCGCAAATCGCGCTGGTTCTTGGTTCCGGACTTGGCGCTTTCGCCGACGAATTTGCTGATGCCGCCAGGATCCCCTACGCGATAATTCCTCACTTTCCTAGATCGACCGCCATTGGCCATGCGGGAAAGCTTGTAATCGGGAAAGTGGGAGCAATCCCCGTGGCCGGGATGCAAGGCCGCGTCCATCTCTACGAAGGCTATTCCGCGAAGGAAGTGGCCTTTCCCATCCGTGTTTTCGCGCGTATGGGCGTAAAGGCCGTAATCCTCACCAACGCCGCGGGAGGCATCAAACGCGAATTCTCTCAGGGCCGGCTGGTAGTGATCAGCGATCACATCAATCTGCAGGGAGTCAATCCCCTCACAGGACCGAACGACGAGAGATTCGGCCTGCGATTTCACGACATGACCTCGGCTTACGACAAACGCTTTCGCGAAATGACCGTCGGCGAAGCAAACCGCCTCGGCATTGGGATGTATGAGGGCGTATACGCGGGACTCCTCGGTCCAAGCTACGAAACGCCCGCGGAGATACGCTACTTACGTGCAATCGGCGCCGACCTGGTGGGAATGTCCACGGTTCCGGAAGTGATTGCGGCGCGGCACAGCGGCATTCGCGTGCTAGGCATTTCCTGTGTGACGAACGCGGCGGCGGGAATTCTGGATCAGCCGCTCAACCATCTTGAAGTTCTGGAGACCGCCGAGCGCGTAAAGGGACAATTCATCGGCTTGCTGAAAGCGGTCATTCCGAGAATTGCGGAGGCGATCGCATGAGCGAATACGATACGCTGATTTCTGCTGCCAGGCAGGCGAGGGAAAACGCGCATGCGCCGTACTCGAATTTTCGCGTGGGCGCCGCGCTTCGCGCCACTTCCGGACGAATTTTTGGCGGATGCAACGTTGAGAACGCCACTTACGGCCTCACCGTTTGTGCCGAACGCATCGCCATCTTCAAAGCTATCAGCGAAGGCGAGCGCGGCTTCGACGCCATTTCCGTGGTGACGGATACCGATACTCTTACACCTCCCTGTGGCGCCTGCCGCCAGTTGATCTGGGAATTCTGCGGCGATGTTCCCGTAATCATGGCGAACCTCAAGGGCAAGACCGAAACCATTCAGATGAAAGATCTCTTCCCCAAACCATTCGATTCCTCCAACCTATAAGAAGGAAAAGCCGAAATGAAGAATCCCGGTGCGAAATTCAAATCGATTTCAACTCGCTTGTTTTGTTGCGCGATTGAACTCTTCCTGATTTCCTCCGCGCATGCGCAGTCGCCATCCAAGCAAGCGGTATCTGTCGATTTACTGATCACAGGCGGCGCGATCGTCACCATGGACCCGAGTCGCCGTATCCTCGAGGACGGATTTATCGCCGTGCGCGGAGAGGAAATTGTCGCCGTCGGATCCGGCGTCAGCGCCAGTCTCCGCTTTGCGCCAAAAGGAATAGACGCCAAGCTAAAGATCGATGCGCGCGGCAAACTGATTCTTCCTGGGTTCATCAACGGCCACACCCACGTGCCCATGACCTTGCTCCGTGGCCTGAAGGATGACGTAACCCTGGAAGAATGGCTGACGAAATTCATTTTCCCGGCCGAAGCGAAGAATGTGACCGAGGAGTTTGTGCGTTGGGGCACACGGCTGGCCGTAGCGGAGCAGATTCGCGGGGGTGTGACGACTTTTGCGGACATGTATTACTTCGAGGACGCAATAGCCGAGGAAACAAAAGCCGCCGGCATGCGCGGTGTGCTGGGCGAAACCATCCTCGACTTTCCTGCTCCAGACAATAAAACCAACGACGCTATGTTCGAATACACGGAAAAATTCCTGAAGCGCTGGCAAGGCGACCCGCTGATTCACGCCGCCGTGGCGCCCCACTCGATCTACACCGATTCCGAGAAAACATTGAAGGACTCTGCTGCGCTCGCCAGAAAGTACAACGCCCCCATCCTGATTCATGTCGGGGAGACGAAGAAAGAGTTGAACGATAGCCGCGAGAAAAATGGCACCACGCCAGTGCAGTATCTCGACAAACTCGGAATCCTCGGGCCAGATGTGCTCGCGGCACATTGCGTCTGGGTCGACGAGACCGACCGCAAGATCCTGGCGCAGCGGCAGGTGGGCTGCGTGCACAATCCTTCCAGCAACATGATGCTGGCGAGCGGCGTCGCTCCCGTGATCGAAGAGCGTGCTGCGGGCATTGCCGTCGGCCTCGGCACGGACGGCGCCGCAGGCAGCAACAATGATTTGAACTTGATGGAAGAAATGGATCTGGCGGCAAAGCTCCAGAAAATCACTAAAATAGACCCGCGAGCGCTGGGGGCGAAAGCCGTCGTTGAAATGGCCACCATTGAAGGGGCGCGTGCGTTGCACATGGACAAGGAAATTGGTTCGCTGGAAACAGGGAAGAGAGCAGACTTGATTATCATCGGGCTGGACGCGCCGAATGCCGTGCCGATGTACGACGTTTATGCGCAGTTGGCGTATGCGCTGAAAGGAAGCGACGTGGAGACGGTAATCATCGGCGGCCGCATGGTGATGCGCGACAGAAAACTTCTGACGGTGGATGAACCGTCGGTGATCGCAAAGGCCAAGGAATTCAAAGGTAAGGTCGAGGCCTCGCTAAAGTAAGCCAAGAAGAATCGGACTCAGAGAACCCGCGAAGGCGCATCAGAAACTACAAATGGCAGCGCGCCCTCAGGACTTGGCGTAGCTGATCCCACAGCGGAATCGTCTCTCTTGCTTCAGTTCCGTGACGTGAATGATCTGCGCTCGGACAAAAATGGACTGTGTACCCGGTGAATAGGGCACAGCCACTTCGACTTCAGTCTTCACAATGTATTCTTTCCGGCTCTTGAATCGTATGCCGCCTCGGGACATGTCCTCGCATGTCACGATATCTTCGCCAAAGGCGGAGCTGCGGATGCATGCTTTGAAATTAACTTTGGTGCGTATGTGTTTGCGTTTGTTTTCGATCCGTGCTGCGGGCTGCACCGGGGCTTCCGTCTCTGGCGGCACGGCCGGGAGCGCCTCAACAGGTTGCGCTGTTTCCTGAGCTTCCGGAGGCGCTATTTCCACCGGAACAGGTTCGCCGCTGGCATCGTCAACAGCCCTCCTCCAATACGTTGATGACCCGCACCTTTTGCAGGTGCGCACAATTCCGTCGTTGACGAGATATACGTCCGATTCCAGGTCGCTTTGCTCAACTGTTTCGCGGACCTTGCAGCTGCTGCATTGAAGCAGCACGCGGCTGGCCTCTCTTTCAGACTCCGTCATGCCGGGAAACTTGATGTCCCAGAGGTCCGTCTCCGGGTTCACGAAGGCCACGCCGTAAGTGTAGCTCTTGCCTTGAGCGCCGAGGTTGCCGACGACGCGAACTTCAGCTTCCTTGTCGGTATCCAGCCTGCGAAGGATCAGTTCTTGCTCTGCGGAAAGTGCGTATTGGGAAACAATGCCAGCGCCATGCCGGCTGAGCACAACCGTCTTGGTCTGCTCAGAAAACATTTTCCCTTCCATGTCGCTGCCCACCAACAGGATTGCAATTTCTCGAGGAATTCGGCTGCTGCGACGCATGCCTTCTGGAGGCATTCCTACCCCACGTTGAGGTTGTCCAGGAACTGCAAGATGTTACTTGGATTTCTCGAGGGAAGTCACTGACTATTCAGAACCCTGTTTTCTGGCGCTCAACAACCAGAGCAAGCGCAGGCCGCCGATGACGCACACGTTTCCGAAACGCACGCGACGGTCGTCTATTCACACTTGGCAGCTAAAAAAGCTCTGGAAGTTATTCCTTGTCTGATTTGCGAACCGCCACCTTGCGCTTGTCCTGAACCGCCACTGCATCGTTTGGCATGGACTTCGAGAGCTCGCGCGCTGAAGCAAGTTGCATGGTCGCCTCAGAGCCAGTCTTCTTGTTCCGGGCTTGGTATGAACCAATTGCCGGTGTCGCTTTGGTTTTCGCAGCCACAGGTTTCCGGGCAGCGATCTCCCAAGGGTCTGTTCCGTCGAAGTGATCAGGGCTAACTTCCGATTACGCCTTGCACGTGGGCGTGAAGACCGCCAGCGCTCCGAAGCCCAATACGATGGCCGGTATCTTCAACAAACTAAATAGTTTCACGGGCGACCTCCACTTTATCTCTTTGCCAGAAACCTGGGGATAACCACTCCAGAGAGGGAACCGAAAGATTAGACTTCTCTGAATTGAACCGATGTTCTCGCGGGCTCCCGTCGGCGTCGATAGGCCTCGAGTACTATCGTGTATCCGGCTCGCCAACACCCGCGGAGCTCGGGATCCTTGTGAACCAATGCCTAGTGCCGTTTTGGAATACCTGCTTAATCCGTTGCTGGCAGGCGTATAATGGTCTTGTCGTCGTTCCCACCCTCGACACCCATCCAGCCAATTTTCCATAAGTCAGCGGAGTGTCCGATGCAAGCCACCGTGCGCCGGTTGGAACCACGCATTCCCTTGTCAGTAAGAGTGGATCTCTGCAGCTTGGATGTCCGCCAACCTGCCCAGGAGGGCGTCACGGAAAACATAAGCGGCCACGGCGTGCGCGTAGTTTCGAGCAATCCCTTGAAGCGGAATGAGCGGCTGAATTTGTGGTCGCTGCCTGGAGATTTCCGGGCTCGGGCGCGAGTCGTCTATTGCGAGCCGCTCGGACACCATTCCTTCGCCATCGGCCTGCATCTGTTAGCCTCTGCTGGAGAATGGAAGTAGCTCGCGAACGAAGCCCCGCCCGTTGTCCTGCCGTATTCCTGAAAACCACAGGGGAAGTTAGCGCGAAAGTGCCAGAAGCGATTCGTTGAGCTTGGTCAAGTCGGAGTCGAGCCGGTAATAGCCGGAGCGCCACCCTGCCGGAGTCTCATTCGGTGGGAAATTAAGCACCGCGAAGTCGTTTGCTGGCACTTGCTCATTGGCCAGTTTCGGGAATTGATCCCCGACATAAGTGGCGGCGTGCTGGCTGACGACGCGCTCGCATTCATTGACGGAGAGCACTGCGCGGAGCATACCTTGATTCTTTGCGTGGGGTTGGCAAAAGTAGAGCGTCGGCATACCAAGCTATCATCGGCAATTCGCAGTAAATCTTAAATAGTACGATAGGACCATTGGCGGAAAGATTGGCGAATGTCGCTCGAAAGCCTTTAATCCTGTTTAACTGGCAACATTTCAATGACTTACACGTCATCTCTGTTCCTTCGAGGCCACCACCCGGTAACTAAAGAGAACATTTGCCGAAACAAGACACGTTCGCTGCCATCCCCCCAAACTCAAGGATGAAGCAGGTCTAAGGCCGTGAGCGCATAGATCGCGGCGCAATCGACTATTTTTCGCAGGTCAATGTATTCGTTTGGTCGGTGCGCCACGGAGAGCAGGCCCGGACCGTAAGCATAAGATGGGACGCCCTGAGCGGCGTAGAAGCGTATCTCCAGCAAACCGGGACACATCTCAAATCGCGGCGCTTCGCCCGTGACCTCTCCTACGCTGCGCCTCAGCGCGACTCCGAGCGGCTCCCCCTCTCCACATGCGCAAGATTGCCCCTCCTGCAATATCTCCCAAGTGAGTGGAATGCCTTCGCGCCTGCAACTCTCCAGCACCCCGATCAACCTGTCCTTCTCCTCCGCAAGGCTTTCCTCGGGATTGATGCGCCTGTCGACGGTGAACCAGCACTCCTCCGGCACCACGTTGAAGTTCGTCCCGCCGCCGCTCTGTCCACCCAGCAGCAGAATCGATTGCAGCGTTTGATCTGCCCCGATGTTGAAAGTGGTGGCTCTTTGCTCCACCTCCTGCTTCAACTCTTGGAGTCGCGTAACGACTTCATACATGCGCTCGAACGCGTTTTCCCCCTGGTGCTGCAATCCGACGTGTGCGGATTTTCCCAATACTCGAACTCGTAGCGAAATGGCCCCGCGGTTTGCGCTCCACACCACGCCGCTGGTCGGCTCCGCCAAAAGCATGCCAATCCCGTTACGGCCGAGCCTCCCCTGACCCGCTAGCCACGCCGAGCCGCGCTCGCCTCCCGTCTCTTCATCAGGGACCAGCATCAAAGCAGTGCTTCCGCCTAGCTCCGCGCCGCATTCTTTCAGCGCCAGAATGGCATAGATCATCGCGACAATTCCGCCCTTCATGTCACAGGAGCCCCGTCCAAACAAGAAATGTTCCTTGCGAACCGGTTGGAACTGTTCCGGGGACTGCGCTGGCACAACATCGTAGTGTCCGTGGAAGTAGAGAACGCGTTCTCCCCGTCCGTACCCGGCAACCAGACAAACAGGGACTTCGACGGTCCCTTCTTTCGCACCGCTGACCTCCAGCCGCTCGCATTCCAGTCCCGCCTGCTTCAGCCGATTTTCAAGGAGATCGGCACAGGCGCGATAGTTTTTCCCCGGCGGGTTCTCCGTCGGTATGGCCACCAGTTCGGCCAACAGGGCGGCCATCTCGTCCTCGCGTTGTTGCAGCCATTCAAGCAGGGCTTTTGCCTGACTGTCGCCTTCTCCCGTATTCTTCGTCATGATCGAAGATGCTAGGGAATCGCGCGCGTCGAGCAAAGCTCCATATTGGAGTCCGGGCTTGGGCGATTTCATGTCATCGAGCAGGCTAGGATGGTGAGTGTCCGAAGGAACAGAATTGTCTCTGCCCAGGAATAAAAACGGGTCGACGCGCGTCTAACTCTCTAGAGCCGCCACCTGCGAACCCATGCTGGCACGCATTCAAACCGTATTCCTGCTAATCGCCATTGTAGCGACTCCCCCCGAGCTGGTGACCCGCGTTTCTGCGCAGGCGAAAGACCAGTGCCATGGCATGTGCTGCCCTGCGCGTAGCGCACACTCTGCGGCGGAACAGCATCGGGCACGGGCTTCCAATGAGGGACGAACATCTTGCCCACGAGGCATCGCCGGCCACTTCGCAATCTGCGTGGGCAAGTCCAAACAAAAGGTCGTTTACGAGATTGTCGCGCCGCAGCGACCGGCCACGCTCCCCGATCATCCCGGCTTCGCCGGACCGCAGTTTTCAAGCCCGGCCTCGCTTGTGAGAAAAGACTTTCTGCTCTCCGGGTTTCTCCCCGCGCCTTTCGAGCCACCGCGAAGCTAACCTTCCCCACGTCATTTCGATTCGTACAATCGCCTCGCGCTCGTTGCCGAGTGTCGCGAAGTGCCTCCCTTGGCAGACCTTCGCTGACCCCCTCGACAAGAGTAGTTCCGCAACTCACGGTGCCGCAGATTAAACGCCACTGCTGCGCCATAACTCCGCACCTCGGGCCTCGCGCCCTCTTTTAAAGGAGAATGCATTGCTATGAAAAAGATTGAAATGACACGCAGGCAATTGCTCCAAGCCTCATCAGCCTTGGGTTTCTCGGTCGCCATTCCGTCGATCCTCGGACTTGCAGGTTGCAATTCCAAATCAGGTCCGCGAATCACTGCGGAAAGCTGGCGGAAAATCGCTGCACCCCCTCCTCGGGGAAGCATCACGCCCCGAGTTACTGCCATGGCGGGTGGCAGCGTAATTCTGAGCTGGCTCGAACCGAACGAAGATGGCACTGCCGCGTTGCAATTCTCGCTCCGGCGGGATGGCGCGTGGTCCCAAACCGTAACCATCGCGGGGCGACTCTTGTTCAGCCGGGACCGTGCGTCCGCACCCGGAGTCATCGCTCTCTCGAGCCGCAATCTCATTGCCTACTGGTCCCAAAAGCCGGCAAACAAGGAACGATCCGCGAACGCCATTGAGCTTTTCATGGCGGTTTCGACCGACGGCGGAGGCCACTGGTCATCTCCTGCACTCGTCAATCGCTCCGCCGCTCAACCCGGCGAGGACAATGGCTACGCCTCCGCTGCGGCGCTGAACGATACCGACGCCGCGTTCATTTGGCTCGATGGCAGAAACTGGGAGAAAGACAGGCGCGTCCAGTTGATGTCGCGAACCGTGTGCGCCGACGGCACCATGAGCGGAGTCAGCCTTCTCGATCCCGACACATGTACATGTTGCTCAACCGCGCTCGTCCGAACCGGCTCCGGCCTACTCGCTGCTTATCGCGGCCATACACCGGAAAATATCCGCGACATCTCCCTGATTCAAAATCGGGGCGCTTGGTTTCAGCCGCGCATCGCCCATCCAGATCGATGGCATATCGAAGCATGTCCCGTGAACGGTCCGCATCTTGATACCGACGGCGCGCGAACCGCCTTGATCTGGTTCAGCGCTCCGCAAGATCAGCCCGCGGTGAAGCTCGCCTTTTCCGAAGACGGCGGCGCCACGTTTACTCCGCCTCTGCGCATCGATACGGAGAATGCTCTTGGCAGGGCCCAGGTTATGGTGCTTCCCGACCAATCAGCCCTTGCTTTCTGGCTGGAAAACAAAGCTGGGACGGCAGCGCTCCTGGCCCGCCATATCCGCAATAACGCTCTTCGCGATGAACCATTCGAATTGGCGCGCGGAGGAAACATCGGCTATCCGCACGTCGCCCGCGCAAGGGACGGAATCTCGCTGACTTGGCCCGAGAAAGACACAGAGTCTGTCTCGAGAGTGCGTGTCGGTTTGCTGAGCATCGCCTAAACCCGCAAGAAGTGATCGGTAACGAAAGCCGCGGATCGGCTGGCAATTGTACGCTCGCAAACGTGAGCCGAAACTTTCCAGCCGATCCGGCAGTATTCGGTCGGAACCTGATTCCCCACGGCGCTACACTCGGGGCCGCGAACGGTGGTAGTCTGTGCCCGTTTCTGGGAGTTCTCGGTGTAACACATGACCACTGTCACGAACGCGTTCCCGGTGTTGCGATGGGTCGGGTTACTGTGGACGTTGGTGTGGCTTCCTGCCTACATCCGGTTTTGGGGTTGGGCCAATCTGCTGCACTTGTGCGATGTCGCGGTGCTCCTTGCCTGTGCTGGTTTGTGGTGGGGAAGCTCCTTGTTGATTTCCAGCCAAGCGGTCAGCTCGCTGGCGGCGGGAGTCTTTTGGGCCACAGACATTGGTTGGCGGCTCGTCACTGGGCGATTTCTAGTCGGCGGAACGGATTACATGTGGGATACCCGAGTCCCTCTTTGGGCGCGTCTGCTTTCCAGCTTTCACATCGGTCTTCCCTTGGCGCTGCTTTGGGCCATGCGCAAAACAGGGTACGACCGTCGTGCTCTTGCCTTACAAGCAGCAATCGCGGCCGGGCTCTTCGTCGCTTCGCGCTTTTTGCCTGCTGGGTACAATATGAACTATGTTTATCAAGATCCTCTCTTTCATCGCTCCTGGGGACCTGCTCCTGCGCACCTTGCTGTGATTTTTGTTGGAGCCGTCGCGTTTGTCTATTGGCCGACACACTTACTCTTGAGCTGGATGTTTCCGGTGGCCGGCGCCGCCAAATAACGTAACAAAGCCGGAAAACTCCGGACCAGGTGAAAATGAGCTCGGACGCTGAAAAGCATCGTGAAAAATATCTCGCCATGCTCAAGGTAGCTTTGGAAGAGGCTCGCGCTGGACTAGCTGAGGGCGGCATTCCCATCGGGGCCGGTCTATTCGATCACGACGGAAAACTGCTCGGACGCGGCCACAACCGCCGCGTGCAGGAAGGCGATCCCTCCGCCCATGGTGAAACGGATGCGTTTCGCAAAGCCGGCCGCCAGCGTACCTACCGCGACAAAATCATGGTGACCACCCTGGCTCCCTGCTGGTATTGCAGCGGCCTCATCCGCCAGTTTGGCATTGGCGCCGTGGTCGTCGGCGAGTCCGTGAATTTCCGCGGCGGCCTTGACTGGCTCCGCGAGAACGGGGTCGAAGTCTTCGACGCCCATTCGAGCGAATGCGTCCAAATGCTCGGGAGGTACATTGCCGATCATCCTGAGATTTGGAACGAAGATATCGGTGTGGACTGAAAATTTGGAGCGGCTATCAGAAAATTCATGCACGTGGAATTGCCTGAACATTTCAATGTGGCGTCGCATTTTCTGGACGCACCGGCTGCGCTGCATTCTGAGCACCCCGCCATCGCTGGCGAACCACGCGAACTAAGCTACGGCGAACTGGCCACGCTCGCCAATCGCGCGGGGAATGCGCTTCGCGCGCAAGGTGTTTCCCGGGGCGATCGTGTTCTCATTGTGCTGCCGGATTCGGCGGAATTCGTAGCCGCCTTTTTTGGCGCCGCAAAAATCGGCGCGGTCGCTGTCCCCGTGAATCCTTTCGCGCGCTCTTCCGATTACATTCATTACCTTGAGAATAGCCAGCCTAGCGTAGCAATTGTTCATTCTGAATCGCTTGTGGAGTTTTTGCCGGCCTCCAGTGTGCGCCCGCAAATTCCGATCGTCATCGCCGGCGAGAATAAAATCGATTTGCACGGAGTGTCTTGCGCAAAGTGGAGCGCTTGGATTGCCGCAGCCGGCGAAAAACTCACTGCAGCTGATACTTCGCCTCAGGATCCAGCCTTCATGCTTTACACTTCCGGAAGCGGTGGCGCGCCCAAAGCAGCCGTGCATCGCCATGCGGACATGCTCATCACCAGCCGGAATTATGCCCAAAACGTTCTCGACCTACATGCTGACGATTTAACATTTTCTGTCTCCAAATTGTTTTTCGCATACGGCCTGGGAAACGGAATGTACTTTCCTCTTTCAGCCGGCGCGCGCACGCTCCTGAATCCACAGCGCACCAGCGTAGCGCACGTGCTCGAGATGGTGGCGCGCCACCGGCCAACCATTTTCTTCGCGGTGCCGACTCTTTATGCCGCGATTGTGCGCGAAACGGAACGTCCGGACCACCACGTCGATTTTTCTTCGGTGCGCAAGTGTGTTTCTGCCGGTGAAACCCTGCCTGCTGAAATCTTCAACGCGTGGAAACGGCAATTCGGAATCGAAATCCTCGACGGCATCGGCTCCACGGAAATGCTGCATGTTTTTATTTCCAGCGTTCCCGGAAAATGCAAACCAGGAAGCTGTGGTTTCCCCGTACCCGGCTACGAAATCCAAATTGTGGATGACCATGCAGAACCTGTCCCTGGCGGCGAAATTGGCAATCTCTGGGTGCGCGGCGCCAGCGCGTTTGCGGAATATTGGCGGATTCCCGAACTGACGGCCCGCACGAAGCGAGGCGATTGGGTGGTAACCGGCGATAAATTCTTTTGTGACTTCGATGGCTACTACCACTACTGTGGGCGCGCCGACGACATGCTGAAAGTTGCGGGCATGTGGGTTTCGCCGATAGAGGTGGAAAACGCGCTGCTAGGCCATCCCCACATCGCCGAAGCCGCCGTGGTTGGCGCGACCGACGAGCGTGGACTTTCGTATTCCGTTGCGCACGTGGTGTTGCGCGGAAATGTACAAGGTTCGGAAATATTGGCCGGCGAAATTTGCGAGCACGTCAAAGCGCGCCTCGTCTCCTACAAAGTGCCGCGTGAAGTGCGATTTTGCAGCGAGCTACCGAAGACGGTGACAGGAAAAATTCAACGCTTCAAGTTGCGCGGCGCGTGAATCAGTTGTTTCGCAAACGAGCTCACGCCAATATGCCCCAAGATTGAAGCCTGCCCCGCATTCTCTGAGAATTGATTAGACGGTATCATTGTAGGTGTCGTAGGAAGAGGCGATGGCGCGCACTTCAGAGAGAGTTTGGTCGCGCAGGATCTTTCCGTCTTCGAGAATTGTTTCAAGAACATTGTTGGATGGGATCGGAGCGCCTTCAACAATTTCGACAGTGGCAAAATCCTTGCCGTTTTGGATGAGATTGAAACGGCCGCCCCGGCTGGCTTTGCTGGGATCGGTTTTTGGATTCTTATAAACGTTGTGCCATTGGCCGTTGCGGTCGATCGCCGAACATTTCAGAGCAAATTTCAGCGTGTCGCGGTTGACTTGCTGAAGCAGCGCGCCGCCCATGCCGTAACTCCAAATGTCTTGCGACCAGCCTTTGCGAGTGAGCTGCGCGGTGATGTTTTGAATGGTGTAGAAGTTGACGCCATCGCCCTGGATGAAGCGCACGCAGGGAACGGTGGTCTTCCAGCCTTTACGGTTTACTTCGTAGCCGAATTTTTCGCTCACAATTTTGAAAAGTTCCTCGAGGACAGTGACAGCTTCCCCGGAATCTGGACGAATCACCAGTGTTCCCGCGCGGTGCAGAACTTTTTCGCGCAACGCGCCGCCCCAGAGATTGCGCACCGCGTTGTAGATATCGTAGGAGTCGCTGACGCAGGCGACGATTCCTTCGGGACAATTTTCGAGCATGTTCGCGTAAGCATCGAGCTCGTGCGCTTCGCCCCATGCGGTGATGGTGGAGTGTTCGGAAGCAGGGATGCTGTATGCGGCGCATTCGAGCGGATTCTGCGTGGTGAGATCGGCGGAATAGAACTGGTTGAGGATCTGAATGGCGGCCAGCGTGTCTGTGCCGAGAAAATTCAACAGGTGAGCGGCGCCGCCGATGGCAGCCGATTCCTTGGAAGAGACGCCGCGAAATCCGAAGTCGTGCAGCTTGAAGGGAAGAAGCCCAGGATCGCCGGTGCGAACCAGTGCCTTGCCAATGACTTGCTTGATAGCGCGCGAGAGTGTGGCCACAGTAATGGGATACCAGACTTGCAGGAGAACGGTTTCCGCCCAGTTGGTGAGCCAGTAGAACTCCGGGTCGGTGTTCTCGATGGTGATGAGGGCGTTGTGGCTCTTGACGACGGTGCCTTCCTTGACGGCGCGGATGCGGAGCGGCAACCGGCCGCCATGTTTCGCGTAGAGGGATTTGAAGCCCTCGTAGTTGAAAGTTTTTGCGCGTCCGGAGAAATGCGCGTGCGCGATGCGGCGGGCTTCCTCGACATCATCGAACTTAAAGACCTGGCCGGCGAAATTGGACTTGATGATGTATTGGAGCATGGCGAGCATGGTCTCGTCGAACATGCCGCCGCGGGATTCCACGTAGGAATAGATGTGCCGAGTGTCTGGAGGATATTGCCACCAGTGCGTGAGCTTGTAGGAGTCCGTATTGAGGATGGGGTTCAGGCGCAGCGACTGCATGGGGCTCCTCGGGGCTGTAGGCACGAAATGGATTGGGAACTGACGAACGCCCACTCGAGTGAGGATAGCAGAAGAGGGGAAAAGGATGACGCCGAGAGGCAGAGTTCGCGCCGACAAGGTCGCAGTAAATGCCGCAGCGGGGAGAAAAGGTGCGGAAGCACGCTACACACCCGGCTGTTCTTAGGTTATAGCAGACTTGAAAAATGAAACGTTCTGGGGCAGAAGGACACTACTCGACAGAGGGCACCAGTTCACCAGTCTGGTTGGGACCCCACGACCAATTCAACAATTGGTCCGGAAATCCCAAGGGAAACTCCGGCGTCCACGCAACAAAAGCGAAACTCACGATATGGATGTCTTTAAGCTCGCCTTTGAAACGACAATCGTCGGCCTTCTGGCCTTTCTTTGGTTGGGGATGGCCGTTGATCTTGTCTATCCCCGCTTCTTTGCCGAGATCGTTCCTGATGCTCGAAGAGACGGAAAAAATGACACGCTGCTGGGCCTGGGAATATTGTCTCTGGCGTATTGCATTGGATCCGCGATCGTGCCCATCTCGGGCCAGCTTGTGAATGACGAGCATTGGCCCGTGCCTGAGGACGCCATCCGGTGCCTGGTTCTGGAAGAGCAGAGTCAACGGCTGGACGGGATTAAACAGATTGAATTACTGAAACCCTACGAGCCGGGGGACGATTTCGACGTTTGTCACCGTGCATTTTTCGAGCGATTCCGCGAGAAGGACCCGGAAACAAATCAGCGAGTCGTGACAAAACGCACAATATGGGCCGGCGTGCTGAAGACTTTTGAACGCCGGGATGCGGAACACAAGGCTCAGGATGCAAAAAGAGAACGAGAGAACGACAGAAAGTTAGACAATATCCTGACGAAGTTTCTACTGATAGAGACCAAAATATTGAACCAAGAGACCGAGAAAACGGATCGGCTCAAACTGCTGCATGAAAGGATCGTTGTGCTCCGCGGTGCGGTTTTCAGTGGAGTTAGTTTATTTTTGATTTGTCTCTTTGGCTCGATCGCGCCGAGAAACGGCAATTCTTTCCCTTGGAAAAGGAGACTGTGGGGGACCCTTTTGGCCATGGCCCTCACGCTTTTCTCCGTTGTCAATGGTCTTGAGGATCTGAGCCATTTTCAAGTCTCCGACATACCGGCTCTGGAAGGCCTGCTGGGTGTAATCACCCTCTTCGGTGGATTTCTCGTCTACTACGGTGTCAAAGAGCGGCCGTATCTGGGCAGGAGGATTGTGCTAGTGGCCGGCTTTTTTGCAGCGCTTTCCTACGGCGGCTGGATGTGGTCTGAGGTTATTTACGATCAGCAGCTGATTAGCTCGTATGCGGTCATGGAGCGCAACCCAAGCCCTGCGATTCCTAAGTAAAAGACGCCGGCATGGATGCCAGCGCTGCCTCCCTTGACCCTCGGTTTGTGGATGTTCCTGAAACACTTCCAAACATTGAGTGATTCAAAGAGTCGAAGAATGACAACTCTCGCTCTTTCAGCCAGCAAGGGCGCAGCTGTGCTGCGCCCTTGCTGAGAAGAAGAGAAGCACGAAGAGGCTGCTACTTTGCGGCTATGCCGTTGAATCCTGCGGCCGCGGAGACGCCGCTCGCAGGTCCGAAGCTGGTGAGTTGGCCGTCTTTTTGAATAGCAAAGATGCCGATGGTTCCGTTGCCGGAGTTCAGAGTGTAGAGAAACTTGCCGTCGGAGCTGACGGTGATATCGAGATTTGTCGCCCCGCTAGGATTTGCGCCGACAACGGTTCCAGACAGGGGAGTCAATGTTCCGTTTGCGCCGATGGAAAAGCCTGAGATCGTGGCCGAGCCGGCATTCGAGGTGTAGACGAAGCGGCCGTCCGGAGTGAAGGCGTTCCAGCAATTGGCCGCTCCCAGCGTTGGAGCGCTGCTCGTAACCGGTGTAAGTGTTCCGTCGGGCTGAACTCGATAGGAAGTGATTGCCGAACCGTTGATGGCGCCGCTGGGGCCAGTCTCGGAGACAAACGCAGTGCCGTTGGGAGCGAAAAGGGTGGAGAACACGCCGAGCATGGCTACGCGCGGGAAGGTACAGTCCGACGGCGAGCATGCCCAGAAATAAACTGCTCCTTACCTTTTTCATGGTTTGGCCCCTAGATGGATTTTGAGATACACATCACCGCATCGTCAGAAAAGGGAGAGAAAGAGGACCTTTCGTCGAGAATGCAGCGCGCAGGGATAGGAATCAGAGATTTTTGAAAGGTTACGGCACAACCGGCGAAGAATTCCTGTTAAGCGGCTCTATTGCAGCGGGGCCTGCTGGTTGTATTCGGCTCTGCGATATTTCGAGAGCGAGTTGAAACTGCGAAGCCTTTTCATCAAAAGCGCGAGATGGCGGCGGTCCTCGTGGCGCACGGCCGTGAACTGCAATCCCAATCCGCGGCCGGGTTTTTGGTGCCGGACGACGGCTTCAACCCTGATCTGCCCTTCCTCGACAAGAAAATAAAGGCTGGTCTTCGCCCCCACGGCTTTTGACCTCTGCGTCAAAACAAATGCACCGCGCGAACCAAGATCGCGAATGAGCGAAGTATCATCATACCCGCCAGTGCCCCAGCACGCGTATACGTCCCAGGGCGCTTCGATGCGCGAACTGAACCTTCTAGAACGGAGGACTGGTTGTTGAGTGATGGCTCACCTCGTGCGGATGTTCGTCGTTCGGTTTCGCTTACGTACGACGAAGCAAATCCAGCAATGCCGGAAGCGAAAGAGCGTAGGAGTAAGGCACACAGGGAATCTGTTCAATTTTGCACACTTAGTGTGAATTCGGCCGCGTCTGCGCCACGTATTTGACGAGCGTCATGATCGTAGGCACGTCCGCGCGAATGGTAATTCTTCCGCCGATATTGGTCTTTTGCGTGAAATGAATGGTTTCGTTCACGTACCGCGGATCGGATTTATCGCCGTGTCCTACGCTGGTCAACTGAATGCCACGGATTTGCTGGGGAGGAATCTTGAAATTGTGTTTCTCGTTTTCACGGAACTCGAACGAATCGCTGCTCAGAACCAGCGTGCCGGGGAAAGCCACGCCAGAGCCGTGACGATGATCCGGTCTGCGATTCGTCGGCTCCCGGGTGCCTCAGGAGTTCCAGGTGACGTGGGTTAGCTGTTTCTTGCGTGATTCCCACTCGGAGCCGGAGAGCAGGCGCGGAGCGACGTCGATGAGTCGAGGAATCAGCTTGAATACGCCTGCCGCTGTCCACGTCCGGCCATCGCGGGTGCGGTATTCGCGGACGTTCAGGGCGTCGGCCATGCTGGTGAAGGAAATGTCCTGGACAATCATTTCGGCGAGGAATTTGAGAGTTTGCATTTCCAAGGGGTCGTCTTCGAGATGGCGGCAATCCGAGGCGATGCGCAGGCCGAAGGGGATCTCTTCCGAGGCGGCCGGAACCGGGGGCTCTTCAGGGAGGCCAGAAACTTCCACTTCGCGCTCCCACTCCAGGGCCACCAGGCTCCAACCGGCATCGTGCATCTTGGAGAGGTAAACGGAGGTCGGCAGGATGGTGACCTTCTCGCGCATGCGATCGATCTTTTTCACGGAAGCCTCCCTGGGGGGCGTTTATTGATGCGGAAGATGCAATTTTCCCGGGGAAATCAGCGCAATCTTCATGCCGTCCACGCAAAGGGCAGAAACTACAGAATCAAAAAGACTTGTGTATATGTGCAGAGGTTCGGGTGGTTCGAGAACGTCCGCTGTCGGGATGAAAGTGTCGCGATGCCGGACACTTCGGCAGGCGCGGGAATGCGCGGGTTGCCGGTAAAAAACCGGGAACGAAAGTGTGCGTGCAGAAGGTAGAATCACAAAGCAGATATTTCTGAGAGGGGACGATGCCGAAGAAACCGACAATAGATGATGCTAGGCTCATACTCGAACTCTACGACCTGAGGCGGGAGCCGGAAATGCGCAAGGCGCGGCATTGGTGGGTGGCAACGTTTTGGCCGAAGAGCGCGGAAGATTTCATAAAAGTGGCCTCGGCCATGGGATCGGAAGAGAACAACTGGCTAAGGCAGGTAGGCGGCTACTGGGGAATTGCCGTTTCCTTCGTGCTGAATGGCGTCGTGAGCGAGAAGCTTTTCTTCCAGGTGTCGTTTTGCGGAGAACTTTATTTCATATTTGCAAAAGTGCGGCCCTTCCTGGCAGAGATTCGCGAGAAAATGAAGAATCCCGAGCTGTTTCTAAGCCTTGAAAAAGCCATCATGGGATCTAAAATAGCGCGGGCGCAATTTGAAAAAGTCGAGGCGCGCGTGTCGGCGATGCGGCAGACGAAATGAATTTGCAATTCAGTGCGGCAGCGTGGAAGCGCAGGGTGCGATGCATCGTTGTGTGTCTCGCAGCTAGTGCCCCATTCCCAATCGCGGCGTTTGCCAAAAATGCCGCCGTTTGCACTGCCGGGACAACGTTGCGGTTAAGCGCACCCCAAGCAAGCCAGGGAAGTTTGCTTCTGATCGAAGTGAGAAGCACAAAGCCGCTGGTGGAAGTGCAGGGCGAATGGGGCGGACGGACCGTCCCCATTTGGCAGGAAGCGGCACGCGAAAGGCAGCGAAAAGGTTTGCTGGCCGTTGACCTCGAAAAGGCTCCCGGCGAGTACGAATTGAAGCTGACAGGCCAGACTGCAACTGGCGAAAAGATTAGTTGCAGTGCGATGGTGGCGGTGAGGAAAGGCTTGTTTGCGACGGAGAAATTGCAAGTGGGGAAGGAGTTCGTCGAACCCGACCCGGAACAAGTGAAGCGTGCCAATGAAGAGCGCCAGAAATTGCGCGATATTTTTGATCACGTAACGCCGGAGCGCCTGTGGGACGGCAACTTTAGAATTCCACTGGACGGCGTGACGATGGGCTCAAATTTTGGGAAGCGTCGGATTCTGAATGGCAATCCCGGATCACCACACGGCGGGATGGACTTGCCGGGCACCACTGGGACACCAGTGCACGCCGCGCAACGCGGGCGCGTCGCGTTGGCGGAGGAGTTGTTCTTCTCCGGGAATACTGTCGTAGTCGATCACGGTTTAGGGATTTACACCTTCTATGGGCACCTCTCGGAAATCAATGTAAAGGCGGGAGATGCCGTGGAAACGGGCACGGTGCTGGGGAAAGTCGGAGCCACGGGGCGCGTTACGGGGCCGCACCTGCATTGGGGGCTAACGGTGGAGCGCGCGCGGGTGAATCCGCTGCTTCTGGTGAAGCTTTTGAGCAACCCGCCCAGCGAGGAAACCCGGAAAAAGCCATCCAGGCCCGGAACCAATTGAAACGAACGCGCCGGTCAGGACACTAGACTAGGACAGGTCGGCGCTACGAGTGAGCAGGGAAGTACGAGGGTACTGTTACAGGATGGGCAATTGTGGTACTGTTCCGCCATTGCTTTGGAATGAGTAGGCAGGCAGTATGGGGCTGTGTGGGCAAGGTTCGTGCTAGTCACTTCCGCTCTGTTGTTCTGTCGCTTTAGCACTCTGCTGACACGACTTGTTAAGCGCACATCCGTCGATCGAATTCAGCCGTAATTGCTGTGGATTTAATTAAATCAGAGCTTGAGGTCGTAGCCGAAATGTCCCTGCTTCACTTCCGTTGCAAAGAGCGCAGACGAACCCTTCGGGTGGCACTAACGGTGCCGCTAACGATTCTCGGGAAAACGGATTCAGGTGAAAAGTTCTCGGCCCAGACGCATTCGCAGTCGGTGAACAGGCACGGGGCCTTGTTTCAGCTTGAAGAGATCGTCCTGGTGGGGCAAACGCTGATCTTGATGAATGATCACACGGCGCAGTCGATGGAAAGCCGCGTTGTCTCCATCCACCGGGCGCGCGACGGCAAGCAGTACATCGGAGTGGAGTTCATCTCACCCGAGACGAATTTCTGGCACATGCAGTTCCCGATTCCGGGCGCAAGACCGCTGCGCCGGATCGTCCCCAACAAAGTTTCCGCGTAGAACAGAGAGCGCCTTTGCTGCTCCCCGTTTCAAACTTCTCTGTAGATTACAGGTCAAGAAGGAATTCAATAACTGGGTGCCCCTCCCCTTGTTTTCCGTAAGTGTTCATTCTAAAGGGAGTTAAAGTCATTTGTTTTGATACACTTTTGCAAGTGTTGATTCTAAAGGGATTTACGTTGCACCAAAATTGTGCAACTCTCTACCGCCGGTGGACGGAAGGAAAAAAACCTAACTCCTCCCGACAAGGTCGGGATAAACGCCGGGGTGAGCCACAGGTGGATGACGGCTGGACGGAAACGGAATTAACGACAGGTATACCTAACATTCAGAGTATCAGAGAAGTGGCGGTCTGTCAAGAGAAAGAACAGCGGGGAACAAGTCAAAACCTGCAGCCTTAGAACAGAAGGCTGCGCTACCCGGGCAACGGGCAGTTCTCAGTGATTTCACTGAGTCTGAATTGGGTGATTCACCTGATTGAAATCACTTTCTAAGGGGCTAAGTTGGGACGAGAGCAGTGGCCGCCTCTGGGGTCAGAGCCCCCTTAATTACCACAACCACCGAACTTGCACTGACATTGAGGCGGACGCGGCGGCGTAGGGGAAGGTAATGAACAATCAAGTCCCAAAATACTTCACGCAAGCAAGAGCTTCCTTCCTGCTCGGCATGCCAGAAGCGGAGTTCGACCGGATCTCGAAGGAATCGGGAGTGGGCCACGTAGAACGCGCCGGCAACGAGGAAGAGACGTACTTCACCTACGAGGAATTGCAACAAATTTGCGTGCTCGCGGGCCGTCCGATAGAGACAGTGCACTGAATCACGGGTCCGGAGCACCCTGCAAGTGTTGATTCTAAAGGGATGCCTCCCCTGTTCTCCCGACGACGCCCAAAAATCAGGTAACGTCCCGTCTGTTCCCTGTCTTCGTCCCCTGTCTTCCAATGTTGAGCTGGCGGCCTCGCATCAAGCATTGCAGACATATGCATCAGAAATAAATGGATGACGTCGTCGGCGCAGAATTTTTTCTTGGCGTTGATGCGGTGGATTTTGCCCATTCCCGGCCGTCCTTTGTGCGGGATCGCACTGGAACAGGCAAGCCCAAGACCCAGGCTCCCAAACCGAGCCTGGGCACCCTTCGCGTTTCTTCACTTCCGCGTAAAATATTAAAGTGCGGTCCTCTCAGCCATTCTTACGGGATTTTATTTTCCAGGTCCGAGCCACCGGCCAAGGGACGGTAGGTATTCGGAGAGGATGCCGCCGATGTCGGCGGCGATGACGGGGAACTTGCAGGCGATGGCAACCGGAGTGAACAAAATCGGCCTGATTTCGGATACGCACGGCTTGCTGCGTAAGGAAGCACTAGAAGCCCTGCGCGGGTCGGAGCTGATCATCCACGCTGGGGATGTGGGGAAGCCGGAAATCCTGGAAGAGTTGAGAAAGATTGCTCCGGTAATAGCAGTGCGAGGAAATGTTGATAAGGAGCGGTGGGCGCAGGCGTTGCCGGACACGGCGGTGGCAGAGGCGGGTGCGGTCCTGATTTATGTCCTGCACGATGTGAAAACCTTGGATTTGAATCCGACCGCAGCTGGCTTTCACATTGTTGTTAGCGGGCATTCCCACAAGCCGGGAAAGACGGAGCGCGATGGAGTGGTGTACATCAATCCAGGAAGCGCTGGCCCGCGAAGATTCCAGCTGCCAGTGACAGTGGCACGGTTGAATCTGAGCCGAATCCCCTATGAGGTGGAGTTCGTGAACCTCGAAGTCTCTGCTACCAATTAGGGTTTGCTTAGCGACACGCGCCAATCGGGAGATTCATCCCGCTGAAACCGCGGGATGGAGCAGAGATGGCGTTCCCGTGCGACATATTTAATGCGCAGCGCCGACCCACGCGAGACCGTCAACGCCCGGAGTGAGGTCGATCGGCGGCTGCATTTTCCATGAGCGCAGGTCGAGCACGGCAATTTTCCCGGCCCCCGTCCCGCTTACGTAAGCGATTTCTCCGCCGGGACGAATCAAGATTTCCGACGATCTTTCGGGAATCTCCAGCGAACGGACCACTTTCAGGGTTTGCAGATCAACGACGTGGAGACGATTGGCGCTCATACTGAGCGCAAGCAACCAGCGCCCATCGAGAGTTGGCGCGGACGCATACGCCACGTCTGGCAACGCAATCCAGTTCGAGATCTTGTTCGTGGTCGCCTCGATAACGGCGATGCGGGGAGCATCCTGATCATGAGTAAAGATGCGGCGGCTATCCGGCGAAATGGAAATACGCTGGACGCTTTTTGCCACCGGAATCGTTCTGATGAGTTTGCGCTTCGTCAGATCCAGCACGCTCACGCTGCCGGCGCTGACGTTGGCGGTGTAACCACGCTGGCCGTCGGGCGACAGAACTAGCATGTGAGATTGCGGCTCGCCCGTGGGAATCTCCGCGAGGACCTTGCGCGTTGAGGGATCGATGACGTCGACAGCATTCGCGAGCTCGGCAGTGACGTACAGCAGACCGTCGGCCCCAAATTCGGCGCGGTGCGGGCGGAGCGGTTTCCCCAGATCGATCGTGGCCGCGAGTTTGCGTTCCTGCAAATCAATGACATCAATCGTGCTGCCGTCCGTTCCGGGCCTGCCGACACCTGAATTTCCATAGATCGGAACATAAGCGAAACGGCCGTCGTTCGACACGGTAACTTCATGGCCGTTCACTCCCACGGAAATCTTTGCCAGTTCGCGGCGATTGTCGGGGTCGACGACCAGAACGGTGTGCTCCTTCTGGTTCGCCACGACCAGCAGACCACCAGCCAGCGGCGCTGGCTTGGCGACCCGGAGCAGCGCTGAAGTGAGAACCATCATGAAAACAAAGACAAACGATAAGCGTACGAACATGGGCCACCTCGACGAAATAGCATTCTCGTCCTAATGCGCGGAAGCTCAGCGGAGTATATCTTTTCTCGAAGTCAGCGCCTACGCTTGGGTTTCTTTTTCACAGATTTCTTGCGTCGAGCGCTGTACGCCGACGGTTTTGCGCTCGAAAGCGCGTCGCGCGTTTTCTTGGGAAGCTTAGTGAGAACCAGGTCATAAGATTCGCGCAGCAAGCGAGCCAGTTCCTCAGCCAGCAGAGCATCCCTTGTTTGGAGTGCAACCCATTGCGCTCGCGCCAAGTAAGGCGCGGGAATGATATCGGATCGCTCGGTCAACTCAACGAAATTTTCCGGCGACGCTTTAAATGAGAGAAGTACTGGCGCCGGCTCCAGCGGTGTTACGGCGAACATCTTCCCGCCCACTTTGAATACCAGATCGTTGCCCCACTGGATTTGTTCCGTGGCGCCTGGAAAGGAAAGGCAAATCTCGCGCAACCAATCGACGTTCATGGGCAAGATTCTAGAACGAAGGCAGTGCTGGCCTCAATGGACGAGACGGAGAAGGTGTATTGGAAGTTGGAAGCCTGGAAGGCGTGAAGGGAGATCCAGGGATAGTAGACAAGGCGAAAGGCTCCGCTTCTTGAAAGCGGAGCCTTGCCCGAGCCTGGATATTATCGGCCGCCGAAACGATAGACGATGCCGGCCTGGAGCCGGAGGTTATTCTGGTGGGTGCCGCCAAACCTGGTGTAAAGATAGTCAGCCTGGACGAAGCGGATGGCCAAATTTCGCTTCCACTTGTAGTCGACTCCGCCGCCAAGGGCCATGCCAAAGGCGCTATCCGAAAAGCCCCCGGTTGCACCGATGTGCACCCCGCCAAACAGAGCCTCACCAAAAGGTTCGAGGCGACCATATCCGCGATACGTCAATCGTGGCCCGAAGAGGTACGTCAAGGCATGGGCGCTGGTGCCGGATGGGAGTCCCGTCACCTTGCACCCGCTAAATTCACCAACGACGGCAAAGTAGTTATTCAGACTATAGGCGGCCGATCCGCCGCCGCCGTGACAGTCGGTACCGCCCGGGTTGATACGGATGTACGTATAGTTTCCGGCTACTTCACCCTTTGGATAGTCCTGGGCCATTGCTGAACCAGCAACAGCAAAAAACAAAACCCCCACCATGAGTAAGCTTCGCATACAACCTCCTTAGTTCTATAGGTACTGCTACCTGGTACCATGATTTGGGGCTATCCCCTCGATTTCAAATGTATTTAGCTGGATGTGCCCTATCGAGTACCAAAGCGTTCTGTTTACAGAGTCTTCAACAGGCTGAGGGGAAGAAAGGCTCCTGAATTGGAAAGGTGCACGATAAGACGAAAAGAAAGCTGGACGGAGCGTCAGCGGCGGTACCAAGGCAAGCCTTTGTTCGAGCTAGGCTTACCCAAGCGCCCTGTCCCCTACCGACGCTCCCGTCCTAATAGAAAAGGGAATTCGAGCATAAAATAGTATATGGCTGCCCCCGGGGACGCTTATGGCCAGACCGTCAGGATAGTGCCCATAACCAGGTAGCAGACCAGTTGGTACCCCGTATTGATAGCAAACAGCTTCATGCTCTGCTTCGTGAAAAGCGCGCCGGTGAATTGCACGGTGGCCACAAATCCGAGCCAGATATGGAATGAAGCCATCAAGCCGAAATGGAGGTCTACTGCCCGAAGGCCGTGGAGGACCAACGCCAAAGTGAATGCTGAGATCAGGCTGGCAACAAAGGACCCGCCATACGCCGGGCCAGCGCTTTTTTTCATTTCCTCCGTCTTGGCTTTGTCGTTGGGGTCGTAGCCCATTTCCTTCATCCATGGTTTCGCGAAGAGC
>Ga0137415_10000172_pt1 | contig 55075 bp, 57 predicted proteins | sample CZODoug3_1_1_16f_FD_183082 | JGI IMG/M metagenome (GOLD analysis project Ga0137415, IMG submission 183082) | Vadose zone soil fungal communities from Angelo Coast Range Reserve, California, USA - CZODoug3_1_1_16fungal (Hybrid Assembly) | ecosystem: Environmental > Terrestrial > Soil > Vadose...
TACAAAAGCTGCGCCGCGTTTTTAAATTTTTCGTGTTCCACCAGCCGTTGCACCAATTCCGCCCGCGGATCGCCCTCCGCCTCTTCCGGTCCGGCCAAAGGATCCGGCGGCAAAAGCATTTTTGACTTGATGTAAATCAGCGTGGCCGCCATATAAATAAATTCCGCCGACACATCCACGTCCAACTCTTCCAATTTGTGCAGGTAATCCAGGTATTGCGCGGTGATTTTCGAAATCTGAATGTCATGGATGCTCATTTTCTGCTGCTTGATCAAATCCAAGAGCAGGTCTAAAGGCCCTTCATACATCGGGATGTTTATTTTGTACGGCGTCGCCATTCTTTTTCTCTGTAGTGGCCGATCTTTAGACCGGTTCTTTTCTCTTTCTTCTCTGCGGCCTCTGCGGCCTCTGCGCTCTCAGCGACCTCGGTGTAAATTCCTATTTCCTTCTTTTATGCCTTGGCTGCCGATCCACCAATCTCTTTCCTCTTCTTACTCCACCCGAACACTGCTTCGCGTACGCGTTCCATCGTGCCTTGCGCCACCGTTCGTGCCTTTTTCGATCCCGCATCCAAAATCTCGAGCACCTGCTTCGGGTTCTTTTCGTACTTCATCCGCCGCTCGCGGACTGGGGCGATCCACTTGATCAAATTTTCCGCCATGGCGGCTTTGCACTCGATGCATCCGATCCCCGCTGTCGTGCACCCTTGGCGCACCCATTCCAGCCGGCCCGGCTCTTCCGCTGAAAACAGTTTATGCCAGTCATACACCGGACACACGTCCGGATTTCCCGGATCCGTCCGTCTCTTCCGCGCCGGGTCTGTCACCATCACCTTCGTCTTCGCCCGAATGTCCGCGTCGCTCTCGCTCAGCGTAATCGTATTCCCATAACTCTTCGACATCTTCCGCCCGTCGAGCCCCGGTATCCTCGGCGTCTTCGTCAGCATCGCGTCTGGCTCAACTAATCTCTCGCGGAACTCAAAGAATTTGGCAAAACCTCTGCTCTCGGTGTCTGCTAGAAAGTTCTGAATTCCATCCTTCAGCGCAAGCTCGCGCATTTTTGCTCTGACGAACGATGTGCGATTGGCGTGCTCTTCGACGATGTGAGACAGCTGTGGTTTTTCATCAAGCATATTTGCAAAAATGGCAGCAGAAAATGCATCGGCGTCAACGCCTTCTCGCCAGTCAAGACCAAACAATGTGTTGAAACGCCTTACCAGTTCGCGGCTGAACTCGACGTGAGAAACCTGGTCCTCGCCAACAGGAACATACAGTGATGATCCCAACTCACTATAAATCACGATATCTGCGGTCTGAAGAGTTGGATATCCGAGAAACCCGTACGTATGCAAGTCCTTGCTCTCTATATTCTGTAGAGCCTCTTTGTACGTCGGCACGCGCTCCAGCCAGCCCAGCGGGGTCACCATGGACAGCAACAAATGCAACTCCGCATGCTCCTGCACCGCCGACTGCTGAAAAATCACGCTCTTCGCAGGATCGAGCCCTGCCGCCAGATAATCAATCATGATCTGCAGCGTGTTCTCTGCCACGCCCGACGTATCCGCGTAATCGCTAGTCAGCGCATGCCAATCCGCGATGAAGTAGAAGCACTCGTACGCCGGATCGTTCTGCAGCCGCACCCAATTCTGCAATGCGCCAAAGTAATGCCCAATGTGCAGCCGGCCTGTCGGCCGCATCCCGCTCAAAACCCGACTCTTCTTCGCCTCTGGCCTTGTTGCCAATCTCTTCTCCTGTCCAGAAGCCGGGCTAAAGCCCGGCCTCTACAAATTAACCGAGCCCTAGGGCAGTCGGATGCTTCGGCTGATACAGGCCAACCTCGCCCCCGCCGGGCAGTTTCATCTTCGTAATCGAACCCCATCGCGCTTCCTCAATCTTTGAACACTTCACACCCTTCTTAGCGAGTGCAGCCATTTCCGATTTCAGGCTGTCGCACATGAAATAGAGTTCATGCGGGCCATTCTCTGTGGACGGGTGGAATGCGGCTTCGCCGGGCGGCAGCGCGAAGATCAGCCAGCCATGGCCCGCATCCACAGACTTGAGACCAAGCTCGTCGCGGAAGAAGGCGCGGTCCGCTTCCGCATCTTTACTGTAAACAATGACGTGAGCGCCAGAGATCATCGGCCCCTCCTTTACAGCGCCTCTACGACTAAAGAAAAGCACCGGTCTTCCAGGCAAAAATCGCCGGGACGCAAACTACGCGGAAGACCGGCCACTAGAAGAGGGGACGCCCGCCGCGGCGGGCGCCCCTACAATGTCCTGCTAGCTAGCTGCCACTTTCTGTTTGTCTGGCGCTCCCAAAAGTTCCCGCGCGATGATCATCCGCTGCACCTCGCTCGTCCCCTCATAAATCGTGATCACCCGCGCGTCCCGGTACATGCGCTCGACCTCCGTCTCCCGCGAATAGCCTACGGCCCCGTGTGCTTGCACCGCCTTATACACCACGCGATTCACCATCTCGCTGGCGTACAGCTTGGCCTTGGAAGCGCTCGCGCCCGTTTTCGTGGGATGTGCATCCTTCAACCACGCAGCGTAATATAGCAGCCCCCGCGCAGCCTCAATCTCCGTCTGCATATCGGCAATCATCCATTGAATGGCCTGAAACTCGCCAATACTTTTGCCGAATGCCTTGCGCTGCTTGGCATACTTAACGGTTTCTTCCAACGCCCCCTGCGCCAACCCAACCGCCTGCGCAGCAATCCCGATGCGCCCGCCATCCAACGCGCTCAAGGCGATCTTCAACCCCTGCCCCTCTTCTCCAAGGCGGTTCTCCGCTGGCACCACGCAATCGTTCAGCAAAATCTCCACCGAAGGCGACGACCGCTGCCCCATCTTGTCTTCGTGGCGCCCCACGCGTAATCCCGCAAATCCCGGCTCGACCAAAAACGCGGAAATGCCTTTGCCGCCCGCTGCCGGATCGGTTTTCGCAAACACCAGGAGCACGCCCGCGGCACTTCCGTTCGTCACCCAGGTTTTTGTTCCATTCAGCAAATACACTTCACCGGAAGGCAATTCCTCAGCGGCTAAAGCCGAAGCCGGTGGCGCTGCAAATGTCGGAGCTGAAGCTCCGACCCCCACCTGCTCTCTTACTTTCACTCGACGCGCCGTCGCCTGTATTCCCGCCGCATCGGAACCCGCGGCCGGCTCGGTCAGGCAGAATGCGCCGAGCGTTTCTCCTGTGGCCATGCGCCGCAAATATTTTTTCTTCTGCGCTTCCGTGCCAAACAGCAGCAGCGGCGCTTGCACCGCCGAATTCGTCACGCCCAGCGCCGTAGACATGGCCGTGAACACGCGCGCCACTTCTTCCAGCATCAGCACATACGAAATGGTATCCAGTCCCGGCCCGCCCCACTCTTCCGGCACCAGCATCCCGCAGCAACCCATCTCGCCGAGTTTCTTGATGGCTTCCGCCGGAAATTTTTCCGCCTTCTCCATTTCCTTGACGAACGGGCGCACCTCCGCCTCCATGAATTGGCGGACGGTATCGCGAATCAGTTTTTGGTGGTCGTTAAGCGAAAAATCCATCGTGTCGTCGGCCGCTTCGCGGCCGCAATTAAGACAGCACGCGGGGTACGCACGATGCTAACACGGCCCGCCGGGAAGCAGAAAGCAGCTGGCACTGGCTGGTGAGTCAGTTTCCGGTAACCGCGTTAGGAGTTACGGTTGGCTAGCCGGTTCGGGTCGCTTACGTTTGTCTTTTTGCGTCTGCCGCCGGCATCAGTTTCGTCGCCGGATACTTTTGTAAGTAAACTAGCTCTTGGAGTGCAGGTGGTCAGATGAGAACGAAGAGAGTAGCTTGGATTCTCGGGCTTTTCCTCAGCGGCGCAGCTAACGCTCAGCTAGCAACAGATCTCGCCAATAGCAAGGTACCGAACGCACTGGAGCGCATGCAAAGCGCCGACTTACAAACACGCGAGGCTGGCTTTGATGAGCTAATGACAGAGCTATCCTCCGAAGTACAAAATCAAACGAATCCACATGAGCCCTCTGAGGTCTACCCATGTTTTTCAAGCAGCATCCGGATCAAGCCGAATCAGTCAAACTAGGGTTGATTCAGTTGCTCGGCAAGGAAAACGAAACATTCATGGGCAAGAGTGTCCCTCCGGGAACTTACAGCGAGGAGGATATGGAGCATTATGCACAAGTGATAGAAGCTGTTTCTGAATTGAATGACGGACGGGCACTGCCCGCCCTGATTGGCGCGATGACAACGGGGGGAATAGCCACTGGCGGAATTCTGAGATTCGGTGATAAAGCCCTTGGGCCGGTGTTGGAGCAACTCAAAAACCCGGATGGGATGGTCCGGGCAAGGGCACTCGCAATAGCTGTTACGATTTTGAAGGCGGCTAACAATGATGTCTCACGCACTCGGATTAAAGATCTGCTGCGTTCGTCACTGAGAGACACAGACGCGAGTGTTCGCACAGAGGCCGTCATGCTAATTGAGTGTCGTGACGAAAGACAGGAGTTTGTGCCAGTACTACAAGATCTTGCAAAGAATGACCCCGAAAGATTCCCCGGAAAGACGGACGACGGCGTAGACAGCGATTGGTACTATCCAGTGAGAGTTCAGGCGAGGCGAGTGCTGCGAGACATCGAAAACAACAAGACTTGCAAGCCTTAACTGCAATGCGAATTACCGTGCTCATGTCTGTACTTCTGGCTGTTCCAGGTTAGGTGTGGGAGGCACTCAGATCCGTCTGGATGTTCTAGCTCCCGATTAGTTCTTACCGGAAACTGACATATAGCGGACTGTGGCAGTTCGACTCGTCATCAAGGGCGTTAGGCCACAGGCGCAAGGCGGCACAGCCCTCTCAGCTTGTTAAGGATGTTCCACCCGCCCGGCTAGACCGAGCCGGCTGCTTTACCTTTGAGGAATTTGGTATCGGCAGCGAGGCCGAACCCTTCCAGCAGGTTGGTTTGCACTTGCTTGGCAAGGGCGTTGATCTCTTCGACGCCAAAGTTCTGGGGGCTGACGAAATACCTCAGCTGCTTCTCGCCCGCGGGAGTCTCGATAATCCGCAGAACGGCGTCTGCGACTTCCTGAGCGTTGCCGGCCTGCGAGGAAAGTGCCGCGTTGACCTTCGCAGGGATCTCTTTGACAGCGCCGTACGTATTGGTGCGCGCCTCGTCGGCAGCGGTCACGCTATTCCCAAAAACAGGGGTCTCATATGCGCCGGGTTGGACAATCACCGATTCGATTCCTTGCGCGGCAAGTTCGTAGCTGTATGCCTCGGCCAGCGCCTCGAGCGCAAATTTGCTGGCGCAATAGAAACCCACGCCAGGAAGAACCACGCGGCCGGCGCCGCTGCTGATGTGCATGAGCACGCCGCTACGTTGGCGCCGCATGTGCGGAAGCACGGCGCGATTTACCCTCACCGGGCCAAGAAAATTGGTGTCCATCAGGCGCTGCGCTTGTTCAGTGGTGACCGCCTCCTCCAACCCCGAGATGTAGTAACCGGCGTTGTTGATAGCGATGTCGATGCGGCCGGCTTTGGCGATGGCGGCATCCACGGCGCGCTCGACAGAGGCGTCGTTGGTCACATCCAGTTCAAGAACGTGTATTGGCAGTGAATCCTTTTCCGCAAGCGCATGGATTTCGGCGGCATTTTTGGCATTACGGCCTCCGGGGTCGCGCATCGTCGCGAAAACGGTGTGCCCTTTGCGAGCCAGCGTATCGGCGAACAGTCTGCCAAAGCCAGTGCTGGAACCAGTGATGAGAACCACCTGCTTGGAATTCATGTTTATTGCCTCCTCATGGCGCTACCGTAAAACGAGTTTGATGCCGGAAGTAAAGCGGTTGGGTATAAAAATGAATTCATGACTCCTGTGTCAAGAATCCCGAGCGCCCTAGGCGCGGCACCTAGAACGGTAGGCCATTTCTTGTCCCTTTTCTAGTTTCTAATTTCGATTTTCCTATAGGCATTTGCAAAGCGCACTCGGACTAGCCAGAAAATCAGGAGTATCAGCGGCAATAGGGTGAGAATTAAGTACAAGGTGGTGCTGAATAAAGCCGGGGATAGATATTTTCCGACGCCCACCGACGAAAGCAATCGCAGCGGGCGGTTTGAGGGTCCCAGGAAAAATGACCCTGATGCGATGAACAATCCAAAGCACATGCGCCAGAGATGCCGCGCGATGCGCTTCGCTCCAGCAACACCGCCGCGCACCAGCATGCGCACGTCCCCCGCGGCAGCAAGCAGACACACGGAACCCATGAAAAACATCATTCCGACCGGGACTCCACCTTGTGAGCTCGCTCCGCTGCGCAAGACTCCAATACCATTCATCCAGAGAAAGATGCCGATCGCCAAGGGAATCAGGAGCACCACCCAGTCAAAACGGCTGGTTTCCCCGTCTCTGCGCCTGGCGGTGAGCCAGGCCGTTCCGATCAGGTAAACGGTTAGAAACCCGCCGCCGATGTTACTTGGTTGATGCCTCGTGATGGCAAGGTACACCGCGAAGACGCCCATGATGAGCATGGAGGCGACAAAGACCCTTCCCGCCAGCACATGGCGGGGGGAACCTTTGCGAAAAGTCATTGCCGCGGTCCCGGACAGCAACCCCAGGGACCCGCCTAAAATATGCACAATCAGTATGGGTGAATAGGCCATCCGCCCTTCTGAGAGATATAACGTGGACGGGTGCCCTGGTGTTTCACCCCACCGCTATCGGCACTGAACACTTTTCGACGTCGCAGAAACTATTGCTGGTTTTTGGTAGGCTTGTCTGTGAGACGCGGCATTGCCAGGCGAAGAACCACCCAAAAGGATAATGCCCCAAGGACTAAATTCCAGAAGAACCTGTGTGCGCCAAACGGATGCAGCCGCAATAGCAGCACATGAGTTGCGAACAACACGAGTACAAATAGCGCAAGTCTAAAGAGCACTGTTTTCTTACTCATTAGAGGATATTTGCCCGATTCAGGATCTGAATAGCAGTTGTCCATGTCTTGTCTCATGCATTACAACTTAAACAGTTCGCGCATGCGCTTGATTTGCGAGCGGCTGACGGGAATTTCGGTGTGCTTCTTGTCGTTCATTTTCAGCATGAAGGTGGAGTTGAACCACGGAACGACTTCCTTGATGTAATGAATGTTCACCAGGAACGAGCGGTGCGGCCGCCAGAAGGAATCGGAATTGAGCGCTTCTTCCAAATCTTCGAGCGTGCGGTAATTTAAACTGCCTTCGACATCGCGGGCCATGATGGAGATCGAACCACGCTCGACGGAGGCCCAGATCAGATCTTCGCTGTCGACGAGGAGCAATTTCTGTTGCGACCTAACCAGAATTTTTACCGGCGGCGAAGAATTCTGTTTCGCCGCGCCCAACTGGCTGACTAATTGTTCGAGCCGGTCGGTAGCCGAAGTTTGCGTCTCGACCATTTTCCGCGCGCGGGCGATAGCCTTGGCGATGCGCGCCTTGTCGAATGGCTTCAGAACGTAATCCACGGCATTCACATCGAATGCCTGGACGGCGTACTGGTCAAACGCCGTGGCAAATACCACGTGCGGCATTTTCATCTTGCCCGCGACGATTTTTTTCAGCACGCCGAAACCATCGAGACCGGGCATTTTTACATCCAGAAACACCAGGTCCGGGGAATGTTCCTTGATCAGCGAGACGGCTTCCACGCCGTTCTTACCTTGCCCAATCACATTGATGTCAGGAAAGCCTTTGAGCAGGAACGCCAGTTCCTCCCGCGCGGGCTTCTCGTCATCTACAATGATGGTGTTTATTGACATCCCGTCGTACAGGGCTTAGCCTGTGCCTCCTTTCTCGGGTGTCCTCAAACGCCGAGTATAGGCGCACGGCGCGTCCGGAGCAAACATGGATGGTATTCGATTTGGTGGGGCAACTTGGCCTGGTCCCGGCATTATCGGCCTCGACCGGCGAAAATAGGACGAAAATATGAAGAAAATCGCATATGCGCCAAACGCGAAGAGGGCAAAAGTTCTAAATAGCGCCACCATTTATGAAGGACCGGTCTTTGGGATTCGCCGCGACGAGGTCATCGAGCCGAGCGGCGTCCGAGCGATTCGGGAAGTCATTACGCATCCGGGCTCCGTGGTGGTACTACCCGTTCTTCCCGACGGAAAAATCCTGCTCATCCAGCAGTACCGCCACGCTACTCAGCAGTATTTATGGGAGTTAGTGGCCGGGCGGATGGATCCTGGTGAAACTCCGAAGGTGGCCGCGGCGCGCGAGCTGATCGAGGAAACGGGCTATCGCGCTAAGCGCCTGCGAGTTTTTCTGGACGTTTTTCCGACACCGGGGTTCCTGGAAGAACGGATGTTCCTACTGCTCGCGGAAGGTCTGACCGCGGGCGAGGCGGAACCCGAAGAGGACGAGAAAATAATTTCCCATGCCTATAAACGCACGGAACTCGAGAAGATGATGCGCGGGGGGAAACTTCGAGATGCTAAGTCCATCGCCGGGATTCTCTACTATTTCCGGTTTCTCGCCCCGGCGAAGCGGTGAACGCGGGGGAATCCATTAAAACGGTTTTGTGGCCAGATAAATACAAATTTATCTTTGCTATAAAGAAGAAAGGTCTATTGACTGGCACTTCGATTCTGATACACTCCGCGCGATTTGAATCTTTAACAGCGTTAGGGTTATTCACCGGGCGCTGCGGAGCGAAATCTCGAAGTCCCCGTTCAGGAGGGAAATCGAAGTGCAAGGCACCGTGAAGTGGTTTAATAATTCCAAAGGATACGGCTTCATCGGGCGCGATGATGGTCCAGACGTTTTCGTACATTATTCGGCCATCGCTGGTGATGGTTATCGTACCTTGCAAGAAGGAGACCCGGTCGAATTCGAGATTGTTCAGGGACCGAAAGGTCCCCAAGCAGCCAACGTGGCAAAGGGCGGGGGCTGAGGCAGTTAGCAATTATTTGGCCGGCAGGGACGCGCCCCCTGCCGGCCTTTTTATTTAATTCCTCGGTTCGGGCTTATAATTCTTGCCGCCATGGACAACAAACAGATTGCCCGCGTGCTGCGCGAAACGGCGCAGCTCCTAGAAATAGATGGCGCCATCATCGGGCGCTATCGCAGCTACGAGAAGGCCGCCGAACTGATCGACGGCTTGCCGGAATCCATCGAACAACTCGTGAAGGAACCGGAAAAGCTGAAAGAGCTGCCGGGAATCGGCGACCGCATGGTCGAGCACCTGCAGGAAATCGTGAAGACGGGCGACTACGCGCTGCGGAAGAAGCTGCTCAAGAAATATCCGGCGACGATTCTCGATTTGCTGCAACTGCAGTCACTGGGACCGAAGAAGGTGGCTTTCCTGTGGTCCAGCTTCAAGGCTGCGACGGTGGCGGACGTGGAAAAGCTGGCGAAAGATGGAAAACTGCGCGACGTGCCCGGTTTTGGCGAGAAAAGCGAGCAAAATATTTTGAAAGCCGTGGAAGTGTTCAAAAAGTCCACGGGGCGATTTCACATCAATACGGCCGAAGACGCCGCGGCCGCGGTTATTGCGCATATTAAGAAGGCGGGAAAGGCCGTCGAATCCGTTACGCCGGCGGGCTCGTTGCGCCGCGGGAAAGAAACCGTTGGCGATCTCGATTTGTTGGTCACTTTAGCCGACGGCCACACTTCGCAGAAGCACGTGGACGCGCTGGCCAAGCACATCCTTGAATTTGCCGGCATCGATCAAACGCTGGCGCACGGAGAAAACAAAGTCAGCTTCACGCTGGAAAACGGATTACAGGTCGACGTTCGCTTGCTCGAAAAGGAAAACTTCGGGGCTGCGCTGCTCTATTTTACGGGGTCGAAAGAGCACAACGTGGCGTTGCGAGGCCGCGCCAACGATATGGGGCTTACGCTCAATGAATATGCGTTGGCTACCTTGAAAGCCGAAAAGCGCGTGGCGGGGCGCACTGAAGAAGAGATTTATTCGAAGCTGAAGCTGGACTACATTCCGCCCGAATTGCGCGAGAACACCGGCGAAATTGCCGCTGCCGAGCACCACAAACTGCCACAGCTGGTCACTCTTAAAGATATGAAGGGTGACCTGCAGATGCACAGCACGGCCAGCGACGGCAAGAACTCCATTGAAGAGATGGCGGAGGCGGCCCGTGAGCTTGGTCATCAGTACATCGCCATCACTGACCATTCTAAAGCGGTCACAGTGGCCAACGGTTTGGATGAAAAGCGCATGGCGGCGCACATCAAAAAAATTCACGCCTTGAGTGAGAAGGACCTGGGTATCCGCGTTCTAGCGGGAGCGGAAGTGGACATCCTCAAGGATGGATCGCTGGACTATTCGGACGAGATCTTGGCGCAGCTCGATGTGGTGGTCTGCTCGATCCACTCGTATTTCAACCTTGATCGGGCGGCGATGACGGAGCGCATGCTCGCGGCCATCGAAAACCCTTACACACAGATCATCGCTCACCCTACCGGGCGACTCCTGCTGCGGCGCGATCCCATCGACTACGACATGGAAAAGGTGCTGGAGGCTTGCGCCAAAAACGGAGTGGCGATGGAATGCAACTCGTATCCCGACCGCCTCGACCTGAAGGACGTGTACCTGCGCATGTGCAAGGAGCGTGGAGTTAAAGTGGTGATCTCGACAGACTCACACAGCACCGGCAATCTGGCCTTTATCCGCCACGGCGTCACAATGGCTCGCCGCGGCTGGCTGGAGAAAAAGGACGTGATCAATACCCTGCCGACTGGCGAATTCCTAGCCGCCCTTCGTGCCAAACCGCGCGCGGGAAAAAGCCGGAGCAAACAAGCACGCTCGGCTTGATCCCGCAGCGCACACTGGAAGGCGTCCGAGTTGGGCAGGCTTCGCTATCCACTCGACTTCAGTCGCTGTCGACGGAATGACTCACTTCACTGGCGCGAAGTAGTGGTGCACTAGTTGGTGCGCGACCTTGGTGCCTAAAACCTTTCCCTGAATCACCGAATGATGGTAGTGGAATCCTGCATAGACTCGGGCGTTTTCCACTTCGTCGAGTAGATCGGCGGTGGTCGCGAAGGTATGCGTAGTGTGGGTTACGAGACTGTCCACGGAGAACTGCACGTCCGGCGTACCGAAATAACCCTCCAGAATCGTAGAGACCGCACCAGTGACGCAGCCGTGTGCGGCGGGATATTCAGGATGAGCTGGTGTGCTCGCCAACGGGGACCAATTGGGATCTGCGACGAGAGCAGGATTGCCGCCGCCAGCGCGGATGGCGGTTACAGGCCGCCAGAAACTGAAGGAAAATTTAGCGTTCCAGCAGCCGATGGCGGAGTCCGCGAATCCGGCCCACAGCATGGCCATCAGTCGCGCGCTATCGGAAGTGTTGAGGCCCCTCTGTGTTGCCAGAGTCCGGAAAGCGCGGCCGTACTGCTGGCCGGTGTGCTCGGTCCAGAAAAGACCAATCTCTGTCTGCTGAGGGGTGCGAACCGTGCTGTTTAGGGCGCCGAGCGTTTTCACCTGGTTGTAGTCGTCGATCCACTGCTGGCTGTCGAGTGCATCGGGACCTTCGTCGGGGAAGAATTGAGCCGCAGCGGTCATGGTGAACGGCTGCATCTGCCCGAGCCACGGCGTTATAGGAGGCGCGAAGGCAGGAGGGGTTCGCTGGTAAAAACCCGGCCCGACGGGCGGAGTGTAAGGAAAATTGACCAACAAGCCGTCGCTCGCACGCGCGTTGATCAAAGCTTGCGCCGCTGCCTCGCCGACGGCAACGCCTGCGGAAATGTTTGCGGCCGTGTCGGGAATGGCAGCGAGCGAAGACGTCAAGTTCATGTCGAGACTCACCTGGGACGGGAAATAGTGCACGAGAACGCGATGGGCCGCCGCGGCTGCGGCAGCATCCTGGGACGCGCCCGCGGGAGCCTGTGTGGTAAACAAGTAGGGCTGGAAACGATGATCGATGGAGTTTACGGCGTCAAAGACGGCCAAGTGGACGTAAGCGAACCACACGCTGGAGGTGCCTGAGGCTTGCTTGGCGTTGGTGACGATGGTCGTGGAAGCGATGGCATCCCAGTTGACGACGACATTCTGTGCTCTTACACAGGTAACAGCCAGAAAGGCGAATGCGAGCGAAACAACGAGCCGAGTGATCTTCAATTTGAGCCTCCTTGAAAGGCAAGAGGCGCGGCAGGAGAGTGTCGAGGACAAAAGCAAGTGCGCCGGCCTACTAGCCTGCGACCTTAAGAGGCCAGGAGTTCGATCGCAAGAGACAAAGGTGGGTAGCACAGTAATGTCCGTCTTTACCCGCCAGAGAAAGCGGGATTGGAGTTGCAGGCGCCCTAGGCTACAATCGGACCCACATCCTGTCCCCTTAGAGGCCTTCCTATGGGCGCGAGCAAGCCCCAGCTACCTAGCAGCATCAGAGAAGCTCCGGGTGAGCGCCTGGAATCCTGGAAGGAAATCGCCGCGTATCTGAAGCGCGATGAACGCACCGTTCGCCGGTGGGAGGGGGAAGGATTGCCGGTCCACCGGAAGTTGCACAAGAAACAGGCGTCGGTGTATGCCTACAAGGTCGAGATTGAGGAGTGGTGGAACGACGGGCGCCAACGTCTTGAGCGGAGCGAGCAAGCGAGTCCCCGCAAGCCACGCTTTTGGTGGCTCTTGGGCGGCCTGGTGACGGCGGTTGTGGCCGCATTCGCGGTGCTTGGTGCGGTACGACTCCTCGAACGGGCGCGCGGCGCCGCTGCGATGCCTACGTTTCGATCTCTCGCCGTGCTGCCGCTTGAAAATCTTTCCGGCGATCCGTCGCAGGAATACTTTGCCGATGGCATGACGGACGCTCTGATCACTGATCTCGCTCAGATTGGCGAGCTGAAAGTGATTTCCAGAACCTCAGTGATGCGCTACAAACGGACGAAGGAGCCACTGCCGGAGATTGCGCGAGCTTTGGACGTGGATGCCGTGGTCGAGGGCTCGGTCTCGCGATCAGGTAATCGCGTGCGCGTCACTGCACAACTGATCGCCGCAAGGACAGACAAACATCTTTGGGCGGATAGCTACGAGCGCGAGCTGAAAGACGTCTTAATCATGCAGGACGAGGTGGCCAAAGATGTTGCCAGAGAGATCCGCGTCAGGGTAACCGCGCAAGAACAGGCTCGCCTCAGCCGCTCCCGCCCGGTCGATCCAGAGGCATATGAAGCCTATCTGAAGGGCCTCTACTTCTGGAACAAGCGAGATAAGGCGGGACTGGAGAAAGCGATCGAGTTTTTCAATCGTTCCATCACCGCCGATCCCAGCTACGCGCCCCCCTATGCTGGGCTAGCCCAGTCCTATGTCCCACTCAGCTACTTCGGCTACCTGCGGGGCACAGACGCACGGCCAAAGGTGATCGCTGCAATAGGAAAGGCGCTCGAACTCGACGAGTCTTTGGCCGAGGCTCACACCGCGCTGGGCGCCGCCAAGAGCTTTTACGACCGCGATTGGAGAGGGGCAGAGAAAGAATTCTGGCGGGCCATCGAGCTCAACCCGAACTATGCAACGGGTCGCACCTGGTACTCTCAAATACTTGCTTCGGAAGGCCGCTACGATGAGGCGGTCGCAGAAAGCAAACGCGCGCTGGAATTGGATCCCGTATCGCTCATCATCAATGCCGGTTGGGGTCATCGTCTCTATCGGGCGCGGCGCTATGATGAGGCAGTGTCTGCTTTGAACGTTGCTCTCGAACTTGATCCGAATTTTTATTCCACTCGCTGGAACTTGGGCATGGCGTATGCGCAACAGAAGAAGTTCGACGCGGCCATCAGAGAATTGCAAAAAGCGGAAGCCCTTTCACAGCAAAACTCCCTGGTGCTTGGCGGGCTTGGCTATGCTTACGCCATTTCCAGTGACAAGAACCAAGCCAGAGCGGTCCTGCGGTCCCTCGAGAGTCAAGCCTCGACCCAATATGTGGACCCCTATGCCTTCGCTGTCGTTTATGCCGGGCTTGGCGATAAGGATAAAGGATTCATGTGGCTAGAGAGAGCGAACGAGGACCGCGATTGTTGGATTGTATTTCTCAATGCGGAGCCTATGTTGGACAGTTTGCGCTCTGACCCCCGGTTTAGCAGTCTTAGCCGTCGTCTCGGGCTGCCCGTAAGCACCGTATCAGACCAGGTTTTACCATGATTACCCTGATTGCTCGGCGGGTACGCTAAGTCTTTCTCCGCACGGGCATGTACGGGGAACATTTTGACCCGGGGAGTCGTATCTATGGACAGAAGGCCATCTTACGGAGGGTATCGGATATGAACTTGCTTCCCCACCGCTCGGCCGCTATGAGGCTCGGAATTGCTTGCGCGGCCCTGCTGGCCGCTTCCGCGGTCGCTGCGCATGCTGAAGACGTAACCAAGTCCTTTACCGTGTCTGGGCGTGCCAATGTGCGCGTGGAAACCAATGATGGCAGCGTCAGGGTCACTACAGGTGACTCGAAACAGGTCGAATTTCGCGTCGAGTACCACGGCTATGAGCTGGGCAAGAACCTCCGCGTCGACGCCCATCAAGACGGCGACAAGGTCGAGATGACGGCGCGCGTCACCGGCCATTGGGGCTTCACGTTTGGCCACAATTCACGAGGGCTGCACATTGAAGTGCGCATGCCTCGCGAAGCTGACCTGCAGGTGGAAACCGGGGACGGGGCCGTACAGGCGGAATCCATCAATGGCACCGTGAACGTGCACACCGGCGATGGGTCCGTGAAAGCCTACTCGCTGAATGGCACGATTGATCTTCATACTAACGACGGCAGCATTACCGTTGAAAATCTAAAGGGAAACATGCGCCTGCGTACGGGAGATGGCTCAATCGAAGCGCGAAACCTGGACGGCAAAGTAGAGGCCGATTCGGGCGATGGCCACATTCGCATCGCGGGGCGTTTCGATGCGCTCAACGTCCGGACAGGCGATGGCAGCGTGGACACACGCGTCCTGCCGGGTTCGAAGATGGAAACAAGCTGGACGATTCGCACAGGTGACGGAAGCGTGGACCTGGTCCTGCCGGCCGACTTCCAGACGAATATTGACGCCAGCACCGGCGACGGACACATCAGCCTGGGCATCCCGGTTACTATCGAAGGAACATTCAAAAACTCGGAGATGCACGGCAAGATGAACGGCGGCGGCCAGCCTCTGACCATCCATACGGGTGACGGGTCTATCCGGCTGAGCAAGAGTTGAGGCGAGAGTTGAGGGGATTTCCCACAATTGGGAGACTCAGTTTACCCCGCTAGTTCCAGTACGCGGGTGTCGCAAACTAGCGCCCACAGTTGTCCGCTTTTGGCGACTTCTTTTCATACCTTTGGACTTGTATCCTGTTGAAAACAAATAATGTAACTCTGGTGCCGCGCATGCATCCTAATAGGGAGTTCTCCGGGAGATTGATGTGATCATCTATGCCCTCTTCGCCGCTGTCCTGCTGCTGATCGCGGTTGCCTTCATCAGCTCCATCGATTTTTCGAACACCCGCCGCCACTGATTCCCGTAATTTTCCCTGGAGCCGGGCCTTTCTCGCGCGGAGCTCCCTTCCCATTGGGCTTTCCGCTTTTCCCTCGATCGGTGCATAATCTCCCGTCTGAATTCTGACTATGGCCCCGAGACACTACGTATCCCAAAATCTTGATAATCAAAGGTCATCGTTTCTCGCGGACGGCATGCTCGTCGTGCTGTTGCTCGCACTCGCGAATTTCCTGCTCCACCTCTACTTCAACAATCGCTACGGTTACTTCCGGGATGAATTTAATTACATGGCCTGCGGAGACCACCTGGCCTGGGGCTACGTGGACCATCCTCCACTGATCCCGTTCCTCATAAGACTCTCCCGCCTCTTGCTGGGCGACTCGCTTCGGAGCATTCGCTTTATCCCGGCACTCGCCTCTTCCCTCTTAATCGTGCAGACTGCGGCAATCGCCCGAAAACTGGGAGGACGCCGTTACGCCCTCCTTCTCAGCGCCATCTGCGCGCTCATCGCACCACAATACCTCTCCAACGGAAGCCTGCTAGGGACAAACTGTCTCGAACCCATCTTGTGGATGGGTTGCGCCTACTTCGCCATCCTGGCCATCCAGAGAAATGATCCACGATACTGGCTCTGGTTTGGCGTTGTCGCTGGGATTGGCCTTGAAGAGAAATACTCCATCGCTCTCTTCGGTCTCGGCCTTGTCGTTGGCCTGCTGTTGACGGAGCAACGCCGAGTCTTCCTCAACAAATGGATCTGGCTCGGCGGATTCGCTGCCCTCCTCATCTTCCTTCCCAATGTGCTCTGGAACATCAAGTACGACTGGCCGTTCCTTCAACTCATTCGGGCTATCCGCGCTGAAGGCCGCGACGTGGTGCTGGGGCCGTTTCCCTACTTCTTCCAGCAAACGCTGCTTGTGAATCCCCTCACCGCCCCGATCTGGCTCGTGGGATTTTTCGCTCTGCTGTTCTCCATGCGACTCAAGCCCTACCGCGCGCTGGGCTGGTGCTATGTGGTCTGCTACACGGCCTTCTTCGTGCTCCACGGCAAGAACTACTACCTCGCTCCGGTTTATCCCATGTTGCTGGCCTCCGGCGCTGTCGTGATCGAGTCCGCGATTCATCGCGCGGGGAACGTCAGCCCCCATTGCCAAGGGTTGAAACTGGCCATCGTGGTCGTCCTACTGGCCAGCGGAGCACATCTTGCCCCGGTGGTGGTGCCGGTTCTTTCTCCTGACGGCTTTCTGGCCTACACGAAATATCTTCCTTTCAAACTCCCGGTCATGGAACACTCCCACGCTCGTGTCGCCCTCCCCCAGTGGTACTCTGACCAGTTCGGCTGGAAAGAAATCGCCGACGAAGCTGCTGTCGCCTGGAATCGCATCCCCGCCGCCGAGCGCCGGGACTGCGGCATCTTCGCCCAGGACTACGGCCAGGCCGGCGCCATCGATTTCTTTGGCCGCCGCCAAGGACTGCCGCCCGCGCTCAGTGGCCACCAGACTTATTTTCTTTGGGGCCCGCGCGGCTACTCCGGCAACTGCATGATTGTCCTCGACGACAGAAGAGAGGTTCTCGAACGCCTCTGGGAACACGTGGAGTACGTGGGCACCTCTGCTGACAACCCTTACGCTCTGGAAAAACAAATTGACGTCTTCCTTTGCAAGGGCGCGAAATTCGGAACCCTCACCCTGCTCTGGCCAGAATTGAAGAGATGGCGATAGTTTTGTCTGCAGCTAATTGACTCCGTTTAGAATGCTGGCTATCATCCCGTGCACAATTCCCTCTTCCCTGAGTTCCGCTAGACCGCGGACTTCCGCAAGTCGAAGCTGTGGAGAACTCAGGCCGATCCCGGATTCGTGAGAAAGGGTGAGCGCCATGGACCTGAACAAGGCCATCCTATACGGACAGTTGGTGAATGAAGCCTACAAAGTACCCACCTCCGACCTAAAGAACAGGGCCGGCACTACATTGACCGCCGAACGTGGCCCGAACAAAACAACTTTCGAGGTCATTGCGTCCATTTACGCCAATGACCTTGCGAAGGATGCCAAGAAAACCGGGCCGACCGATACGGTTTCCATTGGTCTTGTGCTTTGGCAAGCGAGCACAGGAGAAGCCGTAATCGCGATCCGCGGTACAGAAGGTCTCCTGGAATGGTTTCAGGACGCCCAAATCGGCACGGAAAAGTGTCCCTTCACGGAAGCCGGTGATACAGAAGATGGCTTTACCGATGTGTACAAATCGTTTGCGGTCAGCGCTCCAGGCGGGTCGTCAGTAACAGCATCGCTGGCGACCATTTTCGGGAGCAGGCAAGTGAATTCGTTAACCATCTGCGGACACAGCCTGGGAGGTGCGCTGGCAACGTTACAGGCACTCGATGTAGCCGCAAACAGTAAGTTCAAGAATCCCACCGTTTACACCTATGCAAGCCCGCGCACCGGCGATGAACTATTCGCGAGCACGTACGGCAGCAAGGTCCCCAACACGTTTCGCATCGTCAACACGGCTGACCTTGTGCCGAAGTTACCCCTTCCTCCCCCGTACGAGCACGTTCATGGAGAGTACAAGCTCAGGGCGCTAGAGTTCTTCCCCCCCGCGGTTTTAGTCGAGCCCAATCCGCTCTGCGAACACGTGCTGGAAACCTATCTCCACCTTCTGTCGATGCGTGCGGGCGGAGTGGTTCTGCCCTTGAGACCAGGATGCGCTACTCCAGGCAGTCTTGCTAAGTTTGCGAAGCATCTTGGGATGGAATTTCGGGACGTCAAAAAATTGCTCAAGGAAGTAAGCGAGTAAAGGAGGTGAAGCGCGAAACTTTAAGGTGCGGGGAGGTGGAACCAAGCTAACCTAGAAGAATGCCACCAATCCGAAAACACGGCCGCGGCCTGCGTCTGATTGCCGCCTTCAAATTATTGAAAGGCTTGGCGCTGCTCGCGTTGGGCATCGGCGCACTCAAACTCCTCCACAAGGACCTTGAAACGATTGTGGTGCACTGGATCAGCGTTTTTCAGATTGATCCGCACAGCCACTATATGACCTTGCTGCTGGCGAAGCTGTCGAGGTTGGATGATCGGCGGCTGAAGGAACTGAGCGTAGGCACATTTATTTATTCCGCCATTTTTCTGACGGAAGGCGTTGGCCTGGCACTGGGCAAGCGCTGGGCGGAATACCTCACGATCATCAGTACCGCTTCCCTGCTTCCACTGGAAATCTACGAACTCATCAAACACGCCAGCATCGGCAAAGGGCTTGCACTGCTGATCAATCTCGCCGTGGTGGGCTATCTGATTCTGGAGCTTCGCCGGTTTCCCAACCGGTCCTGACGGTCCGATTCTCTGCCGTTCCTTCCGGCTGTGTGAAACGAATGCAAGATTTGCTGCATTACGGAACGGGTCATGTTAAACGTGTTCTAGCAAGGACAATTTAAGGTTACAGGTGAACTTCTTCGAGGATCCAGGGGAGAAGGAGCCCATTAGAATCACACTCAGGCGAACCGCGCTGTTCATCCTGCTGCTGGGATTGTGCCCGGGCTTTACCTGGGCGCAACAGGCCACAACAAAACGTGCTGTTGTCCTTCGGCGTGATCCGTCGAAATCGGCCCCTATCATCGCGCATCTTGCGAAAGGCAACAGGCTGATGCTGGTGCAGATGACCCCAGACAGCGGCTTCTATCATGTTAAGACGGAGAATGACCAGATCGGCTGGGTTTGGTCGGCCTACGTGAGCCTTTCGCCGACTCCTCCGCCACCACCAACTCCTACTCCGACTCCCCCGCCAGACACCGGTTGTGATGCCAGCTTGTGGACTCACGTCTACCATTCCTACCGGCTGATCGTGCATCAACAATGCATCGCCGTGACGGGCACGATTGTGGATGCATCCGCGGGCGGAGAGCCGGATGGCGTTCGCCATGAAGCGGACGGCGATACCCACGGCTGGCTGAAAGTGGATGCGCAGTTCCAGAATCTGCTGAACGCCGGAAATCAGAAGGACGAGGGCGGTAATCTAGTATTCGAAATTATATGCAGGTTTCCGGTGACGCAGGCTGACGCCAAGACGGCGTGCGCAAATTACACGGACAAAGTGAAGCTTCCAGCCGTGGGCTCGCACGTACGCATTCTGGGAGTCTACGTGCAAGACACTTTTCACGGCCAGTGGATGGAGATCCATCCTGTTACAAGCATTGCCGTTCAATAAGGCTGGCGGGGCGCAGCTTCGTGCCGCCTCCTCTTAAGGAATCGTCAGCGTGAACCCTTCACGAACGGCTGCAGCCGTTTCATAGCCCTGATAACGATAGATCACGATAAGGACTTTGTCTGCACCTGGGGCAGGATCAACCCCGATGGCGCCATTGGTCACCACAAAGCCCAGCGCGCCATCGCGAACTCGGCTGCGAAGGAGGTCAGTTACGATCGCCGTACGGCCCTGGACGCCGTAGTAACCCCTGATGATCCTCAGGCCGGTCCTGTCATCCTGGTCGCGGTCGCCGCGGGGATGGTCATCCCAATCATCGCGGCGAACATTGAACATGCGGGCTTCCACAGAGCCGCCCTCGTTGTAGGTGAATTCGCGTTCCTCGTTCCGCCGATTTCTTGCGATAACGCGGAGCGCCTTGTCCCTCCCAGGGGCCGGATCCCCGCCCATAGTTTGGTTGTTCACGGCAACTCTGCCGTTCACTCCGCCACGCCCGACGAGGTCCTTGAGAATATCGGTAACGTCGGTGACCTGATTCCTGTGGCCGTATTCGGCTCGCACGATCTGCCAGCCTTCTTCCTGAGCGCGCACTCCGGTGCTCAAGATTGAAGCGCCGATCGCAAAAATGACTGCGGCAAGGATGAACACCCAATATCGATTTGAAAACTTCATTCTGAGACTCCTTTAGGGCATAAGCCCTGGGCATTTAAATTACTTTAACCCGGCGAAGGCTCGCGGTCCTGCCAAATCAGCGGGTGATTGTCTTGAATGTCCACACCGTCCGTGGCGATTTTTGAGCCGGCTGTCTGCTGCTCGGAGGCCGAAGCAACGTGATTTTCTCGCTCCGATTTGCAAATCTTTGCCGCATCCCTCATTATTATTTGTTTGTTCGGGGACGCGGCACGCTTCCGCTGCGGGTGTTCTTGTTCTGAATTCATTTTTACCCTCGATCGTATTCTGATCGTTCAATAAAAGGAGCGGCATGGAAAAGCCTTCCAAAATCGCGCCCGCCAAGGGGAAACTCGGAGTTCTGCTGCCGGGCATGGGCGCTGTCAGCACCACGTTCATGGCTGGAGTCGAACTGGTCCGCAGAGGCAAGTCGCAGCCCGTGGGGTCACTCACGCAGATGGGCACGATTCGCCTAGGCAAGCGCACCGAAGGGCGTTCGCCGCTCATCCATAAATTCGTTCCCCTTGCCGAACTGAAGGATCTCACTTTTGGCGGCTGGGATATTTTCAGGGACAACGCTTATCAATCCGCCGCGAATGCAGGTGTCCTGAATCCCCAGGACCTGGAAAAGGTGAAGCCCTTCCTCTCCACCATCAAGCCCATGAAAGCCGCGTTCGATCACGATTTTGTGAGGCTGATTGACGGACCCAACATCAAGAAGGGTAAAAACAAGTACGAACTGGCGCTGCAAATCAAGGAAGACATAGAGAATTTCCGCAAGACCTCACGAGTCTCGCGCATGGTCACCTGCTGGTGTGGCTCGACAGAATCTTTCGTGAGGCCCGAAGAGGTGCACTCCACGCCGGAAAAATTCGTTGAGGCCATGAAGGCCAATCATCCGGCGATCGCGCCGTCCATGCTATACGCTTGGGCCTCGGTGACTAGCGGCGTGCCTTATGCCAACGGTTCGCCGAACCTCAGCGTGGATATCCCGGCAATTCAGCAACTGGCCCACGATCACAATGTGGCCATTTGCGGAAAAGACTTCAAGACCGGACAGACTCTTCTCAAGACTGTTCTTGCCCCTGCGTTCAAGGCGCGCATGCTGGGACTTGACGGCTGGTTTTCCACCAACATTCTTGGCAATCGTGACGGCGAAGTTCTCGAGGACCCGGGATCGTTCAAGACAAAAGAAGAGTCCAAGCTCAGTGTTCTGGAATATATTCTCCAGCCGCAGCTGTATCCGCAGCTGTACGGCAAGATGCACCATAAGGTGCGCATCAACTACTATCCGCCGCGTGGTGACAACAAAGAAGGCTGGGACAACATCGATATTTTCGGCTGGCTCGGTTACCCCATGCAAATCAAGGTGGACTTCCTTTGCCGCGATTCCATCCTGGCCGCGCCGATCGTGCTCGATCTCGTGCTATTCCTTGACTTGGCTCAACGCGCGGGAATGCGCGGCATCCAGGAGTGGCTCAGCTTCTATTTCAAGTCGCCCATGACCGCGCCCGGGCTGTACCCCGAGCACGACCTTTTCATTCAGTCCATGAAGCTGAAGAACACGCTGCGGTGGATGAAGGGCGAGGACCTCATCACCCACCTCGGCCAGGAGTATTACGATTAGTTTTGTGCTAGGCGCCGTGAGCTGCGGCGGACTTGGCTTCGACGGCATCGAGCACGCGAGCAGAATAAATCAGGGCTGCTCCGGCGTTCATGCTGACGGCAACGCCCAGAGCTTCGGAAATCTCTTCCCTGGTCGCACCGGCCTTCAGAGCGGCGTCGGTGTGGAACACAATGCAACCGTCGCAGTGAGTGGTGACGGCCACAGCAAGGGAAATTAATTGGCGCGTCTTTTCGCCGAGCTTGGTCGTCTTCAAGTTGGCGGCGCTCAGTGTCTGATACCCGCGAAGGGTGTCAGGCGAGAGTTTGCCAAGCTCACCGACCCTGCCACCGATTTCCTTATGGTACTGATTCCAATCCATGACCATGTTTTTCTCTCCTGTAGAGTGAAGCCCGAATCGCGCGTGATTATACTCCCGGCTCGCGCGAATATGATATCTTCACCAGTTCACCCAAGTGGAGTTCCAACAAGCTGGGCGGAACGCATGAGCGAGTGCGTTTGGCAGATTGTCATGGGCCAGCGGCGCACTACTTGAGCGTACTAAGTTGGAACGGTACAAGCCTGCTGGGATGCAAGGCAATAGTGGCGGCGCGGCGCACCCCTTCCTCGCGCGCCGGCAAAGTAGTCGAACTTATTCCAAGGAGCCGTATTCATGAAGAGCGCGTATAACGGGAAGGCTGTTCCTTCTGATGGCCAGCCGATTGGTTACAGCGGCGGCCAGCTGCAAGTGCCGGATTCGCCGATTATTCCGTTTATCGAGGGAGATGGAACGGGGCGTGACATCTGGAAGGCGTCCCGGCGGGTGTTTGACGCGGCCGTGGAGCAAGCCTACGGCGGGAAGCGGCGAATGGCGTGGTTTGAGGTGTTTGCTGGTGAAAAGGCGTTCAAGACCTTCAGCGAATGGCTGCCGAACGATACCGTGGACGCCATTCGTGATTTTCGTGTGGCCATTAAAGGGCCGCTCACCACGCCGGTTGGCGGCGGCATCCGCTCGTTGAACGTGGCGCTGCGGCAGCTTCTGGATCTTTACTCCTGCGAGCGTCCGGTGCGCTACTTCCCAGGTGTCCCCTCCCCCGTGCGCGCACCGGAAAAAATGGATGTGTTCATCTTCCGCGAGAACACCGAAGACGTTTATATCGGCATCGAGTGGAAGTCCGGCACGCCGGAAGCAAAGAAGCTCTTGGAGTTCTTGAACAACGAAATGCTGAAGGATGGAAAGAAACAGATTCGCTGGGACTCCGGCGTGGGCATCAAGCCGATTTCCCCGACAGGGACGAAACGGCTGGTGCGCCGAGCAATCAAGTACGCGTTAGCAAACAAACGCAAGAGCGTGACGCTGGTGCACAAAGGCAACATTCAGAAATTTACCGAAGGCGCCTTCCGCGACTGGGGCTACGACCTGGCGCGCGAAGAGTTTCGCGCGCAGACAGTTACCGAGCGCGAAAGCTGGATACTCGATAACCTCGACAAGAATTCTGCACTCACTGTTGAACAAAATGCCGCGATGATCGAGCCGGGACTCGAGCAGGCCACTGACGCGTTCAAGAACACGGTCTACGCCGAAGTGAAACAAACGTTGGATTCCATTTACTCGACTCACGGCAAGGGCCAGTGGAAGCAGAAACTCCTGATCAACGACCGCATCGCCGATTCCGTGTTTCAGCAGGTCCTGTCCCGGCCGGATGAATACAGCGTATTGGCCACTTCCAATTTGAACGGAGACTATCTATCCGACGCGTGTGCGGCTCAGGTTGGCGGCCTCGGCATGGCGCCCGGTTCCAATATTGGCGATGGGTTCGGTGTTTTTGAAGCCACCCATGGCACTGCGCCGAAGTATGCGGACAAAGATGTCATTAATCCGGGTTCCGTGATGCTTTCCGGCGCGATGATGTTTGAGTTCCTCGGCTGGAAGGAAGCGGCCACTCTGATTGAAGATGGCATAGCGCGCACCATTCAGCAAAAACGCGTGACCTACGATCTCGAACGCCTGATGCCGGGCGCAACGAAAGTGGGAACTTCGGCGTTCGCATCGGCCATCATTGAGAATATGAAGGGCGCGGCTGTGGCTCGGTAGTTAGCAAGCAGAAAAGTGGTTTAGTTGGAGACGAGGAGAAGAATGAGCAGAAAAAAAGTGACGGTAGTGGGTGGTGGCTTTGTGGGCTCGACCACGGCTCAGCGCATTGTAGATTTGGAATTGGCGGACGTAGTGTTGACTGATATTTTGGACGGCCCGCCGGCAGGCAAAGCCCTCGACATGGTAGAGTCAGGACCAATCACCCGCACAGATTCGCACGCCGTCGGCATTTCCACGGCGACCGGCGATTACTCCGCCACAGCTGGAAGCGACGTGGTGGTCATTACCGCGGGCTTTCCGCGTAAGCCGGGCATGAGCCGCGACGATCTACTGAAAGCTAACTACGACGTGGTCAAAGCCGTCGTCGAACAAATCGTAAAGCATTCGCCAAACTGCATCATCATCGTGGTGACGAATCCGCTCGATGCCATGGCGCAAGCGGCGCTCAAGGTCAGCGGCTTCCCCAAGAACCGCGTGCTCGGCATGGCGGGGGTGCTGGATTCCGCGCGCATGAGTTCCTTTGTGGCGATGGAGTGCAAGGTCAGTGTAGAGAACGTGCATTCGTTCGTCCTCGGCGGTCATGGCGACGACATGGTGCCCTTGCCGCGGTACTCGACCGTGGCGGGAATTCCCCTCCCCGATCTTTTGCCCAAGGAACGCATTGAGGCCATCGTCGAGCGCACGCGCAAAGGCGGCGCCGAAATCGTGAACTTGCTCAAGACCGGCTCTGCTTATTACGCGCCTTCCGCTGCGGCAGTGGAAATGGTGGAGGCGATTCTCAAAGACAAGAAAAAAATCCTGCCCTGCGCCGTCTATCTCGATGGAGAGTATGGAATCAAAGGACTATTCGTTGGCGTGCCCGTGAAGCTCGGCGCCAAGGGCGTTGAAGAAATCATCCAGATCAAACTTACGCCCGAAGAAAACGCCGCACTGCAAAAATCGTCGGCGTCGGTGCGGGAACTGGTCACGGTTCTCGGGTTGTAGTAGCAAGGCACGGAGATCGCGGGATTGGCAATGAAGAAACGCTGCATGATGCTGTTGACTGTTGGTCTTCTGGCGCTGCTGGCAGTCTCACTTGCGCAAACCAATCCCAACAAAGGGAATTCCGTCCGCGTAGCGCTCGTCAAGATGCCCTACGTCGGCGAGCGCAATGTGCCCGACACTTCGCGTGGCCCCGACTACCTGGAACAAGGTGGAATCCAAAAGCTCCTCGAAGACCAGGGCGTCCAGGCCAAGCCAGTCTCGAACACCGCGTTAACAACGGACGAAGAAAAAGCCTACGGCTCCTGGAACAAACTCGCGCTGGCCAGCGGCGATCTCGCAAAAATTGTTTCCGCTGAGCGCCGCAGCGGCTACTTGCCAGTCGGCCTCCTCGCGAACTGCAACGGAATTCTTGGCATGCTCAGCGGGCTGCAACATTCCGGCCCCGGCGCGAAGCCCTTGCGCGTGGGAATGGTCTTCATCGATGCCCACGGCGATTTCAATACGCCCGAAACGACTTTGAGTGGCATGCTTGGCGGGATGCCTGTTGCCATAGCAGCAGGTCAGTGTCTTACTCGCATGCGCATCAAAACGGGATTGGAACCGGCCATACCAACGCGCCATATCGTCGAAATGTGCGTTCGAGACACCGACCCGCTCGAACAGGAGCTCCTCGATCGCTCCGAAATTCAGCAACTCACACTGGAAGATGTCCGCACGCGCTCAACGAACCTGCATCGCGAGATGAAGCGCCTCTCAGAAGCTACCGACGTGATTTATATCCACGTCGACATGGACGCGCTCGATCCGCGTGAAGTCTCCGGCCATCCGCTCACTGTGCCCGGAGGACCGACCAGCCTCGAACTGGCCGCTGCACTGACCGAAATGTTCAAGTATGAAAAAGTGGCCGCATTCGGCGTCGGCTCGACGCCCTTTGACGACCACGATAAAGGCGGCCTTTCCCGCCAAGCCGCCTACAATCTGATCCTCGGCGCCGTGAAAGGCGTGCAACAACGGAAGAGCGAATAAAAGACAGTCACCTGTTACCAACCGAAGATTTTGCTTGCGCCGTATACCAGAGCCAGCGTAAATCCCGCAATCGCCACTTCGCCGATTGCCCCTACTGCGAACGGCCGCAGTCCCTGCTTGCGCATCTCACTGAAATTGGTTCGCAGTCCGACCCCCGCAAAAGTTAGCAGAAACGCCCAGCGCGAAAGATTGGCCAGCGCCCCAACCTGATCCTTGTTGAAGAAGTGATAGGTCGCCAGCACCGAAATTATCAGGAAGCCCAGCACAAACTTCGGGAACTTCTGCCAGAGGAACGCCGCTTTGTTCCCGACCGCCTGCGCCTGGCCTTTGCTGGCCCAATAAATCGCATACGCCAGCACGACGAATCCAATCATGGCGTTGCGTGTGGACTTGACCAGCACGGCGAGTTTTCCAGCGGCGTCGGAGTACAGCGCTCCCGCGGCAGTCGCCTCCGCGGTATTGTCCACGCCGAGGCCGGCCCACAGTCCGTACGCCTTGTCACTCAAATGCAGAAAATGTCCGATGACCGGAAATGTGAACAGAGCCAGAGCACCCAGCGCGAGAATTGCCGCAATCGAAAACGAGGAATCTTCATCGTCGGCTTCAATAGCGCCCTTGGTTGCAATAATGGCGCTCACGCCGCACACGGCTGAGCCGACGGCCAGCAGCGTCGTAAGTTTAGGCTTCAGTTTGAACAGCCGCCCGAGAAACGTCATGAACGCGAGTGACCCGACGATTTCAATGGCCACGAGAACCAGGCTAACGCCGCCAAGCTTCAAAATATCGCCCAGAAGAAACCTCGCGCCAAGCAAAACAATCCCAGCCTTCAGCCAGAATTCGTACGTGGCGACACCCGTCCTGAAAATCGCGGGAACACCAACAGTATTGGAAATCACCAGCCCTAGAACAATCGCCCACAGCACGTATTCGATGTTCGGAAATGTCCAGTGATGCGCCTTCGCGTACGCGCCGACGTTTTGCTCCAGCAGTTTACCCGCGTAGCCGACGGCAGCGAGCAGGAGAATCCCCGGGACGACGCCCAGAAATCGCAGCGCCGGCTGGACCGGCTGAACCTGCGGAACCGTGATTGCATCAGCCATGTTTCGTTATCTCCATTTTCCTGAAAATCTTCACCATCGGATATGTTTGAAGACACCTACTCGCACCAGCAGCGCCAGCAGAAACGCCACAAGCACTGCCCAAGTGTCCAGCGACAGCTTCCATTTGCTTGCAGTCTTCCCTACTGCGACTTCCGTGCTCATAACGATTCTCCTCTTGAACTAAATCACCGACGGGCGTTGCATCGTCCGTTCCTCGCGATCCCTCGACCAATACGAAGCGCCGATTTCCGCAACATCCTGCGACGCCACTCGGCCCACAATCAGCAAAGCGGGCGCAGGAAGTTTTTCCTCGCTAGCAAGCGCCGCGACACTCGACCAACGAACTTGCTGTTGCGCGCCACTGGCTCGCGAAACGATCACGCAAGGTAGGCCCGCTGGCAGCCCGCCCCCAAGCAAGCGCTCCGAAACTTCCGCGTAGTCCGCCCCGGGCATGTACAGAACCAGCGTGGTCGTGCCGGTAACGCTGCCCCAATCCATCACGCTGCCGTCCATCCCCCGAGAAAACGTCGTAAGTAGGATCTGCGAGGCCACCCGGCGATCCGTCAGCGAAATTCCCGCCGCCGCCGCCGCTCCCAGCGCCGCGCTGATCCCCGGAACAATTTCATAATCAATTCCCGCGCTGCGCAGCGCTTCGATTTCCTCTCCGGCCCGCCCAAAGATCGACGGGTCACCGCCTTTCAACCGCACCACGGTTGCCCGCGTCCGGCCGTAAGAAACCAGCAGCGCGTTGATTTCATCCTGTGTAAGCAGCTTGTGGCCCGCGCGTTTGCCCACGTTGATGATCTCGGCAGCCCGCGAAACCATTGCCAATACGCCATCGCTGACGAGTGCATCGTGCAGCACCACGTCGGCGCCAGCAAGCAGTCGTGCCGCTTTCAGCGTGAGCAATTCAGGATCACCCGGGCCCGCGCCAACGAGATAGACTTTGCCGCTCATGCCACACACTCCCCACGGCCTAGCTTCAGTGAGTAAGCTTCCGTGTCGCCCCAGTCGACGAAAAGATCTTCGGTAGTAGCATTCACTTCCGCCAAGGGCAGCAGCCGGTTTTTAATCACCTTGTCCGGCGTGCGCGACACCCAAGCCGAAAAGGTTTCGGCTCGTTGCCGGTCCGCCTGATAGAACGCCAGTAGTTCGCGAATGATCGCTGGGATGGGCCGCGCCGGTACCGCCATGATCTGCCGCGCAAATTGCACGCCATCGGCATTCACCTTCCCGCCGAGCAAAAGCTGGTAGTAGGGCGCCTGCTGCTCTCCAACTTTCCTGACGTTCCCATAAAAACCGATATCGGCAATGTGATGGTGTCCGCAGGAATTGGGGCAGCCACTGATCTTAATGCGCAGCTTCTGAGTTTCCGTATCGGTGTAACCATTCAACTCGCGCGAAAGCACTTCTGCCAGGGTAAGAGAACGCGTAATCCCCAGATTACAGGTAGTCGCTCCCGGGCAGCCCGTGACGTCGGAAATGGTCCGCGCGCCCGGCGTCGCCAGATCCAATGCGCCAAGCTCGTCGTAGACCGCGCGCACACGGTCAAACGGCACCCACGGAATGACCAGATCCTGATTGACCGCAATGCGCACACCACTCAGTTCGTTCTTTTCCAAGACGTCCGCGAGTCCGCGCATCTGTTTGCTATGAAACGTTCCTGCCGAAAGTTTTATCCAAACTCCGCCATATCCGGCCTGCCGCTGAAACATCAGATTGTGCTCTGCCCAGCGGTCGTATTCGGGATCATTTTGCGGGCTGCTCGCGGAAGAAGACAAAGGCATGGGTGCAATCGTGACCAGGGAAGGCTTAATAGGCGTGGGCACGGTGAAAACTTCCGCCGGAACCTGCGACACCTTGCGTTTCTCCGCCACCAGCCGGCGAAATTCCTCGATGCCCTTTGCCCGCAAAACGAATTTCAATCGCGCCATCAGCTTGTTCTTGCGATTCCCCGTTTCCGTAAAAACGCGCAGGATGGCTTCGATGGTCGGCAGCAGTTCTTCTTCCGGCAGAAAATCCGTCAGTACCGCGGCCTCCGTGGGCAAGCTTCCCAGCCCGCCACCCACGAGCACCTTGAACCCGCGGCGCGAAGTGCCGTTATTGCCCCGGACTTGCGCGATAAGCCCGACATCATGGATTCCCGCAACCGCGCAATCGCCATCGTTCTCGCAGCCGGAGAAAGCGATCTTGAACTTGCGCGGCAAGTCGTGAAAATCAGGATGGCGCAGTAGATACCGCGACACGCCCAAAGCGTACGGCGTCACGTCAAACGCTTCCCCGGGGCAGATTCCCGCTACCGGGCAGGCTGTAACGTTGCGCACTGTGTTCCCGCAAGCCTCGCGGGTGGTAAGGCCGGCATCGGCGAGCAAGCGCATCGCCGCGCCCACGTTTTCAAGTTTCACGAAATGAAATTGAATATTTTCCCGTGTAGTCAGGTGGCCCCGGCCGGTCGAGTATTCATCCGCAATATCCGCCAGCACCCGAAGCTGCGCAGGCTTCAGCACACCCGCGGCGATCTTGACCCGCAGCATTTGGAAGCCCGGCTGCCTCTGGCCATACGTGCCATGCTTCAAGCGAAAGGGGCGAAACTGCTCCGCCGTGATGGCGCCGCTCTGCAGTTGCCGGGCCTTTTCTTCAAAACGCACAATCTCCGCTTCGATTGCTTCTCGTGAGTGCCGCTCTTCAATTTCCGGTATGGTCGCAACGCTCATAATCCTTGGCTCCCAGGTTCTTGTCCCCGAAAAACTCGTGCTCCAAAACAAAAAGCCCACATAACCAGGTGCTCTGGCATGTGGGCTTCGGAACTTTATGATTCAGCTAAACCTTAAGTCCGGAAACTCCTCTGGCCAGAGATGGGTGTGGTGCAACACGCAGCGTTGCACATACATGGACAACACATCGTCTGGCAGCAGGTATTCATGAATCTGAAGGATACTTTCCCGGCCGTCCCCTGTCAAAGGGTTGGCCCTACAAACTTTAGATGCATCCCATTCAAAAAAGTAATCAATGGCCAAGAATAATTTTCAGGGCTTCCCGGCTTCAACAGCCGCTCCCATCAACGTGGCAGTCTTGATGGAATCCAGCTTCGGCCAGCCCTTGTCAAGATAGGGCTTCCCCTGCTTGGAGATTTGATCTTGGTCGGGTCCTCCCGCGTCACCATATTGGTCATACAACATGTCGACCACCTTCATCCCTTGCGCATCCACAAAGCCAAAAGGTGAAAAGCCTTGCCCGTCGAGCCCGGCGTTGTCCTTCAAATTGATAAAGATTTGCGTCGAGCGGGTATTGGGCATGCTGGTCTTCGCGTACGTCAGGTACCCGCGCTTATTGGTCTGCGTGACCGGCTCATCCTTGATGTTGGCGTTTTCCCACGCCGCCGAAATCGGCGGATAGGCGCTGATGCCGAACTGTACCACGAAGGCTGGTACCACCCGGAAGAAACTGGCGTTGTCGTAGAAATGGTGCTTCACCAGATTGTAGAAGCGGTCGGCGCCGATGGGCGCCCACGAACGATTCACGGTCACAACAAAGTCTCCCCGCGTGGTCGCGAACTTCACCTGAAACGTCTCCGGCGCTTTGTCCTTGAGCATCGACGCGCGAAGAAGTGCGCGGTCATACCCCTGCTTGGTCACCGCTGCGGAAGGGCTCGCCGCCGCCCCGGGTTGCGCGGGCGCGGAAGCCGGAGCCGCAGCCGGCGCTTCCGGTTTCGCAGCGGGTGGAGCCTCCGCGGGCTTGGGTTGCTCGGGCGGTGGCGCTTCCGCAGTCTGCTCTTTCGCCTTGCAACCGAAAAATAACGTTCCCATTACCGCAGCGGCGACAATCCACTTTATCCGTCTCATTTTCTAACGTCCCCCTATCATGCGGCCGTATATCCAAGCCTGTCATTCCGAGGGCATCCGACAAGGATGCCCGAAGAATCTCAACTTCAAATCTTCCTACTTCCCGCCATTCAGCTCGCGGCTGACGCGCTCGACGTCCGTCATAACACGCAGAGTATTTTCGCCGAGAATTTTCTTTACGTCACCCTCAGAGTAGCCTTTTTTCAACAAAGCCTCGGTAATCTTCGGTAGCTTCGTCGCGTCTTCCATGCCGTAAGGCATATTCGCTCCGTCGAAATCCGAACCCAGTCCCACATGCTCGACGCCCACCACCTTCACCGCATGATCGATGTGCTCGATGATCTTGCTGAAATCGACGCGTGGCAGCTTGCCCTGTTCGACGTACTCGCGGGTGATCCGGTCGCCCTCGATGAGCTGGCAACCCTCATTCTCTCCGCACCGTTTTGTTACTTCCGCGCTGATCGCTTTGTTTATTTCCGGGTCGGCCTTCTCCGCATCGCGGAATTCCTGGCTCAGAAATCCGACATGGTAGTTGATTTGCACCACGCCGCCCTTCGCCGCGAGGTCCTTCATCATCTGGTCGGTCATGTTGCGCGGCGCGTCACAAATCGCCCGGCATGACGAGTGCGAAGCAAAGAGCGGCGCTTTACTGACTTCCAGCGCGTCATAAAACGTCTTGTCGCTGACGTGTGAAATGTCCACGATGACACCGAGCCGGTTCATTTCGCGAACCACGTCTTTTCCGAAATCCGTCAGTCCATTGTGTACCGCCTTGTCCGTCGAAGAATCGGCCCATTCGTCGTTGCCGCTGTGCGTGAGCGTCATGTAGCGGACTCCCAGCGCGGCGTAGCTGAGCAGCACCGCGAGGCTCGAATTGATCATGTGCCCGCCCTCGACGCCTATCAGCGCGGCGATCTTCCCTTGCTTGCGGGCTTCCCGAACTTCTGCCGCAGTCGTAGCCAGCGCCATATCCTTTGGATGTTTGCGAACTTGTTCGCGAACAGCGTCGATTTGCGTCATGGCGCGATCGACCGCTTCCGGTCCAGTGACCTTGCTGGGAATCCAAATCGAAAAGAAGATCGCACCGAGCCCGCCCTCCTTCATGCGCGGCACATCGATGCTCCCGCTCGCGCTGCGCTCGCCGATATCGAATTTGCCGTCGAGAAAGCGTTGCGTCGTGTCGTCGTGCGTGTCCACGACAATGCAGGAAAAATGCAGTTTCTTCGCGCGCGCGGAAATATCGTCTCCCGTCACGGCCGCCGCCAGAAAAGCTCCGGCCGAAACACACAGTCCAGCCGTAAGGAATGTTCGCAACATTTCAACTCTCATTTCTCCACAGAGAATCAACAACCCGCTATTGCGCCTGCAGTTCCCGGCTGACCTTTTCCGTTTGCTCCATCACTCGCAGCGTGTTGCCGCCGAGAATCTTGCGAATGTCGTCGTCACTATAGCCTTTGCGCATCAGCGCTTCGGTGATTTTCGGCAGCTTGGAGCAATCTTCCATTCCTTCCGGCATCGTGGCGCCGTCAAAGTCAGATCCCAAGCCAACATGGTCCGCGCCCACAAGTTTTACTGCGTGATCGATGTGATCGACAATCCGTTCCCAACTCACATGAGGTAGCTTGCCTTCTGCTGTCGCTCGTTTCTCTTGCTCAGCCATCTTCCGGCCAAAGCATTCCTGGTCGTCGCCGCATTCTTTCTTGAATTGGTCAAACGCCGCTACCACCCCGCCCGACAGTTTGTCTGAGGCATCTTTGTAGGCTTGGTCAATAAAACTCCTCTCGTAGTTGATCTGGATGACGCCACCCTTCGCGGCCAGCGCTTTAATCATGTCGTCAGACATATCCCGCACGTGATTGCATAGCGCTCGGCAAGAGGAATGCGATGCAATGAGCGGCGCTTTGCTGACTTCCAGCGCATCATAAAATGTCTTGTCCGAAACGTGCGAGATGTCCACCATGATTCCCTGCCGGTTCATCTCCCGGACAATGTCCTTCCCGAAGTCCGTGAGCCCGTTATGCGCGGGTTTGTCGGTGGAAGAATCCGCCCACTCATCATTATAGAAATGGGAAAGCGTTATGTAGCGCACGCCGAGATCCCCAAACATGCGCAGCACGCGAATGTCGTTGCCGATCATGTGCCCGCCCTCGACCCCGATCAGCGCGGCAATCTTGCCCTGCTTGTGCGCTTCTCGAACTTCGGCCGCGGTACGGCAAAACACCAGATCCTTCGCATATCTATGAACGCTTTCATGGACGGCATCAATCTGGTCGAGCGCCTTCTGCACCGCCGGCGGCCCCATAATGCGGCCATCAATCCAGATGGAGAAGAAAATGGCGTTCATCCCGCCTTCGCGCATGCGCGGAATGTCCACGTGCCCGTCGGGATTGCGTTTGCCGATATCGTAGTCCTTGGTGAAGAAACGCTGCGTAGTGTCGTCGTGCGTATCCAGCACGATCGACGAAAAATGAAGCTTCTTTGCCCTCTCGCCAATGTCATCGGCCGAAACACGCCGGGAAAGAACGATCCCGGCACACAACAATGAGCTAACGCACAAAACGGCAAAAACGCGACGCATTGGTTCCCCCCAGATTTCGGATTGCGGTGAGAGTTTACCCTACTAGCCAGCCAACTAGCGCTTGTTTCCACGCATCACGATTCACTTCAGCGATGGACTCCGTCAGCGGGATGCCCTTGGGGCAAGCGTGCACGCAGTTTTGCGCGTTGGCGCATTCCTGGATGCCGCCGGGTCCCATCAGCGCTTTCAGCCGCTCGGTCTTATGCATCGCCCCTGTTGGGTGCAAATTAAAAAGCCGCACCTGGCTGATGATCGCCGCGCCCACGAATTGATTATGTTCATTTACTTGCGGGCAAACCTCCAGGCAGTTTCCGCAGGTAATGCAGTTCGAAAGCGGATAGCCTTTTTCCTGAATTTCGGGCGACACACGCGGCCCTTCGCCAAGATTGTACGTGCCATCGATGGGAATCCACGCCTTCACGCGCTTGAGGCTTTCGAACATGAACTGCCGGTCAACCGTCAAATCGCGCACCAGCGGAAACTTCGACATCGGCTCAACGCGAATCGGCTGCTCCAGCTTGTCGACCAGCGCCGAACATGCCATGCGCGCCTTGCCGTTGATGAGCATCGCGCAGGAGCCGCAAATCTCTTCAAGACAATTCGAGTCGTACGAAATCGGCGTCGTCTTCTTCCCGTCGCGCGTCACCGGGTTTTCCGCGATGTCCCGCAGGCAAATAATCACGTTCATTGAAGGCCGCCACTTGAGAGAAAACTCTTCCCAGCGCGCGGCCTCTTTCGGTCCCGTTTGCCTTTTCACTTTGACGATAACTTGCTTCGTTTCAGCCATAATCCCTCAACCGCCAAAAACCCCGGCCCTATATGTCTGGGCGAAAGCTTCTATTTTGCCGCGTCGTAACGTCGCGGCCGCGGCTTGATCAACGAAATGTCCACCGGCTCATACGTAAGCTGGACATCGTTGTTTACCCACTTCGCGCGCGTGGTCTTCAGCCAATTGGCGTCGTCGCGGTCCGGAAAGTCCGGCTTGTAGTGCGCTCCACGTGACTCATTGCGCGCCAGCGCTCCGCGCGTGATAACCCGCGCCAGCACGATCATGTTTTCCAATTCGCGCGCGAAATTCAGCGTCTGGTTCGACCACTTCGTGCGGTCGCTGAGATTGATTTTCTTGTAGCGTTCCTGCAGTGTTCGAATCTTCCCGTCCGCCATTTCCAGGTTCTTATTGATGCGCGTGACGGTCACGTGCTCCGTCATCACGTCGCCCAATTCACGCCAAATCGTAATCGGATTTTCCGTCCCGTCCTGGCTGATGAGTTTCTGATTCTTTTCTTGCTGACGTTTTTTTTCCAAATCAAAAACGCCGGACGCCGTCGACTCCGCGCCTTTTTCGAGACTCTTCGAGTACTTCACCGTTGCCGTACCCGCAAGCCCGCCGCCAAAAATGCACGACACCAGAGAGTTCGCTCCCAATCGGTTCGCGCCGTGATATTGGTATTCGCATTCGCCTGCCGCGTAAATTCCGGCAACACTCGTAGCCTGATCCTCGGCATTTACCCAAATCCCGCCCATGGTGTAATGCATGGCCGGAAAAACCTTCATCGGCTCTTCGCGCGGATCGACGCCGCAGAACTTTTCGTAAATCTCCAGAATCCCTTCGAGCTTGCGGTCCAGAGTCTCGCGCGGGATGTGCGTCACATCCAGAAACACCGCCGGCTGCCCGTCAACGCCCAGCTTCTCTTGATACACGATGCGGTGAATCGCGCGCGTGGCGATATCCCGCGGCACCAGATTCCCGTACTTCGGATACCACTCTTCCAGAAAATAAAATCGTTCCGCCTCCGGAATGCTTTTCGGCGCGCGCTTCTCCGCCGGATTGCGCGGCACCCACACGCGCCCGCCCTCGCCGCGCGCCGATTCGCTCATCAGCCGAAGCTTGTCTTCGCCCGGGATCGCCGTCGGATGCACCTGGATGAATTCCCCGTTCGCGTAATCCACGCCCTGCTGAAAAAGCGCCGCCTGCGCTGAGCCTGTGCACACCACCGAATTCGTCGATCGCCCGAAGATCGCGCCGTTCCCTCCCGTCGCAAAAATCACCGCATCCGCCGCGTAGGTGGTCACTTCCATGCTGCGCAGGTCCATGGCGCAAATGCCGCGGCACACGCCGCCTTCGTCAATCACCGCGGAAAGAAACGTAGCACCCTCGAATTTTTTGACTTTGCCTTCGGACTCATGCCGCCGCACTTGCTCGTCGAGCGCGTACAATAATTGCTGCCCCGTCGTCGCTCCGGCAAACGCCGTGCGGTGATACAGAGTTCCCCCGAATCGCCGGTAGTCCAGCAATCCTTCCGGCGTGCGGTTGAACATCACGCCCATGCGGTCGAGCAGATCGATAATCCCCGGCGCCGCCTCGCACATCCGTTTCACGAGCGGCTGGTTCGCCAGAAAATCTCCGCCATAAATCGTGTCGTCAAAATGTTTATCGACGGTGTCGCCTTCACCCTTCTGATTTTTTGCCGCGTTGATTCCACCTTGCGCACAAACCGAATGCGAGCGCTTCACCGGCACAATCGAAAAAAGATCAACCGGGATGCCCGCCTCCGCAACGCGGATGGTCGCCATCAGTCCGGCCAGACCACCGCCCACCACTATGATTTTTGGCTGTCTCATTTGTTTGGAAGGTAAGCCGAAAACGGATGCCAATCGTACCGGAAACTAATGATGATCAGAATTCCCACCACGCTGAACGCCACTCCTACCAGTGCGCCAAAGCGTCCCGCCGCCTGCTGCGCCTTGACCGTCGCCGCCAGTCCCCACTTACACAAGAAATTCCAGATGCCCACCCCGAGATGAAACGAGGAAGCCAGCACGCCCACAACAAAGAATATCAAGTACCACGGATTCCGCATGTCAGCAGCGACATTCGCATACGTCGATCTGCCGTGCGTGAGCCAGCGCTCCGTGTAAAGATGCCAGCCAATATAGGCAAACGCAATGAGGCCCGTGTAGCGTTGCGTCGCGTACAGCCAATTCCCTACCCAGGGATACGCCGACACATTCGATTTTCCGCGCAGCCAAATGTAAATCCCATAGCCGCCGTGAAACAGCATCGGCAGAAAAATCGCTCCCCATTCTACGATCAGGCGGAACGGAATCGTTTGCAGCTCTTGCGATACGGTGTTGTATTTCTCCGCACTCACCAGCGCCGCGCTGTTGGACCAAAAATGCTCCGCCAAGAATGCGCCAACGGGTAGTATGCCGGTAAAGGAATGCAGCTTTCTGAGGAGATAAGTTGCGTCAGGCTGGGTTTCCGTCGAGGACATGCCCTCTCCGCCGCGCAAGTCCCAGCCGGATCACAGCAAATGACTCGGAGGAGCATCGAGAATCCGCGGCGAAATCAGTATAGGGGCATGATTCCGCTGATGCAAGTTGCACTGTTCTTACGGCAAGCACAAACGCTTCGAAATCTCTTGCGGGAAAGACAGGAGTGCCGGAAAATAGTCCTTGATGGATGGTATTTGCAGGGCCACACCTCTCCCGGCCACTGCGTCAGCAATCACCTACTTGCTATGAGCACAACGCTGAATTTAGTCACGGAGATGGAGCGCATCGCCAGCGCTCTCGGCACGGAACATGCAGACGCGCCGCAAGTGTCGCTTTCTTCCGTGGCCGAGAAAATCGCCAAAAATCTCGGCGTCAAAAACGATGAAGTCGCCATCCTCGCCGTTTCCACTCGCTGGCGGCACCTGCATTTTCTCGTCCCCGAAGCCCTGAAAAATGTCGGCTTCATTCCGCTGTCCAGCAATTCAGCCCTTGCCGCGCGCACCGCGCGGGATAGCCGGCCGGAAATCGAAAATAATTTTGCGAACTCACGCCACGCCACCATTTTCGAAACCGTGAAAATCTCCGCCGATGCCGCTGGAACCATCCAGAAAATGATCAGCGCTCCGATCCTCATGGATGGCAAGGTCATCGGCGTCATTCAAGTCAGCCGCAAGGGCGCCAACCCGCACAGCGCCGGGCCGGACTTCGCCGCCGCCGATCTTGGAAAAATCCTGGCGCTCTGCAAACCTCTCGGCAAATTGCTGCGCCACGTCGCGGGCGAATGACCTTCCCGCGGCCGGAGTTGTCATCCCGCGTTCATATTTCTCTGAGCTTTCTGCTTCCGCGGCCGGAATTGGATTGACACTGCAATACCTTCTTGTTACTTTTCCACAGCAGGAAAATTTTTTCGTACCCACACTAATTACGGAGGCACGGCAAACCGGCACCATGGCGTTCGTCGCTAAGAAAATCTTCCTCACCAAAGGCGTCGGTAAACATCGTGAAAGACTTTCGAGCTTTGAGCTCGCCCTCCGCAACGCGGGCATCGCCGCGTGCAACATCGTCCGCGTCTCCTCGATTTTTCCTCCCAACTGCAAATTGATTTCGCGCAGCGAAGGTTTGAAGCATATCAAGCCCGGCCAGGTCGCGTTCACCGTCATCAGCGAGAATTCCACCAAGGAAGCCCATCGCCTCATCGCCGCCAGCATCGGCTTGGCGCTTCCCAGCGACAAATCCATGTATGGATATTTGTCTGAGCATCATTCCTTCGGTGAAACCGAAGAAGTCGCGGGCGAATACGCCGAAGAGCTCGCCGCGGAAATGCTCGCGACCACTTTAAACGTGGAATTCGATCCCGATTTGTCCTTCGACGAAAAAAAAGAAGTCTATCGCATCTCCAACAAGATCGTCCGCACCATGAACGTCACGCAATCCGCCGTCGGCGACAAGCGCGGCCTCTGGACCACCGTCCTCGGCGCCGCCATCCTCATTGGCGAAGACGACTAAGGTCCCTCACTGACTCTTTCCGTGGAGGCGCTCGATGAAAGTCATTCGCAGATTCTTCGGGATCATAGTAGCTTCTCTCTTGCTCACAATTTCCGGGCATGCTGAAACCAAGGATCGCGTTACGATTTTGTATGACGCGTTTTCTGACAACAAAGCGGTCACGAAAGACTGGGGCTTTTCCGCCCTCGTCGAGCATGACGGCAAGCGCATCCTCTTCGACTCCGGCAACAATCCGGAAATTTTCGAGCACAACGTCAAGGCCCTCAACGTTGACCTTACCAAGATCGACTTCGCCGTCATTTCTCACCGTCACGCCGATCACGCTTCCGGGCTGAAGTATCTGCTCAAGATCAATCCGGACGTCACCGTTTACGTCCCCGCCGATGGCGACAACGGTTTTGGCGATTCAGAGTTTCCTCGGGTGTTCTACCGGCCTGAGCCTTCCTTGCCCGCCAAAATGCGTTATTTCGACGCCGCCTATCCCGAACATCTCCGCTCCGGAAAACTCTACGACACCGGCCACTTCGTCCTCGTCGATAAACTCACCGAAGTCGCTCCAGGCATTTTTCTGCTGTACACCGTTTCCAATATTCCGCGCACCCTCGAGCTCCCCGAGCTCACTCTCGCCATCAAAGGACCCCACGGACTGATGCTGGTCGATGGCTGCTCGCACACTGGCATCGAGGAGATACTGCAAGCCGCCAGCGCCGTAGACCCGCACACGCACATCGTTTTCGGCGGCCTGCACCTCGTGCGGACACCCGTGCCCGACATCGACCGCCTCGTCGACTCCCTCAAGAATAAATGGAAACTCGATAAAGTCGCTCCCGGCCACTGCACCGGCGAACCCGCGTTTCTCCGTCTGCAAAAAGCCTTCGGCGATGATTATCTTTACGCCGGCGCCGGCACGCGCCTCGAAATACCCTAGAAAAGTCTACGCATCCAAATCGTACGCCGTCTTAAGCCACTTCTTCACATCATCATCAATCTGATCCGCAGACGTGATTTCAATGCGATGCGTGATGCGGTCTTTTTTCGCTAGACCGCCCGTATCGATCAATCGCTTCGGCAACTTCCCTTTGTAATGCGTCAACGCGAACCCCAGATCAATCCGCGTATTCGTCGTTGGCTTTATTTGCGCGAACACATGCTCCCGATAAAACGGCACAATCGTCTTGCACGGGCAGGCTTTCACGTCGCTGCCCATCGATTTGCCCAGCCTTAGCAGCTCATCAAAAATCGGCCGCAGCTTCTCCTTCGGCCCCGCATACTGCCCGTCTACATACCGGACCGCACTCTTCAAATACACTTCTGGCGTGTCTAAATCCCCGCCCTTTCCTTCCGCGCGCTCGGCGATCCATCCCGCGCGATTCATTCCCAACTTATGCTTCGTCTTCAGCCATGCGAACCGCGACTTCTCATCCTTTGGCCCTTCGTTCTGCACAATCGCAATCCACTCTTCCAGCGAACGCCCCGTTGTTTCCTTCAACTCCGCCATCGACTTCTGCACCATCGCCACGCCCGGGTGCACTCCATAAAGATATTCACTTTTCGCAAGGCTTGCTTTTGGCATTTCTTACCCTCCCAAATCAGCTTTTGCGATTCGGCACTCCGTTCGACCGCTTAGCTCTCTTCTTCTTTTTGAAGTACCCGATGCGCTCCAGCACCGCTCGCACGATCAACGGCAGCGCCACGGTTGCATCATCGAAGACTTCCGCAAACCGTCCGCCCTCTTCCGGCGGCACAAATTTCCCCCACGAAACCGCTTCGGTATACGTGCTGCCGCTTAGTCCGCCCCAATGAACTGGCTCGGGACAGATTCGCACTCCGTAGTTATAACGCTTCAGCGGAATCTTTTTATATCCGCGCCGCGCCAGCAATTCCGCGTAGACGCCAAATTGTTGCGACCAGTTGCGCGGCACGCCTCCGCCGATCGTAAAAATCCCCATGCGCCGGGTAGCCAGCATCGTGTCGGCAAACTTCTCGAAATCCAGGAACGGATCAAACCGCAGCAGCGGGCGCTTATCCTTTAGCCGCGCAATCTTGTGCAGAGCAAAGTCGATGCCCAGTTCCGAATCGCTGAAGGCCGGAACAAAAATGGGAACTTTATGCTCGTAAGCAGATTTCAAAATCCCTCGCCCGGGCGCCGTCTTGTGCAGATACTCGCCGATGCGCTGGTGAATCTTCCAGCTGCAAGCGATGTCTTCCGCGTCCCAGGCCGTGAAAATATGGTCCATCACTTCTTCGACGTGGTCGAGATTCGTTTCCGGCTCCAGCGAGTCGTACACGCGGTTGTATCCGGCGTGGAAAAGCTCCTTATCATCCATATTCGGGTTGTAACGGAAATGCGAGTAACCGGTGGCTTCCACCAGCCCATGAGCCATCAGCGCGCCCGTCGAGACGATGGCCTTGACGACCCCCGATTCAATCAGATCGCAAAAAACCAGCCCCATCTTGCCAACCGTCAACGCGCCCGACAGCGTCATCACCACAAAACAATCCTTGTCGCGCGCCATTTGCTCGAAAACATCAGCGGCATCGCCGATCTGCCGCCCGGTGAACGCCGTATCCCCCATGGCGCGTACCAGCTCATCGACCGTCCGGCATTTCGATAAATCCAGCGGAAACATCGGCCGGAGCTTGTCCTTCACTGGATCGTGGAGAATTCTCCCGGTCACAGTCTTCTCTCGCTGCTTCGCCATCGTTTCTCCTCGACGAAAACAAATCGGAATTGCATGTAAAGTTTGGTTGCAAGCGCGAAACGCGCGTTTATGATGCTGATTGATATTACAAGCGCTGTGCAAAAGATACTACAAAACGTGCGTAAATATTTTATTTCCCGCTCATGCTAAACTGATTTTCATGGCGGACAAATTTACCATTGGACTCGTGCAGATGAAATGCACGAAGAACGCGGAAGAGAATCTCGCGAAAGCGATCGAAAAGGTCCGCGAAGCCGCCGCGCGCGGTGCGCAGATCATTTCTCTGCACGAACTATTTCTCGGCGAATACTTTTGCCGCACCGAAGACCCCGAACTTTTCAACCTTTCCCAACCTGTCCCCGGTCCCGCAACCGAAAAACTTGCGCAGATCGCCAAAGAGAAGAGAGTCGCCTTGGTCGTTTCCGTATTCGAGCGCCGCGCTCCCGGCGTCTATCACAATTCGTGCGCCGTTCTGGATGCCGACGGTTCTTTCCTCGGCAAATACCGCAAGATGCATATCCCCGACGACCCTCTCTATTACGAAAAGTTTTATTTCACTCCCGGCGATCTCGGCTTCCCCAATTTCGATACCAAGTACGCGCGCGTCGGAGTCCAAATCTGTTGGGACCAGTGGTATCCGGAAGGTTCGCGCCTTACCGCTCTTGGTGGCGCGAACGTGATTTTCTATCCCACCAGCATCGGGTGGCATCCGCATGAAAAAGCGCAATTCGGCGCCGCGCAGCTCGACGCCTGGAAAACCATTCAGCGTGGCCACGCCATTGCCAACGGCGTCTACGCCGCGGTCATCAATCGCGTTGGATACGAAGGCAAACCGGAGAAAGGCGACGGCGGATTGGAATTCTGGGGCAATTCTTTTGTCGCCGATCCGTTTGGTCAAGTCGTCGCCGAAGCTTCCAACGACAAGGAAGAAATCCTGGTCGTCGAATGCGATCCCGCCAAGAGTGAAGAAACCCGCCGCAGCTGGCCCTTTCTCCGCGACCGCCGCATCGACGCCTATCAACCCATCCTGAGCCGCTGGCTCGGTGACAAATAAAATGCAGTTCTTTTCTTCTCTGTGCCCTCTGCGCTCTGTGTCCTCTGTGTTGAGTTCTTTATCCCAATGAAGACGTCATCACCAATCAAAACGCCACAAGCCCTCAGCTTCCGACCGGTGGCACAGGCTTCAGCTTGTGCATCGATCCACCATCGAGGTCTCCCAGTTGCCTAAAACTCAAAATACGTCGACTCCCTTCTCTCTCGGCTTCCGCATGCCCGCGGAATGGGAACCCCACGAAGCCACATGGCTGGGCTGGCCCCACGAGCTGACGGACTGGCCCGGAAAATTTGCGCCCATCCCGTGGGCGTTCGCTGAAATCGTCCGCCACTTGTCGCAGGTGGAGCGCGTGTATCTTCTCGTCGAGAACCGCGCCGCGGAATCGCGCGTTCGAGGCATGTTGAAAAAGTCCGGCGCCAATCTCGATGCCCTCGATTTCCTCCACGTGCCCACCGATCGCGGATGGATGCGCGACTCCGGCCCCATCTGCGTTCGAAACGAATCCGGCGAAGTTGCCTGCAACAATTTTGTTTTCAACGGCTGGGCCAAATATCCGAATCACAAGAAAGACGCCGCAGTCGTCACCAAAGCCAATCAAAAGTTGAAGCGCCGGATCTGGCAGCCCGAACACCAAGGCCGCCGCGTCGTTCTCGAAGGCGGCAGCATCGATGTCAACGGCCGCGGAACACTGCTCACCACGGAAGAGTGCCTGCTCAGCAAAGTGCAAGAAAGAAATCCCGGCTTCACCAAAGAGGACTACGCGCAAGTCTTCCGCGAATATTTTGGCGTCACCAACGTTCTCTGGCTGAAAAATGGCATCGCTGGCGACGACACCCACGGCCACGTCGACGACCTGACCCGCTTCGTGAATCCCTCAACGGTCGTGACCATTTTGGAGAACAATCCGAACGATGCTAACTACGCCCCGCTGCAAGAAAATCTAGCGCTGCTGAAAACGGTGAGAGATCAGGACGGGAGGACGCTTCGTGTGGAAACACTTCCCATGCCCGCACCTGTTTATTTCGACGGCCAGCGGCTACCCGCGAGCTACGCGAATTTTTATATCGCCAACAAGATCGTAATCGTGCCCACATTTAATGATCCGAATGATCGCGACGCGCTGAATACCCTGGCAAGTTTATTTCCCGATCGCGAAGTCGTCGGTATCGCTTGCCGCGACCTAGTCCTCGGACTCGGCACGCTGCACTGCATGACGCAGCAGCAACCCAGCATCCGATAATGGATGTGCGCCCTTTTGCATCCCGCATGCTTTTTGCGGGACGACTCCTGCCTGCCCGGCCTTGTCGGGGAGCGAGCGTGGCGAGTCGAAGGACCTCTTTGATGGAACCCCTTCTCGTGCTTACTTTGGATTGCCTTGCGCGCAAGTTCGGATACAATTCTTCTTTCGTCAGGAGGCTTCATGCTCGCAACACAACCGATTACGCAGCGGACTGTTCAAGTTTGGTTCCAAACGCACGGTATCGTTGCGTGGCTGTTGCTTGGCCTGGTTGCCGGCTGGCTCGCGGGAAAACTTGCGCGTGGCCGCGGCTACGGCTGCATCACGGACATTATTTTGGGACTGATCGGCTCCTACCTCGGTGGCTGGATTTTTACAAAACTTGGAATTTTCGGCGGCGGCTTTTTGTACTCGCTGGCGGCCGCTACGCTGGGAGCGGTCATTCTCGTGGGCATCGCGCATGCTTTTAGCGGCTCGGACCGCTGAGCCGCCGGCGTTCTGCAACTTCGCGCGGCATCTTCAACGAAACGTGGCTGCCCAAAATCCTATGATACGATTCTCGTTTGCGTCCCGGAGCTGACGCGTCATTGAGCAAGACCTCGCAATCCCTCACTGCCATCCCCCTGGGTGGTCTCGGCGAATTCGGCATGAACATGATGGCGCTGCGGCTCGGTGACGACATTATCGTCATCGACGCGGGCATGATGTTTCCGGAATCAGAATTACTCGGCGTCGATCTGGTCATCCCCGATATTACTTATTTGAAGCAGAACCGCGCGCAGGTTCGCGCGATTGTTCTGACGCACGGCCATGAAGATCACATCGGCGCGCTGCCGTATATTTTGAAAGATTTGAATGTTCCGGTATACGGGACGCGCTTCACGCTGGCGCTGGTTAAAAAGCGCCTCGATGAAGCGGGGCTGCTGGATTCGACGACGCTGCGTGAAGTGATCCCTGGCGGGCGGCTGGTGGAGGTCGGGCCGTTCGAGATTGAATTTATTTCCGTGACGCACAGCACGGTGGATTGCGTGGCGCTGGCGATTCGCACCCCCCTGGGGGTGGTGATCCATACGGGGGATTTCAAAATCGATCAGACGCCGGTGGGGGGCGCGCCCTTTGATTTGCACGCGTTCGCGAGGTATGGAAACGAGGGAGTGCTGGCGCTGTTCAGCGATTCAACGAACGTGGAGCGCCCCGGCTTTACGCCGTCGGAGCGGGCTATCGTTCCGCGCATTGAGGAATTGTGCCGCTCGGCGCCGAAGCGCGTGATTTTGTCGTGCTTCGCGTCGTCCATTCACCGCATTCAGCAGATTATCGACATCGCCGCGCGCGTCGGTCGCAAAGTGGCGTTTGTCGGGCGCAGCATGGTGGACAACGTGGAGATCGCGCACTCGCTGGAGTTGCTGCGTATCCCCGACGGGATGGTGGTGCGGCCGCAGGACATTCGCGGATTCGATCCCAAGCGGATCGTTATTCTTGCGAGCGGGAGCCAGGCGGAGCCGATGTCTTCGCTTTCGCGGATCGCGGTGGACAATCACCGCTTCGTTTCCGTGGATGAAAACGACAGCGTGATTCTTTCGGCGCGGATTATTCCAGGAAATGAAAAATCCATTTTCCGGATGCTCGACCACATGTTCCGGCGGCGCGCGCTGGTTTATTACGACAATTCAGCGGGGACAATTCACGTTTCCGGGCACGCCAGCCAGGAAGAACAAAAACTTTTGCTGCAACTGGTGAAGCCAAAATATTTTATTCCGGTTCACGGTGAGTACCGGCATCTGTTCCGGCACGCCGCGCTGGCGCATCAACTGGGATGCGTATCGCAAGAGATTTTGCTTCTGGAAGACGGGCGGCAGATTGAATTTACCGAAGACGGCGTGCACCGGCGGGACCCGGTGACGGCGGGGCGAGTTTGCGTGGATTCCGGATCGCTGGAAGAGATTGAAGAAGTGGTGATTCGCGACCGCAAGCATCTTTCCGAAGACGGCATCGTAGTGCCGATTATTGCGATCGACAAGCACACGGGGAAAATGGAATCGCATCCGGAAATCGTGAGCCGCGGATTGATGAGCGACAACGGACAGGAACTGATCGCCGGCGCGCGACTCGTCATTATGAAAACCGTTGAGGAATCGAACGCCGAGGAAAAATCCGACTGGGGCGTCATCAAGGAAAAAATCCGCGTGGACCTGAAGCGCTATATCAACAAACAAACTTCCAAGCGGCCGCTGATTCTTCCCGTGATCCTCGAGGTTTAGCAGACTGGCCTGCTGATGGATGGACCCACCACTACTCCCGCGCCGAGCGTTGGTACGGCGGCATTCACGTTCATTCTCATCATGGTGGCGTTTGATTTTCTGGCGTTCGGAATAATTGCGCCAGTGCTCCCGGACCTCATCCGGCAATTCGAGGGCGGCGATTTCGCCCGGGCTTCAAGCGTCACCGGCTATTTCGGATTTGCGTGGGCGACCATGCAATTTGTTTTTTCACCGCTGCTTGGCGCATGGTCGGATCGGTTTGGCCGCCGTCCGGTGATTCTGATTTCGTGCTTCGGCTTGAGCATCGACTATATTTTTATGGCGGTGGCGCCAACGCTGCGCTGGCTTTTTGTCGGGCGCCTCATTTCCGGCATCACGACGTCGAACGTGGCGACGGCTTTTGCTTACGTCACCGACGTCACGAAACCGGAAGAGCGCGCGAAACCATTCGGACTCATCAGCGCGGCGTTTGGACTGGGATTTGTGATTGGCCCGGCGGTGGGTGGCTGGCTCGGCAACAGGAATTTGCGTTTTCCTTTCTGGGCAGCGGCGGCACTGAGCCTCGGCAACGCGCTGTACGGCTACTTCGTGCTGCCGGAATCGCTGCCGCCGGAACGGCGCGCAAAATCTGCCTGGCACATGGCCCATCCTTTCGGCTCATTCGAGCTGCTCCGCTCGCATCGGGAACTTGCAGGCCTTTCCGTGGTGGTCACGCTCTACTATTTGGCGCACAACTCGCTGCCATCGATGTGGGCGCTGTACACCGAGTATCGCTATGCGTGGAGCCGACGTGATGTGGGAAATTCCCTCGCCCTGGTGGGGATCTGCGCCGCAATTGTTTCGGGCGTGCTGGTCGGCCCGTATGTGAAGCGCTTTGGCGAGCGGCGCAGCGTTCTGTCCGGCCTGTTTTTTGGCACGGTTGGTTTTGCTGGCTTTGCGTTTGCGACGCGCGGATGGATGCTGTTGGCGGTGATTCCTTTCATTGCGCTCTGGGGCATTGCGGCGCCTGCCGTGCAATCGCTGATGGCGCGGCATGTGGACCCTTCTTCTCAGGGGAAGTTGCAAGGGGCGATCAATTCGCTGCGCGCGATTACGGGAATGGCGGGGCCGGTGCTGTTTACGCAGATTTTTACGCTGGCAATTTCACCTCGCTTCGGTCTCCATCTTTCGGGCGCCCCGTACTATCTGGCGGCGGTACTACTGGGAGCCAGCTTGTTGCTGGCGGTGTACGTGACGCGGCCCAGCGGGGTAACCCAGTCGGCTGAGCGAACCGCCAACAATATAAATCTGTCGGACTGAAGCAGGACAGGAATCGTTGTCGGATTCCTGGTTAACAATAACTGGGTACCCCCTTGTTTTTCCGTAAGTGTTCATTCTAAAGGGAGTTAAAGTTCTTTGTTTTGATACACTTTTGGAAGTGTTGATTTTAAAGGGAGTTAGAGGATTGGATTTTGCATTTTTACGCGTGATTCTAAATGTGTTAACGATGTCGGAGTTTCGGAGAAAGTGGCAGGTCTGAAGACCCGCCACTACAAAGAGCCGGGCTAAAGCCCGCCACTACCGGAGGCTTCTACAGGCGGGAGAATCTGCGGCGCGGTTTCGGGGGAATCAAGACGTCCCAGTTGGCGGGGGCACCAAAGCCGGGTGGTACAGGCGGGGGAGCGGGCGGCGCTGGTGCAGGTAGCGAGTTGTGCTGCGAGTTCTGAGTTGGCTGGGATTGCTGTGGCGAGGTGAGCTGCCGGGCGGGCGGAGTTGGCGCAGGTTGCGAGTTGTTAGGAGTGGGCTGTGCTGGGCGATGAAGGTGCGGGTTGTGTCGAGGACGTGTGGGCCGGGGCGGAGTCGGAGGAAGAGTCCGAAGAGCCGGGCTCGCGACCGGGTCGGGACTGCGTGGGGCTCTCCGATCGGGATGAATTCCGCCCAGCCGATACCTGCTGAGCGAATTCGGCGCTCGTGGGGGATAAAGGAGTGTGCGGCGATGGGGCCGGTTGGGCGGAAGGTTGGGGCGCTGTGGGTGAGGTGGAAGAAGAGGAAGCGGAAGAGCCGGGCTGAAGCCTGGCCTCTACAGGGGTTGGTGGGGCCGAGGAAGCGGGTGGCTTAGGGGCGGGTTGGGGAGCAGGGGCGGAGGAAGTGAACGAGGAGCGGACGGCTTTGCGCCAGGGCTCCGTGCCGAAGGCCTCGCAGTATTCGTGCTGCGCGATGGGAATGGATTGGAGCATGGTCTGGCTGAGATAGGCGAGGGTGGAGGCGACCTTGGGCTTGATTTGGCCCTGCGCTACGGCGGTGAAAAGCCGAGCCATGGCGGCGCTGAGATCGCAAGCGGTAAGCAAATTCGCGAAGAAGAAAGTAGATACGTCCTTGCCGGCTCGTTTTGCGGCGGAACAGAGATGCAGGTGGCCGGAGCAGCGCGGAGTGCGGCTGGCGGCCATCGGCAAAGGTGAAGGAACACAAGTTGGTGGAACGGTCTTTCTTGGATGTGGACGTAGAACGGACATTTACTTGTGTGGCCGTAAGACGGCCAACGGAGCGGTTCGTGGACATAGAAGTCTCCAGAAAAGTTAGATTTAAGTTGTAAGGGGAGTCTCGCGGAAGGCGAGGCACACTACTTTACCGGGCTAATGTACCAGAGTAGTGACCGGGTTGTCAATAGAAAATTAAAGCAAAGAACTGCATCCTTGCCGCGGACCACACACGCGAGTCAAAGTAGTTTTGCCAGGTCTTCTGCACTCAAGCCAGCATCCCGCATGATGCTTTTCAGCATCTTGGGATGGAGAACTTTTGCGGCATGGAATGGAACCGTGGCCCGTTTGCCTTCGGCATTCTTGTAGATCATGTGACTGCCACTCTGGCGCGCAATTGAGAACCCCAGCTTTTCCAATATGGAACAGATTTCGCGGGCGGTGAGGCGTGGGAGCTTGGGCATCAGACAGCAATTTCAACGGTAGAAAGGCTGACGGAAACCTGGGGGATCTCTTCACCGTCGGCAAGCCGGTCCTCGATGTGCAACTTGATGGCGTCCTTTATGTTGTCGACGGCCTCTTCGTACGTTTCGCCTTGGCTATAGCAACCCTGGAGAGCGGGGCAGGAAACGAAAAAACCGTCGGCGTCTGCTTCGATGACGATTGGAAGAGTGATGTTCTTCATGACGTAGCCCATTATAGGTCGGTCATGGGAACTGGCGAAACAGAATTCGCAGAAGGGTGCGATGGCAGGCGCACTCGACTCATGGGAAAAGTCAAAGGCCCCACACGCTGGCCCGCGTATGGGGCACCCGCAGGCCGACGCATTCGTCCCGCAAACCATCCGGGACACAGAAGACACGCCCCGCAATTCGGGGGAAAGCGGAGCTCTGCAAGGGCAGTTGAGAGAATTTCTGGTAAAGAGGCCGGTGTCATCCGTAAATCGTCGCGACGGACAAAGGCTGGCCCACGCGTTTTCCGATGTCTGTTAGAATCGGGTCAAGATGGGCAGGAAAGAGCGGCGGAAAGCGCAACGAGCAGAGGAAAAGCGCAGAAAGCGGCGCGAGAAGCAATCTGCGAGGATTCCGCTAGTGCGTAGGGTCGTTTCAATTGCGCTCGACAAAATATGGGCTCTGGTCGTAGTAGTGGCTACGCTGATCGGCCTCTATGTCGTGTTCAGGCCGCATATTTCTGTTGAGCCGCTTATAACCCTCAATCCCGTCGATCCATACACGACTCAATTCAACGTCAAAAACGAAAATCCGATGTTCGGCGTTTACAAGATTAATGTTGTTTGCTGGCCTCGGAATATGCAGAGTGGCAACAATTTCAGCGTTGTTAGCTTGGGTCCACTGCCAAACGTTCATCACGAGATACCGCAGTTGGAAGCAGGAGCGAGCAGCACAGTGGACTGCCCTCCCGTAATCGGAGGCATCGGTGCATGGTCTGGGGCCGTCGTGAACGCTGAGCTCGAACTTGTTGTGTCGTATAGACAATCGTAGTGGGCGTTCTCACTACAAGAACGCTACCCTTTTGCAGCACGAAGAGACATTCAGGGCGCAGTCCATTGGGTACATACCACTCCGCGCGAGGAATAGTCGTTTAACGGAAATACTTGGGAAGCGCAACTAGAAAAAGCTGCTCTCTGAATTCATGGTGAGTTTGTTGCGTTTCTTGGGGCAGTCGAGGAGATAAAGATCGATCAAAGAGAGATGGCAAGAGGGCGAGAGGGACAACACCTCAGGAAACCAAGTGCGGGGCGATGATATCGATGAATTGGCGGGAAGAGATGATTTTGGTTTTCTTCCAGAACTGGGGAAAATGGCGCTGGTTGCCGGTGACGAGGTAGTCGGCACGGGCGGCATCGGCACATTCGAGGAAGATATTGTCGGCGGGATCGGCAGTGATTTGAAGGGATTGCGAGGGAGAGACGAGGTGGGCGCGGTTTCTGACGAGTTGAAGGAGTTGAATGCGGAGGCCTTTGCGAATGAGGAGTTCCGGGCGCGCCAGGACTGTGCGGTATTCCGAAAGGATTGGAGCTGACACATAGGGGCGAGCTGGTTTGGTGATGGCGAGAAGCAGCACGGTGCGCTGCAGGCCGCCGGGCTTGAGCGCCGCAGAAACCACAATGTTGGTGTCGAGAACCAACCGAAGAGGAAGCATTGGCCTCAGTTGCCGGGATTTTATTTCCGGGACTTGATCTTTGGAGGTTTCGCTTTTCGGGCACGCGCGGCCTGAATGATACGGTCGATCTGTGCTGAAGTCAGAGAAGCGGTACCGTTCCGCTTTGCTCCTTCCCCGATGGCTGTTAGCACCTCCGGTTCCGGGGAGGCCAGACGCACGTAGTCCCTGATGCTTAGGAGAATCGCTCTGGGAGTACCGCGTTTTTCAATGACCAAGCCGCGGCTGTCCTTCTCGACCCGGCGGAGGATCTGGCCGAAATTTGACCGGGCATGCAGCGCCGAAATCACGATGCCGTTGTTTTTTGCCGTTTTCAGGGCAGGCATAAAGTCTCCAGTTCGGTCAATTGAACTGTACAGTTTACAGAGTTCTCTGTCAACCCTTACAGCTAGACGGATGGAGTCAATGTTGCCGCAAGCGTAGAGGGTTACCCGCCACGGAATCTTGCGCTACGCCAGCCACTTCATGGGGAGTTTCTTGCGGTTCTTTGGCGCACGGTTGTCTTTGGGAATCGCTTTGACAGTTCGTCAGGGCCACTCTAAACTGGCTACTATGGTAGTGCACCTCAAGCCTGAAACAGAATCTCGACTCCAAGAGCTTGCCGCGGCGACTGGCCGGGCGCCGGATGAGCTCGTCGAGGACGCGATGGCCGCATACCTCGCTGAACTAACCCAGGTGCGCAGCATGCTGGATGGCCGCTACGATGACATAAAGAGCGGCCGGGTTCAGCCCGTTGACGGGGAAGAGGCCTTTGGACGGCTCCGCCAAAGGAGCCAAGTCCGCCGCAGTTCATGAGCGGATTTTTTCTCCATCCAGATGCGCTCACAGACCTAAACGAAATTTGGGAATATATCGCTGCAGACAATCCAGGCGCGGCTGACCGTGTTCTAGGAGAAATCCATGAAGCAATTCGCGCCCTGGTTCCCTTTCCACAAGCGGGCTATAGCCGCCCCGATCTGACTTTGCGACCGCTGCGTTTCCATCCCTTCTGGGATTTCTTGATCGTGTACTCACCGGATGAGAAAACGCTCCTTGTCGTGGCCATCCTTCACGGTCGCCGGAATCCCCGCGTCATCGCAGCTTTACTTCGAGAGAGAGTATGAATCCTGCTTCAAGGCTGATTGGTCAGCCAAGATGAAGGGTCAGGGACTCCAGCAATGCTTTGATGCCGTTCCAGGCAATCTGGACACCGATACAAACGAGGAAGAACGAGGACAATTGGGTTATCACAGTCATGCCCGTTGGTCCCAGGATGCGCGCCAGACGGTCGGCAAATCCGTAGCAGAGCAAAATGCTGATGGCGATCAAGACCAATCCAATGAGTGCAGCCAAGATTGTCAAAGGATTGAAGTAATGATGGCGAGCGGCGTTGGCGCCCAGGGTGATGGCCACGGAGATTGATCCGGGGCCTACAGTCAGCGGCATGGTCAAGGGATAAAAGGCTTGGCGGAAGGTGTCCGGGGGCTCGACGGTCCTATGGACGTCGTGTTTTTCGTCGTCACGCTGCTTCAGCAATGACCATCCCGTGGCGATGACGATCAGGCCTCCGCCGACCTGCACCACTGGCAGCGAAATCCCAAAAAACGCGAGCACGTATGTCCCAACAAAATACGACCCAATCAGCAGGAAAAAACTGTTCATGGCAATACGCCATGACAATGCTTTTCGCGCTTCCGGTGAGTATTCCCTGGTCAGCGCCAGAAAGAAGGGACTGCCGCCGAGCGGGTCCACGATGGGAAAGAGCGCCACGAGAACCAGGAGCAGATTTTTCGCGGCTTCTTGCATGGGCTCGGTAACTTCCCTGCCGAAGTGAAACTGCGGTCAAACTCCGATCATCGCTATTATACGGGTAGAAACTCAACCGTTGCCCATTTCCGGGGATTGAGATCGTTCCAGCATACGGCTGCTGATCTCGGAGAATTCAGAGACTAATGCCCTTGTGCTCTTCCCGGCCAGCGTCGCGGCGTCGATTTCCGTAGTCAACAAGATGGCCGTTGCCACGTCTGCACTACACTCCAGACAATATTTCTCTGCTGTTCCGGGAAGCTCGAATAATGGCTCGATGCGGCCACAAACACTACACGGTGCAACCGAATCCTGCTCTGTCCCCTTTGGTCCAGTTGACATGATAGTTCCCCCTTGGTTCCTTGCATTTCAGATGGTACGCAAAAGACTTTGAGGAAATCCTGAGGCTTTCATTAGGAAAGCATAAAGTGGAAACGCCAGCGCGACGGTTTTGACCTAGTTGCTTTTGAATCTATGACTTGCGTGACTGTGATGATCCACGCGAAATGAGGTCGGGTCGCCTCCGCACCAGGACAAATGTATGCGGGGTACTAGGGGTAGGGGCCCTGGACACGGGAGGCGACCCGCTTTCCCGAATGTGGGTGCATCGTGCACTAGAGTTACGGTGGGGGGAATATAGTGTTTACCCTGATTTGGCATCAGGTGTTTCCTGTAGGGCCCCCGGAACGCCGACTTCGCGAAACTTTCCTCGTGGAAAGCTGGTGTTACAATCCGCATGGGTTGTTTTGAGGTTGGGATGCGGCAGATCGCTTACATTGTCGCCGGGGTTGTGCTACTGGGGGCCGGATTCGGACTTGGGTATTTGTGGGGGCACCGGCAAGCGAAGGATGTTGCGCCGACGAAAGAGGTTGCCGACAGTTCGGCGCCGTGTGTTGAGGTACTGGATGCCAAGTTCGACGAGCCCAATCCAAATGGGGCTGGAGCGTGTACGCTTTACCCGTGCGTTACCGGGATAATCCGCAATAATTGCGACCGGCGGTTCATCTCCGTCTTGCTGGTTTACAACCTCTACGATGAAGCGGGCGTTCAGGTGGGCCATACTCAAGACAGCGTCTCAAATCTGGAACCGCATGGGAAAGCACGGTTCGGCGCGGACTTCCTGGCTTCTCCGAAAATCAAACAATTCAAGCTGGTGCGACTGCTGCCTGCGCCCGCGCATTGAGAGTTGAGAGGTCGTCCTTGCCTCTCGGCGCACGGGGGTATAGGCTCTTGGCCGCAAGGCGTTTGCGTCATGCGGGGCTTGCCCTTCGGTTGATGCCTGAGGGCAAAGGGGCTTGCCCGGCACCTACCTGGCAATCGCGCAAGCGCGCTGCGAAGAGCCGCCCTGGAGGGCGGCCTCTACAAAGGCAAGAACTGCTGCGAGCGAATCTGGGGGACGGCGCGTTCGCGAATGGCCGACCTAAAGGTCGCCGCTACGACGGCTTGCGAAAAACCTAATAGGAGGAAATTATGGCAACGGCAGCGGCGGTGTTGGAAAAGAATGTCAAGGTTGGGCCGACAAAATTACTGATCAATGGGAAGTGGGTTGATAGTGTATCGGGAAAAACGTTCCCGACGATCAATCCATCGACGGGCGAGGTGATCACGCAAGTGGCGGAGTCCGACGCGGCGGACGTGGACAAGGCAGTAGCGGCGGCGCGCGCGGCGTTTGACAAAGGACCGTGGCGCAAGATGAGCGCGGCGGAGCGCGGCGTGTTGATGAACAAGCTGGCGGACCTCATCGAGAAGCACGCGGATGAGCTGGCGCAACTGGAATCGCTCGACAATGGCAAACCGTATCACGTCGCGAAGGCGGCGGACTTGCCATTGACGATTGCGTGTTATCGCTACTACGCGGGGTGGGCGGACAAGAATCATGGGAAGACAATTCCCGTGAGCGGGAACTACTTCACCTACACGAAGCACGAGCCGGTGGGAGTGGTCGGGCAGATTATTCCGTGGAATTTTCCGCTGCTGATGCAGGCGTGGAAATTGGGGCCGGCGCTGGCGACCGGCTGCACAGTGGTGATGAAGCCGGCGGAGCAGACGCCGCTGACGGCGCTGCGCGTCGGAGAATTGATGCTGGAAGCAGGCTTCCCCGAAGGCGTGGTGAACTTGCTGCCGGGATACGGGCCAACGGCAGGCGCGGCGATTGCGCGGCACATGGACGTGGACAAGGTGGCGTTCACGGGGTCGACGGAAGTGGGCCACTTGATCATGCGGGCGGCGGCGGATACCAACTTGAAGAGAGTGACGCTGGAGCTCGGCGGGAAGAGCCCGAACATCGTGTTCGCGGATGCGGACATGGATGAAGCGATTGAGGGCGCGCACTTCGCCCTGTTCTTCAACCAAGGGCAGTGCTGCTGCGCGGGGTCGAGGTTGTACGTCGAGGAAAAGTGCTACGACGAATTCGTGGACAAGAGCGTGGCGCGCGCGAAGAAGCGCACGGTCGGCAATCCGTTCGACGCGAAGACGGAGCAAGGGCCGCAGGTGGACCAGGACCAGTTCAACAAGGTGATGAGTTACATCGACGCGGGCAAAAAGGAAAACGCGAAGATGTTGACAGGCGGAGGCCGCGTCGGAGACAAGGGCTACTTCATCGAGCCCACGGTGTTCGCCGACGTGAAAGACGACATGAAGATCGCGCAGGAAGAAATTTTCGGGCCGGTGATGTCCATATTGAAGTTCAAGGACATGAGTGAGGTCGTGGAGCGGGCCAACAAGTCGCTGTATGGCTTGGCGGCGGCGGTGTGGACCAGGGACATTGGCAAAGCGCATGCGATCGCAGACAGCGTGCGCGCGGGCACGGTATGGGTGAATTGCTACGACGTGTTCGACGCGGGAGCGCCGTTCGGCGGGTTCAAGCAGAGCGGGATCGGCCGCGAACTCGGCGAATACGGATTGGCGAACTACACGGAAGTGAAGACCGTAACCGTCAAACTGTGACCATCGCAGATTGCGAGGTCATCTCGAATGGGGCGCAGCATGCTGCGCCCCTACTTTTTTGGTACGCCGCGCATGTTCGACAGCTTGGAGGTGTAAGTCCTCTTCACAACCTGATAGAGGTGAAGTGATAGCGAAGCGCAAGGGCGTCGCTGCGAGGCGGGGTCTGAAGGA
>Ga0137415_10000173_pt1 | contig 55053 bp, 47 predicted proteins | sample CZODoug3_1_1_16f_FD_183082 | JGI IMG/M metagenome (GOLD analysis project Ga0137415, IMG submission 183082) | Vadose zone soil fungal communities from Angelo Coast Range Reserve, California, USA - CZODoug3_1_1_16fungal (Hybrid Assembly) | ecosystem: Environmental > Terrestrial > Soil > Vadose...
ATCAACTGCAGCATATCTTTGTCGCTGGAGACGACGTAGACGATGTGGGACTGGGCCGCAGCTTTACGAGCGAGGGTGCCGATGAGGTCGTCGGCCTCGAAGCCTTTCTGCTCGAGGATCGGAATGCCGTAGGCCTCGAGCGCGCGCCGGATGTAGGGGACCTGCTGGACGAGATCCTCCGGCATTTCCGCGCGGTTGGCTTTGTAGCCGCTGTACCGAACCTCCTGAAAGGTTTGCGTCTTGATGTCAAATTTCCGGACGGTCGTGATTGCCTCGGCTTCCTGATCGCGGAACGTGGGAGCGCCCACATCAAAGACGGCCGCGAGATATTCCGGGGAGAAGTCCTGGCGCAGCTTGCGCAGCATGTTGACGAAGACGTAGGTGGCGGCAGTGGGAACACCGGTCTTGGTGGACATGGGCCGCTGCCGCGCCATGGCATGATAGGCGCGGAAGATGAAGGACATGGTGTCAATCAGGAAGACTCGGCCTTTGGCATCTGCCGCAGGGCGCGGGACCGAGGTCGGCCTGGCTGCAGACTCCTTGGGCACTGCCTCAGATTTTCTTAGCGATGATGTTTTTCGAGGAGGCAACAGTTCAGTTTATCAGCAGTGTGGGAGGGGAATCTCGGGTTGCGATGAACCGCAGCAGCCTGCCCGCAGGAGTCGAAGGACGCCTTTCGCTCCTGCTCTCCAGGAGTCTCCTAGTATCCGAAGGTCAGGCTGAAATCTGCGGCCACATATTTGACCGCGGCGCCGCCCGGTGAATTGCGGAAGACTAGGTAGTATTTTTTGGGCTCGTCCTGGGTGGGAGGGAGCAGGAACTCCACTTCTTGATCGTGAGTTGGATCGACGCTGTATAGGGCAGTTCCGTCACCCTGGCCATGGGAGAAGTCAGAGAACTGCTCGGACTCCATGAGCAGGAAATCCACGTCGGCGCTCTCGTCGCTGCGGTCGTCATCTCCGGGCCTCCGCACAAATGATTTGAAGGTGCCGTGCAATCGGGGAATGACGGAATGGATGGGGACCTCAAACTCAAGTTGGACGTATTTCTTCACGGGGAAGGTCTTGTGGAGGAAGTGGATAGGCTTAACGCGGGTGGAATCCGCCCGATTGAGAGGATTCAGCGTCTCTTTCTGCGGCGGCGTGCTTTTTGAGCAACCCCCGAGGGTGAAAACCAAAGCCGCGGTAAGCGCCATGACTGGCTTTGCACGCATTTGGATTCTTCAAAACTCCTCGCTGGATCGGCGGCCGTTGCGAAATACCCAAAGTCTGCGGACTCGACCCTCAGGTCTTCCCCCGGGTTTGCCCAAACTCTGTCGTGTAGTGCAGCCGGATTTCGCCGCAAGTTCCCTGCTCGGGCGAGTACACAACGCAGGTGTCGAAGGGACGCGAGTAAACGTGAAGACTGACTGCTCTCTGCTGAAACTCCCGGGGATTCAGGACCCGGTGCACGGGCTCAAGCGGATCTACCGCGCAGGGATGAGTGGGATTCATCTCCACGGTGTCGGCGGTTGTCAGTTCGCATTTTCCTTCTTCGATCTTTTGGAACACGACCCGGTAGTTCTCGACCAGCAGTCGGCCGACGGGCACGGCCATCCAGCAGTTCTGGTCACGGTGATTGTGCACTGAGCTAGCCTGGCCGAGTTCCCAGCAGATCGCAATCAGCTCATGCAGCGGCGTTTTGTCGATCAGGTTGCGGGTGTAGTGCTGGCGATCCCAGCTCAAGTAGGGAGCGAGCGTGTCCGGCATGACTTGCGTGCGATGAAGAAAATCGACAATTTCCTGAGTACGCTCGAAGGCCCGTGCCGGAAATTTTCGCAGCTCTGTAACGAAGGTTTGCAGAGAAACCTGTTTCTGAGTTACCAAACTCATGCTGTACTCCCGGGACACTCAGCAGTATATTCGCTCGCCCGGCGACATTGTAGTTGGCATGGGACTCGTTCATTCGACGAACATACAGTCCCCGTACGAATAGAAACGGTAGCCCCCCTCCACCGCATGGCGGTAGGCTGCCAGGACTGGTGCCTGCCCTCCAAATGCACACACCAGCATCAACAGGCTCGATTTTGGCAGGTGAAAGTTGGTCAGCATCGCGCCCACGGCGCGAAATGAGTAACCGGGATAGATGAACAGGTCGGCTTCGCCGGCGACGGAAGAGACTCGTCCGTCGGGCTCGTGAGCGATTGCGTATTCCAGTGTGCGGACAGTCGTGGTCCCTACGGCCACGATCCGTCGACGCTGGTCGAGGGCGCGATTGATCTGCGCCGCGGCCGCCGGTGAAATCCGGTAGGCTTCCTTGTGCAGACGGTGCTCCTCCACGCGTTCCCCGCGGACCGGCTCAAACGTGCCCAAGCCTAGGTGGAGGGTGATGGCCGCAGTCTCAATGCCGCGATCGCGGAACTGGGCGAGGATTTCGGGCGTGAAGTGCAAGCCGGCGGTCGGGGCAGCTACCGACCCTCGCTCCTGAGCGTACACCGTCTGGTAGCGCTCGCGATCGCGGGGGCTGTCATCGCGGGCGATGTAAGGAGGCAAGGGGACGTGTCCCAGCTTCTCCACCGCTTGAAAGAAGTTTTCGACTGGGGCGAAACGGATCCGGCGTTCGCCGAAGGCCCCCCGAGCGATGACCTCCCCTTCGAGTTCTTCCCTTTCGCCAAACTGGATTCCGTCGCCGACACCGATCTTGCGACCCGGGCGAACCAGGCATTCCCATTCGTTGGGATCTTCGCTCAGCTGCCGAGTCAATAAGACTTCCACTCGGCCTTGCCCGAACTGCGGCGAGGCCGGGTTACGGGGACCGAGCGCCTGGGGCTTAGTGCCCATCCGTCTCCCGTAGAGCCTCGCCGGGAAGACCCGGGTGTTGTTGAGCACCAGGAGATCGTCAGGACGCAAGACATCGGGAAAGTCCCGGAAGGTGCGGTCTGCCAGATCACCGGTCGCTCGGTCCAAATGGAGCATGCGGGACGCGGCCCGATCGGCCAGGGGCTCCTGCGCGATGTGCGCTTCGGGAAGCTCGTAGTGGAAGTCGGAGACCAGCACGCACGTCGATTATAGGGGCCTCCGCGGCCCGCGGCGCATCCGTTACCCAGGGAACCTGCGCCCTCCGAAAAGTCCGCAACAAATCATTTCGGCGGGCCACGAATTGGATTGTCGTCCCCTAAGACGGTGCTGTACCATGAGCCAGTCAGGCCCTCCTGCCGTCCTAATTCCATGGCCACCGAACGCCAATATCGGGAGCAGATTGTCCGCTACGGCCGCACCCTGCACGAACGCGGCTTCGTGGCCGCGACCGACGGCAATCTCTCCGTCCGCCTGGATCAGAACCGCATTCTGTCTACCCCCACTTGCATGAGCAAGGGCGAGATGCGTCCGGCGGACATGGTGATCGTGGACATCGAGGGGCGTCTCCTGTCAGGACGACGCAAAGTTTCAAGTGAAATCGGGATGCATCTGCTGATCTATCGCCTGCGTCCCGATGTGCAGGGGATCGTGCACGCGCACCCGACCACGGCGACGGGGTTCGCCGCCGCCGGGGTCGCGCTGAATCAGCCGCTGGTCTGTGAAGTCGTGATTGGACTGGGTTCGATTCCGTTGGCCAAGTATGGTACGCCCGGCACTCCGGAACTCACGGAAGCGCTCGAACCGCTGGTTCCGCACTACGACGCCATTCTGATGTCGAATCACGGGGTCGTCGCCTACGGGACGGATTTGTCGCAGGCGTTCATGAAAATGGAGACGGTGGAGCACTTCGCACGGATCGCATTGGTCACCCACCAACTTGGTCACCAGCAACCACTGGGCGCAGCCGAGTTGGAGAAACTGGCTGTGGTGCGAGAAAAGTACCTGGGAGGGTCGCAGTCGGAGCCGCCGATCCCCCTTCGCTCTCCCGCGCCAGCGAACGGCAACCATCGCAAGAAAGCCGCCGCAGAATCGGATCCAGTCGCAGAAGCGCTCCGGCGGCGGCGCGTTTCTCAGTGACGTCCGATCGCTTCAGTCCCCGCCGATCCGGAATCGCAGCCCCGCCCGAACGTTGATCCCTAACGCCGGATATCCGACGACTTCCTGATACTGCTTGTCGAGAGCGTTCTCAACATTTGCGTAGGCGCTGACGCGCGAATTCACGGCCCACCACCCTCCGAGGTCAACGCGAGCGTAGCCGGGCGCGTGATCAATCCCGAATCCGAAGAAATCAGAATCCGAGCGTCTTCCAACGAAGCTTCCTCCGACGCTCGCGCCCCAGCGGCTCTCCAGATGGTTCAGCAACAGGCTCCCAGAGTGTTTGGGGCGGCGCAGAAGCGGCGAGCCGGCCGAGTGGAACGAATCGAAGGCAAAGGGTGCCTCCAGGATCTGGGTGGAGTCGTAGGTATATCCGCCGTTCAGGGAGAGTCGACTGGTCAGGCGGCCTTTCAGTTCGAGCTCCGCGCCGTGGGCCATGGATTTGTTGATGTTGACGTACTGGCCCGCAAAGGTCTTGAAATCCAGCGTCTGAAAGTCGATCTGATTGCGGAACCGATTGTGGAAGTAGATCGCGGAGAGCGCAAATTTTCCGCCCAAGAGGCTCTGATCGAATCCCGCCTCGAATGCGCGATTTTCTTCCGCCTTCAGATTGGGGCTGCCCATGACAAAGGGAGGACTGGGCAGAACCTCCTCGAATCTGGGCTCCTTGATGCCGGTCGCATAGGAGAAACGCAGCCTCGTTCCCGAGAGAATCCGGCCGCCGCGCAGCGCCTGGAACGTCACGGCGACGCGGGGAACGCCCTTATTTCCAAAGGTCTCGTGGTGGACGAGGCGAGCACCGGCAATGGCGGAGAAACGCCCCCATTCGAACACCTGCTGGCCGTACACCGCATGGTTTAGCCGCAAACCGTGCAGCAGGTTCGAAAACGCATTTTCATCTTCGAACTGGTAGCCAACCGTGGTGTGCGCCCAACTCCGCTCCGTGTAGTCGCCTTGGTATTCGAATCCGGCGCGATTCACGTCGAGGGTGTTGCGGTAAATGAAATCCATTTCGCCAAAGGGTGAGACTCGATCGGGGTCCACCACATCGTTCTGGTTCAGTCTCCGATGGCTGTACTCGAAACCGGTGAAACGATGCTGCCAGCGCGAGGGCCCCGCGATCGTCAACTCCGCGCTCGCTAACAGGTTGTTCTGGCGTGCGCGCTCGTTGGTCTCAGGCGGAACGGGCGGCAACCCGTCGAAATACCATTCGCCCTGCACAGCGCTGCGACTGTTGGAGTGGCGAGCTCGGAGGCGGAGTTGCGCCCGGCGACTCAAACGCACCCCGAAATTCGCTCCCTGCAGCGAGTTCGAGTAATCATCGTTAGGCCCAGAGCCCTCCGTGTTGAATTGGTCCCCGAACACGTTGTAGTCGAAACGGTCCCGAGCCCCCGCCACCGAGACGTAACCATGGGCGGTGGAGAGGTTTCCACCATCGGCGCCGAAACGCAGTTCAGGGGCCTGCGTGGTTCCGCTTCGGGTGAATATCTGGACGACGCTGGTCATGGCGTCGGAGCCATAGAGCGTGCTTTGAGCACCCCGCAAGAACTCCATGCGATCCGCCCCGCCCATCGGAACCACACCGAAATCAAAGGTGCCGCCGGGATCATTGACCGGAACCCCGTCGATGAGAACTTTGTTGTAGCGCGAATCCCCGCCGCGCACAAACAGCGACGCCTGCCCGCCATGTTGTCCCACCGTGCTCACGACCGCCCCTGGCAGGAAGCGCACCGCATCCGACGCAGCGACCGGCTGCATCGCTTGCAGTTGGTCGCTTTCTAACGTAGAGATGCTGGCTCCCGAATCTTGAACTGGTATCGGAGTCCGGGTAGCACTGACGACGACAGTCTCAGAGGCACCCGCGACGGTGAGCTGTACAGGGACGGGGGACGACTGGGGCAGAGACACATCCGTCGTTTGTGCCGCGAAGCCCGGAGCCAGGATCCGCAGGCGGTAGGAACTGTCGTTGAGGCCTGAGACTGAAGCAATGCCCTCCGCGGAAGTGGTGAGTACGGCGACCGGCGCGGAATCACCCGCGGGGAATACCGAAACCTGGGCACCCGGCACAGCATTGGAACGTGGATCGAGCACTCTGATTTTGAGATCAGTGGCAAACGCCGACGCGGAAAGAAGCGCCAGCGAAACGTAAGCACGGAGCACGCGCATGCAATCCTCCTTGACACGCGAAAGGGATTGTTCTGGTTGGCGGCTCGCACCGGTCTCCTGGCTTCGCGAGTAAGGACACAACCTGTGCCCGACTCCCGCAACCGGCCTTCCCGGGAAACTTCTCCCAGTGACCGGCTGCGAATTTCCTCGCATACAGTTGCGCGGCAGCGCGGGATTCGCACCCGCTTCCCAATTCCCGTCCGTGCAGACGGAAATGCGCGAACCTAGAGTTTTGAAAGAGCGGAGAAAAATCCGTGAATGGAAATTTACTGAGGAGACTGCCAGAAGTCAACTTGCCGCGTTTTCCCGTTCCCGCGACTCAGCGTTGCTGGGAACCGGGAACGTTCCCCCGAGTTTATGCCGTGAGAAGATTGGCAAGTCCTGGCTCCCCACCCGCTCCACGTTGGCCTCCGCGAAGGCCTTCACGCGGTCCAGAGACGACTGCAACAGGATGTTGTAGTGTTCCAGATCTTCCGAGCCGATGTCCTTGGGGACCGGAATCAGCGCACCAACCCGCATCAGTGCTCGCGAAAAAGGCTTGGGAATCATGAGACGGTCCCAGGTATTCAAAACCCAAGGATTCTCCATCGCGATATGAAATACGGCCATTGGCACCTTCGAAGCACGCGCCAGCAGGACAGGCCCGGGCTTGGTGACGAAGCGCGGGCCGCGCGGACCGTCGATGGTGAAGGCCACGGTCCACCCGGCTTCGATCTCCTTCCGCATGCCCAGCAGGCCCCGCACGGCGCCCCGGCTGCTCGATCCCCGCACTGGCAGGAAGCCGAACCGGCGGATCATACGGGCGGTAAACTCCCCGTCGAAGCTGGTACTGCTCATCACGCGGATGTTCAGGTCACGCCAGAGATAGGTTGCGGCGAAGGTACACTGGTGCCAGAAGGAATACACAAACGGACGTTGCTCAAGACTGACCGGAGAGCCTTCTTCGCAGGATACAGAAAAACGCACGGTGGGACCGATCAGACGCACCGCGATGGTGGTCGCCCAGGAAATCAAAGTGAGCAGGAAGTCCTGCCAGCGCGTGAAGGGAGGACGATCCGTCGACCGATCCGCGGCAGAAGTGGGCCTGGGGCTTGCACTCACGCAGACATTGTAACGGGAGCGACCATCGGTACTTCCGCAGAATCCAGTAGCTGAAAGGGGACGGCTGAAAGCTGAGGGCGGCCACTAGCCTTCCAGGTAAGCGTCGATCCATTCCTTCAGTTTGCGGCGGCGATCGTCGCTCATGTCGAACCGGACGCCGAAGGAATGCTTGGGTCTCCTCCAGATTACGTTGCCTCGGATCCAGATCCGCGGCAGGGTCAGCAGAGCGAGGGAAATCTCCACCCCTTGGCCAGAAGCCACCTCCTCGGGGGATTTGAGAGACATGCCACCCGCGCTCACCTCGAGGCTCGTGGCGGTGATCTTTTTCCCTGCTTTCAGCTGAACGGAGACTTCAGTCATGACCGGAATGCGCACATAGCGGCGGAATTCGTGCAGCACGAGCATTTGGGTGGCGCGCACCAGCTTCAAGGCCGCGGAGCGCTCCACGGGTTCCTGGAAAATGGCGTTGATGCCATACTTCGAGTAGCGCATGGCCTCCTGCGCGCTCCCGCCCAGCCCGTAAATGACCATGCGGCTGTTGGAGGGCGATGTCCGGACGGCTTCCATGACGGCTTGCGCGCCCGGGCCTAGCTTCACAACGCAGGCCTCGAACTTTTCCTTCTGCAGGCGTTCCGCGGCATTGGCAGGCATCAGTACCGCCGTGATACCGAACTGCTTGAAGCAGTCGAGCAGGACTGTTCTGGTGGAGTCTTTGAGATCTACCAGGGCGATCCGTGCCGCAGCCTGCTTGGTCTGGGGGATTGGGGCCAAGGCGGTGCCGAAGGCTTTGTCCATAACCGTGCGGGGTAAAACCTCGTTTGAAAGCCTATTCTGGCCTGTGAGAGCGGCTTTAGCAAAGGTTCCTTGGGGATAATGCAGGGTACAAAAGTGTCATTACGAGAGTTGGACTGACGGGTTATGCAAATCCCTTGTAAATTGTCGCGCGGATCGGGCTGCCCAGACTGGGACAGCGGCCGGGTGTTGCTGGGACGCCGGCCAGGACCCCGGCAGCACAGCGACTACGATTCGGACCAGCGTTTGAAGACTAGCGCGCCATTCGTGCCGCCGAAGCCGAACGAATTGGAGAGCGCATAGTCGAGGCTGGACTTCCGTGCCCGATTCGGAACAAAGTCCATCTCTTTCGTGTCCGGGTCCTGATTTTCTAGATTGATGGTCGGTGGCAGGATCTGGTCACGCAGCGCGAGCACGGAGATTCCAGCTTCGAGTCCGCCGGCTCCGCCGAGCAGATGTCCGGTCATCGACTTGGTGGAGCTGACCGCCACTTTGCGGTCCCCGAAAAAGTTCCGAATGGCGCGAGCTTCGAGCACGTCTCCGATGGGCGTGGAGGTGCCGTGGGCGTTAACGTATCCGATATCGCCGGGCTGCAACTTGGCGTCGTGCAGCGCGTTCTTCATCACGCGGTAGCCGCCTTCGTGTTCCGGCGCGGGCTGCGTGATGTGGTAGGCGTCACCACTCATGCCATAGCCCACCAGTTCGGCAAGGATGGCTGCACCACGCCGTTTCGCAAAATCGAGATCTTCCAGAATCAGAATGCCGGCGCCTTCGCCCATGACGAAGCCGTCTCGGGCCGCGTCCCAAGGACGGCTGGCTTTTTCCGGCTCGTCATTGCGCGTAGAAAGAGCGCGCATGGCAGCGAAACCACCCACCCCCATGGGGGTAATTGCGGCTTCAGCTCCCCCGGCAATCATGACGTCCGCGTCACCCCGCTGGATGATCTTCAGGGAATCGCCAATCGAATGTGCGCTGGTCGTACAGGCGGTCGCAGTCGCTTCGTTTGGTCCCTTGGCGCCGAAGCGCATGGAGACGTGCCCGGCGGCAAGATTTACAATGGCAGCGGGAATGAAGAAAGGGGAGATCTTGCGGGGTCCGCCTTCGAGAAGCGCGCGGTGCTCGCGCTCGATGACGTCGAAACCGCCGATGCCCGAGCCGATGTGAACGCCAACACACTCGGCGATTTCGGGCTTTACCTGCAGGCCGCTCATCTTCATCGCTTCATCCGACGCCGCCAGGGCGAAGTAGATGAAGCGACCCATTTTCTTGACTTCCTTTTTCTCAACGAAATTCAGAGGATCGAAGTTCTTGACCTCGGCGGCGATCTGGCAGGCGTGGCTGGATGCATCGAATTGCGCGATGCGCCCCACACCGCTCTTACCGGCGAGCAGGTTCTTCCAGACTTCCTCCGTGGTGTTCCCTACACCACAGACCAGGCCGATGCCGGTTACTACGACCCGCCTTGCCAAAACTACTTCCCACCTTTCGCGTGCTTGCCGATGTAGTCGATGGCATCCTGCACCGTGCGGATCTTCTCTGCGTCCTCGTCGGGGATCTCAATATCGAAAGCCTCTTCAAAGGCCATCACGAGTTCGACGGTGTCGAGCGAGTCCGCGCCCAGGTCGTCGACAAACGACGCGTTGGTCGTGACTTCGCCCTCATCGACTCCCAGTTGCTCGACGATGATCTGTTTTACCTTCTCGTCAACGGCTGCCATTAGTTCTCCTTCGCCGGCCGGCCCTGGGGCGCAGCCCTGGTTCACAATTCCTACTTGCTGACCTTGGAATGTTTTTCGAGGTAGTCGATGGCGTCCTGCACGGTGCGGATCTTTTCCGCAGCTTCGTCGGGAATCTCAAGGTCGAAGCTTTCTTCGAGCGCCATGACCAGCTCCACCGTGTCGAGGGAATCCGCCCCCAGATCGTCTACGAAGGAAGCGCCCGGGGTGACTTCAGCCTCTTCCACGCCCAGCTGTTCCGAAATAATCTGCTTAACCTTCTCAACCAGCTCTTTCATTTTTTCATTCACTGCCATACGAAGGCCTCCGCCTGCAGAGAGTTCAGTGGGAACGAGTAGTCTAATTGTCCTGATGAATTTGTGTAAAGGAAACGCGGGCGGTTTCCGAGCCCGATCTGACTTTACGGCCTATCCTCAGCCCTTGCGGGATTCCTTCAGCATCCTAATCGCTGGCGTGGAAGAGGGTCAACGCCTTAGCGTTGAGGATCGTGGGGCACGCTCGGCAGGCGGTCTTTGCAGGGTGGAATCTGAAAATAGATTCCGGTCGAAAAGTCCCGGTCGAAGAGTCTCCTGTGAAGAGGTCGGGCGAGTCACAGTGCGGGTGGGTCAGAGCGTCACCCCGGCGGGAGCAGAACTAGGCCTTCTTTGGTTCGGCGAGTTTCTTGGCGATCTCTTCCACGATCTTGGGACGCAGTTCAGCAAGAACGCTGTCCACGATGCTGGCGATGTCTTTCGGGTCGGCTGCACCGAACGAGGGCGACGCGTTCTCTGCAGCGGGGGCGGCAGGAGGTTCGGTTTCGGACCTGGCAGGTTCGACCTCGTGCGCTTCTTGCTTGGCAAGAGCAGGCTTTGCCGCGGCACCAGCGATGAATTCGCGGATGTTTTTCCAGTTATCGACCATTCCCTCTGTTCCTCCCGCAATCTGGATTTCCGTCAGGGCTGGAGCCGCTTCCGCGGAAGCAACTACGGGAGCTTCGCTTTCAGCAACCGCCTGCGGCACCTGGCCCCCGGGCACCCCGAAGCCGGCGTCCGCCGCCACAACTTCATCGTTTCCATTCTGCTTTTCTTCACTCTGGACAACTGAGATTTCCTGGGTCGGGGGCTGCACACCGGCCACAACGGGTCCGGCTTCGCCCGCACCCGCAGCCATCGCAAGAACCGCAGCCTGCTCGGCGACCTGAGGCTTCGTCATGGCTTCGGCGGAATCGCTGCTGGGTGCTGAGACGGCGGCCACGTCGCCCCTCAGGTCCGCCATCGGGGATGCGGCCGAGGCGCAGAAAGCTTCCCCGGCGGCGAAGGCTGCGTACGCTTGTTCCATTTCCTTCTGGAGGGAAAGAGTCGCTTCGCGGGCGACGAGCGCCACTTCTTCGGCTACCCAGCGCGGCCCGACGGAGTGGGCTCCCAGCAGTCTCGAATCCACCTCAGCGACAATCGCTGCCAGAGCGGGAAGTGGTTCCTCACCGCCCTTGGCAGGCTCGAGGGCAGCGGAACCGTTGCCGCTCACGGGCATCAGAGACTGCAAGGCGGCCATGAATTCATCCTCAGCCGGGGGTAGCAAGGGTTCGGCGGCCCGGGAAACTTCCGGTTCGGCCGGCACCGCTTCAGCGCTAGCCTGACTGGTTGGGCCCGGCTCGGTTGTGACCCCGTCCGTCGCTGCCGCGATTTCAGACTGCGCATCTTCCGCCGGCGATGGTTCGCTTTTGGCTCCTCCGAGTTGAGTCATGTGCTCGGGCTTTGCCGCTTCACAAACGGACGGCTCGGCTACCCCGCCGGGCGCGGCGTCGAATGTTGCCGATTCTGGCTGAGCAGCTTCGGTCTTGGGAGCGTCTCCCGTTTGAGCTTGACTCACAACCTGCTCGGGCTCCGCTCCCTGGAGGGCAGGGGAACTGGCAAACGTCGCGGGAGCCGACTCCTCCGCCGCAGTTTCCGGCGCCAAAGCTTGAGGCGCGGCCAACTTGGTGACATCTTCGGGGACCGCGACCGGCGCCGGCGAGGCCACCCTCAGCAGCGCGGCCGCCGCCGTGATTGCGGCAATCTCCTCCGAAGTGATGTCTTGCGGAAGGCCTGCCGGAAGTGGACGTTCAAACTCGCCCTCCGTCGCACCTGCCTTGGCCTGGCGTTTCTTATGACTATCTTCTGTGTCGAAGCTCTGAAATCCCTTGCCTTGGGTAGACACATAGTCCACGTCCGGCTCAGAATCGCGCGACTTGCGTGTGCCGGTGGGGATACGCAGACGCGCTTTCCAGCCTGCGTCGGTGTCTCCGAATTTCTCCCCGCCTTCACCCTCTGAACCGAGCGCGGCCGCCGCTTTGGCGAAGCGCCCCTGCTTGTAGGGCTCAGGCTGGGGAACAAGCTTGTCTTCCAGTTTGGTCACTGCGGCCAGAAGTTCGCTGGCTTCGAATGGCTTGACCACGAAGGCATCGGCGTGGGCGCGGCGGGCTTCCTCCGGCTTGAACGGCTCCAACTTGCCAACCGTCAACAGGATGGGAATGCGGGACGTCTCCTTGTTCTCCTTCGTCCGTTGGCACACTTCCAGGCCGCTGTAGCCAGGCATGTAAACATCCAGCACAATAAGGTCCGGCTTGTGTTCGGCGATCTTCTTAAGGGCGGCGGAGCCGTTATTCACGGTAATTACTTCGTAACCGGCGTCAGTAAGGATCTTCCGGCCCATGTTTTGGGCGGTCACACTGTCATCGGCAAGCAGTATCTTGCGGGGCAAGGGATGTCCTTTGCTAAATTGGGGAGATACCGCGAACTTAAACTGAGCGTCCGTCCAAGTCAATGTGCAGAAGGGATTACCGCACGTTACTAGCGGTCATGGCTTGTAGGAAAAACCAGGCGCGGAAAGGTCGAGTTTGCGCCTCGGTCGACAGATGCGATGCTCTTCCAGGATCGCAGGGCCGGGGGGCCGCCGGGAGGCCCCGGCATTTTCAAAATGGAATGACCTTGTGCAGGCCCTTTTTCTTCCTGGGCTTGCTGGACGATCCCGAAGCTGCGCCGCTGTTCGAAGAACTGGAACTGCTGCTGGCGCTCGGCGCCGACCCTGCCTTTTCGACTTCGTTCACCTGGGCTGGCGGCGGTAGAGCTTGCCCGCGGTCGGCGGCGGAGTCCACTTTGAGTTCGTTTGAGTCAGAAGCGGGGTTTGGCTTCAATTCGTTCGGATCTGCAACCGCTGGCGGCGCCGCGGAGCGATCCGGGGATGGAGTATCGGAACGAGGGGCTGCCGCGTTCGGGGCAGGAGGAGCCGACCCGTCCTTGGGAATCTCCACCTCGATGGACTTGTTGCCGCCGCCCGAGGGCCCCATCATGGCCTGGGTGGCAGCCTTTACCACGTCGGTCGCACTCATCCCCCTCGGCTCAACCAGCGTGGGCTCTCCCACTTTTGTCGCCTGCGCCACATCTGGATGCTTGCTGAAACCGCTCAACACATGGCTAACCATGCCGGGCGTTCGCCGGCTTTCTTCCTCAGCCGTGTTTTGTGCGATTGCAGCGGGCGTGGGCGTGGGAATCGGACGATGCAAGGCTGCGAGACGCTTCTTTGCATCTTCGACACGATCCATCACCGGATAGCGGGTGAGGATCTTGGAATAAGCATCCGACGCTTTCTTCGTGAACTCTTCGACCATGCGTGCCTTGGCGACTTCGTTCATCGGTTTGGAGCGCACCACGTTGATTTCACCTTCGTATGCTTCGCCTAGCATGTAAAGAGCTTCGTCGACGTGGCTGTAGAGCGGATAGCGCTCGACCAGCGAGTTTAGGCGCGCGATGGCTGCGGGAAACGACTGACGCAGGTAGTAGAAGCGCCCGATGTCATACTCTCTCTCCCCCAGCACCTCCTGAACTTCGAGCAGGCGCTGCTTGGCTTCCGGAACCAGTTTCGAATCAGGGTATTGCAGGACCAGGCTGCGATATTCCTCTTCCGCCCGCATGGCGTGGGTGTAGTCGCGATCGGGCTTCTCCATCTGCTGGTAGTGGATGTTGGAGATCTTGAGCTGGGCTTCCGCCGCCTCGGGCATGTTGGGGAAGAAGGTCTCGAAATCCTTGTATTCGATTTCCGCCTGAGCCAGCGCAGCCGAGCCGCCTTCGGCGTACCAGGAGTCACCCACCGCCAGCTTGGCGCGAGCAATGAATTCCGAATCCGGGTAGGTATTGATGAGGGTCTGCAGGGTCATGCGGGCCACGTCGAAGCGATTGTGCTTCATGGCGTCCATGGCGCGGTCAAACAGGACTTTGTCGGGCTGCTTGGAGCCGACGTTCGCCAGAGGATTATTGACCTTCTTGTTGGTGCAGGCGACCGAGAGGGCCAGCAGCGCAGCCAGCAGAATCATGACCGGAATACGACGATGCATAATAACCTCGGGGAAAAATCGTTGGAGCTGCGCCAGCGGGCAGACCAAAGGCGCCTGCCCGACGCCAACCGCTACACCTTCTGCAAGGTCGCCTCGGCGGCGGCCTTCAACAACCTCCGGGCGTCAGTCTTTGGATCACCATTGCCGAACACCGCGTTGCCTGCAACCAGAATTTCTGCCCCTGCCCGCACCACCTCCGCAACCGTGTCCAGTGCGATGCCCCCATCCACTTCGATGCGGTAGTTTAGGCCCCGTTGGCCACGAATTTCCGCCAATTTACGCATTTTGTGCAGGGAATTCGGCAAAAACTTCTGCGCGCCGAACCCTGGGTTGACCGACATGACCAGTACATAGTCCACGATATCCAGCACTTCCGTCAGCGTGTCGACCGGCGTCGCCGGGTTGATCACTACCCCCGCCAGGGCGCCGTGGCTGCGGATCAGGTGCAGGGTGCGGTCGAGATGCCGGCAGGCTTCCTGATGGACGGAAACCCAGTCCGCACCCACCTCGATGAAAGTCGGGATGAACTCGTCGGGATTCTCGATCATCAGGTGGCAGTCAAGCGGCAGGTCCGTCGCCTTCCGCAAGGACTTCACGACCGGCGGGCCAATGGTCAGGTTTGGAACGAAATGCCCGTCCATGATGTCGACGTGAACCACCGTACCGCCACCTTCCGCGGCGCTACGGACCTGGTCCGCCAGATGGGCGAAATCAGCCGACAATATCGAAGGTGCCAGTTCGATCAAACCTGGGTCTCGCGCAGAGGAATCCTTGCGGAAATTCTAACATGGGGCCCGAGCGGGACGGGTTTGGAGACGGCAGGCGCGCGTGCAGCGCTCGATCTGGCCGAATGCCTGGGAATGGACGCCGGTAAAGGACCTCCGATCCTCGGCAGGCTGGGCCGCGGCGGACGTCCGGACGCGCTCAGGCACCGGTCTCCTGCACCGCCTCGAGGGCCAAGCGTGAAGATCCCGGGGTCATATCGAAGCCGCGAGGAAAGGTGACGTGGAGCGGCAGCGAGGATTCCGAACACGACGCCCCTGGCGCCTGGTTGCTTGGCCGGCAGAATCTCCCTTGTCATGACCTCGAATTCGTCCGCCGAGTAACAGAAGTCGCAGGCGCGAACCAACCAACACGTCCAGCCCGATCGCGATTCGCTTGCGGACCATGGCCACCAGGCCTGCGCTTGGGGTAATTCCAGCTTCTGCGAGGTCACTGCGTCCTTCCACGCGGTGGGCGCCACCCTGTTCGGCGGCCACCCCCATGCGGTCGAGTCCAGGCAGACTTCAAGCCGGATCTCACTCGACATTCAGACTTCAGTTGTGCCGCAAAACCCGGTCGGCCGGAACCAAGAAATTAGGAGCCTCATGCTAGAGTCGTTGGACTTCTTCCGTCAAAACAACGACTGATGGATGGTGTTCGTGAATCCCCACCTCGCTCCCGTAACCCTCAGCCTGACCGCGACCCTCGTCTGGGGGACGAGCGATTTTCTCGGCGGCTACGCATCCCGACGCGCCAATGCATTTCTGCTTGCCACCATCACCCACGTGAGCGGCACCTGTTTGATGCTGACCCTCGCGCTCCTGCTTCACTCCTCCCTTCCAGGGAAGAGCAGCTTGGGGTGGGCCATGGCCGCGGGTTTGCTGGGCGGAACTTCTCTCGCGGTCTTCTACCAGGCGCTCTCGGCGGGAAACATGGGGTTGACTGCGCCCGTTGGCGCGGTGCTGGGCGCTGCCATCCCGACGATCGTCGATGCCTTCACCGAAGGGATGCCGGGCCCGATACGGATGTCAGGATTCGTTCTCGCCTGCATCGGGATCTGGCTCACCTCGCGGTCGGAGGGTCCCTCGGGTCGTCCAGGAGGGGTCGGGCTGGCGGTTCTCGCCGGGATCGGCTTTGCGGGATACTTCCTGTGCATCAAGCAAGCCGGCAGCGGCTCGGTGTTGTGGATCGCCGCCACCTCGCGCGCGGCGTCGTTTGTCGCGACCGGTACGATCGTGCTCCTGACCCGGCAGTTCAACCCGATGGATGCGGTGGGCGTTCGGTGGGGCGTTCTGGCGGGGCTTCTCGATGTCACAGGAAGCGCCTTCTTCATCCATGCCAGCCAGACCGGTCGCCTGGACGCTGCCGTCGTAATCAGTTCGCTCTATCCCGCCGTTACCGTTTTCCTGGCACGCGTTTTTCTACAAGAGCGGTTCTCCCGCTGGAGGTGGGCCGGACTGCTGGCTGCGCTGCTGGCAGTGCCCATCATCGCGTGGTAGAGACTGGCTCACCGCGCGGTGCCCGGGGCGGCGGGGATCGCCCATAACTGGTACCATCGCCGCGTGGCCCTGGTTGAAGTCCGCAATCTCACCAAGATCTATCCGCTGGGAGAATCCATCTTTGGCGGTGGCGCTCACGGTGAGGTGCGCGCGGTCGACGATGTGTCGCTCGATATCGTGGCGGGGGAAACGCTGGGCCTGGTGGGCGAATCGGGCTCCGGCAAGAGCACACTCGGAAGGCTCCTACTTCGGCTTATCGAGCCTAGCTCGGGGAGCATCCGGTTCGACGGACGCGATCTGCTGACTGCGACTCGCACTGACATGCGAGGTCTGAGGCGCGACATGCAGATCATTTTTCAGGATCCGTTCGGCTCGCTCGATCCCCGGTTGCGCGTAGAGGAGATCATCGCGGAGCCTCTGGTGATCCATGAGCGCATGAGCGGGAACACAAGAAGAACACGGGTGGTTGAACTGCTTCGCGCCGTGGGGATGGATGAATCCGCCGGCCGCCGCTTTCCTCATGAATTCAGTGGCGGGCAGCGGCAGCGTATCGGCATCGCACGGGCGCTCGCGCTCCGGCCCAAGTTTATCGTGGCCGATGAACCCGTCTCAGCGCTGGATGTCAGCGTGGGAGCGCAGATCGTCAACCTGCTCGCGCAGCTGCAGCGCGCGTTCGGGCTGACCTATCTCTTTATCTCGCATTCGATGCCGGTGGTGCGGTACCTGACCACTCGCATCGCAGTGATGTACCAGGGAAAGATCGTCGAGACGGGATCGACAGAGCAGATCACAGGACAGCCCCAGCACCCGTACACCAAGAGCCTGCTGGGAGCGACGCCCGAGATCGCAGTCTGAAAATTCCAGGCGGCAGGGAGCCCAGCAGACCCCCCAATGGGAAATGGGCCATGCAGGAAGTGAGCCTCCGCTCTCGAGCCCGGTGGCACATCGCTGTTCTACGGTTTATTCTTCTTGTGCACTCTTTTGGAGACGCCAATATGAAACGCTCTTTTCGGTTCGTGCTGGTTGTCTGCGCTCTCGTCGTATCCGGCCTTGCGCAGAAGAAAAATCCGGTCACGACCGTGATCAAGGAAATCCTTCCCCGGCAGGCGAACAACCTGCAGGCGGCCGTCGAAACCATGCCGGCAGACAAGTTTTCGTTCAAACCCACCGATCCGCAGATGACGTTCGGGCACCTGGTGGCACACATGATCGGTTCGAACTACTACCTGTGCGCCAAGGCGAGCGACTTCGTGCAGCCCAAGAGCGCCCAACCCAAGGAGACCGACAAGGACGCGCTGGTGGCCGCCCTAAAGGCTTCTTTCGATTTCTGTACCAACACCCTGGCGAAGGTGGATGATTCCAAGCTCGGCGATACGATTCAAGCCTATGGTGGACGCGAGGTGCCGCGCGTGTGGGCGCTCATTGCCCTTACGAACGACTGGGCCGACCACTACGCCGCCGCGGCCACATACCTGCGCTTGAACGGATTGCTGCCTCCCACGGCGCAGCCCAAGAAGTAGGTTCGGGGAAAAAGCAACTCCTTCGCCGCTTTGGATGACCAATGGTGGAGGGACACGGGCCAGCGGAGGCTGACGCAATTTACTCGATCTGCACCAGCTCGCCCGTACCCTCCGATACGGGCGCGGGCGCCAGTGGCTGCGGAGCGCGCCAGGAATCGAAGATCGACACCTGGTGGACACAGGAAACTGTGCAGTGTGGGGCGCACGATTTCTCGGTCAGGAACTCGCGACGAATGTCCGCCAGGGTGTAGCTCTCCAGCGGAACCGCAGGGTAACCGCGCTGTTGAGAGCAGTAGTGAACCAGGCCGTTCTCGCAGATGTACAGGTAACGGGCCCCCGCCCGGCATCGCCAGTGGTTGGGGCGGCCCTGCGCGATGTTGTCCTGGAAGGAATTGATGCGCGTGAAGCTGCGCTTCTCCATGGACTTCATCTGGTCATAGACGGACCGCTCTTCGTCATGGAGGGGCTGCAGCTGTCCACTGCCATCGTGAATGATTCCGATGGTGGAGCTGAACCCGAGTTCCAAGGCGCGCCTGCCGATGGTCAGAGCATCCTGCGGGTTCTTTACTCCACCACCGACCACGGAGTTGATGTTCACGTGGAAGTCGGCATGCTCCGCCAGAAACTCGAGCTTCTTGTCCAGAACCTTGAGGCTTTTCTTGGAGACGTCGTCGGGTGTGACGTTGTCGATCGAAATCTGCAGCCACTCCAGGCCAGCCTTGTTCAGTCGCCGGATGCGTTCCGCGACCAGCAGGTAGCCGTTCGTGATCAGGCCGGCGATCATACCGCCCTTGCGGATGCGTCGAATGACGTCATCCAGCTCGGGGTGCAGCAACGGCTCACCACCGCTTATCGTAATCACGGAAGTGCCTAGTTCCGCCAGCTTGTCGATACGGCGGAACATCGTATCGGTTGGCACCGGCTCCGAGAAGTCGTCGTACTCGTTGCAGTACTCGCAGGCAAGATTGCAGCGGCGAATGGGAATGATGTGAGCCAGCAGCGGGTGGTCGGTGGACGCGAGTCCCCGGACGACCATCCGCGCGCCACGAAGGTTCCGCTGCATTGCCTTCAGACGGCGCTTCCAAGATGTAGGGCTGGACGGCATGACGGTTGTGGTTCCCGATATTAGATCACAGCTGGCGGCAGCCGAATTCCTGAAACAGCCTTTGGCGGAAATTCCGGGGCGAACTGCGACCTAAAGAGGTCCATGGCAGGGCGGTCGAACCGTCCGTCCTGCCGCCGCGAGCTTCGTCGAGTTTCAGAGCGCTTGGTGCCCGGCCTTCGTCAGGACCTCCAAAGCCTTCTCGATCCACGCTTCTTTTACGAGGACATAATCGGTATCGAACGTGGAAACAGCGAAGATGGGAATTGCGCGCTCGGATAGAGGTTGCACAAAGGAGGTGAGGATTCCCGTTTCAGAGAACGGGAACGGCCCCTCGAGCTTTAGGCAAGCCCACTGGTTTTCGTGCTGGACTTCAGGCGGGACCTGATCTTCAGGACAAACAACCGATAGTTCGTCTGCTGTGCGCGTGACGGAGCAGAAGCGGCCATGCAGGGCCCAGTCAGGGACAGAAGCACCGGCGGCGAGCCGACAAACCGCGAACGAGCCCGGGACCCGGGAGAACTTCAACGTAAGTCGATGCACGCGCTCGCGATCACCACCCCTCTTTGCTCAGCAGGGCATTGTACCTGTAGGGCAGACGCCTTCGTCTGCCCGCCTTGCTCTAGCCATTCACCGCTTTTCGCAACGCCGCCCTGGCCAGCAAGCGGGTGGAATCGAGCGGCGGGAGCGGAGACGACTCTGCGGTCACGATCAGGGGGATTTCGGTGCAGCCCAGAACCACCGCATCGCAGCCCTCGTCCTTGAGGTTCCGAATCACTTCCGTGAAGTAGGCCTGTGACCGGGGCAGCAATTGCCCGTTCACCAGTTCGTCGAAGATGATCTGGTTGATGTGGTCGCGCTGCGGCGGACTGGGGATGCGATGTTCGATCCCCGCCGCCTTCAGGGGCTGCAGATACACTGGCCCTTCCATGAGATAGCGCGTGCCCAGGACAGCCAGGCGCTTGAAGCGATTGCGCTTGGCTTCGTGGGCGACTTCTTGGGCGATGTGCAGCCATGGCCGGGGCGCGCGATGCTCAACCAGATCGAACGCCTGGTGAATGGTGTTGTCCGGGCAGATCAGGAAATCGGCGCCGGCGCGCGCCAGTTTCTCGGCCGAAGACATCATCAACTCGGCGACCCCCGCCCAGTCGCCGGCTTCCACGAACCTCATGTATTCGGCCAGGGGATTCGTGTGCATCGAAACCTGGGGATGGTTGTGGCGGCCCAGAAGTTCTGCACCCTCCAGGCAGATGGTGCGATAGCAGAGCGCGGCGCCTTCGGCACTGCAAGCCACGATTCCGATGTGCTGCGGCATGAGTCTGAAATCAGAAACGTCGAGTCACTTGCCCGCTACAACCGCATCAAAGGAGTTCAGGAAAGCGAGCTTCTTCTCCGCGGGCAAGAAGGACGCTTCGAATGAATTTCGCGCCAGTTCGCGCAAATGCTCTTCGGTGAACCCAAACTGATCCTGCACGAGTTGGTACTCCCGCGAGAGGGAAGTCGCAAACATGGCTGGATCATCGCTGTTGAGCGTAATCATGACCCCTTCGTCAAAGTAGTTCTTCACGGGGTGGTCGGCAATCGAGGAGCACACCCCCGTCTTCAGGTTGCTGGTCACACAGATTTCAACCGGCACCTGTCGTTCGGAGAGTTCCTGGATCAAGTCCGGATCCTTTTGCGCCGTCAGCCCGTGGCCGATGCGTTCTGCGCCCAAATTCAGAGCGCCCCAGATCGATTCCGGCCCCTCAGTCTCGCCGGCATGGGCGGTCAGGCGCAGACCGTGGTCGGCGCAGTATGTGTAGACACTGCGGAAAAGCTCGGGCGCCGCCTGGCGTTCGTCCCCGCCAATCCCGAAACCCACGACATTTCGATCCCGGTACTGGACCGTCAGTTCTGCAACGCGCTGCGCCTCCCCGGCCCCGAAGTGGCGTACGGCATCGAAGATCCAGAGTAGGGAGACGCCAAAATCGCGCTCGCCGCGCGCTCGACCTCGCTCCAGCCCTTCAAAAATGGCGGCGAAGGCCTGCTTCCGGTAAAGGCATACCCCGACCGAGATGTAGACCTCGGCATGCAGCACGTGGTCGGCCTTCAGACGTTCCATCAGCCGATAGGTGATGAGTTCGTAGTCCGCGGGCGCTTGCAAATGCTCGGTGATGGCCTTGAAGGCCATGAGAAAGCCGGTAAAGTCTCGATACTGGTAGAGCGTCTCGCTGTCTGCGAGTGTCACCGTCTTCAGGCCGTGGCTCTGCTGGATTTCCAGCAATGTCGCCGGCTCAATCGCGCCTTCCAGATGCAGGTGGAGTTCGGCCTTGGGCAGAGAGGCCACGAAAGCGCTGGGATGCGGGTTGGCAAACAAACCCATGCTTCAGATTTTAGATTTCAGATGGAAGATTGGCACGAGATTCTTGACATCGGCAGCCCTCCATCTTCCATCGAAAAGGCTGCCGTCGGGAACGCCGTGGCCGCTTTCGTTCCCGCCTAGTTCCCCTGCCCCGCAAACTCGCTATGATGCCGGCTGTACAGCCAGTAGATCGTCAGCCCGATGATCAGCCAGCCGAAGAAGCGCAGCCAGGTCAGGATCGGCAGCCCGGACATCAACAGCGTACAGAAGAATACGCTGAGCACCGGCGCCGCCAGGCCGCCGGGCGCTCGGAATCCGCGATGACGGCCCGGATCGCGGAAGCGCAGGATGATCACCCCAATCGACACCAGCACGAATGCGAACAGGGTGCCGATGTTCGACAGGTCGGCAAGCGTTCCGATGTCCAGAATGCCTGCGGGCACGCCCACCACGAAGCCCGCGATCCAGGTCGCGGTCGCCGGCGTACGGAAACGGGGATGCACGCCGCCAAACACCTTGGGCATCAGCCCGTCCCGCGACATCGCGAACCAGACCCGCGCCTGTCCCAGCTGAAAAACCAGCAAGGAGGAAATCATGCCCAGCATGGCGCCGAACAGGACCCCGAGCCGCACCCAATGCAGGGTGTGCGATCCGGTGGCGAGAGTCAGCTTCTTCAGGCTGTTTACGACCGGAGCGGCGTCGTCGAGCATCGACTGCCAGGGCACCAGGCCAGTGAGGGTCACGGCGACCCCGATATACAGAACCGTACAGATCACCAGCGTCGCGATGATCCCGATCGGCAAGTCACGCTGCGGGTTCTTGGCCTCCTCGGCCGCGGTCGACACCGAATCGAAACCAATGTAGGTGAAGAAAATAATCGATCCGCCAGTCAGGATTCCCGAAAAGCCGTTGGGGGCAAATGGATGCCAGTTTTCGGGATGAACGTAATGCGCACCCGCAATGATGAAGGCGAAGATCGCAGCGATTTTGAGGATCACCATGGTGTTGTTGGCCTCCGCGGACTCGCGAATGCCACGCACCAGGATCACGGTCAGAATCATGACCACCAGGAAGGCTGGCAAGTTGAACCCGAAATGCAATCCGGGCGCATAGAGTACGTCACCCTTGAGACCTGTAAGTCCGGAAGGCAAGTATGCCGGGGAAATCCAGCGCAGCGCAGGATGCCAGCCGAACCAGTCAAACATGTCGACCAGGTGAGCCGAGAAGCCCACACTCACCGCCATGTTGCTGACGGCGTATTCGAGGATTAGGTCCCACCCAATGATCCAAGCAATCAGTTCGCCCATGGTCGCATAGGTGTAGGTGTACGCGCTGCCGGCGATGGGGATCATCGAAGCCAGTTCGGCGTAGCACAGCGCGGTAAAGGCGCACACGATCGCGACCAGCATCAGGGACAGCGCTAAGGCTGGTCCTGCCCCGGGTCGTCCCAGCGAAGCTGTGTGCTTGATCAGGTAATCGAGGAGAGGTGCGTTCAGGATGGAAGAGGTGTCGAACTTCTGTCCGGCGATCGCGGTTCCCACCACAGTGAAGATACCCGAGCCAATCACGGCGCCGATGCCCAGGGCGGTCAGGGAAAGCGGGCCCAGGGTTTTGGTTAATCGTCGGTCCGCCTCTTCCGAGTCGGAAATCAGCTTGTCTATGGACTTGGTGGCAAAAAGTTGAGTGCTCGCCAGAAGATCGCTCCCGGTTGAGGTGTTGCCAGCAGTGCGCTGGCCCATAAAAGATCCGCCCCCGCCTCCTGATGCAGCGAGGGCGGGCCCAAGACCCGCCCCCGAAGACCCGACTCGCTAGCCGCGCTTCGACTGACCGCGCGCCAACTTTTTCACCTTGCTCTTTTTCGACCCGCGGGCGTAATCCCGCGGGGCGAGCGGCTTTGTCGTTTTGCGCTTCTTGCGTGCTTCTCGTTTTACCTTCTTGCGTTCTTCCCTGCTCAGCTTCGAGGTATTCGCCATGAGTAGCTGTATTCTCTCCGGAACAATGTTTTTTTCTTCGATTGGACTTAACCACTTTGCAGAATCGCTTGGCAGCTCGATCCTATCCGGCTTGTTCAGCTCAAGCGCGTTCAAGCTGGGCATACTTCTCGACCAGCTTCTTCAGCCCGAACCGTGGGAATTGTACCGTAATCTTGGCGTCTTCCCCATCTCCTTCTCGCTGGTAAACCGTGCCTTCCCCATATTTCGGATGGCGAACCTTCTGTCCGGGGCGGAAGCCTTTCTTGCCTTTGGGCTCCTCCAGGGGAGTTTTCGGAAGGCTGAACTTCTTGCCGCGTGAGGCGAAGAACTCGGCAATGTTGTCGATGGAGTTGTAATTCTTGCCCGCGTAGGACGGCTTGGCTGGGGCGGCGCGCTCGCGGGCTGCCCAACTCGCGCTCTGGTCCTCGTCTTCGTAGGAATAGTGGGTTGACCCGTGCTCATCGCCAGGTCTGTGTTGAGTGGACGCCCCCGCTCGCCTGGCGCCCGATCCGGAATATGTGCCGGCCGACGTCCGCCTCCGCGAGCCGCCCAGTCCTTCTAGCAATCCCGCCGGCACCTCGTCCAGAAACCGCGACGGCACACTCGCCTCCGGCAGATCGGTCCCATATCGCCGCCGGTACACCGCTCGGCTCAGGATCAGCGTGTCCATGGCCCGGGTCATGCCGACATAGCACAGCCGCCGCTCTTCCTCGATGTCGTCCATTTCGAGCAGCGTGCGCGAGTGCGGGAACAAGCCCTCTTCCAGCCCGCAGAGAAAGACCAGGGGGAACTCAAGGCCCTTGGCAGCATGCAGCGTCATCAACGTGATTCGGGCCGATTCTTCATAGCCGTCGGCGTCGCTCACCAGAGCCGCGTGATCGAGAAACTGTTCGAGAGTTTCGCCCCGGTCTTTCGAGTCCAAAGCGGCATTCACCAACTCGCGCAGGTTCTCGACGCGGGAGTAGGCCTCGGGAGTATCTTCGTCTTCCAGCTGTTTGATGTAGCCGGTGCGATCGATGAGGAATTTCAAAATCTCGGCCGTGCTTCGAGCCCCGCCAGGCGCGCGGAAGGCGGAAGCGCGGCCAGCGCCCTCCTCGGCGGCGGCGGCATCGTCCCGGCGGTCGAGCAGGCTTCCTGCCTGCTCTGGCGCCGTGTGGGCCGGTTCCTCCGCTGCGTCAAAATCAAACACCAGCGGATCAAACCCCGTTGCTTCGTCCTCCGCAGAAGTCTCGCCGGCGTCTGGAAACGTGCGCGACGCCCGCTGAACAGCCGGCGGGCCGCCGACGTTACTCTCTTCCAGCCGTTCCTCATGGGCCCCGGCCAGCAGGGCGCGCCCGTCGTCGATCAGCGCGCGGAAAGTCTTCAGTGCCTGCAGCGCCCGCTGTGGCACGAGCTGCCGTTCGATGCTCTGCCCGATCGCTCCCCATAGCGACAAACCCGTTTCCAGTGCGAGCCGCTCGATCGTTTCAATGGTCGTCTTGCCGATCCCGCGCACCGGGGTGTTAATCACGCGCAGCAGGGAAACCGAATCATCCGGGTTCAGGATGACCTTCAGGTACGAGATCAAGTCCTTGATCTCGGCGCGCTCGTAGAACGAGAAGCCGCCTACCACGTGATATGGCAACTGGTAGCGGCGCATGGCCTCTTCAAACAGGCGCGACTGCGAGTTGGTGCGGTAGAGCACAGCCGCGCGCGGGGTTTCGCCATGCTCGACTGCTTCTCGCAAGTAACGTGCGCTGCGATCGGCCACGAACAGCGCCTCGTTCTCGCCGTCGGCCGCCTCGTAGTAGCCGATCTTGGTCCCGCCCTGTCGCGAGGTCCACAGGTTCTTGCCCTTGCGCTTGATGTTGTTCGCGACCACCGCCGACGCCGCTTCCAGAATGTTCTGGGTCGAGCGGTAGTTCTGCTCCAGGCGGATGATCTTCGCTTCTGGAAAATCCTTCTCAAACTCCAGAATGTTGCGGAGGTCGGCGCCGCGCCAGGAATAGATCGACTGGTCCTCGTCGCCTACCGCGCAGAGGTTGTGCCGCGTGCCCGCGAGCAACCGCATCAGTTCATATTGCGGCCGGTTCGTGTCCTGGTATTCGTCGACCAGGACGTACTGGAACTTGCGGTTGTAATATTCGCGCACCGCCGCTACCGACTTCAGCAGGCGCAACCCTTCCAGCAGCAGGTCGTCGAAGTCGAGCGCATTCGCCTTGCGCAGCTCCTTGCGGTACTCCTCGAAGATGTGCGCGACCTTCTCGGTCTTTGGATCCGCCGACTGCAGGTAAACCTCCTGCGGATCGAGCATGTGGTTCTTCGCCCAGGAAATACGGCCCAGTACGGTACGGGGCGTGAGTTGCTTGTCATCGATGCCCATCCGCTTCATGACGGATTTCACGATGCTCTGCTGATCGCCCTCGTCGTAGATCACGAAGTTCTTGGTATGCCCGATGGGCGGCTGCCCCGGCACCGTCGACGGAATGCGCAGTGCTTCAATATCACGTCGCAACACGCGCACGCAGAAAGAATGGAACGTCGAAATGACGGGCTTCGCAACCGACAACCCGCCCACCAGGCCCTCCACGCGTTCGACCATCCCGGCGGCGGCCTTGTTCGTGAAGGTCACAGCCAGAAGGGACTCCGGCATCACCCCCATGTTCTCGATCAGGTGCGCGATGCGGTAGGTGATGACCCGTGTCTTGCCGCTGCCCGCGCCGGCGAGAATGAGGACTGGGCCGTCCGTGGTCTCGACCGCTTCGCGCTGCTGGGGATTGAGTTGTTCTAGAATGGACAAGGTACGCTACCGTCTCGCTTCACAATTCTCTAGGATTTGCCATTCCGACGACCAGCGCAGCGCAGGCGCAGGAATCTAGTTCTTGACTGCATCCGCCGCACCGCAGATTCCTCTTGGGCCGAGCCCCATTCGGAAAGACAAGGTGAGAATTCGGTCGACTCCCGCTACCGGATCCCGTTCACCCCGCCTCGGCCCGCGCCGCCTTGCACTCCGCGCAGGGACACACCTCCCGCAGGAACCCCCACGAGTAGATTCCCAGATCGTGCGCGTCATTCCAATTGAACTTGATGGCGTATTTGCCCACGCCCTCGGCCGAGAGCGGCTTGGCGGCGGCCTTGAACATCGGCAGGGCGCCCGGAGCCAGCTTCGGCGGATCACCCGGCTCGCGTCTGCTCTTGCCGCGCTCCTCCTCACAAAGGGCGCAGGGGCAGGCATCGCGCAGAAACGGAAAGGAATAACTGGAGCGGTGGCCGTCCCTCCACTCGATTTCCATGCCTGTCCCGGCGGTTAGATTCACTTGGACCGACTTGGGATCTGTGCTCGCGCTGGGAGCTTTCAGCGGCGACTGCATCCTTATCAGTATCGCATAGGGAGGTCGACGTCGACCGAGCCAGCGCGCGTATGGAGGCTTGGACCGCGATTCGTCGTCCTTACAACTCTTTGAAATTGCACGTTCGCGGATCCGCCCTTCTTCAGCAGTCGCCCACGACTTCGCGCAGCGGAAGCCGACAAAGTCCCGCGCCCCATTTGCGGGATGGCTGTCTCCCTGCTCGATCCAAAAGTTCACCGGCGCTACCCGCAAGCTTCGCCGCGTATGACGCGTCTGGTCTTTGCCGGGAGGAACGCCGGACCGTCGAGGGGCAGGTTTCGCGGGACAACCGAAGTTTTTCTGCGCAGTGGCAACGATTGGCCTTCCATTCATCGGCCAGGAAGTGCCCGACGTTACCCGCCATGTCGAACAGTCCGTGTCCGTTGGCGGAATACCCGCTCACCGGAGAGGCGGCGCCCACCCTTGAGACGGCCCCTCGAGACCGCCCCTGGCGGGAATGGGGAGTGGCAAATTGTTTTTCGACCACCTGACATCAACCGGGCCGGTCGCTCCTCGGAAGGGTCTGAAAGAGCCGCTCGCGCCTTGTCGAAAATCACCCAAATCCTGTACAATCTATTGTTTGCGCATCAAGTTCTGGAAGATTCTGGAGAGCAGTCCATGGCACAGGTCTGTGAAATTTGCGGCAAGAAGCCGATGAGCGGCAACACCATCAGCCACGCCCACAACGTGAGCAAGCGGCGCTGGAACGTTAACCTGCGCCCCGTTCACGCCAAAGTGGGCGCGACCACCAAGCGCATGCGCGTCTGCACGTCCTGCCTGCGCAGCGGCAAAGTCGTCAAGGCCTGAGTAAAAGAATCGGCCGCAACCGCCTTTGCGGCAAACCCGCAATCGCGGAAATTCTGGTTTCCATAAGGGTTTCCGAGTTCGTGGGTCTTTCTCGTGTGTTTCCGGGTCCTCCGGGGGTGAAGTCTGGCGCTTACTGCACGGCCACCAGTTGCACATCGAAGATCAGCGTGGAATTTGGCGGAATCACCCCCGGGTACCCCTTTGCACCGTACGCCAAGCCCGGGGGGATACGCAGCTGGCGCCGGCCCCCGATTCTCATCCCGGCCACGCCCTCATCCCAGCCCTTGATGACGTCTCCGGCGCCGATGCGAAACGGGAATGGCGCTCCGCCCACGGAACTGTCGAACTTCTTGCCATTCGTGAGCCAGCCGGTGTAGTGGACTTTCACCTTCTGTCCCTTCTGCGCTTCCGCACCGGTCCCAACCTTGATATCCCAGTACTGCAGTCCGGAGGCGGTTTGGGTGCCCTCGCCAGCGACCTTGGTGGGACCACCGGCTGCCGGGCTTTTCGCGCCGGCGGTATTCGTGGACTCCTTGGCTGTCCCGCTTTGTGAGCTGCCACTCTGCGCGAGAACACTGGGAACCGCAAATGCGACCAAGACAAGTCCGATCATTGCCTGATTCATGAATTCTGCTCCTGGTTCAGCTTTCTCTTACGCGAGCGCGATCACATCAATTTCCACCAGCACATCCTTCGGCAGCCGGGCGACCTCGACCGTCGACCGTGCGGGCGGCGCAGTATGGAAGTGCTTCCCGTAAACTTCGTTCATCGCCGCGAAGTCCCCCATGTTCTTAAGAAACACGGTTGCACGCGCAACTTTTTCGAGGCTACTGCCCGCCGCCGCCAGAATCCCCGCCAGGTTCTTCAGCACACGGTCGGTCTGAAAACCCGCGTCTCCCGTAACCAGCGTATTCGTCACCGGGTCCAAAGCAATCTGCCCCGACACGAACACAAATCCATTTGCCTTGATCGCTTGCGAATAAGGCCCGATGGCAGCTGGGCCATCTTTGGTGGCTATGACATCACGCATGATTGCTCCCAATCGGTCCCTCCGAAGACCAAACCTTCGCCGCTGATTAACGCAGATGGAGGCAGATTAAGTCAATGCGCCTGCAGAAATTCACGGCTTTCGCCAACCATTCACCACCAAGCGCCCACCCCTGCCTCTAGATTTTCTGCAGTCTCTGCACATCCCGCACGCCGGGGATCTTCCGCAGGCCGGTGACGATGGTCTCCAAATGCTTCAGGTCGGTGATGTCGAGGACGATGTCCACCACCGCCTGGCTGTTGGCGGTGCGGGCGTCGATGTTGCGGATGTTCGACTTGGCGTCGCCAATCACGCCCGTGATTAGCTTCAGCATTCCGTAGCGGTCGTCGCAAAATACGGTGAGTTTGACCGGGTAGGAACTGGGCGCCGATTCATCTCTTGCCCAGGCCACGTCGATGCGCCGCTCGGGTTCGTACATCAGGTTTACGACGTTGGGGCAACTGACGGCGTGCACCGCTACGCCCTTGCCTCGGGTCACGTAGCCGACGATGGCTTCCCCGCGGATCGGGTTGCAACATCGGGCTCGGTAGACGAGCAGATCGCCCGAACCTTTTACGATCAGCGCGTTATGGTCGCCCCCGAAAACGCGACGCACCACGCTGCCGATGCCCGCGGACTTTTCTTTCGACTCTTCGCTGTCCGAGATGGGCTCGCTTCCAGCGGGCGCCAGCTTCCCCAGCACCTGGCGAGCCGAAAACTTCCCGTAGCCAATCCCGGCCATCAAATCGTCCGGGCGGCCGAGACCGTAGTCGGAAGCAATTCTCTGCAGCTCCTCGTCTTTCAGCACTTTCAGCGCAATGCGGTATTTACGCGCTTCCTTTTCAATCAGCTTCCGCCCGATCTCGATGGCCCGCTCGCGCTGGTGGATGTTCAACCAGTGCTTGATCTTGTTGCGCGCGCGTGAGGACTTCACGATCGACAGCCAATCGCGACTCGGCTTATGGCCGGGCTGGGTCAGAATCTCCACGATGTCGCCACTGTGCAGCTTGTGGCGTAAGGGAACCATGCGCCCGTTCACTTTTGCTCCGGTGCAGCTGTGGCCGACTTCGGTGTGCACCGAATAGGCGAAATCAATCGGAGTGGACTCGCGCGGCAGCACCACGACCTTACCCTTCGGCGTGAAGGTGTAGACCTCCTCAGGGTAAAGGTCCACCTTCAAAGTCGACAGGAATTCGTTGGGATCAGAAACGTCCCGCTGCCACTCAACCACCTGCCGCAGCCAGGCCAGGCGCTGCTCATCTTGCGCGGACACGGCGCCGTCTTTGTATTTCCAGTGGGCCGCGATCCCTTCCTCCGCCATCTTGTGCATTTCCTCGCTGCGGATCTGCACTTCGAACGGGGTACCGTCTTCCGTGATCACCGAGGTGTGCAGCGACTGGTAAAAGTTCGGCCGCGGCATGGCAATGAAGTCTTTGATGCGCCCCGGCACGGGCCGCCACACGTTATGAATGATGCCGAGCACAGCGTAGCAGTCCTGCACCGAGCGGGTAATGACACGCATGGCATACAGGTCGTAGACCTGGTCCACGTTGATGTGCTGCCGCACCAGCTTCTTGTGGATGCTGTAGTAACGCTTCGTTCGACTCTCCACCTTGGCGGTGATGCCGGCCTCTTTCAGCTTGTCGCGCACCACGCCTTCGACGCGCGCCAGGAAGGCCTCACCCACTTTGCGGTGGGATTCAACGGCTTCCCTCACCTGCTCGTACGCAATCGGATCGATGTAGCGGAAACCCAGGTCTTCCAGTTCGCCGCGAATCTTGCCCATGCCTAGGCGGTGCGCGATGGGAGCGTAAATCTCCAGAGTCTCTTTGGCGATCTTCTGCTGGCGCTCCGGCTCAAGATGTTCGAGCGTGCGCATGTTGTGGAGGCGATCCGCCAGCTTGATGAGAATTACGCGGATGTCGTCCACCATCGCGAGCATCATCTTGCGCAGGTTCTCAGCCTGCTGCTCTTCCCGGGTGGCGAAATCGATCTTGCTGATCTTGGTGACACCCTCGACGATATGGGCCACCTGCTCGCCGAACTCTTTGCCGATGTCGACGATCGTGAGAGAAGTGTCTTCGACCGAATCGTGGAGTAGGCCGGCTGCTACTGCAACCGGGTCCATCTTCATCTCGGCCAGCACAAGGGCGACTTCGAGGGGATGGACGAGATAGGGCTCGCCCGAGGCGCGGCTTTGGCCAGAGTGCACCTTCAGCGAGTAATCGTAGGCCTTCTTGATGATTTCCAGATCGTCGGCCGGGCGGTTGGCCTGCATCCTCTTCATCAGGTCACGGAACCTGGTGACAGTGAGGACATTGGTCGCGATCTGTTGGCGCAGCGTCGCCATGCCGGATTATAGCCTGTGGGAAACCGGGGTAGGTGATTACTGCAGCGTGATACCGATGGCCTTAGTCCCTTCCCGCGATTATAACGTCGGGTGCCAGATCGCGATCGCTTTGAGATTCCGGGAAATGGGATCAGCCGTCCGGTTCCTCTGCTACATTTAGGTCGCCATGGCCGCCCTTGCTTCCTCTCGCATTCTGGTGACTGGCGTCTCCGGTCCAATCGGGGACGCGTTGTTGCCTTCCCTGAAAGCTTGTGGGTTCCAGGTGATACGCCTCGTACGCGGGCCGGCGTCGGGCGCAGACCAGATCGGTTGGGATCCGGCAAAGCCCTTGGCGCCGGAATCGATCTCCGGGTTCGACTCGGTGATCCATCTGGCGGGAGAGAGCGTGGTGGGACGGTGGACGGTCAGCAAGAAGGCGAAAATCCGCGACAGCCGCGTTCTCGGCACGCGTAACCTGGCCCAGTCGCTGGCCAAGGCCAAGGACCGGCCGCGAGTGCTGATTACGGCTTCTGCGATCGGCTACTACGGGGATCGCGCTGACGAAGTGTTGCGCGAGCAGAGCATCTTCGGCACGGGCTTTCTCGCGGAAGTCTGTCGCGAATGGGAAGCCGCCAATCAACCCGCCGCCAGTGCCGGCATCCGTACTGTGCAGATTCGCATCGGCGTCGTGCTCAGCGCCACCGGCGGAGCCCTCCAGAAAATGCTGCCCGCGTTCCGCCTGGGTTTGGGCGGAAACATCGGCTCCGGCCGTCAGTGGATGAGTTGGATCCATGTGCAGGATCTGGTGGCCGCCGTTCACCACATCCTGAACAGTGACCTGTCGCAGGGACCGGTGAACATGGTGGCCCCGAAACCCGTCACCAATGCCGAGTTCACCAAGACGCTGGCTTCGGTTTTGTCTCGGCCAGCGGTCTTTCCGGTCCCGGCGTTCGTCGCCAAACTGGCATTCGGTCAGATGGCCGAAGAAGTCCTGCTCGCGGGCCAACGCGTGGAACCCACGAAACTGATTGCCAGCGGATACCCGTTCCACTACTCAGACCTGCGGAAGGCTCTGGAAGCGGTTCTCAAACCGTAAGCAGGGTCAGTTGTAGTTCGACGGGTTCGACGGTGACGAGTTGTCGTCCGGCTCTTGCATTTCCTTCTCAAGCCGATCGAGCAGCTCCGGCCGCGTGCCGCCGCGGAGTTCCCGCTGGAGCTCTTCCAGGGCGAGCGCGACGATATGGTAATGGTGGGCGGCGGCGAATCTGGGATCCTTGGTTACGTCCAGCCAAACCTGGTGCATCAACCCTATATCCTGCGGGCGCATGCGGGGTGTGTGCGGGCCCAGCAAGTACTCATGGGAGGTGCCGTCGGGGTCATAGACCACCAGGGTCAAACGCGGGCGGGGTTCGGGCAGCCGCTCCCAGGCATCGCCCGTCAGTTTTCCCTGTTCGTCTGCGGTTAGCTTGTTGGAGCGGCCGCACACAATGCGGCTCGAATCGAGTCGCTGCGCCGTCACCATGATGGCATCAAAGACATCGGTTCCGGGGACGACCAGCAACGATACCGGCTTGCCCTCCTTTTCCGCCACTGCGACCACGGCGGTGAATAATTCCTGCTCGTAGTGGTCAAAGATCTGGCTGGCTTCGAAAACGCTGCTCCCGCTGAAGCTGTGCTCGCGGTGGTAGAGCCGCGCGCTCATCACGACAACATCCTGCTTGGCGGTGTCGGTCTGAGCCAGCACGGTGCGCAGGTAATGAAGATTGCGCGGGTCGCGCACCGCCACCAGGAGATTCCCCGGCCGGACGCCCATGGCTCCACTGCCCAGTTCCTGATTGCCGTACACCCGGAACTGGTCTAACTGCTCCGGCTTTCCGTGCCGCTCCTTCGCCACCTGCCGCTCGGAAACCGTGAAGATCAGGAAGAACGCCGCACTGAAGATCACGCCGGCGATGGTGGCTTCATACTTGGTAAACAGATTGACCACCGCCGTGAGGAGCAGCACCACTGAAATCGCCGCCAGGCCCAGGGGGATCTCTGTTTTACCAATGTGCAGATTTCCCGGCACCTTCCATTCCCGATTGCCCGGTTCTGTGAAACGCAGCACCAGCACCGCCAGGGACTTCATGGCGAAGCTCCAGATCACGCCGAACGCGTAGAGACCCGCCAGTTTGTAGACATCGCCCCCGCTGGCAATGATCGTGAACAGCTGCATGCCGACGATCAGATTGATGATCCGGAAGGTCGTTCCGTATTTGTGTTGCGGCTTCTGAAACCACTCCGTGAGAACGCCATCTTCGGCAACCCGGTTCAGCACTCCGTTGGCGCCCACGATGGATGTGTTCTGCGCACCCGCCAAAATGAGCACCCCGACCAGCACGACGAACGCATGGAAGACCAACTTGAGGGGTAACGGACCCACCAGGTACATTGCGATGCCGCCGATCAGGTTGGCGAAGAAGGCCGGGCGGACGCTGTCGGGGATGATCATTACCGCAAAAAACGAAACCAGCGAGGTGAAGAACAGGCTGTAGACGAAGATCACCAGCCCGGTCCTCTCCAGATTCTTCAGCTTGGGATGCTCGATCTCGCGATTTACCTGGGCCAGCGTCTCCTCGCCGCTCATCGCGAGCACCGAGTGCCCGAATCCTACGAAGGCGATCACCAGGGTCAGATGGCTGAACCACGTCCCGTTGAGCCAGCCGAGCGATTCTTGGTTGAGCGGGACCACGCCCGGATGCAGCGGATTGGGCGGCAGGTGAATGCCGATCTTGAAAACCGTGATTGTGCACCAGATCAGGAGCGTCACGACCATCACGGTGGTGATGATCATGATCTGCATGGCCTTCTCGCTCGACTCGTGGATTCCCTGGATGTTTTTCCACCAGAAGTACACCGCCACCAGCAGCGCGAAGGCGGCGGAGAAATGGTTGTCGCTGAAGCTGAGGGGATGGTGCAGGTACTGCCCGATGTCCTTCGTGAAGCCCGCCAGATACTGGCCGGCCGACACGGCGCTGATGGGGCCCGTCAATACGTAATCGAACAGCAGCGCTGACACCGAGAATTTGGCCAGCGTGCCCCCCATGGCTTCCTTCACCACGCGGTACACTCCGCCGCGCACGAACATGCCGCTCGACTCGATGTAGAGGGCGCGCACGCAGTAGCTGAACAGCATGACGGCGAGGATGAACCAGGGAGCGCTTTTGCCGATGACCTTCTCGGTGTCACCGCCAACGTAATAGGCGGAGGAAGCCAGGTCGGCAAGGACGATCGCGGCCGCCCGCCAGAAGGAGATGAAGGTCAGCATCACCGTAGTGGCGACGAAGACCTTAACGGCGGGTCGTTTGGAACTTTCCAGAAATGTGGACATGCCAGGCTGAGCCCACAGGAGGGCACAGAGAAACCTAAAAAAGATAGCACAGGGGGGCGGCGCCAGACCCAGCCAGGACGCCTAAGTTACAGTTTTGATTGGTCGGATCTCTTTTTCGCATCCCCATTTTGGGGAGCCAGATAGGTTTTTGTCACCCGTTCATGCCAGCAAAGGGAATCTTCATCCAGAAACTGCCACGCGTAGCCCATGCCCAGTGAGATCCCCGACAACACGCTCCCGAGCACTCGCCCCTGGCGTAGACGTCGGTTGGTTGCGCTCCCATCAAAGCGCTGCAGTCGCAGCTTCATCGCGCGCAAACCGGGGGTGGTTCCCGAATAGACGACCAGCAAATACTGATACGCCACCCAAAAAAAACTCAACAGGCCGACGGCCAGGCCCAGCCTCTGCGGAACCTTCGGCCGAGCGCCTGCCATCTGAGCGCAGATAGCTCCAAATAGTCCGCTGGCCAGCAGCACGATCAGGACATCGATCGCCACCGCAAGCAGGCGCCGCTCGAAGGGCGCTGACTCGAGTGGCATGTCGATTCCAGGACGCCGTTCCGGGTCCTTCTTTTGCTCCTGCTCGATCGTGATCCCACCCAGGGCCGGAGGTGGCGGCACGACTTCGGGGGCTTCCAAAATGCGCGGGCGGTCGATCACCGGTTCTGCCAGTTCGCTCAATGGAACGGGAGGTGCGTAGCTTCCCCTGGGGAATTCGATGATCTTGGCGGTCGTTGCCCTCGCCCGGGTCGCGGGGGCCGGCTGGCAGATCAGCTCGGCGGTTCGGAATTCCGGGGTGAGCACCGGGTCTGGATCGGGCGCCCCTTCCACACGGTCCCTCGCGATTCGATCACGCGTGGCCAGGACAGGCCCTTCGCTGGTCCGGGTGGAAGCCGGCCAGGCTGTTTCGGGCGTCTCAAACTTCAGCCGGAGCGAAGGATATCTCGGGACGCGAGGGCGTCTGCGTGCGCGATACCGATCGAGGCGCTCCGACAGTTCTTCGCGCCAGGACAAGCCGTCCTCGTGACGGAGAACCGACGGCAGCCCAAGCGCGTGCTCCGGTTCGGGTGCGACCACGGATTCTCCCACCGATGGTCTCGTCGGGGAGGCCGTTCGAGCATCCGCTGTGCAGTCGGTTTCGCTCCGATCGGGTCTGGCTGTCTGTTCCACGCGCCCGCGCACGTGGTCTTTCCGATCCACAACAAATCTTGGTCGCGAAGATCCCGCAGCGCGCTCCAGGCTTGTCGCAAACTGCTGCTCGCCCCTATCCCGAGCCTCGCGCTCGATCGGGAAGGCATCCGCACGCGCACAAGCGTGCTCGCCATCTGATGGGACGTGAGACCGGGACCCGAAAAGCGCGGCCCGGCGATCATCAGGCACACAACCACAGAGGTCGCCGCACAGCGAACAAGGCATCGATGGATCTTGCGAGAACGCCAGGGCCAGAGCAAGCGGCCAAACGCGGAGCAACCACCGGAAGCTTCTTCTGGTTCAGCGCTTTGCCTCGCGGGCCAGCGCCGTGCTAAGGTCACGGTGTCCCCGAAATTACCACCAACCCTGGGGTCTCCGTGCGTTTCCGATGATCTCCCGCACACGATTCCTTATCACGGCGGCCTTGATTTGTCATCTCCTTCTCGCCCCCCGCTTAGTTACCAGCCAGTTGCTTTCTGCCCCGAATCGGGACCGAACCAGCAATCAGACGCCTTCAGCTCCCGCCCTTCCCGCCCCGGTTCAACGCGAAGAAGAGGTCCGGATTCAAGCCACGGAACAGGAGAAAGACGGCCCCGTTTACAAGCTGCGCGGGCACGTCGACATCCGCTACGGCTCGTACTCTTTATATGCGGACGAGATCACCTACAACTCCGATACCGGAGAAGCCACGGGAGAGGGCCACATGGTGCTCGAGGGGGGGCCGACCGATGAGCACATTGAGGCCAGCCACGGCACCTACAACCTGCGCGCCCAGAGCGGCAAGTTCTACGACGTCATCGGCACCATTGGAGTTCAGGCCAAAAACGGCCGCACGGTCCTGACTTCCTCGAGTCCCTTCGCGTTTGCGGGCAAGACCGTGGAGAAGACGGGCCCGGATCATTTTGTGGTGGTCGATGGTTCGGTCACGACCTGCGAGCTGCCCCACCCCAAGTGGACCTTCAATGCACATAAGGCGGTCGTCGATGTCGGTGGCAACGCCCAGGTCTACCGCAGCAGCTTCCGGATCCGCGATATTCCGGTTTTCTATTTTCCCTACGCCGCATTCCCGATGGAGCGGTTGGCTCGCAAATCCGGTTTTCTGATACCGAGCATGGGCCGTTCCTCCACCAAGGGCACCATCCTCGGGGAATCGTTTTACTGGGCTATCAACCGCAGCTTCGACGCGACCGCCGGGGCAGAGTACTACTCACAACGCGGATGGGCGGAGCGGGGAGAGTTTCGCGCCCGCCCCAGTGACACCGCGTATGTGGATCTCACCTATTTCGGCGTGATCGACCGCAAAAACCAGGGTGGAGAGGATGTCCATCTGAGCGGGGAAGGGCGATTTCTTCACAGTTTTCGCTCGGTGGCGAACATCGACTACCTCAGTTCGTTTGTCTTTCGGCTCGCCTTCAGCGAGACCTTCACGCAAGCCGTGAACTCGGAAGTGAAATCCCAGGCGTTCCTCTCGAACACGACGCGCGGCTTTTCCTACAACGGGCTGGTCGAGCGCTACCAGAACTTTGAGAGCTCGCAGAAGGGCGACGTCATCACCATCCTGCACGCACCCAGCTTCGAAGTGTCCAGCGTGGATCGCAAGCTGGTGCACACCCCTCTGTATTGGTCCCTGGATGCGGCCGCGGAGGGTCTCTCCCGCAGTGAACCTGGCTTCCGCACTGGTAATCTTCTGGGGCGCTTCGATTTGAATCCAGTCCTCTCGCTCCCCCTCTCCCTGAGGGGGTGGTCCTTTCGGCCGGAGTTGTCCCTTCGCAATACCCTCTACACCCAACAACTCATGCCGGGAGGTACCGTCGGCGCAGCCACCAGCAATGCGGTCAACCGCAAGGCGCTCGAAGGCTCGGTCGAGATGCGCCCCCCGTCCCTTGCGCGCGTGTTTGAGCGCGCAATTCTGGGGCGCAAGTGGAAGCACGTCATCGAGCCTCGTGCGACCTATCGCTACGTAACCGGGGTGAACAACTTCGCCAGCATTTTGCGCTTTGATGCGCGCGACCTTCTCAGCAACACCCACGAGGTCGAGTACGGCGTCATTCACCGCCTCTACGCCAAGCGCACTTCGGATCAGCCGGAGGACTGCGGCAGCGCGGGTATGTCTTCCCTGCGCATCGGTGCCCCCGTTGAGCAAGGTGTGCCCTGGGAGCGCACCTACGCCCTGGAGAGCCCGGACTGCCAGGCGGGGCCCGAAGCACGCGAGGTCGCCACCTGGGAGTTGGCGCAGAAATATTTCCTGGATCCGGATTTCGGCGGCGCACTCGTGAACGGGCGCCGCAACGTGCTCACCACCACCGCCGATTTTTCGGGGATTGCTTTTCTCACCGAACCTCGGCATCTCTCCCCGTTGATCTCACGATTGCGCGTGCGAACCAGTTCCCGTACCGACGCCGAGTGGGACATCGACTACGACTTCAAAGAGCACCGCATCAACGCCAGCACCGCATTGTTGAACTACCATGTGGGAGAATTCACCCTGGGCGGTGGGGACGCCTTCGCGCAAGCGCTTCCGGGGATCTCGAATTCGTCCGTCGCGCAGCAGGATTTCAATCAGTTCCGCGTGCTCCTGGGCTACGGCCATCCGAATAAACGCGGGTTCAGCGGCGCTACCGCCTTCGGGCTTGACGCCAACCTCGGCTTCCTGCAATACGCGACCGCGCAGACCACTTACAACTGGGATTGCTGCGGCGTGAGTGTCGAGTATCGCCGCTTCGCGCTGGGCTCGGTGCGCAACGAGAACCAATTTCGCTTCAGCTTCAATCTGGCCAACGTCGGATCCTTCGGCAATCTGCGTAAGCAGGAGCGGCTGTATTAGCCGGTGGGCATACCCAGAGCATGCCAGGAAAGCGCCTTCCGTATTACCATATCCCTCATGACGATTGCCCCCGATCTCGCCTCCAAGCAGGCTGGCCTGGCTGCCTCCCTGCGCTCCCGGGGGCGGATGCTGGTGGCCTATTCCGGCGGGGTTGATTCCGCTTATCTGGCTTGGATCGCGCACCAGACGCTCGGACAGAAAATGCTCGCCGTCATCGCCGATTCTCCAAGCATCGCGCGCACCCAGCTTGCGGACGCGGTTGCATTTGCTCGTGAGCAGAGCATCCCCCTCGAGGTCGTCGCGACCGACGAGCTCGACCGGCCGGAGTACATCCGCAACGATGCTCTCCGCTGCTTCCACTGCAAAGACGAGTTGTTCACTGTGCTGGAGGCCTTCCGCGAGAAGCACGGCTTCGACTCGATCGCGTACGGAGTGAACCGAGACGACCAAGCCGACTTCCGGCCCGGCCAGCAGGCAGCCCAAGAGCACCATGTCTTGGCACCCTTGCTTGCAGCCGGCTTGAACAAGCAGGACATCCGGGAGCTTGCCGAGGCGGCTGGCTTGCGAGTCTGGGACAAGCCGGCCTCGGCCTGTCTTTCGTCTCGCATCGAGTACGGTCGTCCGGTGACCCGGGAGGCGCTCTCCGTGGTCGAAAAGGGGGAGGATGCCCTGCGTGCACTCGGATTCCGCCAGTTCCGGGTTCGCCACCATGGCGACATCGTGCGCATCGAAGTGGCCAAAGACGAACTGCCCCGCGCCCTGGATCCCGGCATGGCGGCTGAATTCACCCGGCTGTTCAAGGCCCTGGGGTTCAAGTTCGTTACGCTCGACCTGGAAGGCTTTCGTTCTGGGTCCATGAATGCCCTGCTACCCGCCGAGGACCTGCTGCGAACCCGCTGAATTCTGTCCTGGACCGGGCGGGACGTTTTCGAACGGGGCCCAACCGCGTGTGAGATAATTTCGGGTCAGCCCTGATGCCAAGGCGGTTCTTAGTGACGCTGCTCCATCGTTCGTTTCTGGTTCTCCTGCTCATTTGCCTAGGCTGTTCGGCGCAGACTACCCCCTCCGACACCGCGAAGGCGATCGAGCGTCAGGTGCGTTCTTACTACCACCTGCCGCCCGAAGTCCAAGTGACGATCGGTCCCCTGAAACCGAGCGATTTCCCGAATTACGATGCGGTGAAGCTCTCCTTTGTCAAGGGAGCCAAAAAGGACGACTACGACTTCCTGCTCTCCAAGGACGGCAAGACCCTCATCCGGCTGACCAAGCTGGATCTGTCCAAGGATCCCAACGCCGAGATTATGAAGAAGGTCGACCTCAAGGGCCGTCCCACGCGCGGGAACAAGGACGCCAAGGTGGTGGTCATCAACTACGATGACTTTCAATGTCCCTTCTGCTCTCGCATGCATTCGACACTGTTCCCCGAGATCCTGAAGGAATACGGCGACCGGATTTTGTTCATCTACAAGGACTATCCGCTGGCGGAGATCCATCCCTGGGCAACGCATGCGGCCGTGGATGCCAATTGCCTGGCCGCGCAGAACAATGACGCCTATTGGGACCTTGCCGACTACCTCCACGCCAACCAGCACGTGGTGAACGCCGCGCGCGGGTCTGAGGCGCAGTTTGATGCCGTTGACCGGGCCACGCTGCTCGCAGGTCAGCAGCACAATCTTGACGTGGTAAAGCTGCACGCCTGCATCAAGGCCCAGAATGAGGACGCCGTGAAGGCTTCCCTGCATGAGGGAGACTCCATTGGCGTGAGCGCCACGCCGACGCTGTTCATCAACGGTGAAGAGGTGGACGGTGCGCTTCCCATCGGTGAACTGCGCGCCGCACTGGACCGCGCGCTGACCCTGGCAGGCGTGCCACCCGGCCACGCGGAGTCCTCGCCACCTCCGGTGGGAGCGAATTCACCAGCCAAATGACACTCGATTCTTCTTTCTGCTGATCCACCATGAGGGGGATGTTCGCTTGAAACTCAACTCGATGCGATGCCGCTGTGCGCTGGCGTTGTTCGCCTTGTCCGCCTTGTCTTTCTTGACAGCCTGCCAGTCCAAGCAGGGAGGCGCCGACGTGGTGGCCACGGTGGACGGAAGGAAGATTTTCCGCGCCGACGTCGAGAAGTACTACCAGAACCAGACCGCTGGGACAGACCAGCAGCCGGTGGGCGAACAGGCAACCAGCTTGCGCTTGAGCATCCTGCGCCAGTTGATTGACGACGAGATCCTCATGCGCCGCGCCGAGAAGCTTGGCCTGCTCGCTACCGACGAAGAAGTCGACCGTAAGTTGAATGAGATCAAGTCGCCTTATAGCCCGGAACAGTTCGGCCAGAAGCTGAAAGAAAAGAAAATCACGGCGGATGATTTCAAGCGCGACCTGCGCCGTTCGCTCACCGTCGAGAAAGTGATGAACAAGGAGGTCACCTCCAAGATCAACGTCTCTGACCAGGACGTGAACGACTATTACAATGCGCACCGGGGAGAGTTCAACCTCATCGAAGCGCAGTATCACCTGGCCCAGATCTTCGTGACGCCGCAATCCAACCCGCAAGTTCACAACCTGAAGAACGACAAAGCTCAAAACGAAGCCGACGCCCGCAAGAAGATCCAGATGCTTTCCAACCGGCTTGACAGCGGGGACGACTTCGCCACCCTCGCGATGAACTACTCGGAGGACACGGAGACCTCCGGCAACGGCGGCGACCTGGGCTTCACGCCCGAGTCTTCGTTGCAGCGCACCGATCCCGCGACGCGAGAGACGGTGATGAAGCTCAAACCCGGACAGTACAGCACGATTATCACGGTTCAGGACCCCGCGAGCAAACGGCTGGTGGCCTTCCGGATCGTGAAACTGCTTGCCAAGGAGCCTTCAGGACAGCGCGAATTCGGCGATCCGCGCGTGAAACAGGCAATCCGGTCCCAGCTCATGGACCGCCGGGAACAACTCCTGAAAGCTGCTTACTATGAAGTCTTGCGCGACTCTGCCAAGGTGCAGAACCACTACGCGGACGAGATTCTTAAGAATGCCGGGACGGCGAAATAGGGGGTTTGGGCCTCGCTGTCGCAGCCCGCGCTGGGACGTTACTCCACGACCGCCAGCACATCGCCGGAGTTCACATTGGCACCCTCGGCGACCACCAGCTTGCGCACCACGCCCTTCTTGGGCGACTTGATTTCGTTCTGCATTTTCATCGCTTCCATCACAACAACGCCCTGACCTGCCTCCACTTCGGCATTTTCTTTCACCAGCACGCGCACGACTTTGCCGGGCATGGGCGCGACCAGTGTCCTCGGACCCTTCCCGTCGTCCGGGCTGGCACGGCTGCGCAGGGAACGCGGGTCCCGCAACTGGGCCGCATAGCGAACCGTCCCCACCCACAGGTGCATATCGGTGGAGGTACGCTCGCGTTTGATTTCGTACGCTTTGCCGCCGATGATGACGGAAAGCACATCGCGCCGCGCCAGAACCGCGTCGATCTCGATCTCGCGCCCGTCCAGCCGGCACTCCCAGCGCCCGTTGGGACGGTTCAGTTCAAGCCGAAAATTTTTCCCTTCGATGGTAACGTCGTAGGTCATCGGGAATCAGCGATCCGACTTCAGCCGTCCGCTTAGAGTCCTTCTCCGTCAGCGCAATGCTTCCCCTCTCGCGGTGTTCTTCCAGGCCGAAGAGCTTTGGATTCGGCAACAGTCGCGCCCGGCGCTCCCATGGCTCTCCGCGAGCGCAGCGGGGTCGAGCACCGCAAACAATCCGGCCGCGATCGCCGCGACCTCCGCAGCCTTTCCATCGCTCGGCCCGCTCGTGCTGGGGCGCGCCAGCAGGCGATCGAGATAGCCCGTATCCAACCTGCCCGCCTGGAAGTCCTCATCGTTCAAAATGTGTCGGAACAGCGAAATGTTCGTCTTGATCCCGCCCACGAAGTACTCACTGAGCGCGCGGACGAGCCGCGCCGTGGCCTGCGCCCGATCGCTCCCGTAACCAATCAGCTTCGCCAGCAGCGGGTCATATTCGAGCGGGACATTCCAGCCTTCGTACACCCCGCTGTCCCGGCGGATGCCTGGGCCAGAGGGCTCCAGCAGCAACGTGATCTTCCCGGGACTGGGGAGGAAATTGTTATCCGGATCTTCGGCGTAGACGCGGCACTCGATGGCGTGTCCCCGCCAGCGCACGTCGTCCTGGGTGAAAGGCAACTTCTCTCCAGCCGCGATCCGGATCTGCAAGTGGACCAGGTCGAGCCCGGTGGTCAGCTCCGTGATCGGATGCTCTACCTGCAAACGGGCGTTCATTTCGAGGAAATAGAAGTTCTTCTGCGGATCGACCAGGAATTCAATGGTCCCGGCGTTGGTGTAGCCGGCGGCCTGTGCGACCCGCACCGCGACTTCACCCATGCGCCGTCGCATATCGGGATCAACCAGGGGGGAAGGTGATTCTTCAAGGACCTTTTGATGCCGCCGCTGGATGGAACATTCCCGTTCACCCAGGTACACCGTGTTCCCGTGCTGGTCGGCCAATATCTGCATCTCGATGTGACGCGGGTTGATGATCGCCTTCTCGAGGTAGATTTCGTTGTCGCCGAAAGATCGCTGGGCTTCGCTTTGCGCGGCTTCCAGGGCCGAAAACAACTGGTCCGGGGTGTGGACCAGGCGCATTCCCTTCCCGCCTCCGCCCGCTGCGGCTTTCAGCATCACCGGATAGCCGATCTTCTCCGCTACCCTGGTGGCTTCCTCGGCAGACTCGAGCCCGCGTGAGATGCCCGGCACAAAGGGCACGTTGGCCTTTTCCATGTGCTGCCGTGCCCGGGTCTTTGAACCCATCCTCTCCATAGAGGCCGCCTGGGGTCCGATGAACTTCACGCCCGCAGCTGCGCAGGCGTGGGCGAACCGGGAACTTTCCGACAGGAAGCCGTAGCCGGGATGAATGGCATCTGCGCCGCTCAGCCGCGCGACCTCCAAGATCTTCTGGATGTTCAGGTAAGACTCAGCGGCGGCGGGCAGTCCAATGGGATAGGCCTCATCTGCCTTTCGCACGTGCAGCGAAGCCCGATCCACATCGGAATAGACCGCCACCGACTGGATCCCCAGTTCGCGGCAGGCGCGAATCACCCGGACTGCTATTTCTCCCCGATTGGCGATGAGGATTTTCTTGAACATGCTCGGAAGCTCGGCGGGCGTGGCACTGGCTCCGTCATTCTAACTGGACGGCCCCACCCCTGCACGCTTGCCCTTCTGGGAGGGTGGGCCCGGGCGCGGCCTTAGGTTTGTGAGCAAGGTCACAGTAGCCTGTTTCGAATGGCCCAGGGCCGGCAACAGGAGATGATGGCTGCCCGAAGGCCGAAGCCTGATTGCGCTTTCCCAGTCGAAATCCCACCCAAATTGACCCGCCTCGTTGGTCGGGCTAGACTCGCCTTTGCACGGGGTATCCCATGAAAAGTTGGGTTTTGACGCTTGCAATCTTGCCCTCTCTCGCCTTCCCGCTGCTTGCCGAGGATGAAGGCCATCATCACGAAGAGTTGACAGACCAGCAACTGGGGACGGTGCGCTTTCCTGTGTCCTGTGCGGCTTCGGTGCGGAAGCCATTCGAGCGAGGGGTCGCTCTTTTGCACTCGTTCTGGTACGAGGAGGCGGAGAGGGAATTCGGGCAGATCGCCAACCATGATCCGAAGTGCGCCATGGCCCAGTGGGGCCTTGCCATGAGCCAGTGGCACCAGCTGTGGAACCATCCGGATGCGGCCACCAGCAAGAAAGGCCGGGCGGAGATCAAGCAGGCCCGGGGGCTGCACGCGGGGACGGCTCGGGAGCGGGATTATATCGATGCCATGAAGGCCTTCTACAGCCGGAAGGGAAGCTTTGACCGGCGGGCCACGGCCTACTCCAGAGGCATGGAGAAGGTTTTCGACCGGAACCCCGACGACCATGAAGCGGCGGCGTTCTATGCGCTCTCCCTGCTCGCGGCCAACCAGGGGGATGACCCGAATTTCACTGCCGATAAAAAGGCTGCCGCGGTGCTGGAGAAGTTGTTCGCCACCGAACCCGACCATCCTGGCGTGGCGCACTACCTGATCCACGCCTACGACAAGCCCCAACTGGCTCAACTCGGATTGCCGGCGGCGCGGCGCTACGCGCAGATCGCGCCCATGGCTCCGCATGCTTTGCACATGCCATCGCATATCTTTGCGCGGGTTGGATTGTGGCAGGACGATATCAATTCCAACCTCGCCTCGATTGCGGCCACGCGCAAGACCGCGGCCCTGCACATGGGAGGCGAAGGGCATCAGTTCCACGCGATGGATTTCCTGTTCTACGCCTACCTGCAGAGCGGACGCGACGCCGACGCCAAGGCGCTGATCGAAGAAGTGAAGGCGATGCCGGACACGGTCCATGACATGTACGGCACGGGGTACAATCCGCGGGCGGCAGCCCTGGTGCGTTTTGGCGCGCTGTTCCCGCTCGAGCTGCATCACTGGTCAGAAGCTGCCGAACTGACTCCCACCGCAATGGCTGGAAGTGCCGAGGATCACGTCGTCTACTGGGCACGGGCGATCGGAGCAGCGCACCTGGGGAATGCGGCCCAGGTTCGCAAAGAGGCTGAGCAGCTTGAAGGCATCCACTCCTCGTTGGTGGCTAAAAAGAAGAAGGACTTCGCGGAGGAGGTTGAGGAGGAGCACAAGCAGGTCCTGGCCTGGCTCAGTGCCGCCGAAGGCAGGTACGACGATGCGCTCGCGATCCTCCGGGCGATGGCGGACAAAGACGACTCGCTGGGGGAGGAGCCGCAGGGAATTCCCACCCGCGAGATGGTGGCGGAGATTCTCATGCTGGCGAAGCGGCCGGACGAAGCTCTGGCGCAATACGAAACCGATCTGAAATTCAATCCAAACCGTTTCAATGGGCTCTATGGCGCTGCTCAGGCCGCGGAAATGGCGGGCAGACAAGAGAAGGCGACCCAGTACTACGCGGAACTCGTGAAGGTTTGCGCGGGATCGAATTCGGATCGTCCGGAGTTGAGCCGAGCCAAGGGACTGGTGGCGCAGAAATAGCGACAGATCGTCGATGGTTGATTTTGATGGTCGAATAAAGTTAGGAGTTCGGACCGACCGGCTAGTGCGAGTTCCATACCAGCCTGGCCACCAGGACAGCCAGCACCGCCGCGCTGCCCAACACCGCGTTGTACTCGCGATGTTGCCAATACAACTTCGAGGAAAACTCTCCAGGCCCGTCGCGGAACGCAATCAGGCGAGGCAACCATCGAGGCACGCGACGGGCGTACTCCTCGTAGCCGGGGAACGTCTGCCGCAGAAAAGCTTCTTCGGAGCGGATCACCGGCAGGTAAATCACCAGAAACATCAGCCCCATGAAAAGCAGAACCCACCCGCTCCGGGCCGCCACCGCGAAGCCGACCGCCATGATCAGCGATCCGAGATACAAAGGATTGCGCGTGTACGCGTACGGGCCCGAGGTGGTCAGTTCCTGGTTTTTCTTGACGTGACCCGAGGCCCGCGCGCGCAGCAGAATGCCGGGAACCGCGAGCAGAGTTCCAACCCCGATGGACATCCAACTGGGACGCGCGATCCAGACGTAAAAACCCGCCAAAGCGAATCCCAGCGGAACGCGGATACGACCGGCGATCCTGGACCATTCAGCCACGGGCGCTCCCCAGCAACCTCCCGGCGGCCTCCCCCACCTGAGCGGTGGTGATCTCGAGCATGCCTTCGTCCGGTTGTGCACATCGGGTGAGCGTGGTCGGACTTTTCGGGTTGCGGAGCACGATGCTGCGCGTACCAAACGGGCCGTTGCGCGCGGGATCGGTCGGTCCGAAGATCGCAACCACCGGGACATTCAGTGCCGCGGCCAGGTGCATCGGCCCGGTATCACCGCCAATGAACAGGCGGGCGCGGCGGGTCAGCGCCAGCAGTTCGCCAATGGAAAAGGACATTCCCGACGCCGCGCCGCCACTCGCCGCTTCCGCCGCCCAGGCCAGCGCCTCCTCGCCCGGTCCGAAGTTGATGACCGAGCTGAGTCCCTGCCGCGCGAGCGCCTTGGCCACTTCACCGTAGCGCTCAGCCGGCCACCGCTTCGCTCCCCATCCCGCGCCGGGATTCAGGATCACGAACTCAGCGATGCCACGCTCCGACAGACGCTTCCCTACCACTCGGTCCGCGACTGAATCACACGGGAAAACCGCGCGCGGGACCGGCGTTGGGTACCCAATCAGCGCCTCCGCCACCTCGCCATACTGTTCCACCACATGTCGGCCTTGCGTGATCACTTTCCGCGTGTACCACACGGAGGCGAGATTTTCGCGGGGATGGGTCGCTCCGTAAACCACCGGCGCGCCTGACCAGCGGGCAAGAATGCTTGAGCGCACCGCGCCCTGCAGATCTACCGCAACCTCGTATCGGACTGCCCGAAGATCGCTCAGGCCGGCTGCGATTCGCTCCCAGGTTTGACTTGAAGCAAGCGACGCTCGCCAGCGTTTCAGATTGACGGTGTGAACCATCTCGACCAGCGGCCTCTGCGCGCTACGGGCGCCTGAACGCGGGCTGGAAACTGTGCCCAGCAACTCGGCCCAGCGTTCCTCAATCAGCCATCCGATCCGGGCGCGTGGAAACGCCTCGCGCAGCATAACAGCCGCCGGCAGGGTGTGGATCACGTCCCCCATCGAACCGAGCCGAACGATCAGAATGCGATGGAATTTAGCGTCCGATGGCGAGTCCGAGGCAGTCATCCGGCCTGCCTCACGCTTTCCGCGGCCTGAGCCGGGTGCGGATGATTTCGCTGGCGGAGTGATCCTTGGGATCGCCGACGATGGCCACCCGGCCGCCGTACTCTCGGACAGCATCAGCTTCTGGAACGCGATCGGCGGTGTAGTCCGTCCCTTTTGCTTGCACGTCGGGGTGAATCTCCCGGATGAGAGCGCGCACGTCACGCTCGGAAAAGATGACGACGGCGTCCACATCCGCCAGCGCGGCGAGAATCTCCGCCCGCTCCTCGGCGGGCATGAGGGGCCGACCGTCGCCCTTCAAAGAGCGCACCGAATCATCAGAATTGACCGCCACCACCAGCCGGCCGCCCAATTCCTTGGCAGCGTGAAGGTAGCGCACGTGACCGACATGAAGCAGGTCGAAGCATCCGTTGGCCAGCGTGACCGGCTCCCCGGCGCGGCGCCACTGGTCTACGCGCTGCCGCAGCGCGGTCCGGTCGAGAATCTTGGATTTTGCTGATGCGTTCAATGGGATCTTGTGGCGGGCGGCGCCTGGTCCATCGCGTGCACCAGTTCCTGGCGCGTGACCGTCGCTGTGCCCCGCTTCATGACCACGATACCGCCTGCATAGTTGGCCAGCTGTGCAGCTTCTTCCGTGGTGGCTCCGGCCGCCAGGGCCGCAGTGAACGTGGCGATCACGGTATCGCCAGCGCCGGTCACGTCCGCCACTTCGTCGGAACCGAAGATGGGAATATCGACCGGCTTGTGGCGCTGCGTAAACGCCACCATGCCGTCCCGGCCTCGTGTAATCACCAGCGACTGCAGTTTCATGCGCGCCATGAGTTGCTCGGCAGCGCCGACCAGCCTGGACCAGTCCTGGCCGATCTCGACTCCCAGGGAAGCCTCCACCTCGGGTTCGTTGGGCGTGGCCGCAGCCACTCCGGAATACTCGAGCATGCGGAAGCGAGAGTCGAGCGTGACCGGGATACCGTTCAAGCCACCTTTTGCGCGGATCGCGTTCAGGATCGCGGGAGTCGCCGACCCGTAGCCGTAATCGGAAACCAGCAGAGCATCCGAGGCGCGCGCGTATTCCCGTGCCGCCAACACCAATTCGCGCGTGAGATGCGAGTTGGGCGGTGCGTCCGGTTCGCGATCGACACGGACCACCTGCTGGCGCGCCGAATGCGTCATGCCGGCCAGGATGCGGGTCTTGGTCACGGTGTTGTGGCCCTTGTCTTTGAGCACACCGCTCACGGGAATATGTTTGTGACGAAACGCTTTGATCAGCCATCGGCCCGGCTCATCGTCTCCCACCACGCCCACAGGCAAGACATTGACATCAAGGTCGGCGAGATTGCTGATGGCATTCGCGCCGCCCCCCGGAACCACGGTCCGCTCCCGGTGCTTCAGAATGAGCACCGGAGCTTCCCGCGACACGCGCGAGATCTCGCCGTAGACGAACTCGTCCGCCACCAGGTCCCCCAGCACCGTAACCGTGGTCTTCGGGAACGCCTCAAGGATCTTCTTCAGACGGTCGGCTTCTTTAAGATGCTTGGTCATCCGTATCAGGCGATTCGGGCCAGCAAGATTCTCTCATGCCCGGTTCTTCCGCTCGTTCACGATCCGCAGCATGGCATCCACGGCGTTGGCGGCGTCGGCCCACTCCATCTTGACGGGGACCACCGCGAGCGGCTGCAGCGCAGAGAAATAGCCGCCCAGATTGATGGCGTCTTTTTCCGTGGTCACGAACCCATCAGCCTGGCTGTTCGCCTTCAGGGCAAGCAATTCACGGATGTCGCTTTCCGCGTACGCGTGATGGTCGCGATAGACCGCCTCGGCAGCGGGTTCGATCCCGGCCTTGCGCAGTTGCAACATGAAGTTTTGCGGGCGAGCGATGCCGCAGAACGCCACCGGGCGCGCGGCAACCTGGGCGGGCGATAGGCCTCGGCGTACCCGCCAGAGGAACTTGCCGTCGAGCGGGAGGCCCCCCGGTGCGGCTCCGCCGGTCAACACAACGGCGTCGGCCCGCCCCAGGGAGGCTAACGACTCCCGCAGACGGCCTGCGGGCAGCAAACCGCCGCGCGCGTCATCCGACGTAACCAGGACGATGTCGAAGTCACGAGCGAGCCCGCGATGCTGAAAGCCATCATCGAGCAGATGCAGTTGCGGCCCGAATTTCATTTCCGCGAACATACCAGCCGCGTAACGATCCTCCCCGACTACCACGGGGACTTCCAAGCGCCGCGCGATGAGCACAGGCTCATCGCCGAACTCGCGCGAGGATCCGCCCGGATCCACCAGAAGCACCCCCCGGGTCTTTCGTCCGTAGCCCCGGGAGAGCACGTCGAACTTTATGCCCCGTGCCTTCAGCAGTTCACCCAGCAGGATCACGAAGGGTGTTTTGCCGGAGCCGCCGACGGAGACATTTCCGATGCTGACCACGGGACCTCGCAGGCGCCGCGCAGACAGCATTCGCCGGTCGTAGAGCCGGTTGCGCGCTCCCACCACCGCCGCATAGATAGCCGAGAGAGGATTCACAATTCCTCGGCACCCAGCACCGCCACCGCTTGCGACGGGGCCAGCAATTTCTCGAGAGCGGCAAGGGTCTTCTCGGTGGCTCCCGCCTGCAAGCGCAGAGTCTCGGCGGCGCGCTGACCCAAGGCCCTGCGCTCGGTCTCGTTGGAAATGAGTTCCATCAAGACCAGCGGCAGTTCCGCGGGTCCTACAATTCGCACCGCGTCGTGAGTCTGGAAGAGCCCGATGATGTCCCGGAAATTTTCGGTGTGGTTCCCGACCACAATGGCCACGCCGTGACGCGCCGGTTCGATGATGTTGTGTCCACCCTTGGGGACCAGACTGCCGCCGACGAAGGCGATGTGCGCCAGGCCGTAGATCGCCGCCAGTTCCCCAATCGTGTCGAGGAGAATGACGCCGCCGGCGAGCGACTCGCCGTTCCAAAGCGAGCGGCGCCAAAAGCGGATGCCGAGGCTCTCGAGCAGCGAGCGAACGACCGTGAAGCGCTCCGGATGCCGGGGCGCGAGAATCATGACGGCATGGGAGTGGCTCGCCAGAATGTTCTGAAAGGCCTGGAGCAACATGCGTTCCTCCTCCTCGTCCACCGTGCTGCCACAGACCAGGATGGGGGTGGCCCCGGATTTCTGGAAGTTCTCCCGCAAACTCGCCACCACGGCCGGCGGCGCCGGTGCTTCGATGTCAAACTTGAGATTTCCAGAAACCTCTACACGCTCGCCGGGAGCACCAATGTCCACCAGGCGTTTCTGATCTTCATGCGTCTGGGCGAGGAACAAATCTACGTTGCCAATCACCTTGGGCAGCCACCCACGGAGACGTTTGTAGCCGGGCCACGAGCGGTCCGAGATCCGGGCGTTCACCACGGCGATGCGCGCGCCACTTCGCTTCACCAGGCGGAGGAAGTTCGGCCAGAACTCGGTTTCTGCGATCACCACGAGCTGCGGCCTTAGCGCATCGAGGTAAGGACAGACGGCGAAGCCCAGGTCCAGCGGGAAATAGAAAACGTTTTCCTCCCCGAAACGGGTTCTCGCCAGCTGTTGTCCCGTGTCGGTTGTTGTGGAAACGAGCACGCGATAGGCGGGCCAGCGACGCCGCATCTCGTTCACCAACCCGCTGACTGCCAGCACCTCTCCCACCGAAACCGCGTGAACCCAGATCGTCGATCGCGACGAACGCCCCGCAAGCTGGGGAGGCACGCTGCCCAAGCGCTGCATGAACCCGCTGCGGTACTTCCCGTATCGCACCATCTGGAAAATCCAGTAAGGCAGGCTGGTCAACAGTCCCGCCGCCAGGAGCGCGCTATAGAGCAGGTACATGAAGTAAAGTCATTCTAAATGGCGGGAGTCGAGTTCTGGACAACCGGCTCGATGCTGCCCGGCAACGCTATAATCGAAAAATGCCGAAGCGCGGAAGAATGTTCCGGAGGCCATGCGCGATTCTGGTTCCGGTCGTGCTGTGCGTGCTTGCGCTGGCGGCCAAGGACTTCGTGAAACCGGCGACCAAGCCGGCCCGGGCCTACGCAACGCACGACGAACATTCCAATGAAGCCGTTGCGGTGGCGGTGGACCCCTACGACAGTACGGAGAAAGCTCAGATTTTCTCCGTCAAATGGAACGAGGAGGGCTTCCTTCCGATCTTTCTGGTGGTGACCAACGACAGCGACCAGCCCATTTCGCTGGCTGCGATCGAGGCCCAGTTCATTACGTCTCGCCGTGACAAGCTCACCGCCGCAACCAATGACGATCTCTACCGCCGTTTGTCGCACGTCTCCGCCGGTGGCCGCACCTATCCTCTGCCCTTCCCGCGAACCAGGGTGAAAGGCGCGGTGGGCAAGAAAGCGCTCGACGAAATCGACGCTGCCCAGTTCACAGCCAAAGCGGTTGAGCCTCATTCGACCCAGTCCGGTTTCTTGTTTTTCGACGTAAGCGGCATCTCCTCGCCGCTGTCCGGAGCGCGCTTTTACCTGACTGGAGTTCGCGACGGCAAGGGAAACGACCTCTTATACTTCGAAATCCCCTTCGAGAAATAGCGGATGCTCGGCGTGCCCTTCCGCACACTCACACCGAGCCCGGGAGCGCCGCTCGGTGGATGGGCGCTTCCCGGGTAGGTCTCCGCGCCGGGCTATAATCGCTGGCTATGGTGACCACTCCCGACTCCGATGTAACGGCTCGCGCCAAGTATGAGCCGGTGATCGGCCTGGAAGTCCACGTGCAGCTCCTGACCGCCTCGAAGATCTTCTGCTCGTGTTCCACCCGCTTCGGCGATCCCCCCAACACCAATGTCTGCCCGGTTTGCCTGGGGATGCCCGGCTCGCTGCCCGTCCTCAATCGGAAAGCTGTTGAGTTCGCGGTGCTCGCGGCGACAGCGCTGAACTGCCGGATCAATGAGACGTCGATTTTCGCGCGCAAGAACTACTTCTACCCGGATTTGCCCAAAGGCTACCAGATTTCGCAGTACGACAAGCCACTCGCAGAGCACGGTTTCATCGAAATCAAGCTCGGCGGCAGGAAGAAAATCGGAATCACGCGCGTCCACCTGGAGGAGGACGCAGGAAAGAGTCTGCACCAAGGGTTTTCCGACGCCTCAGAAAAGACGGCCGTCGATCTGAACCGGACCGGAGTGCCCCTGATTGAGATCGTCAGCGAACCAAACATCTCCTCCCCCGAACAGGCCCACGAGTACCTGACCCTCCTCAAAGAGATCATCCTCTATACCGGTGTGAGCGACTGCAACATGGAGGAAGGCTCGTTGCGTTGTGACGCCAACGTCAGCGTGCGTCCGCGCGGACAAAAAGAGCTAGGCACCAAGACTGAGATCAAGAACGTAAACTCTTTCCGCTTCATTCGTCAGGCCCTGGAGTATGAGATCGAGCGCCACATCGACGTGATCGAATCCGGCGGAAAGATGACCCAGGAGACTCGCCTCTACAGCTCGAACGAAGGCAAGACCTACGGCATGCGCTCGAAAGAGCAGGCACACGACTACCGCTACTTCCCCGAGCCCGATCTGCCTCCGCTGGTGGTGGATGAAAGGTGGAAGGGCGAGATCACAAAGCAGCTGCCGGAGCTGCCGGAAGCGCGCCGGGCACGCATGGTGAAGGAGTACGGCATCACCGAGTACGACGCGGGAGTGCTCACTTTCTCCAAGCAGCTGGCGGATCAATTTGAGGCCGCGGCCAAGGCGGGGAACAATCCCAAGCGGGTCGCGAATCTGGTCCAAGGTGAACTGATGGGACGGCTGAAGGCCAAGAACCTTGCGATCGAGCAATCGCCGATCTCCATGCAGGGTGTGGCGATTTCCGCTGACCTGGTGGAGTCCGGTGCGATTTCCGGGAAGATGCTCAAAGACCTCTACGACCTGAGCTTCGAGCGCGGGAAGGACTTTCCGGCAGTGTACGCGGAAGAAGGCCGCCCCGTGCAGTCCAGCGACACTTCCGCCCTGGAGAAGATCATCGCCGACATCATTGCGGCCAATCCAAAGCAACTCGAGCAGTACCGCGCCGGGAAAAAGACCGTGATCGGGTTTTTCGTGGGGCAGGTCATGAAAGCTTCGAAGGGGCAAGCGAATCCTCAAATCGTGAACGACTTGCTGGCCCGGAAGCTCGAAGGCTAGCTGGACGGGCGGAGTCTCGCTGACATCGCAGGTTGCAGACCATGCCAATTCAGGACCTGAACGTGTTTCTCGACCGAGAAGGTCGGCCCGCGAAGGATGCGAGCTGCGCGCGATTCCCGCGAACAAAGTTGCATGGATTGTGCCACCAGGGCCTGTGCGATCTCTTGCGGCACCTGCCAAGCATCGAACGCTACTGGTTCGCGGAAACCGGAGCTGGGCGGCCGAGTCGCTACGCCGGGTGTGCAAAGGCAAAGGTCGGACGGCTACCACCGGATTCTCGAATTCTGCGAGAATCGGCACGCCCAGTCGGTCGGGATCTTTGCCCGCCTTACCCCCGAAGATCTGAATGGCACATGCGTGCCGCCCGAACCGTCGACCGATCACTGCCTGGAACTGGCTCGGTTCGATGGTGGAGCATGAGAGCCACCCTCCTGGCCCGATCAACCTCAGTCTCGGCCTATGAGGGCGTCCCGACGCCCCCTTTGTACGGCTTGACCTCCGAGCAGGTGCGGGAAAGGAGTATGCAGCCCGAGCCGCCGGCCAACACCTTCAGTCATCTGAAAGACGCCGTCTCAACCCGGTACCATGGTCTTGAGGGCAGCACACGAACGATTCAGAAGGATACTGGCCATGAAGGTCAAGCTCGATCGCATCATCAGCATCGCAACTCTGACGGCATCGGTCGCTGCGTTGGTACTCGTCCTTCACAAACCGCCGCCCCTGGCTCCGCCGCTGGCCCCCACCGCGATCGCAGCCCATGCGCAGTCTTTCCAAACCAAGATTGAACAGCTGGAGCAGCCTAGAGCTCAAGGACAAGGCGCCACGGAAGTCCGGCTGACATCACAGGAAGTGACGGCGGCGATCGCGCAAGCCTCGGGTGCATTGCCCGCGGGTCCGAGCACAGCCTCGGCTCCCTCAAAAGGCGGACCAGACTCATCGCTCTCCGGGGATCTCGGACCGGGCGAGCCCAACGTCAAGGACTACCAGGTAAACTTCGAAGGGGATCTGGTCAAAGGCCAATTCCTGACGCATGTGGCTGGGAAAGACGTGTGGGTGACGGTGGAAGGCCACCTCGGCTCCAAGGATGGCTACGCCACGTTCGAACCGACGCAATTCAAGGTTGGCGATCTCAGCGTACCCGTTTCCCTGCTCAATGACCAACTGCAGAAGCGGCTCCTCGAGCAGCGCGACCGCCTGAAGCTGCCCGACTCGGTGGGCGGGATCAAAGTCGAAAACGGTGAGGTCGTCCTCAGCAATAAGTAGGCCCATCCACCTGCGGCGCGCCAGGGCCCTGATCACAGTTTCCCTCCGTTGTGCTTGATAAACTTCCCGTCCTTCCCGCCGGTACGGTCGTGGTGCAGAGTTGCCACAAAGGCATCCCAAGAAAAGGTAAAAGCCAAGGCTGCGGCCGACCAGAGAGCGCATCCGAGAATCCCAACCTTCCGCATACCTCCCCGATCCTCCGTAAGACTTGGGAGGGGATTGTAAACGGCGAGACTAGGATTTCGTAGGACGCCTTACTGGCCGGATGGCGTGCCTTGGAACAGAGGGAACAGTTGATCGGCACCCGCGCGATACACGCCCCAGGCACTCCCGGTGTCGGAGACCTGCCGGAAGAGGAACTCGCCGCGGCCATCCCCGTCGGCATCGACGGCATCGATCAACTCCAGGCGCGGAATCTCGTCGAGATGGTGATTGTCGGTGACACCGGTGTGAAGTTTGCGCAGATCGCCATACATGTCCGCTTTGGCGACCAGGGTGACAAAGTAGGTGACGTCGGAGGCGCTGTCAGCGTTTTTGGCGGCGCGGTTCGGCATTTGTGCCTTGGCAATCAAAACAAACACCGGCTCGTTGGTGTTCCACAGATCAAACGCCCGGAACTGCAGGTCGGCGAAGCTGGGCGGCGCGCTCTTGGCAGCGCTCCGGGTCGAGGTGGAGGGACGGGTAGCCGGCGTTGTGTCGGCGG
>Ga0137415_10000174_pt1 | contig 54913 bp, 54 predicted proteins | sample CZODoug3_1_1_16f_FD_183082 | JGI IMG/M metagenome (GOLD analysis project Ga0137415, IMG submission 183082) | Vadose zone soil fungal communities from Angelo Coast Range Reserve, California, USA - CZODoug3_1_1_16fungal (Hybrid Assembly) | ecosystem: Environmental > Terrestrial > Soil > Vadose...
TCTATCGGCCGGCGACGCCGGGGCCGCATCCGATCGTGGTCTATTTCCATGGCGGCGGCTGGGTGTTGGGTGACCAGCAATCCGACGATCCGTTCTGCCGTGACATGTGCCGGCGTACCGGAATGATGTTCGTCAGCGTCGATTACCGGCATGCGCCCGAACACCGCTTCCCGGCAGCGGCAGAAGATGGTTACGCGGCGACGCGGTGGATCGCCGAGCATGCGGCCGACCTCGGCGGCAGACCAGGACCGCTGATGATCGCGGGCTGGAGCGCCGGCGGCAACATCGCGGCCGTCACCTGCCAGCTGGCGCGCGACCGCGGTGGCCCGCAGATCTCGGGCCAGCTTCTGGTATGCCCGGTCACCGACTGCACATTCGACCGCCCGTCCTACAACGACAATGCGACCGGCTACTTTCTGACGCGCGCGTTGATGTACTGGTTCTGGGACCTATATTGTTCGCCCAAAGACCGAACCGATCCGCGCGCCTCGCCGCTGCGCGGCAAACTTGATGGTCTGCCTCCGGCGTTGGTGGTGACCTGCGAGTTCGATCCGCTGCGCGACGAGGGTGTCGCTTACGCCGAAGCCCTGGCTGCCGCTGGTGTGCCGGTCGAGCAGCTTAACGCGCGCGGCCACTTCCACTCGTCCTTGACCATGGTCGACGTGGTGATCACCGGCGTCAGCGGGCGCGTGCAGATGACCGAAGCTCTGCGCCGCTTCGCCGGGCTTCCCCCGGAAAGGAAACAAGGTGACGAGGGTGTCCGATCAGGCCGGACGGCCTCGCCGCACGAAATCGATGCGGCTGCTGGCTAACGCGCAGGAGCCACGAAGCTAATCCTTATCGGCCCAGATCGCCTGCTCGGTCCATCCGAGCGCGGCTAACTCATCCGTGCGCAAATGTGCCTCGCCGGCGGCGAAGAATTCGTCCAGTTGGGGCGGGGGCACCGAGGTGCCGCTCATCATGGCGTGGGCCTGGCCGCGATGATGGATCTGATGCTGAAACAGATGCAGCAGCAGGCGGTCCATCCTTTCATGCTGGATCGTATCCCCGCGATGCACCGAGACAACCCGGCGCAGGCCGTAGCTGTCCAGCTTCCGCACCACAGCCAGCAAGCGCCGGTCCACACTGGCTTGTGCTTGCTGAAGCAACGCCACCGTTCCACAGGGTTCCGGGTCGGACCAGGCCGCCGGACCCAGATCGCCTCCCTCCATCGCATCGACATAAAATCTGTCGATGATCAGGATGTGGTTGAGCGTGGCGCGAAGGCTCGGGAAGAAACCGGTCCGCTGCGCCGTCAATTCATCCTGCGAGAGCCGGGCACACGCCCTGAGCAAACGGTAATTGGACCAGGCATTGTTATACGCCATAGCCCGGTAGGGTAACGCCATGTCCTCGTCCGAAGGCACTTCAGGTGTAGGCATGTTGTCTGTCCTGGCCTCCGACAAATCTACCGTCACGGGCCATGGGTGGTCACGTCCTAATTCGTATTGATAAGGAACCGCAGCGACTTCGTGCCGATGAACGTGACGAAGTCGCCCTGCCGCTTCCAGGTCGCAGCATCGCTGAGCGCCGCGATCAGGTCGTCGTCGGTCTGCGCCCGATCCGGCGGACAGGGCCGGTCTTGCATCGCGCCGGGAACAAAGATCACGGTGTTGCCCGCCACCGAGAACTGGCCCTTGCCGCCCTTGCACCAGAGTTCGAGGACCACCTCGCCATTGTCGCCGATCTCCAGCGACGGCACCCGCTTCGAGCCGGGCTGACGCGCGGCATCCAGCGTCATTTCCAGTCCGAACGGAAATTCCTCCTGGGCCTGCGCCGGGCCGGCGCCAAAAGCGGCCATAACGAGCGCCAATGAAAACGCGGCGTTTCTCAACATGCGTGCGACTGAAATCATAAAGCGCCTCGAAATAATCCGACGTTCGAACCAGCGCGTTTTATGTGACGAAAATGACATTGACCAGCTTGGCCGCGACAGAAAAAACCCTTGAAAAAAGCAAATCCCCGCGGGCCGCAGCCCACGGGGATTTCTGGTCGATCGCGGCTAAGGCGCGGTCTATTTCAGGACCATCTCCGTGAATGGATAGACATAGGCCTGCAACATCACGAGAACGCCGACAAGACACGCCAGCGCGATCGAATGCTTGAACACGAAGCGCAGAATGGTGCCCTCATGCCCATACCAATTGGTCGCGGTGGAGGCGACCACGATCGACTGCGCATCGATCATCTTGCCCATCACGCCGCCGGACGAGTTGGCGGCGCCCATCAGAACCGAGGAGAGACCCAATTGCTCCGAGGTGATCTTCTGCAGATTGCCGAACAGAATGTTCGACGCCGTATCCGATCCCGTCAACGCCACGCCCAACCAGCCGAGCAGCGTGCCGAAGAAGGGATAAAGCACGCCGGTCGCGGCAAACGCGAGACCGAGCGTCGCATCGACGCCCGACAGCCGGGTCAGCGTGCCGATCGCCAGCATCGCCGAGATCGTGATCAGCGAGATCGCGCACAGCTTGATGGTGCGGCCATATTCGGTGATCAGCCTGGCTGGCGCGAGACCCATCAGGAAACCGGAAATGATGGCCGCGATCAGCATGCCGCTGCCGGTGAAAGACAGATATTCGAACTTGAACACGGCGCCTTCAGGCGTCGGCTTCGCCGCCACCGGTGGCATCTTGTTGATCATGTTATTTAGGTCGGGGACGGAATAATTGTAGAAGAAGATCGAGTTGGCCCAGGCCTTGAAGGCCCCATTGCCCCAGATCAGCATCACGATGCAAACGATGATCCATGGCAAGAGCGCGCTCCAGAGTTCGCCTTGCGTCAGCGGCGTCTTGTCCATGGCCTTCGGCGCCGTCATGGTCGCGGCGGACTCGTCGCTGCCGCGCAGCGCCGGCGACAGCCAGAGCTGCTTCGGCTGCCAGACCTTCAGGAACAGGATCAGACAGCCCATCGAGATCAGCGAGGCGCCGATATCGACGATCCAGGGGTTGATGTAATTCGAGATCACGAATTGCGGGATCGCGAACGACACGCCGGTGACCAGAATCGCCGGCCAGACATCCTTCATGCCTTTCCAGCCGGCGAACGCCCATACCACCCAGAACGGCACGATCAGCGAAAACACCGGCAGCTGCCGGCCGACCATCGCGCCGAGGATGTAGGGATCAAGCCCCGTGACCGAAGCAAGACCCTGGATCGGCGTCCCGAGCGCGCCATAGGCCACCGGTGCGGTATTGGCGATCAGCGACAGGCCGGAGGCGGCCAGCGGCGAGAAGCCGAGGCCGATCAGGACCGAGCCGGTGATCGCGACCGGGGTGCCGAAGCCGGAAGCGCCTTCGAAGAACGCGCCGAAGGAGAACGCGATCAGCAGCAATTGCAGCCGCCGATCCTCGGTGACGCCGCCGACGGCGCGCTTCAGCAGTTCGAATTTACCGGTCGCCACCGTGATCTGATAGAGAAAGATGACGTTCAGCACGATCCAGCCGATCGGGAAGAAGCCGGCGACGACGCCAAGCAGCGAGGCGCGGATCGACATGCCTGCCGGCATCGTGAAGATGTAGATCGCGATCAGGTTGGCCACGATCAGCGCAATGATCGCCGCGATGTGCGCCTTGACCTTGCCGCTGGCGATCAGCACCAGCAGCGTAACCACCGGAATGGCGGCGGCAATCGTCGACAACGTTGCGTTGTCGAACGGATTGTAGACTTGATTCCACATGTTGCGGATCCTCCCCACGCCATTATGCAGCGCGCCCACCAGCGTGAAGGGTCAGGCGCGCCTGGCGTGATCGCGGGGAGTGTCCTTGGTGATGTGCGAAATCTGCCTACGAATTTAGCAGCGCCAAATCTCGCTCACAACGTCGCGAAATCAGAAGGTCCCCCGCCCCTCGCCGTTGCGCCCATGCTAGGGTTGACTCGAACACGGGGACAAGCCAGCGGTGAATGCGAAATCTACGACTTTAGTCTAGAGCGCCGCTGATTGTCCCGACTTTTCAGGCCTTTGCGGGCCATCCCCCGGAGACGTTAATCTGTGAACAACATTCGCTCCACGCTCGCGACGGTATGGCGCATCGCCGGGCCATACTTCCGTTCCGAGGACAAATGGGCAGGCCGCGGCCTGCTTGCCGCGGTGATCGCCATTGAGCTGGCGCTGGTCGCAGACAGTGTGTTGATCAACCAGTGGCGCAATCGATTCTACAACGCGCTGCAGGAGAAAGACTGGGACGGGTTTGTTTGGGAAACCATCGTCTTTTGTGTGCTGGCCGCGGTCAGCGTCGTGCTTTCGGTCTACCAGCTCTATCTCAACCAGTGGCTTCAGATCCGCTGGCGCAACTGGATGACCACCAAATATCTCGGCGAGTGGCTGCGCGGCGCGAACCACTACCGCATGCAGCTTCAGGGGGACGCGGCCGATAACCCTGATCAACGTATCACCGATGACATCAAGATGTTCGTCGATTCTACGCTGAACCTCAGCGTCGGCCTCTTGAGCTCAATCGTCACGCTGGCTTCCTTTGTTGTCATCCTGTGGGGACTGTCCGCGGCAGCGCCGTTGCATGTTTTCGGCAACGAGTTCGCGATTCCCGGCTACCTGGTATGGGCCGCGCTGATCTATGCCATCTTCGGAACGGCGCTGACGCAATGGATCGGCTCACCGCTGGTCAACCTCGATTTTCAACAGCAGCGCTTCGAGGCAGATTTCCGCTTCAACCTGGTTCGGGTCCGCGAAAGCTCCGAACAGATCGCATTGTTGCAGGGCGAGCGCGCCGAACGCGGCCGGCTTTCGGAGCGCTTCGGCCGCGTGGTCGGAAACTGGTACGCCATCATGAGCCGGACCAAGCGGTTGACGGCCTTCACCCAGAGCTACGCCCAGGCGGCGGTAATTTTCCCGATCGTCCTCGCAGCTCCGGCCTATTTCGCCGGCAAAGTCCAGCTCGGCGCCCTGATGCAGACCGCGGAAGCGTTTGGCAGCGTGCAGCAAGCGCTGTCGTTTTTCGTCGATGCGTATCGCAGGCTCGCCGAATGGCGCGCCGTCGTCGCCCGTCTCGACGGATTTGAGATCGCGATCTCAAGCGCTGCGACGCTCGCGACCAGCCCCGACTCGATCGGGAAATTGTCCGCGCCCGACGGTGAGATCGACCTGCGCGAGCTGCTGGTGCGCCTGCCCAATGGCACGCCGCTGGTGTCGGCGAGCCATTTCAGCCTTCGCGCTGGCGAACGCACGTTGGTCACCGGTCCATCCGGCGCCGGCAAGTCGACCCTGTTTCGCGCCATTGCCGGCATCTGGCCATTCGGGAGTGGTTCGATCTCGATCCCGGCGAATGCGTCACTGATGATGCTGCCGCAAAAGCCCTATTTCCCGATTGGACCGCTGCATACGGCCATCGCCTATCCCGGCGAACCAGAAAACTTCAGCCCCGACCGGATCAAGGAGGTTCTCGCTTTGGTCGGTCTTCCGCAGCTCGCTGAGCGGCTTGACGAGGACGCGCACTGGAACCGGATGCTCTCGCTCGGCGAACAGCAGCGGCTCGGGCTGGCGCGGGCCCTGCTGCACCAGCCGCAATTCCTGTTCCTCGACGAGGCGACCGCCTCGCTCGATGAACCGTCGGAAGCGGCGATGTATCGCTTGCTGGCGGAGAAGCTGCCGGAGACCACGATGGTCTCGATCGGTCATCGCTCGACACTGGAGGCCTTCCACCAGCGCAAGGTCGCGCTGGTCCGCGACGGCGATCAATTCGCACTCGAGGAAGCGACCAAGGCCGCCACGCCGTAGCGCCAGAGTTAGATGAAGCGCCGCGGCCATGGCCTGCGGCTGACCCATCGGTGCCAGCCATAGGCAAAGGCGGCCAGCAGCAGCGTGCCGGCCAGCACCGGCGCGAGCAGGAATGACCACGGCAGGTTATTGGAGACGACCAGCAGCGGGTTGATGCCCGCCGGCGGGTGAAATGTTCCGGTGAGATACATCGCAAGGATGGCGAGGCCAACCGCCAGCGCGGCCGCCCAGGCCTGCGGCCCTGCCAGCCACAACACCGCAAACCCCACCAGGGTCGCCACCAGATGCCCGCCGACCAAGGCGCGCGGCTGCGCGGGTTCCGCTTCCGGCGATCCGATCACCAGCACGATCGAGGTCGCGAACGGGATCACCGCCAGCGGATAGTGGGCGGTTACCGAAAACCATTCCATGCTGGCGATGGCAATGGCGCCGCCGAGCCCGGCAATCGCCCCCGCCAGAACATCGCGGCGGCGGCGGCGAATGGTCGCTCGGGCCGCCGTCCGCACTCGATCCCATTTCATTTCCAATTGACCCGCAAAACAAAGGGGGCGGCAGATTGCTCTGCCGCCCCCCTGAAGGTCTAGAGAGGATGACTTACTTCAGGCTGGTCATCGCGGTCAGGTCAGCCGAGAGCTTGGCGATACCGGCCGCGCCGCACCAGTTCGAGCCAGCACCGGTCGGGTTGATCGGCGTGAGGTTGGTGGTCCCGGAGGCGTTGAAAGCGCTGGTGAAAGCGTTGCAGTTACCCTTGTTGAGATCAGTGTCGGAGTAGCGCAGATCGAGCGTGAACACCTTGTAGGTGAAGCCGATGCCAATGTTCCAGGTGTTGTAGTCGGCATACTTGATGCCGTTCGGGAAGGCGAACGTTCCGTAGAAGCTGTCGGAGGTTCCGAGCCACTGGCGGCCGAACTCGCCGGAGATATACAGGCCAACGCCGCTGCTGCCGAACACCGTGCTAGGCGCGGTGTACTTGCCGGTGATCGAGGAATAGTTGCCCCAGGCGCCGGAGTTCAGGAAATTCGGCGAATAGTACTCGTTCAGGCCGAACTGCCAGTTGTCGTTGATGGTGTAGTTGACCTTGCCGTAGACCTCGAAGAAGCTGACGTCCTTCTTCATGACGTTGCCGTTGAGCAGGAAGTTGGTCGCGCATTCAGCACTGACCGCCTTGCCTGCAAAATCAACGGGAGCGCCAAAGTAGCAGGTTCCGCCCGGATACAGGTAGCCCCAGACACCGATATCGAAGGCAAATGCACCGAAGGTCGGGCGGATACCGCCGTAGATGTCGACTTCCGCGGCGGCGCGGTTCGCGAACGAAATGCTCTCCGCGGAGACGCCGACATACAGCTGCAGGTCCTTGTTGACGTTATAGCGCGGCTCGAAATAGGCCGCGACCGACGGCTTGTGGTTGGACTGGGTGACGCCGCGGAAGATGTAGTCGCTCATGATCGCGCTGCCGAAAGCGAGATCCCAGGGATCGAACGGAGCCGGCGGCGGCGCCTTGACGGCCTTCACTGCCATATCCGCCGCGAAAGCCGAGCTCGATACCAAAGCCGAGCTCGATACCATTGCCAGCGCCGTTGCTAACAAAGCTAGTTTCTTCATGACGATCCCCATCACTTTCTAAGAACAGCCCAGCTCCGGTGGCCCCCAGGGCAAGCGATAACCGACTGCAACCAAAATCCGTGAGGCCAATCTGAAGCGCGGGCTTCGCCGGGTGAAGCAAAAAAGACGAGCATGTGCTGACTTTTTAGGCGTTATGCCGCTTTCGCGGAATGTTGTTGGCGGGTGTTGCATTCTCACAACAAGTTTGGGTGGTCCCGGGGTCGGCTGAGTGACACTGGGAACCGGAAATCCGACAGCTGCCCCTTAAATCCGGGCTTCATCGAGCCGGACGGGCCCACAACCGAACCTGATCCGAATCGCGACCGGCCTGCGCACGAAAAAAGAGCCGCAGCGGCAACCGCTGCGGCTCTCTGGACGTGCAGGCTCGGCAACAAGATGCGCGAGCGAAGCCAAGACCCTGGATTCGGAGGGCGGGACGCGGCTGGCGTGATGCAAACGCGTCCCGAAAGACTAGTGGTGCTCGCCTCCGTCGGGCGATGACGGGGTATGGCTTGGCGCCGCCCAGCTCGGCGCGGGCTCCGGAGCCGGTGCGGCGACGGGCGCGGCGGGTTCAGGAGCAGGCTTGGCTGCGGCCTTCTTTTTCGGAGCGCTCTTCTTGGCGGCTATTTGCGGCGCGGCTGGTTTCGGCGCGGCCTTCTTCACAGACTTCTTGGCAGCCTTCTTTGCGGCCTTCTTCGGCGCCTTCTTGGCTTTTTTGGCCGACTTCTTGGCGGCCTTCTTCGACGATTTCTTCGCGGTCTTCTTCTTTGCCGCTACTGCCTTCTTGGCCTTTTTGGCCTTCTTGCTTTTCTTGCTCTTCTTCGCTTTAGCCATCGTGATCCTCCTGTTGCCGCTGATTCAGGGTGTCGAGCGCTTCGAATAGTCCGCTTGCCTAGACCGGGACGACGCCTCTTCGAAGCATCCTCCCGCCCTATCTTCGTCTGGGCATGATCCCTCGGGTCGGAGCCCGAGGGCATGCTTTTCGGAAAACCGGTATCCACCTTTCCGGATCATGCTCCAGAGGCAACCGATCAATTCAATCCTGGCCGGGGACCTCCTGTCGCCCAATCGAGAAGCTCAATCGTGTGCACCACAGGAACTGACGTGCCGCTGGCAATCTGAACCATGCATCCAATATTGCCCGCAGCAATCATGTCCGGTTTGACTGTCGCAAGATTGGCGATCTTTCGATCGCGCAATCTGCTCGCAATGTCGGGCTGGAGAATGTTGTAGGTCCCCGCCGAACCGCAACACAAATGGCTCTCGGGTACATCTTTCACCACGAATCCATTCTTGGAAAGCAATTCTTTCGGAAGCGCTGTGATTTTCTGTCCGTGCTGCAGCGAGCAGGCAGAGTGATAAGCGATGATGACGTCGCTGTTTTGGCGGGATGGCTGCAGATCGATGCCGGCGAGATACTCCGTGATGTCCTTTGTCAGCGCGCAGATTCGCGCAGCCGGGCCGGCGAAATCGCGGTCCTCGCGCAGCATGAAGCCGTAATCCTTGATGACGGTGCCGCAGCCCGACGCCGTCACCAGGATGGCGTCGAGGCCGCCCTGTTCCGCTTCCCTTTGCCACACCGCGATGTTGGCGCGGGCGCGCGCCAGCGCGTCGCCATCATGCCCGAGGTGATGGGTCAGCGCGCCGCAGCATTGCTCGTCCTTGACCAGCACCACCTCAACGCCATGGCGGGTCAAAAGGTTGATGGCAGCCTGATTGATGCGCGGCGCCAGCACCTGCTGGGCGCAGCCCTGCAGCAGCGCGACGCGGCCGCGCCGCTCGCCAACGGCCGCAAAAACGCTGCCCGCAGCCGGCCCGGGGGCCGGCAGGCGGCGCGGCGCCAACGCCAGCATCGCCCCCAATCGCCGCAGCAGGGTCGGGGTCGCCGGCGGCGTTTTGGGCTTTGACAGTAGCGCTGCGAGCGGCCGGCCCAGCCGCGCCAGCATCATGCCGGCGCGAAACACCCTGGGGCGCGGCAGCACGAAGGCCAGGATGGCCCGCAACGCCCGCTCGGGAAGCGGCCTTGAATAATCCCGTTCGATCCTGGCACGGGCCTGATCGACCAGATGCATGTAGTTCACGCCCGACGGACAGGTGGTCATGCAGGCGAGGCAGGAAAGGCAGCGGTCGATATGCTTGACCACCTCCGCGGTCGGCGGCTTGTCCTTTTCCAGCATCTCCTTGATCAGATAGATCCGGCCGCGCGGACTATCGAGCTCGTCGCCGAGCAGCACGTAGGTCGGGCAGGTCGCGGTGCAGAAGCCGCAATGCACGCAGGCGCGCAGGATCTTGTCGGCCTCGGCGATATCGGGATCGGCGAGCTGGGCGAGCGAGAATTCGGTTTTCATGTCGCGTTCCCCCGCGTCAGGCGGCCGCGGTTGAGGATGTTTCTGGGATCAAAGCTCTGGCGCACGCGCTCGCTCAGGGCCGCAAGCCCGCTTGGTTGCGGCTGGAACACATCGACATGGCGCCGCACCTCGGCGGAGGCACGGATCAGCGTGGCGTGGCCGCCCGCAGCCTCGACCCGCTGCCGCACCAGCGCTGCATGCGCATCCGCCTTCGGCGGCAGCGCCGCCCAGATCAGGCCGCCGCCCCAATCGTAGATCACGTCGCCGCCGGTGTCCCGCGCCAGCCGCTGGCCGAGCCCGCCGCCGGAGGCCGGCGGACAGACGATCCGCCACACCAGCCACGCGCCGAGCGCGCCAGCCGCCGCAAACGGCTGAACATCGCGAAGCGCGCTCCAGATCGCCGCCGAGGCGGTGTCCTCCAGGATCTCAACCGGTCCATAGGATTCCAAGGTCTTGCCGAGTGAAGCCGCCCGATGCGCGGCGGAGGCCGCAATGCCTTCCAGTCGCAGTAGGGTGGCCGCCTGCGCCGACGATCCAAGCCCGGCCGGCGCGCCCGCGGGGCGGAACGCCGAATGGGGCAGATGCGCCGCCCCCGATACATCGAAGGGTGAGCCCAGCGCCGCCGTCATCGCCCGGTTGGCGGTGACGTCGTCCAGGGAGCGCAGCATCAGCGTGCGCTCGCTCTCGGGCTTGGGCATCACTTTCAGCGTCACCTCGGTCATGACCGCGAGCGTGCCCCAGGAGCCCGCCAGCAATTTGCAGAGGTCGTAACCGGTGACATTCTTCACTACCTTACCCCCGGTCTTGAAGCTGTCGCCGAAGCCGGACACCGCATGCGCGCCGAGCAGATGGTCGCGCGCGCCGCCGGCCTTGATCCGGCGCGGCCCCGCCAGGCCTGCGCCGATCATGCCGCCGATGGTGCCGATGGCAGGCCCGCCCAGCAGGGCCGAGGTATCGACCGGCTCGAACGCAAATTGCTGGTTCTTCGAATCGATCAGCGACTGCACGTCGGCCAGCGGCGCCCCGGCCTGCACGGTGATGATCAGTTCGTTCGGCTCGTAGGAGATGACCGCATTCAGCGCCGACAGGTCGAGCAGCGCATTGGTCGCCATCGGCTGGCCGATCTGCCGCTTGGAGCCATGGCCGATGATTTCGAGCGGCTGCTCGCTTGCGATCGCGGCACGCACCACCTGCTCGACGTCGGCTGCGTCACGTACTTTGGTAGTATCCACGTGGCTAGATCTGCTCTTTGTCGTCATCGTCCGCCAAGGCGGAGCGGGTAATCCAATAAGCACAGGCCAGAGCGACCGCACAACTGATCGCCATGTGCTCCGTGTGCGCGCGAAGGCGAACTCAGTGCGGAGCTTGACGTTTGAACATAATAGGAACAAAATAAGGCACAGTAAATTTCCGTTAACAGTTCTTTGCGACCCTCGCATCGGTGAGCCGACGATGTCATGAAGGCTAATCAAGAAACATGGGATGCACGACGATGGATAGCGTAGAGCTTTTCACAGGATGTGGGGGGCTTGCGTTGGGATTGTCGCGCGCCGGATTCACCGCGCGGCGGATGTCAGAGTGGGATAAACATTCGGTCGCGAATATTGAATTCAACCGCTCCAAGGGTCTTCAACCTTTCGATCAGTGGCCGATCCAGGAGGAAGATGTTCAGACCGTCGATTGGTCAGCCTACAATGGCATCGATCTCGTTGCAGGAGGTCCCCCATGCCAGCCCTTCTCCATCGGCGGGCTCCATCGCGGGCACGATGATAAGCGCGATATGTGGCCGGAAACTGTGCGCGCCGTACGCGAAATAGGACCCCGCGCTTTTCTCTTTGAAAATGTTCGGGGCTTGTTGCGGCCCGCCTTTGAGCAATACTTGAAATGGGTATTGTTGTCGCTTTCGAATCCAGAAATTGAGATTCGCCGGGGCGAGTCGCGAAGCGTTCATTTGGAGCGCCTCAAGGACAAGAAGGCCGTCCCAAGCTACCATGTTCGGTTATTTCAAGTTAATGCCGCCGACTATGGGGCAGCTCAGAAACGTCACAGAGTTATCATCATGGGTCTCCATCGAGATTCGCAGGAATGGCCTGCCGCCCCCCATCCAACTCATTCGCGCGAACGCTTGGTATGGGACAAATGGGTTACTGGTGGGTATTGGCGTCGTCACGGATTGAGAAAGCCGCGGACTATCCCGCCGACGGACGAACCGTTAGTTGAGCGATTGCTAAACCAATCTTTGATCGCACCAAACTCGAAGCCGTGGGTTACCGTCCGCGATGCTATCTACGGATTAGGACAGCCGGGAGATCGCGAAGACCTCGCCAACCACACCTGCCAACCTGGAGCTCGTAGTTATCCTGGCCACACTGGAAGCATTCTTGATGAACCCGCGAAGGCGTTAAAGGCAGGCGTCCACGGTGTACCGGGCGGCGAAAATATGATGGCCTTTGAAAATGGCAAAGTCCGCTATTTCACGGTTCGCGAAGCAGCTCGACTCCAAGGTTTGCCTGATAAATACGAATTTATTGGATCGTGGTCAGAGAACATGAGGCAGTTGGGCAACGCCGTCCCGGCCTCTTTGGCCGAAGTCTTTGCCAGTAGCATGGCCAATTACATCTCAAAGCCGGCGCGAAAACGAAGAGTGGCTGCCTAATGGGGTATGCAGAGTTCGAACTCGACATTCCAGAAGTAATGCGGACGGAATTGCCGAAATACTTTGATGCACTTACCGCGGAACCACTCGTCGAGGCAAATATAGCGAAAATCCCTCAAAATGCGCAGGGCGCATACATGCTCTTCTTCAACAATGTCCTGGTCTACGTTGGGAAGACCGACGCTCAAGCTGGATTTCGAAGTCGACTATCTCGTCATTCTTACAATATTCAGCATCGTAAGAATCTCAATCCTGCTGATGTTGGATTCAAGGCTATTAGGATCTTTGTGTTTTCGAATTTCGACTTGGAAACAATGCTAATTGAAGAAGCCGAGAAGAAGCTGGGGCGTCCGGCATGGAACTTTAGCGGGTTCGGGTCAAACGATCCGGGTCGCAACCGAGAAAACCAGGAGCCCGCCAAATTCGATATGGACTATCCTGTTGATATAGACAGGAACATCGATTTCTTCGAGCCGGGTACTTACAAATTGTTGGATGTTATCCTTCGCCTCAAGGATGGATTGCCTTATCTTTTTCGGTATGACACCGGCGGCCGCAATTACCGATTGGGCCACCCAGAAATGGGGGTCGGAGAAGTGGCGATTCCGATTGGAAAAATTACTACCCGCATGGTTATCAATGGCATCGTCGCAAATCTTTCGCCCGACTGGCAGGTGACGGTTCTTCCGAACCGTGTAATCCTCTACAAAGAAAACGCCACCTATGGGCAGCAAATCGAACGTATTCGTCGCGGCACCTAAAAATAAAGTTGATCCAGCTCGAAGCGCCCAAATGGCGCTTGTCCGCAACAAGGACACCAAGCCCGAGTTAGTGGTCAGGAAGATTGTTGACCGGCTTCGCTTCAAGTACCAGCTGAACTCCAGAGAACTTCGAGGAACCCCCGACCTGTCGTTCGTTCGGCGCAAGAAAGCAATTTTCGTGCATGGATGTTTTTGGCATCAGCATCAAAGTTCGACCTGCTGGCGAAGCCGGTTTCCAAAAACTCGGCAGGAATTCTGGTTACCGAAGCTTAAGGGCAATCAAATTCGGGATCGAAAACAAACTCGCGCGCTGCGCAAGAACGGCTGGCAAGTCCTCGTAGTTTGGGAATGCCAAACAATCAAAAGCAAGCGACCCGTCTTAGCAAAGCGAATCCAACATTTCTTGGCAGATTGAAGGCCATTCGCGCACCGCGTATGCTCAAAACCGCGGTAATTCGGGAAACGCCAGCTTGCCGCCGTGCACATGCACCCGGCCGAGCTCGGCACAGCGATGCAGGGTCGGAAACACCTTGCCCGGGTTAAGCAGGCCTTGCACGTCGAACGCGCATTTCAGCCGCTGCTGCTGGTTCAGATCGATCTCGCTGAACATTTCGCCCATCAAATCCCGCTTCTCGATGCCGACGCCGTGCTCGCCGGTCAGGACGCCGCCGAGTTCGACGCAGCAGCGCAGGATGTCGGCGCCAAAGGCTTCCGCCCGCTCCATCTCGCCGGGCTTGTTGGCGTCGTAGAGGATCAGGGGATGCAGATTGCCGTCGCCGGCGTGGAACACGTTGGCGACGCCGAGACCATATTTTTCGGAGAGGTCGCGGATGCGCGCCAAGGCCTTCGGCAGCGCGCCGCGCGGAATGGTGCCGTCCATGCAGAGATAATCCGGCGAAATCCGCCCGACGGCCGGGAATGCCGCCTTGCGGCCGGCCCAGAACAAATTGCGCTCAGCTTCCGAACTGGAAATCCGGCAGGTGGTCGAGCCGCAGCCTTGCGCGATCGCCTCGACCCGGCGGATCAGCTCGTCGACCTCGACGCCCGTGCCGTCGAGTTCGATGATCAAGAGCGCCTCGACATCGAGGGGGTAGCCGGCATGGACAAAGGCTTCGGCGGCGTGGATCGCGGGCTTGTCCATCATCTCCATGCCGCCCGGGATGATGCCGGCGCCGATGATTTCGGCGACGCATTGGCCGGCGGCCTCGACTTGCGCGAAGCCGACCATCAGCGCCCTCGCCGTCTCCGGCTTTTGCAGGATCCGCACCGTGATTTCGGTGATGACGCCGAGCAGGCCCTCGGAGCCGGTGATGATGCCCATCAAATCGTAGCCGGCATTCTCGGCCGATTTGCCGCCGATGCGAAGGATCTCACCTGATATCAGGACGATTTCGCAGCCCAGCACGTTGTTGGTGGTCATGCCGTATTTCAGGCAATGCACGCCGCCGGAATTCTCCGCGACATTGCCGCCGATCGAGCAGGCGATCTGCGACGACGGGTCGGGCGCATAATAGAAGCCGGCATGCGCCACCGCCTGGCTGATGGCGAGATTGGTGACGCCGGGCTCGGTCACCACCACGCGGTTGTCGAAATCGATCTCGCGGATGCGCTTGAATTTGCTTAAGCCCAGCAGCACGCCGTCGGCGAGCGGCAGCGCGCCGCCGGACAGTGAGGTGCCGGAACCGCGCGGCACCACCTTGATGCCCTGCTCGAAGCAGTATTTCAGGATTTTTGAGACCTGTTCCGACGTGTCCGGCAGCACCACGACCATCGGCGGCTGGCGGTACGCCATCAAGCCGTCGGACTCGTATGGGACCATTTCGGCGGCACTGTCGATCACCCCCTCGCCCGGCACGATCCCGCGCAGCGCGGCCACGATGTCGCCGCGGCGATCGAGCACCGCCTGATCGGCGGCCGGCATCATGATGGCCATCTGTGTCCCTCCAGGCCCCGCGCTTTATCGAATTGTCACGACAAATCAACCACGTCTGCTCCGGTTTGGGTAGGTCACGGACTGCTCCCTCCAAACGGTTAAGTTCCCTCTGGGGCAAGCCCGCCATGCCAAAACCCGTCAATGTTTCGTGGCTTGTCCAATCGAAGCCGGCCATGCCAAAAAGGCAACCGTACCTCTATCCGGGAAGAGACCGAGAGCACCCCATGAAAAAACTGACCTTGAGCGCGCTGGTTGTCGTCACCTCTTTGGCTGCCGCATCGGCCGCATCGGCGCAGGATGCCGCCGCCGGCAAGACCTCGTTCAACAAATGCATGGCCTGTCACGCGATCGGCGACGGCGCCAAGAACAAGGTCGGTCCTGTGCTGAATGGACTGGACGGCCGCAAATCCGGCACCGCGCCGGATTATTCCTATTCGGATGCCAACAAGAGTTCCGGCATCACCTGGAACAAGGATCAGTTCCTCGAATACATCAAAGACCCGAAGGCCAAGATCCCCGCCACCAAGATGGCGTTCGCCGGTATCAAGAACGAGAAAGAGGCCAACGACCTCTGGGCGTTCATCTCGCAATACGACAAGGACGGCAAGACCAAGTAGGTCGCTTGGGGTCACCTCGCCCCGCTTGCGGCCGCAAGCGCGGGGCGAGGGAGATCAATCCTAGCGCGGCAACAGATTGGTCTTCGCCAGATCGAGAACCTCGTCGCCGCGGCCGCTCATCACGGCGCGAAGCACCCACAGGCTGAAGCCCTTGATCTGTTCCACCGTGATCGTGGGCGGCATCGACAGTTCCTGCTTCGCGGTGACGACGTCGAGCACCGCCGGGCCGTCATGATCAAGCACGTCGCGGATGGCCGTTTGCAGCTCGCCCGGATCCTCGACCCGGACGGCGTGAATGCCCATGGCGCGGGCCATGGCGGCAAAGTCCGGATTCTGCAGATCGACCCCGGTTTCGACGAATCCCGACGCCTTCATCTCCAGCGCCACAAAGCCGAGGACGCCGTTGTTGAAGATCACGACTTTCACCGGCAGTTTCATCTGCGTCAGCGTGATGAGGTCGCCCATCAGCATGGCAAATCCACCGTCGCCCGACATCGACACCACCTGTCGTTTCGGCTGTGACGCCTGAACCCCGATCGCATGGGCCATGGCGTTGGCCATCGAGCCGTGCACCCAGGACCCGACCAGACGCCGGCGCCCGTTCATTGCCAGATAACGCGCGGCCCAGATCGTCGGCGTGCCGACGTCGGCGGTGAAGACCGCATCGTCGGAGGCTTGCTCGCTGAGCAGGCGGGCGAGGTATTGCGGATGGATCGGTTTTTGGCCGGGCGTGCCGCGGGCGAGTTCGTCGAGGCCGGCGCGGGCTTTCCGGTAATGCGCCAGACTGTCGTCGAGAAGTTTCCGCTCGCTTTTCGCGACGAGCTTTGGCAGTAGCGCTGATATCGTAGCGCCGACGTCCCCGACGATGCCGAGATCGAGCTTGCAGCGGCGGCCCAGATTCTCCGGGCGGATATCGACCTGGGCGATCTTCGCGCCGGTCGGCAGAAACTGCTTGTAGGGAAAGTCGGTCCCCAGCATCAGCAGCACGTCACAGGCGTGCATGGCTGCGTAGCCGGACGAAAACCCGATGAACCCGGTCATGCCAACGTCGTAAGGGTTGTCGTATTCGACATGGTCCTTGCCGCCGAGCGCGTGCACGATCGGACTCTTGAGCGTCTCCGCGAGCTGCATGAGGCCGTCATGGGCGCCGGCACAGCCGCGCCCGCAGAACAGCGTGACGCGGCTCGCGCCATTGAGGAGATCGGCCAGCGCCGCCAATTCGGGCTCGGCCGGCCGAACCACGGGCGCCGCCGGCAGCAGCCCGGCATTGGGGGATATGCCGCGCTTGGGGGCGCCCCGCAGCGCGAGGTCGCCGGGCAGGACCAACACGGCGACGCCGCGTTTGCCGACCGCCGCACGGATCGCGTTTTCCAACACATAAGGCAGCTGCGCCGGATCGGAAACCAGTTCGCAATAGTGACTGCATTCCCGGAACAGTTCCTGCGGGTGGGTCTCCTGAAAATAGCCGCCGCCGATTTCGGCGGAAGGAATCTGGGCCGCTATCGCCAGCACCGGGGTGCGGCTGCGGTGGGCGTCGAACAGACCGTTGATGAGGTGAAGATTGCCCGGTCCGCAGGAGCCTGCGCACACTGCAAGCCCGCCGGTGATTTGCGATTCACCCGCGGCGGCGAAGGCGGCCACCTCCTCGTGCCGGACGCGGATCCAGTCGATCGTCTTTCGTTTGCGCAGCGCCTCGGTCAGCCCGTTCAGGCTGTCGCCGACCACGCCGAAGATACGCTTCACGCCCGCCTGAGCTAGCGTTTCGGCGATGAGGTCGGCGACATTTTCGATCTGCATGAGGGCTTGTCCTTTTGAGGGCTTCGAAAATCACCATCCGGCATCACTGGCCGAGTTGTCCGACATGATGTTCGGCGCAATGCGGCCGCGCAAGGCTGGCTCGATCACAGATTCGCGCGGTGAAATGATCGTCTCGAAACAAGGCATCGATCAGCGTCGGCGCGCCGATCGCTCTGTCGCCTAATTGACCACAGCCGCTCTGCTTGGCGCCATCTTGGCGATCATCGCCTCGATCTCCGATATCAGCAGATCGGGCACCGCGTTCTGCACCATGTGACCGATTCCGGGCAGCACGATCAGTCTGGCATTCGGTGCGGCGGCGGCGAGCGGGCGCGAATGGATGTTGGTCGACACCGTCTTGTCGACGTCGCCCGCAAGAATCGTGATCGGCGCCTCGATCTCGGCATAGCGCGGGGCCTGTTCGGCGACCGCCGCTTTCAATGTCACGAGATCCCAGGCGTTGGCGAGGAATTCGCGCGGGCGCAGCAACAGCGGCGTCGCGGTACGCGCGACAAATCCGTCCGGCATCGTCTGCGGCAGGAACACGCCGCGGGCCCCGGGCTCAACCAGAAAATAACCGAACGGCAGCGTGACCGTGTAGGCGAGCACCGGGCCGATCACCGCCGTGGTGACCACCTTGTTGTATTGTCCAACACCGCCCGGCCAGGGATAGGCGACCGGCGCCAGCATCACCAGACCCGCAACCCGCTGCGGATGATCCAGCGCCATCCGCAGGCCGAGCGCGCCGCTCCAGGAATGCACCACGAAGATCGCCTTGCCGACACCAAGCTTCGCCAGTGCCTCATTGATCATGCGCGCCTGGATCGCGGGCGTGGAGTCCTCGAGATTGGCCCGCCTGCTCCAGCCGTGCCCGGGACGATCGATCAGGATCACGCGGTGATGCCGGGCCAGCCTTTCGCCAACGGGCTGCCGCATCACTTCGAGATTGGAGCTCGCACCATGCAGCACCACGATCGGCGGACCGGTTACGTCACGCGGGCCGAGTTCGACGATGTGCAGCGTCGCGCCGGCCACTTCGACCATCCCGCCCTGCGCAGGAAACGCGCGCTGCAGCAAGAGGACGCCGGCCTGCGTGACCAGCGCCAGCCCCGCCAGCGCGACCACGACAATCAGTGTCACCATCGAAAATGTCCGGAAGCTCTGTTGCACCTCGCGAGCTACGGCCCTCGGCCGGGCCGGTTTCGCGGGTGGGATGGCAGGACTTATCCACAGGGCGCGAACCCTGTGGATAGCGGGTTCATACTGTCGTCATCGGCTATTTCATACATTCCCGGCGGCATTTTCGCCATGAGACGCACGGCTTGATCGAAACGGTAGGGTTCCTGACCTGTCCACATGATCCACAGGAACAGGAAACCGTGTCAGACGTTCAAAGGGAATATTCGGAGCAGTTTAAGGCGAATATTCGGAGGAGTATCAATGATTTCGGACCCAAGCGATGCGACCATCGACCAGATCGTGGAAAGCTGCAATGGCGACCTTCGCGGTGCGTTAAAGGCACTGCTGATGGTCAACGAGCATCTGGAGGCCGAGCTGCAGCAATTCTATGCAGCCGCGGCAGAGGATGAACCGGGCCGCGGCAAGTTCCTACATTAGCTCAAGTTCCTGCATTAGCTGGAGCATGATCGGTTCCGATTGAATCAGAACCGAAGCTCTAGCTTCTTGTTTTGACGCGTTTTCTACCGCAGATAAGTCTACGCAATCTGCGCAAGCTTGATTGCTATGCGAACCGGTATCCACTTCGCTCGAAAAACGCTCTAACAGACCAAACGCGTTTTGGACGTCGCTCTGGCCGTCAGTGCCTCGCATCGTCGAGGCCCGGAGCCTGATGGTGCGATGCTGCCGCGGCTCAGGCGCGCCGAACATTGTAGAAAAGCGGGAAGCCCTTCAGCATGCCGGTCAGATTGGTTCGGTAGGCCGTGGGCTGGTAGAAGACACCGAGCGGCAGATAGGGCAGGTCCTGGAAAGCCTGACGCTGCATCTGCCGGCAAATTTCCTGTCGCGAGGTCTCGTCCGGCGCGGTGAACCACTGGCCGCGCAAGTCTTCGAGACTCTGGCTCGAAGGCCAGCCAAACGTCGCTGTCCTGCCCGTTCCCCGCAAATATGTGTGAGCAGCCGGATTCACGGCGCTGACGCCGGTCGAATAGTTGCACCAGATGTTCCAGCCACCCTTGTCGATCGGCTGCTGCGAGGCGACGCGCTGAAGCACGGTGGCCCAGTCGAGCGCCTGATAGTCGAGATTGATGCCGACGCGCCTGAGCATGTCGCCGGCAACCTCGCTCATCGCGTTGAGCGCGGGAAAGTCCGTCGGAACGGGAAACACGATGCGCTCGCCGGCATATCCCGCCGCCTTCAGCGCGGCCTTCACCTTGTCGAAGTTCTTGGCGGCCGGCAGGGCGTCCATGCCGACATCGTTCGCCATGGGCGAGCCCGGCGTGAAGAAGCCGACGCCATCCCGCCAATACTTCCGGTCCTCCCCGGCGACCGCGATCATGTACTCGTCCTGGCGGAGCGCGCCGAGCAGGGCGCGCCGCATCTCCGACCTGTCGAAGGGCGGCAGGAGATGGTTGAAGCGAATCATCGCGACCGCGCCGAAGCGGTCGAGCACCTCGACCTTGAGGTCCTTGTTGGTGGCGAAGACCGGCAGCAGGTCCGGGACCGGCTGCTCCCACCAGTCGATCTCGCCGGTCTGGAGCGCCGCTGCGGCCGTGGACGCGTCCGGAATCGTCCGCCATTCGACACGGTCAAAATAGGCGACCTTGGGGCCGGACATGAAGCTCGTCTGGCCGTTCGGTGTCGGACGGTAGCCGGCGAACCTCTCATAGGCGTTCAGCGATCCCGGCACCCTGTCGGCCGCGACGTAGCGATAAGGCCCGCTGCCCACCATTTCGCTGACGCGCTGCATGGGATCGGTCAGGGCCAAGCGCTCCGGCATGATGGCGCAGACATTCGTGCCGGGCTTTCCGAGCACGTCCGGCAAGAGCGGGAAGGGCCGCTTCAGCCGGAAGTGCAGTTCGCTGTCGGAGTGCGCGGTCAGTTCGTCCACCGCAGCCATGAGCGACTGCCCATAGGAGTCGCGCACGCCCCAGCGCTTGATGCTGGCGACGACGTCGCGCGCGAGGACCTTCTGCCCGTCATGGAACTGCAGGCCGTCGCGCAGCGTGATCCGCCACAGCAGGCCATCATTCTCGACGACATGCCCTTCGGCCATCTGCGGATGAGACCGAAGCTGTTCGTCGACCCCGTAGAGCGTGTCGAAAATGAGCAGAGCGTGATGCCGGATCACGAGGCCGGTGGACTGGATGGGATCGAGCAGCGCGAGGTCGGCCTGCGGAACGAACTTCAGCACGCGGCTTCCTTGCGCCGCTGCAAGGCGCGGCGCGGCAATGGCACCGGCGACCAGGCGCGCGGCGGACGAAATCAACCTGCGACGCGTGATCATGCTGCACCCCTCTCGTTGTCGTCGGTCGAAAGCGGTGGTCGGTGATGCCGCCAGGGACGCGCCTGCTCGAAAGCGGCCGACGCCTGCAGGACGCCGAGATCGTCGAAACGGCGACCGACGATCTGGAGGCCGACCGGCAGCCCCTCGTCGGTGAAGCCGCAGGGCGCGCTCGCCGCCGGGTTGCCGGAGAAATTGAACGGATAGGAAAACTGCGCCCACATCAGCCAATCCCAGGGATGCTGGGGCCATGATGCTGGCTGCAGGAGATGGGCGGGGAATGCCGCGGTGCTGACCGCAGGCGTCAGGAGCAGATCCCAGTCCTCGAAGAAGCGATGGATCGCCTCGCAATAGGCCAGCTTCCGGGCCCGCATCACATGATACTGCTCGGCGCTGAAGGTCTTGCCCTCGCGCATCATCGCGACCAGGCCAGGATCCATCCTGTCATGCCAGTCGGGAAGGTAGGTGGCGCCACGGGCGAGATAGCCCGCCGGCCAGAAAAAATGCGCCAGATCGCGGCCAAGCGGCCCCCAGTCCGGCGTCACCAGCTCGACCGTGGCGCCCAGTTCCGCGAAGGCGTCGACAGCCTTGGCAACCAGGGCGGCGACGTCAGCATCGACCCGGGCATGACCGAGATCGGGACTGAACGCGATGCGCTTGCCTGTCAGGTCGCCCTCCAGAAGCCGGGAATAAGGCTGCGGCTGAGCCTCACAGGAGGTGTGATCCCACGGATGCGGACCGGCCATCGCTTCCAGCATCAGCGCGCTGTCGGCGACCGTGCGCGTCAGCGTGCCCATATGGGTCGCGTAGTCGTTGTTGGGCACCGGCCAATAGGGGATGCGGCCATAGGTCGGCTTCAAGCCGTAAACGCCGGAAAAATGGGCCGGCATGCGCACCGATCCGCCGCCATCGGAACCGAGATGCAGGGGGCCGAAGCCGGCCGCGGCGGCTGCCGCCGCTCCCGCCGAGGAGGCTCCGGCGTTGTAGCCACGCTTCCACGGATTATGGGTGATGCCGGTCAGCGGACTCTGGCTGACGCCTTTCCAGCCGAACTCGGGCAGCGTGGTCTTGCCCACGGTCATGCTGCCGGCGGCATGAAGACGGGTGATGCAGGGAGCATCCACGTCGGGAACCCAGTCGGCCGAGGCGTGGGAGCCCTGCGCGGTCGTCAGCCCCGCGGTCGGGTGCATGTCCTTCAGCGTCACCGGGATCCCTTCGAGCAGGCGCGGCTCGCGCTTGCCGGAATAGGCGGCCTCGGCCTCCCGCGCCGCCTTGAGCGCCAGTTCCGGCGTCAGCATGGTCATCGCGTTGAGGGCCGGGTCGAGCTCCTCGATGCGATGAAGAACGACGTTGGCGACCTCATGAGGAGACAGTTGCCCGCCCGCATAGAGAGCCTTGAGTTCGACCGCGCTCAGAAATCCGATTTCCGCCGTATCCATCGTCGCCCCTGCTTCAGATCTTCGGCTGCGGCCGGCCTCGCCGATTTGACGCTTCAAGCTTCCGGCCCAGCCGCTATAAGGGGCATGCCATCACGAATTTAAATACGGAGCGTATCGTATGTCAATTGTCTCGCCAGCTCGACGTGGAGTGTCCGCGGCCCAGCCGAGCCGTGCCGGCCGGCCTCGCGATCCGGCGGTTCAGCGGCAGATTCTCGAAGCTGCCAAAGCGCTGGTGGGAGAAAACGGATGCGCTGCGATCACCATTGAGGGCGTCGCGGCCAGGGCGGGCGTTTCCAAGCAGTCGGTCTACCGGCGCTGGTCATCCCGCGGCGATCTGCTGGTCGATCTTTATCTCGGTTCAGTGACCGAGGAGCCGGAGGGATGGCACGACCTTGGCTTCAAGGCAGCTTTCACCGACTACATCCAATGGAGCGTTCGGCGTCTTTTCGATCCGAAACGGGCCACCATCCTGCGCGGGCTGGCGATGGAGGCGCAGGCCGATCCGGCAATCCGGCGGGTGCTGATGGCGAGGATCGTGGAGCCGAGGCTCGCAAGGGGGCGCGAGCTGCTGCGTCGTGCCGCCGATGCCGGCGAAATCCGCAAGGATGTCGACGTCGAGACGGCTTTGGATTTCATCTTCGGATCGGTCTGGTTCAGCCTCCTGATCACAGGCTCGCCGATAAACCGCTCCTGGCAGGACAGGGTGTTGCGAGAGTTCTTCATCCTGGCCGCGCCTATGGCTGCGATAAGTGTCCGCAGAACCTAGAGCCTGATCGGTTCTGATCAGATCAGCACCGAAAATGCGATGGATCAGATATCGCGGCCTTCGACCTTCTCACTCAGCGTCTTGACCATTTCCGGCACCTTCTCCAGATGCGGGTTGACGGCGAGTGCCTTGCGGAAGGCATCGAGCGCGCGCCTGTCGTCGCCGATGTCCTGCATGATCATGCCAAGCCCTGCCAGCGCGCCGAAATGACGGGGCTCGCGGATCAGCACCTGCTGGATGTCTTCCAGCGAATGGGCGTAGTCGTTCTTCAGATAATACAGCGTCGCGCGCCGATTCCAGGCCTCGATATAATCGGGACGCAGCTTGACCACGGCATCGAGCAGTTTCAGCGCGACATCGATCTGCTGGGCGTCCATCGCCGCCTTGGCGCGCATCATCAACAGCGCCGCGGTATCGCTCGGGGTCTGCAGCCACAGCGCCCAGATCCGCGCCTCGACATGCTTGGCGCTGTCGTCGTCGGGGGCGGCCTTCAGCGCGCCGAACAGGAAATCCAGCCCGCGGGTGCGATCGGCGCCGACTTTCGGCAGCTTGCTCGGGGCCTCCGGCAGCTTCTTCTGCTGCTTGGGCGGCGGGATGACGTGGGGATCATCCTGGGCGAAGGCCACCACCGGCGCCGCAGCCAATATCGCAGCGAGGAAGATCGCTGATCGCAGGTTCCGTAGCCTAAGGAATCTCAATTCCATGACCGAAGTCTAGACGCACAAAATCGCGCTGCAAAGCAGCAAGACGTCAAAGACCTGTGAAGCGAGCGGTTTATCTCGGCCTAAACGCCGGAATCAGCCCTGGTGTCAGCCTTGACGTCAGCCTTGGCGGGCCTTGAAGCGGGGCTGCACCTTGTTGATGACGTAAACCCGGCCCTTGCGGCGGACCAGACGGTTGTTGCGGTGGCGGCCGCGCAGCGATTTCAGCGAGTTACGGACCTTCATGGGACAATCCTGATGCTTTGAAAGGCCGTGTAAGGGGCCCAATCTAGTCAATGCCCGAAAGTGGCAAAATGGGATTTATCCCGCCTGCGGCCTCACCGCCCGGGACGGGGCGGTTTCTAAGCCAACGCAGGTCCGAATGTCAATGCAAACGCGGCGTTTTGCGACCCGCCCGTCAAGTCCAACCCACCGGCTCCGGGCATCTGGTCGATTGGGGTTCGTACGGGCTGCGCGGAACGATTGAGGTATTTTAATACCTATATCCCGGTCGGTCCGGAATAGCGTTGGAGGATCATCGCCGGCGTGGACGTCTCGACGAAGCAGATCCGTCGCGCCCGGGCCAGCGTTCCGGAAGCGAAATTCATTCAAGCCGATATGTCCGGGAATGTCCGGGATAGATTTCGGTGCTGAACACACGCTCGCCCAAAAAACCATCACCTGCCGCTTCGGCAGGCCGAAGACGCCGCGCGCCGGCCCGGCTTTACACACTTTTCCGTTGGCACGTCGATTGCTTCAGTGATTGCAGAGTTGGTGGCTAGGGTTCCGGCTCAATTGAGCGTCTGGTCCAAGAGCTGCCGCCCGGGAGCGTGACTTCCGGGTGCACGGCGGGACAAAAGCCCGGGAGGCCTCGATCGCCAGGATTGGCATCGATAGGTCTTTGCCAATCCTCGAATGCGCAACGCAACCGCGAGGATTGAGAACCATGAAACGCCTTTTGTCATTCGCCGCCGCTGTCGTCATCGGCTTTTGCGCCATCACCGGTGCCTCCGCCGAGCCGAAGAAGGAATTCAATATCGCCTGGACCATCTATGTCGGCTGGATGCCGTGGCCCTACGCCGCCGACGCCGGCATCGTGAAGAAATGGGCCGACAAATACGGCATCACCATCAACGTCACGCAGATCAACGACTACGTCGAATCGATCAACCAGTACACCGCTGGAAAATTCGACGGCGTGACCGTCACCAATATGGACGCGCTGACGATCCCGGCCGCCGGCGGCGTCGACACGACAGCCATCATCATAGGCGATTATTCCAACGGCAATGACGGCGTCGTGCTGAAAAAGGGCAAGTCGCTCGCCGACATCAAGGGCCAGAAGATCAATCTCGTCGAACTGTCGGTGTCGCACTATTTGCTGGCGCGGGGTCTATCGACCGTCAAGCTGGCGGAAAAGGACATCAAGACCGTCAACACTTCGGACGCGGATATCGTGGCGGCGGCGAAATCGCCCGACACCACCGCGGTGGTGACCTGGAATCCGCAGCTTCTGGAGGTGAAAGCCGAGCCGGGTGCCACGCTGGTATTCGACTCCAGCAAGATCCCGGGCGAAATCGAGGATCTGCTGGTGGTCAAAACCGAAACGTTGAAGGACAATCCCAATCTCGCCAAGGCGCTGGTCGGGATCTGGTATGAGACCATCACCCTGATGAAGGACGAATCCGACAAGGGCAAAGCCGCGCGCGAAGCGATGGCGAAATTGTCGGGGACCAACCTCGCCGGTTTCGAGACCCAGCTCAAGACCACCCGCATGTATTACACGCCGAAAGAGGGTGCCGCCTTCATGACCGGCAGTGAGCTGCCCAAAATCATGGACCTGGTCCGCAGCTTCTGCTTCGAGCACAATCTGCTCGGCGAAAACGTCAAGTCAAAGGACGCGGTCGGCATCATGACCCCGACCGCGACACTCGGTTCCGGCAAGAACGTGAAGCTGCGGTTCGATCCCTCCTACATGACGCTCGCCGCCGACGGCAAACTGTAGCGTCCATCGCCGCCGGCCTCGACGGAGGCACGCAAAGGGGGACCAAGCCATCCGACGCGTCATGAACATCGCGCCTGCCCGTGGCAGCCGGATTCTGCTGGCGGCGATCCCGTTCTTCCTGATCGTGATGGTCTACATCATCGGTTCGGCGGAACGGCGCGCCGCCAATCCGGACGACAAATTGCTGCCGCCGGTCAGTGAAATGGCCAGCACCACGAAACGGCTGGCCACCGAACCCGATCGGCGCTCCGGCGACTACGTGCTGTGGACCGACACCGCGGCGAGCCTGCAGCGTCTGGCGCTGGGATTGGCGATCTCGACGCTGACCGGGCTTGCATTCGGGCTCACCGTCGGGCTGCTGCCGGTCGCGGGAGCTTCCTTCGGCACCATCGTCGCCGTGGTCTCGATGATTCCGCCGATGGCCATCTTGCCCATCCTGTTCATCGTGTTTGGGCTCGGCGAGCTCTCGAAGGTGATGTTGATCATCATCGGCGTCGCGCCCTGCCTGATCCGCGACATGTCCATCGAAGTGCAAAACCTGCCGCGCGAGCAGCTGATCAAGGCCCAGACGCTTGGCGCATCGACCTGGCAGGTGGCGATCCGGGTGGTGCTGCCGCAGATCATGCCCAAATTGATCAAGTCGGTGCGGCTGATGCTGGGGCCGGCGTTCCTGTTTCTGATCTCGGCGGAGGCGATCGCCGCCGATGTTGGGCTCGGCTATCGAATCTTCCTGGTGCGCCGCTATTTGTCGATGGACGTGATCCTGCCCTATGTTGCCTGGATCACCCTGCTGGCCTTTGTGCTCGACCTGCTGCTCGGCCTGTTCGCGCGCAAGGCTTTCCCCTGGGCCTATGTCGAGGAGCCGCGCTGATGAGCGCCTTGTCCTTCCGCAATGTCTGGGTCGAATATGGTTCGCAGATCGTGCTGGAACGCGTCAACATCGAGATCGCGTCCGGTACCTTTCTTTCGGTGGTTGGCCCCTCGGGTGCCGGCAAGAGCACGTTCCTGCGGCTGATCCTCGGCCAGGAGCGGCCGTCGCAGGGCGCGGTGCTGCTCGATGGCGAACCATTTCCAGCCGAACCCGGCCCCGACCGCGGCATCGTGTTCCAGCGCTATTCGGTGTTTCCGCACCTCACCGTGCTCGGCAACGTGCTGGTCGGCTATGAGTTCGAGCAGCGTCCGGTGACGGCGCGGCTGCTCGGCGCAGCCAGGCGCCAGGCCATCGAAAAGAGCGAGGCCATGATCGAGGGCGTCGGCCTCGCGGAGCATCGCGACAAATATCCGAGCGCGCTGTCCGGCGGTATGCAGCAGCGGCTGGCGATCGCGCAGGCGCTGGCGCGGCGGCCCCGGGTGTTGCTGCTCGACGAGCCGTTCGGCGCGCTCGATCCCGGCACAAGGACGCAGATGCATGCCTTGATCAAACCACTTTGGCGCGATTTGAAGATGACCATCGTGATGGTAACGCACGACATCAAGGAAGCGTTCGGGCTGGCGACGCGCCTGATCGCACTCGACCGTCCGCGGCGCGATCCGCAGGCGCAGGAACGCTACGGCGCCAACATCACCTACGATCTCGATCTGACCCGCGAAGGCGCGGTGCCAGTGCTCGGGTTTCTGAAGCCTTCGGCCGGCATCGGCTAACGATGGAGTAATTGATGTTCTTTCCTCTCCGCGCACGATCGTCGCGTCATGCCGGGCTTCGCCCTGCTCCTCACTTCGCGCGCCGCCACCATCCTGATTTCGACCGCATGGCGACGCAGGGCTGGAAAGCGCTCGAGGCCGAAGGCAAGCTGTCGGCGGTGGCCTGGCGCAAGGAGCGGCAATGGGCGCTCGACATGGGCCTGCCCGGCGCCGAAAGCATCACCGACCGGGACATCCCGACCTTTGCGCGCGGCGAGCTTCCGCATTTTGCGGGCATCAACACCTTCATGAAGGCGCCCTACATCGAGAACGTGCGCGACGTCGGCAAGTATGACGCGGCGGTGATCGGGATACCCTTCGATTCCGGGACCACCTACCGTCCCGGCACGCGGTTCGGGCCGCAGGGCATCCGGCGTATTTCGGCGCTCTATACCCCCTATAATTACGAACTCGGCGTCGATCTGCGCGAGCAGATGACGTTGTGCGACGTCGGCGACGTGTTCACAATTCCGGCCAATCTGGAAAAAAGCTTCGATCAGATCAGCCGCGGCGTCGCGCACGTGTTTTCGTCGGGCGCGCTGCCGATCATGCTCGGCGGCGATCATTCGATCGGCTTTCCCTGCGTGCGCGGCATCGCGCAATGCACCGACAAGAAGATCGGCATCATCCATTTCGACCGCCACATCGACATCCAGGAAAAGGATCTCGACGAGCGCATGCATACGACGCCGTGGTTTTGGGCGACCAACCTGCCCAACGTACCGGCGGTCAATCTGGTGCAACTCGGCATCGGCGGCTGGCAGGTGCCGCGCGAAGGCGTTCAGGTCGCCCGTGAGCGCAACACCAACGTGCTGACGATTGCCGACATCGAAAAACTCGGGCTCGAGAAAACCGCCGAGATCGCGCTCGACCTGGCCTGGAAGGACGCCGACGCCGTCTACATCTCCTTTGACGTCGATTCGATCGATTGCGGCTTTGTGCCCGGCACCGGCTGGCCGGAACCCGGCGGTTTCCTGCCGCGCGAGGCCTTGAAGCTCTTGGGCCTGGTCTGCGCGCAGGGGATTTGCGGGTTCGAGGTGGTCGAGGTCTCGCCGCCCTACGATACCTCTGACATCACCGCGCTGATGGGGGTTCGCGTGGTGGTGGAGGCGCTCGGCTCGCTTGCCGCCCATGGCAAGCTCGGCAGCCACCGCTCGATCATCACCAAACCCGTCAGCTATTGAGGCCCGCCATGGACCGGCGACACCCGCACCGCCACGACCATGATCACAGCCATGACCATGACCACGGTCACAGCCACGATCATGGCGACGGCCACGACCATCATCATGACCACGGCCCCGGACACAACAGCGCCTCGAAGCGTCCAGTGGCGCAGTGGCAGACCCCGCACAGCCCCGGCGAGCAGCCGCCGGCACCGGTGGAGTCCGATCTCGACCAGGTCGAGGCGGCGTTCATCGAGGGCTTCATCGACGCGCGCGATCCGGTGAGCTTTCTGCGGCTCGGCCGGATCCCGTTCGAGATCATCGCCGCCGACGGCGCAACGCTCCAGCTGTTGCGCGTCGAAATCGACGCGCTCGCCGATGTCGGCAGCCTGACCCCGCACCTCGGCGGCAGCTCGTTCCGCTACGATCCGCTGCCGGCGAGCCTGGTTTCACATCGGCGGCGCCTGCGTTTCGTTTATTTTGACGGCGAGAAGCTGCGCCCGCTGACTTTTACCGAAATCCGCGCGGTTTAGAGCGTGATGACTTTTTCGAATCGTCATCCCGCTCTACTTTCCGGATCATGTTCTAGAACACCACAAACCTGGCGGTGCCGTGCAGCCGGTGGAACGTGTAAAGCTCGGTCTGCCCCAAAGGCGGGTTGACGATGGCGAATTTGTGGATGGTCGTGACGCCGTCGGTGATGATGTTCGCGACGTTGGATGCCGGCAGATGAACCGCCGGAACCAGAAGCGTGAACGAGGTCGATCCGCCGTCGATGGTCCTGATCAGAAACACCGAGACCAGCTTGCCGAGAATGGTCTCGACGGTCTGGATTTCGTCGCCTGAGAAATTCCTGACCTGAAACGCGTCGTGATAATTGAACAGCGGCTTTCCCGTGATGCTGCTCGTCGAGTAGGTGACGTGAAGCCCGTTGCCGGACAGCTCGTACAAAGTGGGTTGATTGGCCATTGTGCTAACCTTTCAAGCTGTGAGTGAGCAATTTACGGCTGCATCATACCGACGCTATCAGTGCGTTCTTATGAGATATATCACAACTATAGGGTGTGATGCGAGCCACACGATTCCGCAACAGCAAGCGGGACGCCCATCAGCCGTGCGGGAACTCGACCATGGCTTCGCCGGTGGCGACCTTCTCATCCGTCTGGTTGCGCACCATGACGTCGATCAGGACCCAGCGCGAGTGCCGAGACTGCGCATCCAGTCGTCCGCCGGCGTGCAGGAAAACATCAGCAGGATATGGATCGAGGGCGGCGCGATCAGCCCGCCGTAGCGGGTGGTCTTGGCGTAGGCTGCGTCAAAATAGATCGGGTGAGTTTCGCCGACCGATTTGCAGTACAGTTCGATCGCCTCTTTTGTCAGCGTGTAGGGGATGGTCGTGCGCGATTCGCCCGGGACGATGTCGTCCCAAGCCTTGCGCAGATTGGTGTCTTTCCAGAAATCGGTCTCGAAGGCCTTCGCCTGCGCCATCGCATCCTCCTGGTTCCGTTTCTGCCGTCTTGCGGAATTTGTTATATAGTATAATCAATTTGCCGAGCCGAAAAATCAAGCCGCCGGGGAAACCAAAATGCCCAGACTGAAGCTGCCCAATATCGAAGACGTCGTGGCGATCGACATCCATACCCATGCCGAGGAACCCTGCGGCATGCATGGCGACGACGGCTACGACGATTTCCAGGCGCAGATGGCCGACTACTTCAAGTCGCCGCACAAGCATCCGCCGACGGTGCCGGAAACCGCGGCCTATTACCGCTCCAAGAAGATCGCGGCGGTGATCTTCCCGGTCGACGCCGAGCGCGAGACCGGATTCCGCCGCTACAATAATTACGAGATGCTGGAAGTGGCGTCCGACAATCTCGACGTCCTGATCCCTTTCGTCAGCATCGATCCGCACAAGGGCAAGTTGGGCGTGCGCGAGGCAAAGAAGCTGATCGAGGAATACGGCGTGCGCGGCTTCAAATTCCATCCGACCATGCAGGGTTTTTATCCGAACGACCGCATGGCCTATCCGCTCTATGAGACGATCAACGACGGCGGCGCGATCGCGCTGTTCCACACCGGGCAAACCGGTGTGGGCTCTGGCATGCCCGGCGGCATGGGCATGCGGCTGAAATATTCCAACCCGATGTACATGGACGACGTTGCGGCGGATTTTCCGGACCTGAAGATCATCCTCGCCCACCCGTCGTTCCCCTGGCAGGAAGAGGCGCTGTCGGTCGCGACCCACAAGCCGAACGTCTATATCGACCTCTCCGGCTGGTCGCCGAAATATTTTCCGCCGATCCTGGTGCGCTACATCAATTCGATCCTGCAGGACAAGATGCTGTTCGGCTCGGACTGGCCGGTGATCACCCCCGACCGCTGGCTGTCGGACTTTTCAAAACTCGACATCCGCGATGAAATCCGGCCGAAGGTATTGAAAGCCAACGCGCGCAGGATTTTGGGGATATAAGCTAACGTCTGCATCGCTCGCGGGATGGTGGTCTGTGACGAACCTCGCGCAAATCGCGGCTGCCTTCGCTGCGCTACTGATCGCGGATGCGACTGCATGTCCGGCGGCGGATGCCAAATCGCCCCCGATCGTCGTCGAAATCGAGAGCCCACTTGCCAGTCCACATCCGCTCCAGGGTTACCTGAGGCAAACCAGTAGTGCAGGCCCCTCGCCCGCCGTCGTGCTGCTGCATAGTTGCAATGGAAATTGGGGGCGGCTCGACGAACGCTGGGGAAAGCGGATTGCGTCCTGGGGCTATGTGACGCTCACGGTGGATAGTTTCGGTCCGCGCGGCCTCAAGAGCTGTGGCGACGACGCTCCGGTTGATCTGGCCATGGACGCCTACCGGGCCCTGAACTTTCTGGCGCGCGCGCCATTCGTCGATCCCGCTCGCGTTGCGGTGCTCGGGTTTGCTCAAGGTGGTCGGGTGGCTCTCATGTCGGTCGAACATGGCGCCATCGAACAGACTTCGCCCAACAAATTCCGGGCCGCCGTCGCTTTCTATCCACCCTGCGGCAGGTTCAGAGGCGACATGACCGTTCCCACCTTGATCCTGATCGGCGAACGCGACGACTTGACCCCCGCGGAGGCCTGCCGCGACATGGTCAATGGCCGTGATGATTGGGGAATATCGCGGCAGCGGGTCGAAGGCGCTCCGATCAAGCTTATCGTCTATCCCGGCGCCTATCACGCCTTCGACGCGCCCAACCTCGCGACACCGAGAGAACTCTCGGGGCACCACCACGAGTTCAACCAATCGGCAACGGATCAATCGATCGAGGCGCTCCACGAATTTCTCGACGCAACGATCGGGCGGAACGTGCAAGCCAAATGAGTATTGCCAAATGAGTATTGCGAAGTGACCATCAAAGCCGTTGTGTTCGATGCCTATGGCACGCTGTACGACATTCAGTCGGTCGCAGCCGTCACCGAAGAGGTTTTTCCCGGCTACGGCGAGATCATCACGCAGATATGGCGGATCAAGCAGCTCGAATATACCTGGCTGCGCTCGCTGATGCGGCGTTATGAAGATTTCTCGGTCGTGACGCGGGACTCGCTCGCCTATACGCTGAGATGCCTCGGACTAAAATACGATGTCGGCGCGTTCGAGCGGATCATGGAAAAATATCTCTATCTCGATCTTTATCCGGACGCGACGGCTTCGCTTTCGGCAATGAAGCCTCGGAAGCTCGCCATTCTCTCCAACGGCAGCCCCGACATGCTCAACGCGCTGGTGAAGAACAGCGGGCTCGATCAGGTGCTCGATGCGACCATCAGCGTCGACGCCAAGAAGGTCTTCAAGCCAAGCCCTGACGCCTACACCCTGATCGAATCGACCTTGGGCATTCCACCCGGCGAAATCCTGTTCATCTCCTCGAACCCGTGGGACGCCTGCGGCGCCAAGGCGTTCGGATTGAACGTCGCATGGATCGAACGGGTAACGCCGGAAGCGATGGCGCTGGCCTGCGCCAAAAGCGACGTCGTCGCCCCGCTGACGATGTTCAAGGCGATCCGCACCCAGATGGACGAACTCGGGCTAGAACCCGATTATCGCATCCACGCGCTGTCCGAATTGCCTGATCTGGTTGCCTTGAGGTCCTGAAGCATGAGTCTTGAATCCGTCCGCGCCTTCTTCGCCGAGAAAGCGCCCGATATCGCCGTGATCGAATCGACAATGAGTTCCGCGACAGTGGTGCTGGCCGCCGAGGCCTATGGCGTCGAGCCGGCGCGGATCGCCAAGACATTGAGCTTGCGGATCGGCGAGCGCGTGGTGCTGATCGTGGCCGCGGGCACGTCGCGAATGGACAACAAGAAGGTCAAAGCGCTGTTCGGCGGCAAGCCGAAGATGCTCAGCCTCGACGAGGTCGCCGAGATCACCGGCCACGAGGTCGGCGGCGTCTGTCCGTTCGGTTTGAAGACGCCGCTGCCGATCTATTGCGACGTGTCGCTCAAAGCCTTCGACGTGGTGGTGCCGGCAGCCGGCTCGACCCACAGCGCCGTACGGATCACGCCGGCGCGGATGGCGGAGCTGACAGCGGCCGAATGGGTCGACGTCTGCGAGCACAAGCCCTAGGCGCGCCCCAGCCTACTCGTCATCTTCGTTCGATGGATTCGGCTGCACAACGTGCGGTCGCGGCGCGGCCTGCTGCTGCAGGCGGGGCGCGGGTTGCTGCAGCGTGCTGGCATTCGATTCGAACACCGCGCGGCAGGCGTTGCCGAGTGACGCCGTATTCTGCCGCAAGCAGGCCGTTATCCGGTTCACGTCGGGGATCTGGTCGCTGCACAGCCGCATCACGTCGGGCGTGCAGGCCATCTGCTGCTCCCAGGTTCCGCGATTCTCTTGCGATAACGCAGGATTTTGGACGGCCAGTCCGCCACCGATGGCTACCGCAAGGCTCAGGACAATGCGTCGTGCGCGCATGTCGGGTCCTTTCTTTCGATTCAGTTGGCGCGCAGGTTCCACGCGGTCGAGTTGTCTCAGCCTGCCAATCGAATGGGGCGAGGCAAGGTTCGCAGCGGACAAAAAAATGTGAAGGGAACCCTACTCCACCTTGCCGATCTTCTTCACCGCCGCGATCAGCCGCGCCGAGTCTTCGGTGACAAATTTCGCAAACTCCGGCGCGTCGAGGTAAGCGACCGGGCTGCCGGCGGTCTCGAAGGTCTTTGTCACCTCGGGTGACTTCACGGCCTGCGCCATCGCCTCGCGCAGCCGCGCCATGATCGGCGCGGGCAACGCGCTTTGCGCGAACAATCCGGCCCAGATGTAGAATTCGACATCCTGGTAGCCGAGCTCCTTGAATGTCGGCAGATCGGGGAAACTTGCGACCCGTTCCGCACCCCAATTCGCCAGCACCCGCATCTTGCCGTCATCGACCTGTTGCTTCAGCGTGCCCGGCGCCGATGCCAGCGCCTGCACCGTGCCGCTGAGCAGGGCAGTCAGCGCAGGCCCGGCGCCGCGGAACGGCACATGCAGCAATTTGATGCCGGCACTGGCTGCGAACATCTCCATCGCGACATGCAGCGTGCCGTAGGGACCGGACGAGCCGTAGGGAATCTGTCCGGGACGTTTTTTGGCGTCATCGACGAAATCCTGCAGCGTTTTCCACGCCGCCGAGGCCGGCACCGCAAGCAGCGTCGGATCGGCGAGCACGCGCGCCACGGGTGCGAATTGCGACACTTCGTAGGCGACGGGGCGATCGAACAACCGGTCGGCCTCCGGCAATACCGCGAGCGACGACAACGTCATCAGCAAGGTGTAGCCGTCCGGCTCGGCGCGCGCGGCTTGCGCGTTGCCGATCGAGCCACCGGCGCCGCCGGCGCGGTTGTCGACGATGCAAGGCTTGCCCAGGATTCGCTCGAGCGCCAGCGCCACCGGCCGCGCCGCAAGATCGGCTTGGCCGCCGGCAGGAAACGGCACGATCATGGTGATGCTGCGCGTGGGATAACTAGCCTGCGCGGTCGCCGTGCTGGAAATTGCCGTGGGCACCAGCGGCAACGCCGCCGCATATTTTAGAAGTTCGCGACGATTCATCGGAAGTGTCTCCCCCAAAATTCTGTTTTGGTTATTCGGAGCAGCGTATCCCGAAATCCGCAAGCTGGGCAAAGGCGCTCTTCGTCGCGGCTACTTCTTCCTCCCCTTCGCAAAATGTTTTGCCAGGAATTCCGCCAGCACCTCGACGCGGGCGGGGCGCGGGCCGCCGGGCGGCGTCACCAGATGCACCGCACCTTCGGGCTGCTTCCAGCCTTTCAGGATCACTTCGACCTCGCCGGACGCAATGGCCTCGCCGGCGATGAAGTCCGGCAAATCGGCGATACCGAGGCCTGCGATCAAAGCGGGCATGACCGCCTCGCCATTGTTCACGCGCAATTGTCCTGCGGGGCGCACGCTCGCCTGCTCGCCTGAGGCATTGGTGTAGTGCCAGGCGCCGGGCGTGGAGAGATAGGCGTAGCCAAAGCATTTATGCTCGGCCAGATGCATCGGATGCGTCGGCCGCCCGTAGCGTTTGAGATAAGACGGCGCCGCCACGGTGTAGCGCGGCATCGCGCATAGCCGCCGCGCGATCAGCGAGGAGTCGGGTAGCCGCGCGATGCGCAATCCGGCGTCAAAGCCTTCGCCGATCAGATCGACGGTCGCATCGCTCAAATGCAGGTCGATCGAGACCTCCGGATACTGGCTCAGGAATTCAGGCAGCAGCGGCGCCACCTCCTTGACACCGAACGTCATCGGAACCGCGAGCCGCACCAGTCCGCGCGGCGTCGCCGATTGCGCCAGCGCTTCGTTCTCGGCCGCCTCGCCATCGGCGAGCAGCCGCGCCGCGCGCTCGGACAGCTTTTGCCCGGCATCGGTCAAGGCGAGCCGCCGCGAGGTGCGGTTGAACAGCCGCGCGCCCAGCCGCGCCTCGAGCCGGCTCACCGCCTTCGACACCGTGGCCTTGGACAGCGCGAGTTCGGTTGCGGCCGCCGCAAACGACCGTAATTCCACGACTTTCGCGAAGATCGCGAGGCCTTCGAAATCCGGAAGTTTTGGCATCGGCGGATCACCCATAGCTCAATATGCGAAACAATGTGTTTCGATAGTTTCTATTTCTATACCACATCGGGAGGCATATCCAAGGGCATCGAAATTCAAGCCATGAAGTTGAGGAGAAATCCAATGACCAAAAAACTCTCGGGCAAGGTAGCCCTCGTCACCGGCGGCTCGCGCGGCATCGGCGCGGCCAGCGCCCGCGCGCTTGCGGATGAAGGCGCCAATGTCGCCATCAGCTACGTCGCTTCCCCCGACAAGGCCGAGGCGGTGGTTGCGGAATTGAAGGCCAAGGGCGTCAAAGCCCGCGCCTACAAGGCCGACCAGGCTTCATCGACCGAAGTCGACCAGTTGGTGAAGAACGTCGCCAAGGATTTCGGACGCCTCGACATCCTCGTCAATAACGCGGGCGTCATCGCCAGCGCGACGGTAGACGACGCGAATGCCGATACCACGGCGCTCGCTCGCCAAGAGGACGTTAACGTGCATGGCGTGATTGCCGCGATCCGCTCGGCATCGAAGCTGATGGGCGAAGGCGGCCGGATCGTCACCATCGGTTCGGGCATCGCGACCCGCGCCTCGTTCGCCGGCGTCGCCGATTACGCCGCCACCAAGGCGGCGGTCGTCGGCTACAGCAAGGGCGCGGCGCGCGATCTCGGACCGCGCGGTATTACCGTGAACGTGCTGCAGCCGGCTCGATCAACACCGACATGAACCCCGACGACGACCGCGACTTCGCCGAGGCCCAGCGCACGCAACATGCGTTGCAGCGCTTCGGTACCGCCGAAGAGATCGCCGCCGGCGTCGTCTTCCTCGCCAGCCCCGAAGCCTCGTTCGTGACCGGCACGGTGCTCAATGTCGATGGCGGCTTCGGCGCCTGATCCAATCAATTTTGGCGATGCCGGGCGTTCGCGGCCGGCGCCTCCCATAAACATTCAAAGGAATATCCCATGATCGAACTCAGACCCTTCAACAAGCTTGGCGGTGCCGACCACGGCTGGCTGAAAGCCAAACATCATTTCTCGTTCGGCAGCCATTATGACCCGAGCAATATGCGCCACGGCTCACTGCGGGTGTGGAACGACGACGAGATCGCGCCGAACTCCGGCTTTCCCGCCCATCCCCATGCCAATATGGAAATCATCACCTATGTCCGCGAAGGCGCGATCACGCACCAGGACAGCCTCGGCAACGCGGGCCGCACCGAAGCGGGCGACGTGCAGGTAATGAGCGCCGGAAGCGGCATCCGTCATTCCGAATACAATCTGGAGCCTTCGAAGACAAAGATCTTCCAGATCTGGATCGAGCCGACTACGAAAGGCGGCCAGCCGACCTGGGGTGCAAAACCGTTCCCGAAGTCGGATCGCACCGGCAAGCTCGTTACCATCGCCAGCGGCTTTGCCGGTGACGAGGATGCGCTGCCGATCCGCGCCGACGCGCGGGTGCTCGCCACCACGCTGAAAGCCGGTGAAAGCGCGGAGTATGCGTCCGACAAGCGGCGCAATCTCTATCTGGTACCGGCGGCTGGCAGTGTCGAGGTCAACGGCGTGCGCGTCAATGCCCGCGACGGTGTCGCGATCCGCGACGAGGCGCAGCTCTGGATCACCGCGCTGGAGGATACCGAACTGGTGCTGGTCGACGCGGCGTAAGGCCAAAGCGACAGCCTCACACAACACTCGTCATGGCCTGTCTGGCTTCGCACTCCAAAAGCAACCCTCACAAACCAAAAGGAAAGCCATCATGGCCAAAGTACTCGTGCTCTATTATTCCGCTTACGGTCACATCGAGGCGATGGCGAATGCCGTTGCCGAAGGCGCCCGCGAAGCCGGCGCCACCGTCGACGTCAGGCGCGTGCCCGAACTGGTGCCGGCCGAGGTCGCCAAAGCTTCGTATTACAAGCTCGATCAGGCCGCGCCGATCGCGAAGATCGAGGAGCTCGCCAATTACGACGCCATCATCGTCGGAACCGGCACGCGGTTCGGCCGGATGGCCTCGCAGATGGCGAATTTCCTCGACCAGGCCGGCGGCCTCTGGGCCAAGGGCGCGCTGCACGGCAAGGTCGGCGGCGCCTTCACCGCGACCGCGACCCAGCATGGCGGCCAGGAGACTACGCTGTTCTCGATCATCACCAACCTCCTGCATTTTGGCATGACGATCGTCGGCCTGAACTACGGCTTCGCCGGCCAGATGAAGCTCGACGAGGTCACCGGCGGCGCGCCCTATGGCGCCACCACGATCACCGGCGGCGACGGCAGCCGCCAGCCGAGCGCGAACGAGCTGGCAGGCGCGCGTTATCAAGGGCGTGTGATCGCGGAGACTGCGAACAAACTGCATGGCTGATGCGAGTGGGGGCGGCATTCCCTTTGGCGAGTGCCGCCCCATCTAACCTTGCGGGGACGATGGATTATGGCGATGGTCGAAATTCTTTTTATGGCGCAACTGGTGCGCAATCCGCTGCAGGCGATGGCGCGGCGCTGGTGGCGCCGGAGCCTGTTCCGCGCCACGCGCGGCGCGCGCCGCTGCCCGGAATGCACCAAATCGTAAGGTCGGGTTCTTGAAGTCCTTGTGACGCTTTCGTAATAAGCTTGATGCCTTCCCAATCGGCACGTGCAGAGTTTTGGCATGAGCAACATCGAGCGAGCCCCATGGCCGGAATTGCCGACCGCAGCATGGCGTGACACCTGCGCGACGCTGCAGCTCTGGACCCAGATCGTTGGCAAGATCCGGCTTGCCAACTCACCCTGGCTGAATCATTCCTGGCATGTGACGCTTTATGTCACGGCGCGTGGGCTCACCACATCACCGATCCCCGATGGCGAGAGGTCTTTCCAGATCGACTTCGATTTCATCGATCACGCCTTGCGGATTTCGACCAGTGACGGCGCACAGCGCCAATTCGCGCTGGCCGGACAGTCGGTGGAGAGCTTCTACGCCGCGGTCATGGCGACGCTGAGTGAGCTCGGCATTCACGTCACGATCGATGAGATGCCGAACGAATTGCCGGACCCGATCCGGTTTTCCGAAGACAGCCAGCACGCCTCTTACGACCCAGACGCGGTGCGGCGCTTCTTCCAGATTCCCGGCCGGCCGGGCGTCGTGCGGCAGATTTAAGCTCTGCCGAAACTAGTTCAGCAATTCCGACTTGATCACCGTCTGCGTGATCTCGACGCCACAGTCGGAGCATTCGTACGTGAAGTCGATCTTCGCCATGCTCCAATGCGGAGCAACGTCCTTGACGTACATCGGAAGGCCGACGCAACTCGGACAAATGATGAAGGCCGGTTCGATGTCGTGATGGTGGATATAGGCTGGCATGTCGGCTCTCCCCAAGAAAGCGTTCAAGTAAGCATTCACCAGTAGCCCTTGACCCGAAAACCAGCATACGCCTGCGCGGTTGCCGTGATCATGAACTCTTGCGAACACAGGAAGAACGGCTGCACATTCCCGGCGTGTGTGGCAAATCTGCACGACCGTGTCCGCTGCGCAACAAACATCAGCTCTCTTCGCGCGACGGCGGCTTGCCCAGCGCGCGTTTCAGGCGGGCCGTAAACTTCGGATAGCGGCGAAGCTCGCGCACGGCGCGATCGCGCCAGGCGTAAGGCCATCCCCGCCAGCTCAAGGCCGCGCTGATATCGACCAATGGCAATTGTGCCACGCCAAACCGGCGCTTGTAGGCATAGTTGCCGATGGAGAAGTCGAATTCCCGCACGCCGTCCTGGTGCAGTGTCGCCATCGTACGCTCGATGATCAACCGGCCCGGCGAACATTTCGACCATTTCTCGCCGGCATTGCTGATGCGGATCATCACATAACGCACGCCGCAGCGGATGCCGAGCAAGGTCGCTACCACCTCGTCGCCGACCTTGAGCGCGGTCGTCACGGCATACCCGCTGCCAACGCCATCGCGAACGAGATTGCGATAGAACGCGGCGTAGGTCTGGTCGTTGAGGATGAAATTCAGTCCGAGACTCTGCATTCGCGCGCCCTGCTGAAGCTCCATCGTCGAGAGAATCCGAAGCGCTTCATCACTGTCCTTCACAACGCTGAAGGTGGCGGCCGAAACCCGCGTGAACACGCGCCAGTTCCGCTCCATCTCCTTGCGCGCGGTTTTTCCCCGCGTGTAGCGCCAGGCGTCATAATCTTCGCCGGTGATGACGAGATTGCCGTTGAGTGAACACGGTCCGGCATGATCCAGCAGCGCCAGCGGATTGGGCCGGCCGTCGAGCTCGATCGGAATCTTGCGGAACCGAATGAGATCGGCGCCACCAGGCATCCGGCGCAACGCCTTCCGCAGGTCGCGCCACATCGCACCCGCGGCCATGGCGTGGCGCGGCGCGGCGCGGCCGAGCAGCGGCGCATTATAATCGGTGAGGTCGAGGTCGGCGAATTCGACGACCCGCAAGCCCTTCTGCCGGCGGCGGATCAACGGCAGCAGCGCGGCCTGTTCACCGGTCGCGGCATCGGTGACGATGGCGATGAGCGGTTCGACATCATCGGCGCTGGCAAAGGCTGAATACCACGCCGCATACCATTGCGGATGCTGGAATGGCGTCGATGGATTGAACGCGTTCCAGCGCGCCGCCGCCTGTTGCCAGTCGCGGACCAGGTCGACGCGAAATCCGGCGGCGCGGGACGCTGTCCGCGCCTCCAGTTTTCCCGCTGTCGTTGCAATGACCGTCATGGCCGATCAGCTTTCCTCAGGCGGCCTTCGCCAGGTCGACGATCTCGCCGAGCCGCGCGGTATCGAGGCGGAAGTCGATCGGGCGCCGAACGTTGCGTTCGCGTTGGACCCAGCTGCTGTCGCGCAACAGCCGCTGCATCACCCTCTTGGCGAAGTAGGACGGGCCGCGCAGATTCCGGGTCTTCGCCGTATAGCCGAAGCGATGGCGCAGCAGGCCGTTGGCGATGTTGACGATTTCGTGGCGCTTGATTTCGTCACTGGCGTAGGAGATCGTCATCGAGACGCTGAAGGTATCGAGATTTTCAACTCGGTGCGGCGCGTTCATCTGCCAGCCCAGCATCTGGCCGGGTCCGAGGTCGAGCACTTTGGCATGCTCGTCGTACCAATCCTTGTACGGCAGATCGGTTTCGACGTGGAACAGCGCCATGTCCTCGAGATGCTCGGGCGTAATGAATGGCGCGGTGTTCGGATAGACCCAGACGCGTTTGCGGCCGACGATCTGGATCAGGCTCTGTCCGGGCATATCGGCATGGTAATAGACTTGGGCGTCGGGCGAGGAGATCAGAATGCTTTCCTGATGGTCCTTCGGCATTTCAAAGCCGGGCGCCCTGGCGCAGATCTCCTCGAACACCTGATCGACCAGCTCGCGATAGCGGCGGTCGACCGAACCGGCTTCGCGCAGGTTGAGCCAAAACCCGCCGCGGGAAATCGCCTCGATCACCTCGCGGCCCGAGAGATTACCGATGTCACCCTCGCGCCAAACCCGGCTTGAACCGCGGGCGCCGGTCTTGACCAGGCTATAGTGCTTGCGCGGATAACCTTCGATCAGCTTGGCGAGTTGATCGATCGAGAACACCGGCGATTTGTGCATCTCGTGTTCGAGCCGGATCGGCTGGTGACTCCACAATTCGGAATGCGTCTCGTCCCATTTGGTAAAGATCTTGCCTGTCGTCATTTGCTGCCCTCCAGCTCCTGGTACCTTCATGTTCCGTTGCCTTTGACGGCCGCTGTTCCGGTTGTTCGAAATTCCGGCCGCCGCGATGCGCGAGGTCACCCGATGTACCGTTATGAGACGGCCGGATGGCCTGTGCGGTCATATTGGCAAGAAGGATGCCGCCGGAGCGAGGCGGCTGCTTACCGGAAGCTAATGTCTGCGATGTATGGCTAACGCCGAAATCTCGAGAAACAGCCGCCGCGACATCATGACTGGAGAACCCCGATATCGGGCACTGTTTGTCGGCGCGGGACCGCAGATGCAATGCGGCGTCGGGCATTTCACGCGATTGCTCTGCGAAACGGTGGAAAAACGCAATCCCGGCGGCAGTACGACCTTAACCCTGACGCGGCCGGCAGGGTCTTTCTCCGAGATCTGGCGCGCCGTCGGCTCGGCCCGGAGCGTGGTCTGTAACTTCCCGGTCGTGGCCTGGAAGCGGGTGATCTTTCGGCCATTGCTGGCGCTGGCGATGGCCAAGCTGCAGCGGCGCAGGATTGTCCTGATTCAGCACGAATGGGGCAGCCTGCACTGGCTGCGGCGGATCACCTACCTTCCGGCGCTGGCGCTCGCCGATACCATCATCATGTTCTCGCCGCTGGTCCGGCGCGAGCTCGCTACCGACCCGGTGGCCGGCTGGGCCGCGGGGAAGTGCGTACTGGCGCCGCTGCCGCCGAATATCGAGGCACCAGCCGGAATCGCCGATTCCAAACTGCGCCAGCGGCTCGCCGCCGCGCACGAAAGCGGAAAGCTGGTGATCGGTCATTTCGGATCGATCTATCCGGGCAAGCGGTCGGACGCGCTGCTCGATATCGGCGCGATCTTGAAGGAACGCGGTCTCAAGCCGCTGATCGTCTATATCGGGTCGTTCATTCGCGGCTTCGACAGGGTCGAGGAAGATTTTCATGCCCGGGCCGCCGCACTCGGCATTACCGACGACGTGGTCGTCTCCGGCTTCGTCGCGTCCGACCATGAAGTGTTCGGCTTGTTCAGCGAGGTCGACGTCTTCTGCTATCCGCTCGATGAGGGCCTCACCGCGCGGCGTTCCAGCATCCTCACTTGCGTGCAATCCGGCCGGCCGCTGATCGTGACCGCTCCCGCTTTGGCGGAAGAATTCGATCATCATCCGCGCTTTAAGGAATTGATCGAGCGCGGCGCCATCGTGCTGGTACCGCGAGGATCCGACAATAATGCCTACGCCGACCGGATCGCTTCGGCGCTGAAATGGCCGACGGTGCAGGCGCCCTTCGATTTCGACGGCTGGTGGCACGATGCCGCGGAAGCGGTGCAGGCGCAGCTTCCGCTCATGCCCGCGCCCGAAACCGCGCGAGATAGTGCAAGCCGAACATCGCCAACAAGAAGGTGAACCATGTGGGATCGGCGCGGTCGAGGAAGAAACTCTCCATCGCCGACAGATAAAGCCCGAACAGCCAGATGCGCAGGAACGCCATCGCCAGTGGGCCGTTGTTGCCGCCATCGTCGGCCGCCTGGAAATCGCGTAGCGGCTTGATGACGATCGCTACGATCAGCAATGCCAAGCCCGGCAGACCCATGCCAAGCGCGGTATCGAGATAGCCGTTGTGGCTGTGGGACGCAAGGGCCGTCCATTCCTTGCCTTCCTCAAGGTTCTGGATAGCGCTATTGCCCCAAAAGGCCTCGAAGCCGTAGCCGGTCGCGAGCCGTGATTGCAGCGACTGGATAGCAAAGGTCCAGATATCGGAGCGACCGGTGAAGCTCGTATCCAGCGGCAGCAGCTTTGCGACCCCGGCCAGGGATTCGCTCATCACCGTGCCGACGCTGAGCAGGTTGAGCAGCAGCAGCGGCAACAGCAACATCCACGCGCGCAGCCAGGCCGCGCGAACCACCGACGTCAGCGATGTCAGCAGCAGCACCGCGACGCAAAGCGTGAGCGAGCTCTTGCCGGCCGAATACAACAGAAACAGCGACGACAGGCCGACGACGGTAAGGCCGGAAATCCATCCGCCGGCGCGGATGAAATAGATGCCGAGGAACAACAGCATCGCCATCACCGAAGCCGCCACATTCTTGTGGCCGAAGGAACCGCGCCAGTTGCCGGCAAGCGCAGGCTCCGCCGGATCGGTCGCCAGATGGATCGACAGGTTGGGTGCCAGCAGGACGCCGAGATAGCAGGTCGCGAGCAAGACGAGCGCGGCGATACTGAACCACCGCATCAGTTCGTTCCGCGATTTGGCCAGTAGCGGCATCGACGCGGTGACCGCAATGACACAGGCCGTCAGGGTAAAGCGCCGGATCGACGTGCTCGGATCAAACGACAAGACGACCGTCAGACACAGCCAGCCCACGAACAGCACGAACGTCGGCGACAGCAGCGTCTTCAGCCCTCGGACATTGTCGCGCATGGCGAGCGCAACCGTCAGCACCGCCAAGCCGGCATAAGCCGCATAGGTCCATGCCTCGAGGCCGGAGGCGATGTCACCAACATGCAAATCGCCCAGGTCCGTAAATGGCCGCAGCGAAATCCACGCCAGCAGAAGAGTCCCGACGAATGTCGCGCCGCGGACGACGTCCATCACCCGCTGGCGCCGCAATTCGCCAAATACGGCGCGGACATCCGAGATGGTGACGAGTTGGCTCACGACGCGATCTTCGAGGCTTCGTAGGGTTGCGGCTCGATGCCGATGACGGCCAGCACGCTGCCGACCGCGACCGTCATCGGATGCATGGCAATGATTGCCTTGTGTTCGCTGAGAACCAGTCGCCCGGCCCGAAACAACGAAAACGGCACCAACCCGAACATCTTCGCGATCAGCCTGGTCCGCGACCAGGCCGTCCGCGCCGCCTTGCGCTGGATGTGATAATTGATCGCACCGATCCGCAGACCGCGCCTAACGATCCATCCGATGTTGGTTCGGCTCTTCGGCACCGTCTCGACGATTACGGCCTCCGCCGCCCAGTGAAACCGGAAACCGGCACCGCGGCAACGGGCAAAGAAATCATAGTCGCCGCCACCGAGGTAATTGAACCGCAGGTCGAAGGCCGGAGTGTCAAGCCTTGCGAAGACAGGCCGCGTGATCAGGCAATTGCCGCAGCCGTAGATCACCGGCACCGGCCCGCTGCTCTGATAGGCCGGAGCGAAGGCCGGGTGGCGCTGCAGGCCGCGCTTCAACTCGTCGTCGAAATTCGGCCATACCGGGCCGCCCACCACATCGGCGCCGGTCGCCTCGGCTGCCTGAACCATCTGATCAAGCCATTGCGGTGAGGCGATTTCGTCATCGTCGATCATCAGGAAGCTGGTCGCCTCGGGAAAGGTCGCGAGCGCGGTCTCGAATGCCGCGTTGATGGCCTGGCAGTTGCCCTGCCGCGGTTCGACGATGCACAGGCCTGCGAGTTTGCCCGACGCGAGGAATTCCGCCGCAACTGGTGCGCTTTCACATCTCGCGGCATCGTTCTCGACGATGACGACGGCGAACCGCCGTTCCGTGCATTGACCGGCGAGCGACTCCAGTGTCAGCCGCAGGTGCTTCGGCCTGCGGAAGCTTGGAATGCAGATGACAATCCCGATGGAGCGGTCGAGCCCGGGCGAGGTCGCGACCAATGCGCGGGGCGCAGCCGGCGACTCGCGCTTTCCATCTGGAGGCAGTTCGATCGTACTCGGGCTCATGACGTCTATCGAAGCTCCATCCGCGACGCATTGTCCCGGAACGGGATTGCGCCACCATGGCGGGACGCATCCGTCTCGAAATCTCATCGAGCGGCGCAGCGATTCCGGCGCCGACGGGGTTCAAGCGATACCGCAACAGCATTGCAATATCCGGTCCGCAGAAATGAATTGCCGCCGCGATTTTTCGCTACGGTTAACGGAGCCGGTTTAACTGGGAATTAGGCGCGCGCCACGCTCACCTAATCCCTGCGCAGCACTTCGTTAGGGTTAAGGCCTGGTCGCCATCATCACCAAGACGGCCTGCGCCAACGGTGGCACTCAACTTGCTACGCCTGGCCGAACAAGCATCCTCCTGGCACCGAACACCGACCTGACCGTGGTCGTGCCCGGACATTGAAAGCGTCAGATTCGAAACGCCGGAGGTTACAAGTTGAAAGCGCTGGATCTCGTCTCGCTGGGCACCAAGCATGTCCGCAACGCCCTGTCGGAAGAACTCTATCTGCGTACCGGCCGCGACGTTACCCGGCCGGCATCCATATTCGCGGAAGTGATCGAGCGCTGCAATTACAAGTGCCGCTACTGCGATTACTGGCGGCGCCCGAACTACCGGGAAGAGATGTCCATTGAGGAATGGCAACAGGCGCTTTCAAGTCTGAAGGAATTCATCGGCGCCTATCATGTCGAATTCGCCGGCGGCGAACCCTATATCAAGAAAGGCTTTCTGGACCTGCTTCGATTTTGCCGGGACAACGACATCCATTGGGGCGTGACCACAAACGGCGGAGCTTTTCTCAACAAGAAGATCGTCGCCCAGACCGTGCAGGCCAATCCCTTCAACATCAATATCTCGATCGATTCGATGGATCCGAAGATCCATAACTACTCGCGCGGCGTGGAAAACTCGTTGACCGATATCGTGCAGGGCATCCGCAACGTTTCCGACGCGAGACGATCCGAAGGACTGGATTTTCCCATCATCATCAAGCCCGTCGTCCACAAGCTCAATTTCCGCCGCTTGCCGGAGATGGTGGATTTCGTTCAGCAGATCGGCGCAACCGCACTCAGTTTCCAGCCCGTTGAGATGGGGACCTCGGAGGTCGAAGACGAATTGTGGATCGGGGACGACGAGATGGATGATCTCATCGCCGTCCGCGACGAGTTGCTGCGGCTGAAGCGGACCGGCGCGCCCATCCTGAATGGCGAAGCGGTTCTCAATGCCTGGCCAAACCATTTTCGGCGGGAGAAGGCTCCGCCGGAGGTGATGCCCTGCCGGGTTGGCATGCGAAACTATTTCATTCGCTCCGATGGCCGCCTGGAGGTGTGCTGGTTCTTCAAGCCCATTGGCAATGTGCGAACCCAGACCGCGCGCGAAATCTGGTACAGCGAGGAAGCTCGAAGCCGGCGCAAGGAAACGGTTTCCTGCGACAAGCTGTGCCTGTTCACTTGCCTGTCGCAACGGACGCTGAACGACAAGCTGAAGATGGGCCTGACATTGCTGACCGGGAACACGGCGAACTAGCCCTATTCTCTTGGTCGGCGGCGATATCCATCGGCCGGCCTCTCCCTTCTCAACGCCCGAAAAGCTTTCTGAACAGCCTCTGGGACCGCGGAAACTGGTTGTTGTCGATCTGGGTCGGCCACAATCCGTCGACGTCGAAATAGCCGGCATAGACGATCTGCGCGTCGTTCTCGGCGAACCAATCCCGCATCTTCTGGATGAAGAACGGATTGTCGCCGAAATTGCCGACGCCCCACTCCGGGTAACTCATCGGCTTCCGATGCCGGGCGGCAAAGTCACGTTGCCATTCCAGGCCGAACGGTGCCTTCAGGTAGAAATTGGTCCAGCGCTCCTCGACGGAGCCTTCAAACTTGAAGTCGTAGACGTCGAGCCCGATGTAATCGACGACATCGTCGCCGGGATAGGCCAGATCGGCAGGGGTCTCCTGCGGGCCCCATCCCGGACACCAGTCGAATTTGAATTCGCCCGAATAGCGCCGGAATATGTCGACCACACGCCGGAACGCCCGAATGAAATCGGCCTCGTGGCCCTTGGTGAACCATCCCTTGTCCGAGATGTTCATTTCCCATCCGAGACGGATGATGGCGCGCGGCTGCGCCTGCGAGATCGCGCGGGCGGCAGCTTCGAATTCGGCGTCGTGCAAACCGCCGGCGACGTCAGCGAGCGGCGTCCCGGTGATCGTCAGCGGCATCGACCACACGACGTTGCGCGCCGGGTTGAGCTTTTTCCAGAGTCCCGGCACCCAATTCAATTTGTGGAAATCGTCCCATGACGATTGGCCATAGAAATCCACGCCCAGCACCGACGACGGTTGCTGCTTCAGCCATTTTTCCCACGCCTGCAGCGTATGTTCGCGGCCAGTCGGCCCCCAGTTGACGAAGGCGCCGGCAAGCTTGGCGGACGTCGCAGCGAACCGCGGTACGGCATTGCCAGGCGCCGCAACCAGCCCGCTCAGCGCCAGCGCCGCCACCGCGGCAACCAGAGCCGTCGAGACGGATCGAAGGCCGGTTCGATCAATTCGTAACATGGTCCGCTCGCGCCAATTTCCGCACCAAGGAGGTTGAGAGTCTCTGCCCCACTTCGAGGGCGCCGTTGGCGGTGAGATGACCGGCATCGAACTGCATCGGTATGTTGCCTTCCGCGTATTCGTCGCAACGACCGTCGCGGCAAATCGCGTCGTAGACCGAAACATAGGTCGCGCCGCCGGCCGCTACCATCTGCCGCATCTTGAGATCGCGTTCGCGAATACACGGTGTGCGCTTGCTGCTCGCAATCGTGGGGCTGTCTCGCATGATCTCGTCGGCGAGCAGTCGCGGCAGCGCTCCGTCGTACTCGACGATCGGCCCAAACACCGTCACATCGACGCCCCTCGACTTCAGCGTCTCGAGCGTGCTGGCCAGATCAGCGAGATCCTCGTCCTTCCAGGAAGCCGAAAGCAGCACTTTCTCGACCCTGTTGTTGACCAGGAAGTCGTCGAAGACGAACCGCATGAGGTTGGGGCAGGCGCGGGGTTCCAGAACCCCGGCGGGCGGAACCTGCGGCCGGCAAGCGCTCGCCGTGGCCTGCATGATATTGACTTCAGGCATGGCGGCCGAAAGCCCGAGCCAGAGATGCGCGGCGTGGCTATCGCCGACCAGCAGATAGTTCGGCCGTTTCGGATCCGGTGTCATGCAGGTCTCGGCGTCGAGATGCTGACGATTGGTCAGGAGAAAGCACCGCCCGGTGCGGAAGGCCGCCGACGAATCATAGCCGAGATAGGAGCCGATCTCCACGACCCGCTCCGGAAAGCGAAACGGCGCCCCGCCGACGACAAGCGTCAATCCGCACAGGGCGAACGCCGACGCCATCGCGGTGCCAGCCGTGCCGAATACGGCGACCGCGGACGTCGTCCTGGCCATGGCGCGGAACGGCATCTCGACCAATTTCCACGAGAGATACGCAATACCCACCGACAGCACGATCAGCGTCAGCCTGGTGATGGCAGGCGACTGGATCGAGAGCAACATGTCGCTGCGCTGAAACACGATCAGCGGCCAGTGCCACAGATAGAGCGAATAGGATATCAGGCCGATAAATACGATCGGCGGCAACGACAGCAATCGTCCGACATAAGAGGTCCCGCACTCGCCGGAAGCAATTACCAACGTCGCGCCGACGGCGGCGAGGCCGGTCATCCCCAGCAATGGCGCCGATGCCGTTCCGAACAAGACAACACCGATCAGCAGGAGGATCCCGGCCACGCCGCATGCGTTCCTGCCCAAATCGGTCTTTGGCGCCGGAATAAACCCGATCGACAGCAGCGCGCCGAGCGCCAGCTCCCAGGCCCGAAACGGCGTCAGATAGAATACGAATGTCATGTTGCGATGGCTCATCGCGAAAGCCGCGGCCAGGGACAGCGCGGCGCCGGCAGCAAACAGAAGTTTGGCGCGCCTCGGCACAAAACGGTAGGCGACGAGCATCAGGAGAGGAACGAGAAGATAGAACTGCTCCTCCACGCCCAGCGACCAGGTGTGCAGAAGCGGCTTGGTTTCGGCGGGCGCCTCGAAATAATCGGCGGTCTGCGCGAAATAGATGTTCGAGACCGAACCGACCGCGCTTGCAAGGCTCTTTGAGTAATCCTCGAGCTCGACCGGCAGGCAATAGATATAGGCCAGCACGCCGGTGACCAGGAACATCACGAACAGCGCCGGCAGGATGCGCAGGATGCGGCGCTTGTAGAAATTTCCCAGCGAGAACGAGCCGCTGCGGATATCCGCGTCGATCATGCCGCAGATCAGATACCCCGAAATCACGAAGAAGATATCGACGCCGACGAAACCGCCGCCGAAGCCGGGAACGCCGACGTGATAGAGCAGCACGGCAAGGACGGCGAGCGCCCGCAGGCCGTCGATATCGGCACGATATTTCATGATCCAGACCTCACGCCGATGCGGCAGCAACGGAGGGATTCCGCCGTTTCAAAAGCGGACATCCCGGACAGTCCCGCTGTGCCGAAACGAACTAACGGCGCGGCCTTTGCCCCGCCCGCGACGAGAGCCCGCCCGGAATGCAACCCAATTTCCATATCTTCACATCTTCGCCTGACAGTATCGGCGATGCCGGCTCGCGCTTTGCAATATCCGGGCAACATCCGGTCCAGCACGGCAAACGCGCGCAAACTGCGCTTTCGCATGGTTACTTCGCGCCGATTAACCGGCACGCGATGGTTAAACCCAAACAAAATTAACCAACACGAACCGCGGCCAAGGCCCGCAGACCTCTCCGGCACCGATCTTGCTGAATGAGCAACCAAGGGAAATTGGCGTCGATAACGCAACAACCCTGGACGCAATCGCTGGAAAGAGCTGCGAGATGAATTCTGTGGCGTTGTTAACCCCGACCTACGGGCGCGACCTGGAAATCTGCACGTTGCTTTGCGAGAGCGTGGACCGTCACGTCACTTCGTTTTCGAAACACTACCTGCTGGTGCCGGACTGCGACCTGCCGCTGTTCGCGCCGCTCGCCGGCGAACGCCGCATCATTGTTCCGGCATCGGCCTACCTGCCCGGCTGGCTGCGGCCGCTGCCGCGCATGATCCAGCGCAAGCGGCGCCAGTTCTGGTGGTCGTTACGGACCAAGCCTGTGAATGGCTGGCAGGTGCAGCAATTCCTGAAGATCGCGGCCACGAACTCGCTACCCCATCAACGCTACTGCATCCTGGATTCCGACGTCGTTTTCTTCCGCGATTTCGACTTGGCGCGCTTTGAATATCCGAATTCGATTCCGCTATTGACCATGGCCAACGCGGTGACCGCGGACCAGCCGCGCCATTCGCGCTGGCTCGAGACCAGCCATCATCTGCTCGGTCTGCCGACACCGTCGCTCCCGGCATCGGATTTCATTGGACACATCATATTCTGGGACCAGCAGACCACCCGCGCGCTGACCTCACGCATCGAAGCGGTCACTGGCCTCGGCTGGATCGCGGCACTCTGCAACACCCGCGAGTTCTCCGAATACCTGCTATATGGCTATTTCGTGCAGAACGACGCGACTTCCTCGCTGCGGCACACGGTCGTCCCGGGCACGCCGTGCGTCAGCTATTGGGATCATCCGAGACTGAGCAAGGACGAACTGAACGAATTGCTCCGAAGCGCGAACAAGCACGACGTCGCCTTCTCGATCGCATCCTTCTCCGGCACGCCGGTCGATACGATCCGCGCGGCGATCGCGGAAAACGACGCCATTCTCGCGCCGGTATCCGCGACCACCCAGCCAGTGGGGCTCGCCGCGCAATGCTGATCGGGCAAGCCAGCATCAATCTGACCGCCAATATCCTCTCGGCGCTGCTGGGGCTGTTGAGCGTGTTCATTTTCACGCGGCTGTTTTCGCCGCATGATTACGGCGTCTATCTGCTCGGCACAGGCTTCGCGTCCGTCATCAGCGTTTTCCTGGTCGGCTGGTTCCGCAACCTGATCCTGAACCGACATGCCCGTAACGACGGCACCGACGTGCGCGGCCTTGTGATGTCGGGCTATCTGATCTGCTGTCTCACCGCGCCGATCGCCTATGGGCTGGGACGGCTGGTCGGGCTGAATTCCACAGCCGCGCTCGCCGCGGTCGTGCTCTCGGTTGCGATCGGCCTGTTCGAATTGACCCAGGACCTGGTCCGCGCCCGGCTGATGGCGCGCTCGGTCATGAAAGCGACGCTGGTCCGCGCCATCGCCGTGCTCTGCCTCGGCGCCGCTGTCGCGCTGGTCATTCCGACCGGGTTCATGCTGCTGCTGTCGTCCGCGCTCGCCTATCTGCTGGCGGTGCTGGTGCAGTCGCGCACCGCCTGGCGCGGCACGATCGTCAGATTCGATGTCACAACTCTGTCGGCGTTGGTGAAAACCGGCCTGCCGCTGACGCTGTCGCTCACCTTGCTCGCCATCTCCAGCGTCACCGACCGCTTCATGATCGCCAATCTCGTCGGCGCCGCCGATGCCGGCAAATATGTCGCATCCCTCGACCTCGTCCGGCAGACCCTGATGATGCCGGCAATGAGCGCGGCCGCGGCGTTCTTTCCGCTTGCCGTGCAGATCCATGCCAAGCAGGGCGATACGGCGGTCCGCAGCCATCTCGCCGAATGCTTCGAACTGCTGCTCGGCATCACGCTGCCGGCGTGCCTGGGCTTTGCCATGATTTCCGCGCACGTCGCCAATGTCGTTCTCGGCGCCGACTTCCGCGAGCTTGCGGCACAGATCATGCCGGTGATCGCCGTCGCCGTGGTGTTCCAGGTCCTGACCCAGCAATATCTGCACGCCAGTTTCCTTCTGTCGGGACGCAATTCCTTCTATCTGATCAACACCGCCTCGATCATCGCGGCCAACGTGATCCTGTCCTATGTCCTGGTCGGCCATTACGGCACCGTCGGCGCCGCATGGGCGCGGCTGGGCGCCGACGTCACCGGATTTGTCTGCGCGCTCGTGCTCAGCCGCTTTGCTTTCCCCCTACCGCTTCCGCTTGGCCGGTTGGCACTGACGATGATCGCCGGATTGGCCATGGCCCTGATCGTCGGGGCGCTCGACCGCAGCCTGCACATGGCCGATCTCGCCGCTTGCATCGTGCTGGTCAGCGCAGGATTCGTCGTCTACGCGGCGCTGTGCTGGCTGTTCGACATCTCGCGGATCCGCGGCCGCCTAAAGCAGGGCTTTGCTCTGTTCCGAACCAAATTAGCAAACATCAATATCGGGTAAGATGACAAAAACATTCGCTCTCGATCCTGTTGATGCCGCACCGGCCGATGTCGCCGCCAAGCCTCGGCCCGCGTCGGTCTATCCGCGAGAGCGCAAGCCGGTGTTGGCCGCGCTGATCGATGCCGCCGCGAGCGCGATGAAGTTCTTCCTGCCGGGCAAGACCGACGTGCGGCACGGCGACTACCACTTGATTTTACGGAAGCTATGAAAATGAACACGCTATGGTCCAAGGCCAGAGTCAAAGTCAGGCACCGGATGGCGATGCATTTGCATGTCGAACGGTTCCGGCTACGCAACACGACGCCGATGGTCAGCTTCACGCTGGACGATCTGCCGAAGAGTGCGGTGACCGCCGGCGCGGACATCCTCGAAGCCCATGGTGCAAGAGGTACGTTCTACGTGTCGGGCGGAATGGTTGGCGTCGACACGCCTCAATGGGCATCCGGTGATGCCGCTGACATGCTTTCGCTGCATCGCCGCGACCACGAAATCGGCTGTCACACCTTCTCGCACCTGCCGGCCACCGACCTGGATGAGGTGTCGCTGACCGACGAGATCATGCGCAATCGCGGTTACTTCCGCGCACTCAATGCTTCAATGGAGGTCAGGACCTTCGCCTACCCGTTCGGCTACGGATCCTTTGCGCGGAAACCGCTGCTCAAATCGGAATTCTCGACCTGCCGCAGCATCGTCCCCGGTGTGAACAGCGGCAGCGTCGATTTGCAGTTCCTTCGCGCAATGCCGCTGATCAACCGCGAGATGACCTGCGAGGGCATTGAACGAGCGTTCGACGAAGCGCTGGCCACTAACGGATGGTTAATTTTCTACGGTCACGACGTCACCGACCGACCCAGCCCATGGGGCTGCACACCAGAACTCATGATCCATGCGCTGGAAGCGGCGGCGCGCCGCAAGATCCCGGCTTTGACCATGGCGGAGGCGTTCCGATGTGCCTGCGCTTAAACGCTTTGTTTGCCATTTCGGTGAATAGTCCCTCAATGAGTATGGTTAATTTTCCCTGTTGCGTTGTTTCCGCGTCGAGCTTCGGCACGCGTGGCGTAACCCGAAGAGTAACCCCTCAGCCGACGCGTGCGGCCGTTCGAATGGAAGCTGGGGTCGATGCTTATCTATGACCAACCGATAAACCAGGCCAAGCCTGAGCCGCGCCAAGCGCCTGGCTCGGCAGGCTTCAGCGTGCTCGACCTGGCGCAATTGCTATGGCGACGTAAGATCGCAATCGCCTCCGCGGCGCTGCTCTGCGCCGGCATCGCGGTTGCGATCGGCAAAAGCCTAACCCCAAAATATACCGCATCCGTGCAGCTCTATGTCGACCCACGCGAATTGCAGCTGGTCGACCGCGAACTCACGCCACGCGCCCAGGATGTTTCCGGGCTCTCGATGGTGGTCGAAAGCCAGTCGCGCCTGATCACGTCGAATAACGTGCTGCTGCAAGTGATTCAGGACGCCGATCTCGAGAAGGACCCCGAATTCGGCGGCGGCGAGTCCAAAGGCATGTTCGCATCGCTTCTGGGTCTGTTCGGGATCGAGGTCCCACCGACCGCTGAACAGCAGAAGCAGGCGCAGATGGGTGCGCTGGATGCGCTGAACCGCCACATCAATGTGAAGAAGACCGACCGCACCTTCATCGTCGACATCGACGTCTGGTCGTATGAGCCGGCAAAGGCGGCGATGCTCGCCAATGCGATCTCCAAAGCCTATCTCGCCGAATCCATGCAGTCGCAGTCCGCCGCGGCCCGGCGTGCAACCAACGACCTGTCCGGGCGGCTGAAGGAATTGCAGGCACGGCTGCGCAACGCCGAAAATGCGCTCGCGGTCTACAAGGCGCAGAACAATTTCGTCGGCACCCAGGACACGATGATCAGCGACCAGCAGCTTTCCGCCGGCAACCAGCGGCTCGCCGCGGCGCGGGCGCTGACGCTTGATGCCCAGGCCAAATACGACCAGATCGAAGCCAGCCGGCGCGGTTCGACCGACGCCGGCGCGATCCCCGAGGCGCTGCAGTCGCCGACCATCGCCAATCTGCGCGCGCAACATGCCGAAGCCAAGAAGCGTCAGGCCGAATTGCAGAGCGAGTTGGGGCCCCGGCATCCAGCGTTGCGCCAGGTCGAACAGCAGGTCGAAGACCTGCGCCGCACCATCAAGGAGGAGATCGATCGCTTCGCCCAGTCAGCGAAGAACGACCTGACTCGCGCCCGCGATTATGAGGCCTCGCTGAACAAGGCGCTCGACGCCCAGAAGCGCCAGAGCGTGCAGATGAGCCAGGCCTCGGTACGCCTGCGCGAACTCGAACGCGATGTCGAAGCGAGCCGCGACGTCTATCAATCCTTCCTCAAGCGCTCACGCGAAACCGAAGAGCAGGAAAGCCTGAACACCTCGAGCGCCCGCATCATCGGCGAGGCCACCGTGCCGCAGCGGCGCACCTTCCCGCCGGCCATGAGCCTCTTGGCGATGATCGGCTTCGCACTCGGCGCGCTCGCAGCCGCCGCCTGGGTCGTCGCCGCCGACCGCCTGGCGCCCGGCGCCGACCCGATCCGGCCCAGGATTCAACCCACGACGCCGGCGGCGCCCGAGAAGCAAAATGTAGCGGCAATGGCAAGACAGCC
>Ga0137415_10000175_pt1 | contig 54798 bp, 64 predicted proteins | sample CZODoug3_1_1_16f_FD_183082 | JGI IMG/M metagenome (GOLD analysis project Ga0137415, IMG submission 183082) | Vadose zone soil fungal communities from Angelo Coast Range Reserve, California, USA - CZODoug3_1_1_16fungal (Hybrid Assembly) | ecosystem: Environmental > Terrestrial > Soil > Vadose...
CCGCGGCGCAGAACGCGCAATTATACTCCGCCCGATCCAGGGTCTTCAGGCTTTTGTTGGCGGAGAGAACACCGGCGCAACTCGGGCACATCACGCTCCAGGTCATCTCCAGCAGGCCGAGCCCCACCGCATGCAGGAACGCCGCGATCACCCGCTCCTCGCCGAGGCCCTCTCTGGCCGCAAGATCAAGCGCGTTCATTCGGTTCAAGGCATGATCCGGGGCGTCCCGCACCATACGCTCGAGCATGTTCACAACGGCTCCGTCGGCCGACCGACGCAGGGCCACCAACAAATTCTCGGTTTCGCTCATGCGACAATGTTACATGAAAGAAGGCAAAGCGGAAACCCGCTAACCGATCCCGCCCGGCGCCGCGCGCTTTGTGCAGCCGCGCGTTTGCAGGTATGGAGGAGCGGTGCGCCCCTGGTGGTCCCGGCGGCCCCGCAAAGGCATCGGATGTTGCTTCAGCCCACCACATGACCGTGATTTCGATTCAGTCGCAGGTCGCCTACGGCCATGTCGGCAACAGCGCCGCGGTGTTTCCGCTGCAGATGCACGGCATCGACGTGATTGCCGTGCCGACCACCTTGCTCAGCAACCGGCCGGGTTACCCGACCATTCGCGGCCGGGTGCTCGACGCGTCACTGGTCGCCGATCTCCTGCTCGGGGTCGAGGAACGCGGCGCGGTCGACACCTGCCAAATGATCCTGTCGGGCTATCTCGGCTCGCCTGAGATCGCCGCGGTGGTCGCGGAATTCGTCGCGCGCGCCAAGGCCCGCAACCCCGCGCTCACCTATTGTTGCGATCCCGTGCTCGGGGATCGCGACCGCGGCCTGTTCGTGCAGGCCGACATCCCGCCGCTGGTACGGGACCGGCTGTGCCGGCTGGCCGACATCATCACCCCCAATCATTTCGAGTTCGAATGGTTGTGCGGGGCCAAGGCCGCGACGGTCGATCAGGTGATCGAAGCGGCGCAAACGCTGATGGCGCGCGGTCCGTCGACTGTCGTCGTCACCAGCGCCGAGCTCGCCGAGACGCCGGAGGGCGAGATCGAGACCCTTGCCATCGAGGAAACCCAGGCCTGGCGCGTGCGAACGCCGAAACTATCCATCAGCCCGTCCGGCACCGGCGACCTGTTTGCCGCGCTGTTGGTGGCCGCGCGCGTGCGCGGATCAGACACGCCGGAGGCGCTGGGCCACGCCGCATCCGCCATCTACGCCGTGCTGGAGCGCACCGCACGCAGCGGAACCCTGGAAATGCGCATCGTCGAGAGCGCTGCGCTGCTCGCGCACCCGACGCGTCGGTTCCATGCCATCGCCGTCAGCGGTTGAAGGCCGACCCGCCAAAGCGACGTCTTGCGCCGTCGCTAAAATTTTCCGGATTCGATTCGCAATTCTGCTGCCCGTAGTTTTCCGTCCGCAGTTTCCCCGAATATCTCGCCGACCTTCGCGCTGCTACGGTGATGCCTGCGTGATTCGTGCAGGAGGCGGAAGATGGCTTACGTCTTTTTTCATTGCTCCAACACCGATGGGGCCTTGATCGACAGCCGCGGCGCCACCGTGAGCGGCCTGGCCGAGGCGCACGCTCACGCCACCCACCTCGTGCGCAGGCTCATCACGGCCCCCGGCACGGAGGATTGGCGCGACTGGATCGTGCACGTCAGCGATGAACTCGGCGATGAGATCTTTACCGTGCAATTCGCCTCGCTGCTCGGCAAGCCGCACTGGGAGGTTGCCATGCCGCGCGCCCCATCGTCATCGCATCGGCTTCGCCAGCACCTCAACGCGATCGTGACGGGATGGCACCGGCTGATCAGAATTGCGCTCGATCCCTATCGGCCCGAGCTTCATTACATGCGCGGCCCCGGCCCGAGGTGGCACGCCAAGCACCGCAGCCGCTAGGGCGTCCGCCGGGCGGATCAGCGACCCCGTCCGCCGTAGCAGCGCTTCAGCTCCAGCCAGAGAAAAGGCCGACGGGCGCTACGCCGTCGGCCTGCTCTTGCAGCTGCCGGCTCCCGAAGTCCGGTTCCGCTGCGATTCCTTGCGTCGAGTCTGATCCCGACATGTTTAATAAAATACTAACGAATGAACCATGAGCTGGATCACATCTGCCGAGCTGTTCGCCCGCGCCGTACCTCACCGTAAAACTACGGAGTTTGTTATCGTGCAACGGGCGGCGTCGATCGCATTGCGCTTTGCTTGTGTTCGGGAATCATCGACTCAGTGGTACCATGCAGCGCTTGCCGAACTGGAGCGCTTCGGATGCCTTACTACTATTTCGATCTCGTGCTTGGGGAAGAGTTCAAAACCCAGGGCAGCATCATCCTCGAGAACCTGCACGTTGCTTCCGACAGAGCCGACCAGCTCGCCAACGAGCTGTCGCAGGTGAAGCCCGAGCTGAAAGCAAGAGGTTGTGCCGTCCGCGTCACCGACGCCGACAACAAGGAGCTGTACCGCACGCCACTCGATCCGGTCCCGAGATGGCTTTGGGTGCGCCAGGCGGTTTAGCGAAGTCGGCGGATTAGCGCGAGCGTAATCCGCCGGCACGGATCGAGATCGGCACTACGGGTCTTGCTTGGTGAGGCAGCGGATTACGCCTTCGCCCTACGCCGCTCTCACACCTTCAGCTTCAACTTCCCCATGAAATCCCGTTTCCCGAGCGGCGCGCCCTTGTGGCGGAGGATGTCGTAGGCCGTGGTCGAGTGGAAAAAGAAGTTCGGCAGCGAGAACGACATCAGAAAGCCTTCCGCCGTGAACGGCAGCGCGCGTTCGCCGAGCCTGAAGGTGAGGTCGCGGCCGACCAGCGCGTTGACGGCCTCCGGCGTCAGGCCTGAGAGCTCGTTGCGCGCCTCCGTTACCAGGACCTGAAGCGCCGCATAGTCGAGGTCCGGTCGGCCCGATGGCGGGACGAACACGCCGTTCTTCGCCGCCTCCATGGCGCCGCGCGAATGATGCGCGATCGAGACGATCTGGAAGCGGAATGGCAGCATGTCAGGTGCCAATCGCGTCTCGACGACCTCGGCCGGATCAATGCCCTGTTCGCGGAAATGTGTCAGGCTCTTCTCGAGAAGCGCACCGACGGCGCCCAGGATCTGCAGGTAGTTGGCGACAGTTGCGTCGTAGAGCGAAAAGGCCATGGCGTAAATCTCCCATCCCCTCGTTGGTTTCTTGCGTGCAATACAGTTCCCGGAATTACCAAAGATTGCAATCGGTAGCTCGTTGGGGCAGATTAGCCGGCCGCTGCCGAATATCCCTGCCGTGGCAAATCGACTCTCCGGGATTTACGAGCGTTCTAAAGAAAGGCACAAAGCCAATCTGCCCACATTGTCAGCGATGGATGCCGAAATTGTCGCCGGCGTTCAGCGTTGCGGTGTGTGCATGACCTCGCTCGATGCACTCGATCTGGCGGGCATGAGCAAAATGTTCGCTTCAGGAAAGAAGCTGCGGGACATCTATGCCGAACATTCGGGATCGGTTGAGGACCGCCGGAGTGCCTTCACTACATAGAAGAAGTGTGGACCGATATGCGTCCCTTGAGTCTGAGAAGGAAAATGGAAGAGGGCAAAGCTAATCCGCCGTTTACGGAAGCAGATCGGCGGATTACGCGTTCGCCAATCCGCGTTGTACCCTGCGTCCCCGGCTACGCACTCTGCCCCGGCGGCAGCACGACGACGGCCGCGCCCGGCCTCACCCGATCAAAGAGATCGATGACGTCGGCATTGGTCATGCGGATGCAGCCCGACGAAATCGCCTGGCCGATATATTCGGGCTGGTTGGTGCCGTGGATGCGGTAGAGCGTGTCCTTGTTGCCCTGGTAGAGATAGAGCGCCCGCGCGCCCAACGGGTTGGCCGGGCCTCCGGCAACGCGTGAGGGATAGGGACCGAGCCGCGCCTGAATCTCCGGCGTCGGAATCCAGTCCGGCCATTCAGCCACGCGGCCAACGGTGGCGACACCCGAAAAGGCCAGCGCCTCTTCCCCGACCGCGACGCCGTAACGGATCGCCTTGCCGCCGGGCAACACGTAATAGAGATAGCGCGCATCGCTATCGACCAGGATCGTGCCCGGCTGCTCGTTGCGCGTATAGTCGACGATGTGCCGGAGATAGCGCTCGGGAATGCTGGCCTGCGCATACGGCGGATGGGCCAGCAACTGCCGGTCTCTCGCGGTCAGGCTGGCATCGGACGACGGCGCGAGCGTCGCCTGCATGCAGCCGCCGAGCGTGAGCGACCCCATCAGCAACAACGCGAAGCCGGATTTCGGCACCCTGACCTCCAGTTCGATATGTTCTTCAGTTGCCGCCGGAATATTGCTGAAATCATGGCAACTCGCGTGTGCAGGCCATGACAGCGGTGAGGCGCATTGATTTGCGCAAACGTTGCATCCAGACGCACGCCGCAAGCTTGCGCTTGGTTCGAATTTCAATTCGATCTTCTTCGCGTTCGGGTTCCCGCGAACGCCCGCGCCATAAGTGGTCGCAACCTCTCCATCCCTTCGCCATGCTTTGGTCAAACCTGGCTGGCGTGTGGAGCAGGGCAGAGGTTCGTCGACGTAGCGCCAATCCGCCGGCCGCTTTGATGCGGGTGAGATTGAACTGAGTACGGAGCGCCAATGCATCCCTTGCTGAAAGAACTTCAAGGAGACAACGATCCGCACGATTTCGTCGAGATCGCGCCCGCTGTCGCTCTCACCGCGCGCGCGGATCATGAATTGCCGACGCTCGCACCCGGCGCCGTGAACCCTGCTGCGGAGCCGCAGATTCACGTCGGACCGGGCGTCTCTGCCGGCGCGTCAGCGCCATCGCTCGACACGATTATTCGCGCGGCCGACGTCCACGATATCCATGCCCCAGGCGAGCCGCGGCCGGCTGGCAGGTGGGCGCGACGCTTGTTCATCGGCGTCCTGTTCGCCATCGGCAGCGCTGCCGCGGCCGAGGGCTGGCAGCAGTACGGCGATGCGGCCAGAGCGATGATCGCGAACTGGACGCCGCAGCTTGTTGCGACGTCGTCGCCGCCGGCCAACGCAGCGCCATCAGAGCAACCTGTTGCACCTGACACGCAGGCAGCCGCGGCCACAGCCGCCCCCGCACAGCCGGCTCCTCCGGCGCCGCCCCCGCAAGACGCCACAGCGAGCGCGCCCTCGCCTGGCCAGGCGCCGTTGCTGCAGTCGATGGCGCAACAGATCGAGCAGCTCAAGGCCAGCGTCGCGCAACTCAAGGCCGGCCAGGAACAGATGTCCCGCGACATCGCCAAAGCGTTCGAAGTGAAGGCGTCCGTCGAGCAAAACCTGCGGCCCCGGATCGCAACGCCGAAGATGGCAACGCCGCCGCCGCGATCGGCCGCCGCGCCGGTGCGCAAGCCGCAGCCGGTATTCTCGGCCGCGCCCTATGTGCCGCCTCCCCCGTTGCCGCCGACCGCGGCGCCTCCCGTGGCGCAGCAGCCAGTGCCGGAAGCGCAGGCAACGGTTGAGACCGATGGCAACCCGGTGGTGCGGCCGCCGCTGCCGGTGCGATAGCGTATTTTCCGGCTCGGTGGCTTCATCCTTCGAGACGCCGCTAACGCGGCTCCTGAGGATGACGGGGTGAATGTTGAGCACGCCTAGGCTCTTTGAAATTCGAATCAAAAAACCTGTGGATTCGATAGCCGCAAAACCCCGGAGAAATACGGCATTTTCGCAAAATGGCATGAACCCTGCATGGATTGGACCAACCGGGTAATTGCCATCAGCGAAGGACGCCATGCTCGTTACACTTGTCGCCGTTCTCTGCAACGGCCAGCTATGTCTGGAGAAAGTCGTCACCAACAGTGATCAGTCGGGAATCACCATGGCGGCCTGCGCGGTCAATGCGCAAATCGGCATTGCCGATTGGCTCGCGAAGGGGCCGTACCATGAGTGGAAGTTGCAAAGGTACAAATGCGTGATGGGCCAATACGTTCCCAAAAGCGCCGCATGAGTTGCGCGTCACCCCTCTGATGAGGGGATGGCCACATCACTGTTCTATTGCACGACGTCAAGTTTGACGTTGGCAACACCTCGTCCGACCATTCCGAGCGATTGCGCCGCGGAATAGGAGACGTCGACGATACGTCCGGGAACGTAGGGACCGCGGTCATTGACCCGTACCGTCACCGAGCGGCCGGTCGCGACGTTGGTGACGCGCAACCTTGTGCCGAACGGCAGCGTCGGATGCGCCGCGGTCAAATCGTGCGTGTCGAATTTTTCGCCGCTCGCGGTCTCTGTTCCCTCGGTGTAGAAGCTGGCAATTCCTTGCGAGGCAATCTTGGTATCGGCGGCATCTCTGCGCTGCGCGAACGGGGTATGCTTTTTCGCGGACGCCACGCGCCGGTTGGTCACCGATGATGTCGTTCGATCGCGTTGCAGCGACGCGTGTTGGCTCTCACGAAGTTCGGATCTTAGGCTGACAACAGAAGTCTGGGCGCAGGCCCCAAGCGTTGCTGCTCCGAGCGCGAGTGCAAGCAGCCGAATAACGTTACGGCCTGTTCTGACGTCGACGCGTAAGCCTCTCGCACAGCCGATGGACAACATGTTGCATCCCCAACTCGTGCCCCAGCCCAAGCCGAAAACCAACACGCCCTAAGGGTCCGAATCCAATCAGGGCGGCACCGTGGCCGGATGCCGGCGGCCACAATTTCGCCAACGCAATTCCATCGGGTGTGGTGATTGGGTCACAGCTCGCGGGGCGCACGGCCCCTGCCGCGCCTTGTCTCAGAGCTCGTCCAGCGCCGGCGGCTCAAACCAGTTCGTCAGCGACAGGCCGCCGTCGACCACGATCGCGGTGCCCGTGACATAGGCCGACACCCGGTTCGACAGCACCGCCAGCGCCATCGGGGCTAAATCCTCGGCCTGGCCGAGACGGCCGAGCGGGATGTGTTTGGATCGATGGTCTCGCCGTCGAAATGGAGGGGGCTGGCTTCTACTCCAGCATCAAGCGAAGGAATGAAGAGCTTGATCTTCAGCAGCTGCAGACGAAGCGCCTGATGGGAACCAAGGTGCAGGGTTTCATCTTTCGCGGCATCTCCGATTTCGCGGCATCTCCGACCTGTCCCACAAGAAAGGCACCGAAGTCGAGGAGTGGCGGATGATCGCGATGCGCAACGCGGCCTCCGCGCTTGTGAAGTTTGTCCGCACCTTCACCGATATCGATTTTCGCAGCTAGCCCGCAGGGCGGGCCAGCGCGGAAACGGCGTGCGCCGCGGTCACGCCGGCCAGCGCAACCATTCGGTGAAGTCGCCAAGGCCGCATATGGGACTGTCGACCGCGGCCCGCACCGCGCTGACGGCGCTGTGCAAGTCGATCGCGCCGACGGTCGCCGCCGACAACGTCACCATCAACAACATGCTGCCGGAGGAGATCGACACCGGGCGCCAGATCTTCATGGTGGCGCAGATGGCCAAGCTCGAGGGCATCAGCGTCGGATCCTACGCGGCGCTGATGTGATGCGCAGTCCAGACCGGGTGTTCGATCTCGGGCGCGTGTAGGCTCGCACGTCTGCGTGGAGAAAAAGCGGCCCGCAGGCCGCCTTTTGGTTTGTTGCGGCCGTCACGCCGGGCGCGACCGATACGGTTGCGGCTCTGTCACTGCTTGTGCGCGTTGGCGTAATGCTTCGACGACGCGCGCGTATAGCGCTTTGCCGGCGCGCTCACAGACAGACCGACACTGCCCACAGATGCCATCGCGTCCGCGGTGCGGCCGTTCGCGGACCCAACACCCAGGCTCTGATAGAAAGCCTGTGCGCCAGGTTCCTGGACCGCCTGTTGCGCGGCCACCGGCGTCGCGATCACCGCCGATAGAATTGCAGCTACGCCGAGAAGTTTGAATTTAGTCATCGTCGATTCCCCTTTTGAGTTGATCCAATCAAGAAAGTGTGAACCCCAACCAACTTCTCGCGAAGTCGTCGTGCCAGTTCGTCCGATAGATAGAGTCCAGGCGCGCTCATTCAATGGAATGACAGTAGTCATATAAAAGCATGGCTTGAATCGACACCATGGCAAGCCGTGCGGATCGGTGCAGCGTCATCCACCGTTCGCGTTGGTCAGCGCAATATGCTTCGCTATCGCGCCCGCGCACGGAGGCGGCCTGCTAGAATCCCGCACTGAAATAGAATGATCTTCTGGCCTGGCTTGTAGCTCGCAGGTGGGTTAGCGACCGGGTCGCCCGAATGCGCACCCGATTACAGACTCCGCGCAATCCGCCACACTCTCCCGAACACCAAGAGTTGACCAGCGCGCGCGCATGCGCGCAAGCCGCGGGCTGTTGCGCGCGGCGCAGGCGATGCAATTCAATACGGCGGTGACCTCTTTTCCCGCTGCGAGGATAGGCCCCGCGGCGAGTCAAGGAGTTTGTATTTTGCCGATACGTGCATCCAACACCTCGTCATGGCCGGGCAAAAGCGCGAAGCGCGTCTTCGCGCCAGATGTCCCGGCCATCCACGTCTTTCTTGCTGTCAGACTGCAAAGACGTCGATGCCCGGCAGCCGTCTACGCCAAGGCTTCGACGGGCTTCGGTCCCGGTCCGCCGAAGCCTTAGCGAAGGCGGGCACAAGGCCGGGCATGACCGGTTACCGTTCAGTCCGCCCCCGGCTACAGCAGCGAGTACTGCGCCCGCTCGCGCTTGGCGAGAAGCGGAAGCGCCTGTCCCGCAATCAGGGTCTTGAAATACTCGCTCTCGAGATGCGCTTCGAGGGCGGCAGCGTCGACAAAGACCTCGTAGAACAGAAACTGCGCCGGGTTGTCCTTGCCCTGGCTGATCAGGAACAGTTTTACGCCGGGATCACTCTGTGCCTGCGGCAGAAAGCGGTGCAGGATCGCCAGCACCGCGTCCGCCTGGCCTGGCTTCGCTTCCCATTGCGCGACGACCACCAGGCCGCCGCCGCGGACGATTTCATTCACGGTGCTTTGATGTTGGGTGCTTTGACTCATGGTGGTTGTTCCCTCAGGTTTTCGGATTGGAGATTGCGCGTTGGCTGGCGGTACGAAGAACGAAACTCCGGTCAACGCAACGTACGCCCCGAGCAAGGCGCATGCGGACCGGCGGGTGGGTAACGCGCTGTCGCGCGGTGCAGATCGTGTTAGGTTGTTGTGCATGGCGACTTCCTTCGGTTGGGTCCGAGATAGCCGCTCCAACCGAAAAGAATAAGCGCAATCGCTACGGCGCCGGCCGTAGCAACAAACCAACACTTCTTCGTCACTATCGGCTATGGATGCAAGATGATGTCACTCAATCTCAATGTCGCCGAAGTCGCAGCGCTGGTCGGGGATCCCGCGCGGATGAATATCCTCGCCGCCTTGATGGATGGCCGCGCGCTGACGTCGTCCGAATTGTCCTACGTCGCCCGCGTGGCGCCGCAGACCACGAGCGGGCATTTGGTCAAGCTCACCGCGGCGCACCTGCTTGGCATGGAAAAACAGGGCCGGCGCCGCTACTACCGGATCGCTTCGCCGCTGGTCGGACAAATGCTGGAAAGCATCATGGCGGTGGCCACCGCGCAAACCGAATTGCGGCGATCGCGGCCATCGCGCCTTGACGAGGGGATGCGAACGGCCCGCACCTGCTACGATCATTTGGCCGGCCGGCTCGGCGTGGCGTTGGCCGATGTATTGACTGCGCGCGGTCACGTCGCGCTTGTCCAGGACGGCGGCGAGGTCACCCACGCCGGCTTCGCGTTCCTGTCGGAGCTTGGCGTCGCGTTGGATCAGGGCAGAAAGTCGAAGCGCGTGTTCTGCCGGCCCTGCCTCGACTGGAGCGAACGGCGCGCCCACATCGCCGGCAGCGTCGGCGCCAGATTGTGTGAACGCTGCCTGGAACTCGGCTGGATCAAGCGGCTCGAAAACACCCGGGCGCTGGAAATAACCGGCCAGGGTTCGAAGGGGCTCGCCGAATGGTTTGGGATAGATTTGTCGAAGGTCGCGGCGGGCAATTTCTGAAAAAAGCTCGTCCAGCGATTGGGCGGCGAGGTGAATTTTCCGATCATTAAGCAAAAAGTCGCACGCGGATGCCGGCGGCAAAAAATCGTCACAATGCTTTCTACGAAATGATGTCGTTTCGAGAAGGAGAGCCTCAGGATGCGGGTCGCCAAATTGATCTTCGCTGGTTCGATGGCCGCGCTCGCCGCGCTGACGGCGCCCGCGCTGGCGAAGAATTCCCATGTGCAGAGCCCGGACGACAATTCCGCCTCACCGTCCTGCCATGCCTATCAGCAGGCCGCCGACGGATCGTGGACCCAGCTTCCCTGCCAGGAGATGGGCTCGCCGTCCGGCGGGCCGACGCAACATAAATCCGCGACGCGACACGCGGACGAACCGACACGCACCCGCTAGACTTTGCCCGACAACCCGGGCACTCCGCGCCGCGGGAACGCGGACTCATCGCCGATTGTGTCAGCGAGATGGCATCGCTTCGATCCCTGCATCGAATCTTGTGCGGGGTGTCCCGGATGTTCGCGCTTTGAAGTTGTCGAGCGCCGGCCTAGAATTAAGGATCGGGATAATCCGGACTGCCATCGCTGGATCGCAGCCCTTCCCTGCGCGCTTCAAAGCGCAGCGAACCGATGGCTGGTGATGATCGGCCCCCTGAGGCACCGCCTCGTCCATCCCATGTCGATCAGGAATCTCAATCATGAATCAAGAACACAGCGTTGTCCCGTGCTCGTCTGCACAGGGAGATCTGCTCAAGGACCATCGCGCGCGGGCACTCGTCGCCGCCGGGCTGGCGCTCATGCTCGGCGCCGCCTGCAGCGGCGTTGCGCGGGCGCAAACCGCGCCGGCCGGCGTGCCCGACAAGAGCTTTCCGGAAAGCGTGACGTCGACCAGTGACGGAACGCTCTATGCCGGCAGCTTCAACCTCGGCGGCGTGGTGAAAGTAGTGTCCGGCGGCAAGGCGGAACAGTTCATCAAGCCCGGTGCCGGCGGCAGCCGCTCGGTGCTGGGCGTGCTCGCTGACGCCAACAGCGGCATGCTTTACGTCTGCTCCAACGACATCACTGGATTCGGCGTTCCCGGCCCCAGCGATACCAAAGGGGCTTGGCTGAAGGTCTTCGATCTCGCCAGCGGCGCGCTGAAGGGCAGCGTTGCACTGCAGGATCCGAAATCCCTGTGCAACGACATTGCCGTTGGCAGCGACGGGACCGCCTATATCACCGACTCCTTCACGCCCAACGTCTACAGCTTGAAACCCGGCGGCACCGCGCTCGAGGTCTTCGCGACCGATCCAGCACTGGCGCCGGCCAAGGATGGCGTCGGCCTCGATGGCATCGCGTTTGGCTCCGACGGCAATCTCTACGTCACGACCTATATCCCGGCCGCGCTGTTCAAGATCGCGGTCAAGGATGGCAAGGCCGGCGCAGTCACCGCCCTGAAATCGTCGCGCCCGCTCGACCATGCGGACGCGATGCGCCGCTTCGGCGACAGCCTGTTGTTGATCGAAGGCAACGGCAAGCTCGACAAGGTCACGATCAGGGGCGACGCGGCCGAGATCGAGACCATCAAGGACGGTCTTACCGAACCGGTCTCGGTGACGCAGGTCGGCAATACCGCCTGGGTCGCGGAGGGCAAGCTGTCCTACATCATCGGTGACAACAAGGGGAAGGACCCCGGTGCATTCGAGATCAAGCCCGTGACGCTGCCGAAATAGGCCGAGCGCAGTGGCCGGCGCGGCGATCCCCGCGCCGGCCACTAGCGTAAACCCCGGATTAATTCGCAACCGCTAGGATGGGACAACCTCACTCCTCCATCCCTGTGAATGGCCGAAATCCCATGAAAATCGGAACCCTGTTGACCGCCGCCATCGTCTCGCTGTCCGCCGTCGGCGGCGGCTTGGCGGCCTATGTCGCGGTGACCAAATACCAGACCATGGACAAGGTTTCGGTCGCGCAGGACAGGCTGGAGATCGTCCGCGCCGTCGGCGATATTCCGCGCTACCTCAATCCCGAGCGCGGCTACGCCACCAACATCCTGTTCGGGACGGCTCCGATCGATCCGAAACAAGCCGCGGACCTCGATAAATTGCGCAAGCTCACCGACGGCGCGCTGGCCAAGGTCAACCAGATCCGCGCCACCTTGCCCGGCTCGCTCGACGATGGCGCGGCCGTTGCGGCTGCGATCGACGTGCTGAAGACGAAATTCGCCTCGATCCGCGAGGCCCTCGAAAAGGCGCTGGCCGGACCGGTCGAAGCCCGTCGCCCCGCCGGCACCAAGATCGTCGCCGATAATGCCGTCTTCAATGCCGGCGTCACCGCGCTGCTCGACGAGCAGGTTCGCAGGCTTGCCGGCCTCGACGGTAACGCCTACCGGCAAGCAAGCTACGCCAACACCGCCTGGACGCTGCGCGACATTGGCGGCCTCAACGCCAGCCTGCACAAGAGCCTGGTCGCCGCCAGGCGCGTCGCGACCGATGCCGAGCGGATGGAATTGAGCCGCTCCACCGGCAAGACCGAGCAGATCCTCTCCTCGCTGCAGGACCTGCGCGGCAATCCCGCGACGCCCGCGAACGTCACCGCGGCCCTCGGCAAGATGCAGGCGGACTATGTCGAACGCTTTGGCAACGCGCTGAAGCTCGCCAAGGAAGGCGCGGTTTCCGGCAAATACGAGCAGGATGTCGATACCTATTATGCGGAATCTCAGATCGGCCTTGCGGCGATCATCACGGTGCGCGACGCCTTCTACGAGAACGCCGAACAGGGCCTTGCCGCCGCCTATTCCGCCGCGCGCTTCAGCTTCCTGATCGCGCTCGCCGGGCTGATTGCGGTTGCCACCGCCAGCGCCGGGCTCATCCTGATGGTCCGCCGGCGCATCCTGAAACCGGTCATCGCGCTCACCGGCCGGATGTCGCGCCTCGCCGGCGGCGACGTTACCGAAGAAATCCCCGGCGCCGCGCGCAATGACGAGATCGGCGCGATGGCGGCCGCCGTCGAGGTGTTCAAGGACAACAAGATCGAGGCCGATCGCCTCGCCGCGGAGAAGGGCGCCGACAGCGACGTCAAGATGCGGCGCGCCCGCGTGCTCGACGATCTCACCCGCGCGTTCGAGGCCAAGGTCACCGAACTGGTCGGCGGGCTGTCACAGGCCTCTTCAGTGATGGAAACGACCGCGCGCTCGATGTCCTCGACCGCGACCGCCACCAACCGTCAGGCCGCCATCGTCGCGGCGGCCTCGGAACAGACCTCGGCCAACGTGCATACGGTTGCGAGCGCCACCGAAGAGCTGACCTCCTCGATTTCGGAGATCAGCCGTCAGGTCACGACCTCCACCGAGATCGCGGCACGCGCGGTCGAGAACGCCCGCCGCACCGGCGATACCGCGCGTTCGCTGGCCGAAGGCGCGAAGAAGATCGGCGATGTCGTAACGCTGATCCAGAACATCGCCGCGCAGACCAATTTGCTGGCGCTGAACGCCACCATCGAGGCGGCGCGCGCCGGCGAAGCCGGTCGCGGTTTTGCCGTCGTCGCGTCCGAGGTGAAGTCGCTGGCCGGCCAGACCGCCAAGGCAACCACCGAAATCTCCGAACAGGTCGCGGCCATTCAGGCGGCGAGCGACGAGACGGTGACGGCGATCAAGAACGTGGTCGACGTCATCACCGAGATCGACCAGATCGGGATCGCGATCGCCTCCGCGATCGAGCAACAAGGCTCGGCGACCAAGGAGATTTCCCGCAGCGTCCAGGAAGCCGCGCGCGGCACCCAGGAAGTCAATTCGAACATCTCGGGCGTGCAACGCGCCGCCGACGACACCGGTGGCGCCGCCAATCAGGTGCTGGGCGCGGCCGAACAGCTCTCCTCACAATCGCGCGAGCTGGCCGGCCAGGTCAACCGCTTCCTCTCGGAGGTCAGGGCTGCGTAGAGCTCACGGCGTTCGCCGCAATGGCGATTCCGCCAAAAATTATCCGCGAAGCCCGAGCACGCGGCGCGCGATCGACTGGCGATGCACTTCGCTCGGCCCCTCATACATTCGCATCAAGCGCGCCTTCTGCCACAGCGCGTTGAGCGGCAATTCAAGCGTCATGCCGAGCGCGCCGAGGGTTTGCATGGCGTGATCGCAAGCGTCATAGGCCATCTCGGTTGCGAACACCTTGATCATCGAGGCTTCGTGCCTGATGTCTTCGCCGCGATCGGTCTTCTCCGCCGCATCGTGGACCATCAGCCGGCAGGCATGCATGCGCGTGGTGATATCGGCGATCCACCACTGGATCGCCTGGCGCTCGGCGAGTTTGACGCCAAAGGTTTCGCGCTGCTTGGCGTGCTCGCACATCATGTCGAGTGCGCGCCGCGCGATGCCGATGCAGGTCGATCCCATCTCGAGCCGGCGGGTGCGCAGCCGCAACTGCATCGGCGCATAGCCCTTGCCAACCTCGCCGAGCACGGAGTCTTGCGGAATGCGGCAATCCTCGAACACGATCTCGTAGGTCGAACCGCCGCCCAGCATCGGAATTTCGCGTTCGATGATGAAGCCCGGCGTCGCCTTCTCGACGATGAAGGAGGTGATACCGCCTTGGCGTGCGTCATGGCCGACCCGCGCCATCACGATGACGAAATCGGCCGCGCGCGCGTTGCTGATCCAGATCTTGCGACCGTTCAACACCCATTGCGCGCCGTCCAGAACCGCCCGCGTCTTCATCGCGGCGGGATCGCCGCCGGCGCCCGGCTCGGAGATCGCGATCGCGGAAGTCATCCGTCCCTCGATATAGGGCTGCAGGTATTTCTTCTTCTGCGCCTCGGTGCCGGCCGCCTGCAGCATGCGCAGGTTCGGCGAGTCCGGCGGCAACACAAAGGGCACGCAGCTGCGGCCGAGCTCTTCGTGCACCGCCGCCATCGTCCGCGTCGGCAGATCATGACCGCCGAGGTCCTCGGGCGCGTCGAGGCCCCACAGTCCCAGCTCTTTCGAAACGGAACGCAGCCGCTGCCGCTGCGGATCGGTCAATTCAGGATGACCGCCGCCCGGCAATTTCGACTTCAAATAATGCGGTTCGAGCGGGATGAGTTCACGGTCGACGAATTTCGCGACCGTTTCGCGGATCATTACGGTTTCTTCATCAGGGTTCATCGAGGCGACCTCTCGCGTTACCGGTGTTTTAAAACCAGTAGCTCATTTTCGCTTGGCGTGAACAGCGGAAACCGGCGGCGCGCCGCGCAGACATTTCGCCTCACGAAATTCGATCGTTTCGCGCGGCTCGCTGGCCCGACCCCGTCAGTCGGCAAACCCCACATAGCGGACGAAATCGTCGTTCGGCTCCCGGTCGGACCTGACCGCATTGGCGGCAAAGCCGTCGTCGGGATACCCCATGGCGACGCAGGTCATGATGACCTGATCTTCGGAAATGCCGGCGACTTCGCGCACGATATCCGAACGCATGATGCCCTGGCCGTTGACGACGGTGCCGAGCCCGCGATCCCAGGCGGCCAGCACGATGCCGTAGCAGAGCGCGCCGAGATCGAAATGGCACACCGCGCCCGGATCGAGAATCCGGTCATAGGCCAGCACCAGCGAGACCGGCGCGTCGAATTGCCGAAAGCCGCGCAACACCCAGTCCTGCCGCATCGGCTTGTCGTCGCGCGCAATGCCCATGGCGCCGAACAGCTTCTTGGCGATATCGACCTGCCTGCCGCGATGCACGCCCTGATATTCACCGTGGCTGACGATGTCGCGCTTCGGCTTGGCGCCGGCGATCATCTCCTCCATGTTGCGCTGGCGAACCCGCTCCAGCGGCTCCCCGGTCAGGACGTGGACGTGCCAGGGCTGGGTGTTCATCGAAGACGGCGCGCGTTTTGCTATTTCGATGATCTGCTCGATCACGGCGCGCGGCACCGGCTTTCTCTTGAATCCACGCACGCTTTTGCGGGTCTGTACCAGCGTCTCGAATTCCATTTCCGTTTTTCCCCCCTTCGTTCTGCGCCGGAGGCGCTTTCTGCCGGCATTTTACCGACAAAATCCGGCTTGGGAACTTGATCGCGTGAAGAATCCGATATCCAATCCGGAGCACTGTCCTGGTTTAGGGAGAAACCCAAATGAAACGGATATTTTTGGCTGCCCTCGTCGCTACCTTTGCAATGGGTTCGGCGTTTGCACAGGAAACCTGCGAAACCAAGGCCGTCGGCAAGGACGGCAAGGCGCTCGCGGGTGCTGCAAAGACCTCGTTCATGAAGAAGTGCATGGCCGACTCCTGCGAAACCAAGGCGGTGAGTTCGGACGGCAAGAAGCTCGCCGGCGCCGCCAAGAACAGCTTCATGAAGAAGTGCGAAGGCGGCTAAGCCTTGGAGCGCGCCGCAATAACGCAAGAACCCGCAGCCCGGATTGCGCCTCGTGCGATCCGGGTTGCAGGCGGCTAGTCCCGCTTGAAGCGGTAGTCGAAGCGATCGCCGTCCGCCTTGATCAGGCCGGCGGTCGGCGTCGGGAAATGGATCGGCAGGATCAGCGTGTCGGTGTCGGCGACGCTGGCAAAGAATTTCCGGCGCGACACCGCCGACTGACTCGGGTCCCAGTCGGGCCTCGCCGACCAGTCCGGCTCGCGGCACTGGATCACGTGGTGCATGAGATCGCCAGCCACCACCGCGCGCTTTCCCTTCGAGAAGATGTTGACGCAGCAATGGCAGGGCGAATGCCCCGGCGTCGGCGTCAGCGTGATGGTGTCGTCGAGCGCGTAATCGTCGTCGACCAGCAGCGCCTGCCCGGCTTCCACGATCGGCAGGCAATTATCGCGGAATACCTTGCCGGGCGGATTCGCGCCCCTGGCATATTCCGCTTCCCAGATCGCATATTCGTTTTTGTGAAACACGTATTTCGCGTTCGGGAATGTCGGCACCCAGCGCCCGTCGCGCAGCGTGGTGTTCCAGCCGGTGTGGTCGATGTGGAGGTGGGTGCAGAACACATAATCCACCTGCTCGAAAGCGATCCCGAGCCCAAACAGCTCGTTGCGCCAGCGCTCCTTGCCGGGAAAATCGAACGGCGGCGGATGGCCCTTGTCCTCGCCGGTGCAGGTGTCGACCAGGATGATCTGACGCGGCGTGCGGACGACAAAGGTCTGGTAGGTGATGACCATCATGCCGAGCGCGGTGTCGAACACCTCCGGCTCCATATCAGGCAAATGATGCCTGAACACGGCCTCGTCATAGCCCGGAAAGAAATCCTGCGGCCGGCGCCACGGCCCTTCCCGTTCGATCACCGCATCGATGGTGATATCGCCGATGCTGAGCTGCTTCATGGTGGCTTCGCTCCCGTTTTTTGCGGCAGCGTATCGGGGAGGATCGGAGCGTTCAAGCCAACCGGAACGAATAGCTCAACTGCGCAAGCCTGGCGCCTCCTGCCCGGTGCGCGCGACATATTCGGTGTAGCCGCCGCCATATTGATGCGGGCCCTCCGGCGTCAGCTCCAGCACGCGGTTGGAGAGCGCGGCGAGAAAATGCCGGTCGTGCGAGACGAACAGCATGGTGCCCTCGTATTCGGACAGCGCCGTGATCAGCATTTCCTTGGTCGCGAGATCGAGATGGTTGGTGGGCTCGTCCAGCACCAGAAAGTTCGGCGGATCGAACAGCATCTTGGCCATCACCAGCCGCGCCTTCTCGCCGCCCGACAGCACCCGGCACCTCTTCTCGACATCGTCGCCGGAAAACCCGAAGCAGCCCGCCAGCGCCCGCAGCGAGCCTTGGCCGGCCTGCGGAAACGCATCCTCCAGCGACTGGAACACGGTGCGTTCGCCGTCCAGCAGATCCATCGCGTGCTGAGCGAAGTAGCCCATCTTGACGCTGCCGCCGACCGCCACCGTGCCATCGTCCGGCTCGGCAGAGCCCGCAACCAGTTTCAACAGCGTCGACTTGCCGGCGCCGTTAATCCCCATCACGCACCACCGCTCCCGGCGGCGGATCATGAAGTCCAGCCCCTCATAGATGCTTTTGCTGCCGTAGCCCTTGTGCACCTTCTTCAGGCTGACGACGTCCTCGCCGGAGCGCGGCGCCGGCAGGAACTCGAACGCCACCGTCTGGCGGCGCTTCGGCGGCTCGACGCGCTCGATCTTGTCGAGCTTCTTGACCCGGCTCTGTACCTGGGCGGCGTGGGAAGCGCGCGCCTTGAAGCGCTCGATGAACTTGATCTCCTTGGCCAGCATCGCCTGCTGGCGCTCGAACTGCGCCTGCTGCTGCTTTTCGTTCAGCGCGCGCTGTTGTTCGTAGAATTCATAATCGCCGGAATAGGTCGTCAGCGTGCCGCCGTCGATCTCGACGACCTTGTTGATGATGCGGTTGATGAACTCGCGGTCGTGCGAGGTCATCAGCAGCGCACCTTCATAGCCGCTGAGGAATTGTTCGAGCCAGATCAGGCTCTCCAGATCGAGATGGTTGCTCGGCTCGTCCAGCAGCATGACGTCGGGGCGCATCAAGAGAATGCGCGCCAGCGCCACGCGCATCTTCCAGCCGCCCGAGAGCGCGCCGACGTCGCCGGCCATCATTTCTTCGCTGAATCCGAGGCCCGACAGCGCCTCGCGGGCCCGACCCTCCAGCGCGTAGCCGTCGAGTTCCTCGAAGCGGCCCTGCACCTCGCCGTAGCGGGCGATGATGTCCTCCATCTCGTCGGCCTGTTCCGGATCCGCCATCGCGGCTTCCAGCTCTTTCAATTCGGCCGCGACGACGCTGACCGGACCGGCGCCGTCCATCACCTCGGCCACGGCGCTGCGGCCCGCCATTTCGCCGACATCCTGGCTGAAATAACCGATTGAGATGCCGCGATCGACCGCGACCTGGCCCTCATCGGGCTGCTCCTCGCCCGAGATCATCCGGAACAGCGTGGTCTTGCCCGCGCCGTTCGGACCGACGAGGCCGATCTTCTCGCCCTTCTGGAGGGCTGCAGAGGCTTCGATGAAGAGGATCTGGTGGCCGACTTGCTTTGAGACGTTATCGAGACGGATCATTGGCGCCTGAGGGGGATTTAAGAGTTGCCGCCTCTTATTCCATGTGGCGCGGAAGGGGAAGGCCCGTCGCGCGGATCAGCGCCCTTCGACGCGGCTCAGAAGCACAAATTCGTCACCAGATTGCCGCGCTTGTCCTTGATCGCGTAGGGACACCGGATGCGCTCCAGCGCCTTCTTGGCGTCGGCGTCGCCGAGCGCGGCGGCGCGCTCGTAATAGGCCTTGGCGGCGTCGGAATCCTTCGGGCCACCGCGGCCTTCCTGCGCGAACGCCCCCATCCGCTCCAGGGCGCCGGGATGATTTTGCGCCGCCGCCTTTTCAAACAGCGCCCGCGCGGCAACATCGTCCTTGGCGCCGCCATTACCCTCTGCGAGCATCACACCAAGCTGATACTGCGCCTCGGCATTGGTCTCGGCGGCTTTCGCAAGCAATTCCCTGGCGCGCGCGGGATCGGCCGCCGCGCCGCCGCTGCCGCCGAGCGCAGCTAGATTGCTGATGCCGCGCGGATTGCCGGCTTGCGCCGCGCGCTCGAACAGCTTTCGCGCCTGAGCTTCATCTTTGGCGACGCCTCCGGCGCCAGTGCCGTAGAGCACGCCGAGTTCGACCATCGCCGAGGTCGAGCCCTTGTCGGAGGCCTTGCGCCAGGCGGCGATCGCATCCGCCATCTGCCGGTTGGCGGCATAGGCGCGGCCGAGCTGATACATCGCCCGCCGCGACGACGATGCGGCGATCCTGCAATATTTGATCGCAGTCGCGATGTCGGAGGCGGCGACGTCAGGCACGCCCTTGACGTCGGCCGGCTTGTCGGGATCGGCCGGATCGGCAGCGACGCGGTCGCACAGCACGAGGTCGGCCGATTGGGCGTGCGCCAGCGCCGGCACGGCGAGAGCAACGGCTGCGATCAGCGCGAAGCTATGAAGAGGCTTCATCATAGCCGGCAGGTTGCGTCGAAGGCCCGGCAAATTCAAGGCTCCAGCCCGGACTGCCGCAGCACCGGGGCGACCTCGGTCGAAGCCAGATAGCGCAGCAAATGGTCGCTCTGCTCTGTCAGGTTCGAGGCGGCGATGCGGCCGGCGGAAAACACCGCAGGCGTCTGCAGTTCGGGCGGGATCGGTCCGACCACATCGATGCCGCCGACCTGCTTCAATTCGCTGATCTGCTGCACGGCGAGATCAGCCTCGCCGGTGACGAGCCTCTCCGCGGTAAAGCCCTGTGGAATGATCACGGCGCGCGCGTTGACGTCGGAAGCAATGCCGAGGCGTTCGATCAATTGCGCGAACTGGATGCCGCTGGCGCCGATCCGCGAATAGGCCACGGCACGCGCTCCGAGCAGCGCCGCACGCAGCGCAGCTTCGGTGGCGATATCGGGACGGGCCGTGCCCGCTTTCACCGCAAGGCCAACATAGGAGCGTGCGAGATCGACGCAGCTATCCGCCACGACGCTTTTCTCGCGCACCAGTTGATCCAGCCCCTCGCGGGTCAGGATCACGACGTCAGCGCCCTCGCCGCCGCGCAGGCGATCGAGCAGCGCGAGCGTCGGCGCGAAATCGGCATCGATCCGCGCGCCGCTCACTGCCTGATACCGTCCCGCCAGATTGCCAACCGCGCCCTTCAGGGCGAGCGTCGAGAGCACGCGTATGGAATTTTCCATCGGTGTTAGGCCCGGCGCATCAGCTTCAGTACCGCGGTCAGGCGAAGGCTGCGCTTGCCGGCGAGCGCGGTCGCCTCCAATAGCGCTCCCTGATCGTCGCAGGTGCCGGCAAAGCCGATACCGACGTCATGGCCGCCGAACACCGGGTTCTCACCCATAGCCGGCGTGTGCTCCTGGTTGAGGATCTGGCCCTTCCAGCGGCGGTTCTCAGAGGTGTAGGTGCCGAGGTAATAGAAGTGCGCGTCACCGCCGAGGATACGGCCGTTGTTGAGCAACATCACACCGGTCAGGCCGCCATCGACGCCGTCGAGCAGCCGGATATGAATGGAATAGAGGCCGTTGACGATGCCATCCTCGCCGACGCCGCCGGCAATCGGGATCGCCTCCTCCTCGATCGGCGTCATGACCGACTGGAAGGCGACGCCCGGCAATTCCCTCAATTCGCCCTTGAAGCGATAGAGCTCGCCATCGGGCGAGCCCCTGGCCAACAGCGTCGCATCATCGGTGCCGGCCATCGCCCGGTAGTTCGGATCGGGATTATGCCGAACGGTCTTGATCTCGATGGCGATCTCGTCGCCAGCTTGCTCGTAGGTACCGATATGGGCAAAGGCCGAATTGCCGCCCAGCATCTTGCGGTCGCGCACGTACATCACGCTGCGGCCGACCGCATCGCCAAGCTGGAACCTGACCTTGTAAAATCCTCCGAATGCCACCCGGGTCCCCGGTATGTCGCCTGTTGCGCGTTCTCTTCGCGAACCATCCAATCCGCTCGAAAACGCCGTGTCGTGCACGTTATGTAGCGCGGTTCATAGCGCGGCGAAACCGCCTTGAGGGGTGTCATCAAAACGCAAAGATCCGCCAAAGCAGTCATGCTTTGGCGGATCGGATGTTGGCGCCGGGTACGCCCTGCCCGGGCCGTTTACCCTGTTAGGCTGCGGCAGCCTTCGCGTTGGTCGGAACCGACGCGACCGTCTTCAGGATCTGCGAAGCGATCTGGTAGGGGTCGCCTTGCGAGTTCGGGCGACGGTCTTCCAGGTAGCCCTTGTAGCCGTTGTTGGCGAAGGAGTGCGGAACGCGGATCGAAGCGCCGCGGTCGGCGATACCGTAGGTGAAGTCGGTGATTGCAGCGGTCTCGTGCTTGCCCGTCAACCGCAGATGGTTATCCGGTCCATAGACCGCGATGTGATCTTCGCGGGCCGCCTCGAACGCCTTCATCAGGCTCTCGAAATATTCCTTGCCGCCGACTTCACGCAAATAGGTGGTCGAGAAGTTGGCGTGCATGCCGGAGCCGTTCCAGTCGGTGTCGCCGAGCGGCTTGCAGTGATACTCGATGTCGATGCCGTAGGCCTCGGTCAAGCGCTGCATCAGGTAGCGGGCCATCCACATTTCGTCAGCGGCCTTCTTGGAGCCTTTGCCGAAAATCTGGAATTCCCACTGGCCCTTCGCCACTTCGGCGTTGATGCCTTCATGGTTGATGCCGGCGGCGAGGCAGAGGTTGAGATGCTTCTCGACGATCTCGCGAGCTACCGCGCCGACGTTGGAGTAGCCGACACCCGTATAGTACGGGCCCTGCGGCGCGGGATAACCTGATGTCGGGAAGCCGAGCGGACGGCCGTCCTTGTAGAAGAAATATTCCTGTTCGAAACCGAACCACGCACCTGCGTCATCGAGAATGGTTGCACGCTTGTTGGTGGCATGCGGAGTCTTGCCGTCGGGCATCATGACTTCGCACATCACCAGCGCGCCGTTCTCACGCGCGGCGTCCGGATAGACCGCGACGGGCTTCAGCACGCAATCGGAGCTATGGCCTTCCGCCTGCATGGTCGAGCTGCCGTCGAAGCCCCAGAGCGGGAGCTGTTCCAGCGTCGGGAACGAATCGAATTCCTTGATCTGCGTCTTGCCGCGCAGGTTCGGTGTCGGCGTATATCCATCGAGCCAGATATACTCGAGCTTGTACTTGGTCATTGAGCCTCTCTGTTGATGATGCAAAACGTGAGAAACCGAAAGCCAATCGGTCGCCGCACGCGTACCCGGCCACCATCGGCCGCTTCTTACTAAGCAATTAAAGTGCCAATCGCTGCAGCACGCCAACCACCAATCCCAGGGATGTCCAGCCTATCAGATCGATTTTTTGCTGCGACATAGGAGCGCGGCTGACCTGCGTCCCAAGTGGCCAAAATACCCTTCGCGAGGTCAGCCGGAGCCCGATTCTCCGGCAGTTTCGGCCCCCATGAGCTTCCCCGATTAAAGCCGCAGCACCCCCACGTAACATTCGCCAACGAGACCGGCCGCTGCTGGCAACCATCGTCCCGGCCCAAGCATTAGCCATCTGCTCATTGCCTCACAGGAAGCAAACACAGAAGTGCTCACGATTTAGCCAACATATGACTTTCTGTTGGTCATCTTGCATCCACGCAGGGCACGGACGATATCCGGTTTGGTAACCACAAGAGAACGAGTCGGGCGCACCATGAGGGTGGCGTTTCCGACCAGGAAAGACTGACATGATGACTACGAGTTTGAACGAGGGATCTGCCAAGATCTACCAATTCCCAGCCGGGGGCCGCGCGGCTCTCGCTGGACGACGCTATGGCGAGACCAAGCCTGCCACTGACTTTGTTGCCTCGCAGATCAACAAGGCGGATTGCAGCGGCAGCTGGTATCATCAGGCGGCCATCGAGGAATCCAAACCGGTGCGTGACCACTAATGCCGGGCCAACCTTGGATCGCGGCGCGCCCGAAAATTCAGGCGCCGTCGGATAGGTAACAAAGGGTCGGAACGATCAGCGTTTCGGCCCTTTTCCTTTTCATGTCAGCTCGCATGCCGTGGCCGGCCGTTTGGCGTGCTTGAGCGTCGTGAAACCTGCTTTGCTGACCTTCAAGGTCACGCCACTTCCAGAATACCGCGAACCGGAAAAAGCCAGGCGCCTCGCCAAGGTCACCGCCTTGCCGTCAAGCTGCAGGTGCGCGCGTGAATCATACTGGAAAAAACCGACGATGAATTGCGTGCCGTCGGCACAGCGATAGTTTTGAAAAGTCTGCGCAAAAGCGGCCGGCGAAGCCACCGCGCCCAGAAAAAATGCCGTCCCGAAAGCGGCGATCGTGCGATTATTCATATTCCTCCCCCAGCAGGCCCAGTATAGATCAGACCACAGAAAGCAGAACGTTGTCATTTGTCCGCCGCACAGGATGGATTAAGTCCGCCCGATGTCAGATGCCCCCTCACGCCATCTCAATCTCGCCGGCGCCAGCAATTTTCGTGATCTCGGCGGTTATCCCACGCAAGACGGCCGCGTCGTGCGCTGGCGGAAGCTGTTCCGTTCGAACCATCTCGGCCATCTCACCGATGACGATATCGCGGTGGTTCGCGGCCTCGGGGTCCGAAGCGCGTTCGATTTTCGCGGGCTGGAGGAGCGTGCCGCGGCGCTGTGCGGCATGACTGACATCACCGTACACTCGCTGCCGGTCGAACCCACGGTGGTTGCCGCGCTGCGCGCCATCGCCGCGAACGGCACAACGTTGTCGACCGTTCACGCAACCGAGGTGATGCGCGATTCCTATCGCAACTATGTGCAGCAAAATACGCCGCGCTTTCGGACGCTGTTCGCGCATCTGCTGGCGGATCGCGCGCCGCTGGTGATCCATTGCACCGCCGGCAAGGACCGCACCGGGTTCGCTTGCGCGCTGATCCTGCATACGCTCGGCGTACCCGACGAATTGATCTCGGAAGACTATCTGCTGACCAACCGCTTCTACCGGCGCGATCCCTCCGCCAGCAGCGACCTGCCCGACGACGTCAGCCGCGTGCTCGGCACCGTGCAGACCTCGTTCCTGGGCGCGGCGTTCGAGGCGATCGATACCGATTACGGCGATCTCGAAAGCTATCTGCGTGATGGCCTTGGGCTCGGCGCAGCCGAACGCGCCAGGCTCGAAGCGCGTTATCTCGAGGCCTGATGCCTCCGTTAAGCCGCCGCTTCCGCTTCCATCTCAGCGTCGAGATCGGCGATGACGTCCTCGAACGCCGAGATCGCCTGCTGAACCGCCGCGATCTGCATCAACTCCCAGCCGCTCACCGGCCCGTTGCGGTTCTGCAGCGCGACGACCAAATCCCGCCGCTGTTCCTTAAGCTGAACAAGCGGTAAACCGTGATCGGGTAGATTTCTCATAATGCGGAGCCCCTGGCTGGGTTGGAGCCCGCTTGTAGCGAAAGGATTCTGCATTCGACTTACGGAACTCCGACAAATTTTAGCGATTGGCCTCGATCCGTATTGCTACGTGGATGCCGGCGCCGTGTCGGCCGCCTTGATGATCGTGTCGCACAAGCCTCTGGACAGTCGGAGCGTGCTCGCATCGCTCTGGTGCAGTCTGTCGGGGTCGGTCGGATCGAGCAGGCGTTCGAACGAAATGTTGTTGTGCACATGCCAGTGCCGCATCAAGGCCCAGCGGTGAAACACGTTGACGTTGGCGCGTTCTGCCAACTCCGAGATCAGCTGTACCATGCGTTCAGAAAGCTCGGCTTTGCCGTCGAGGAGCATGGCCGTGACGTATTGCGGATCGATCAGGATCACGTCAATCGGGCGGGTGCGCAGCACATCCAGGCCGACGGCGATCTTATTGGCGATGTCATCGATGTCATAGTCCTGCTTGTGAAAGACCGCGTTGGTCCCGACCTGCCAGATCAGCAGTGACGGCTGTTCCAGGAAGATATCGGCCTCGAAGCGGAGTAGCTCCTTGTCGGCTTCTTCGCCGCCCCTTCCCCTGTTGAGCACATCGATTTTCGGATGGTTCTTTTTGGCTCTCAAATACATTTCCAGGCGGTGCGGATAAGGCACGACATCTTCCCTGCCCGCCGTCGACGACGACCCCATCGCGACGATCTTGACCGGATCCTCGCCTCGAAGCGCCTTCGCCAGCCGCGGCAAGGGATGTTTGAAACCGATGACCTCGTCAGGCAGATCGGCGAAGGCAAGTTCGTCAACCATTTGAAACGTCCACTTGCTGGTACCATCTCACGTTGAGCGTCCATCTCGCCGCGAAATGCCAGGCATTGCAAATGAATTTCTCCTGACGGTAGTGTGCGATGCTGTTTCGTCGGCGTGCGGAGACCCATCATGAACGGAAAAGTCGTTGTCATCACCGGCGCCCTGGGTGCGCTCGGCAAGGTCGTCACCGAGGTGGCGCTGGCGCGGGGCGCGCGCGTCGCCGGCATCGACCATGCGGCGTCGCAGGTTGCGGCGACGCGTGAGCGGATCGAACTCGGCGGCGTCGACCTGACCGATGCGGCGCAGGCCAAAAAGGCGATCGATGCGGCCGTTGCGCATTTCGGCCGGCTCGATGCGCTGGTCAACATCGCCGGCGGCTTTGCGTTCGAGACCGTCGCGGACGGTGACCCGCAGACATGGCAACGCATGTATGCGCTCAACGTCACCACGGCGCTGAACGCCTCGCGCGCGGCGATCCCGCACCTTGCCGCGTCCAGCGCCGCGCGGATCGTCAATATCGGCGCGATGGGCGCCGTGCAGGCCGGCGCCGGCATGGGCGCCTATGCCGCCTCGAAGGCCGGCGTGCACCGGCTCACCGAGGCGCTCGCCGCCGAGTTCAAGGGCAAGATCACCGTCAACGCCGTGCTGCCATCGATCATCGATACCGCGGCCAACCGCGTCAGCATGCCAAAGGCGGATTTTACCAAATGGGTGACGCCGAAAGAGCTCGCCGAGGTGATCCTGTTCCTCACGAGCGATGCCGCCAGCGCCGTCACCGGCGCGTTATTGCCGGTGAGCGGACGGGTTTAGGGGACCTAAACTCGCGATTGCCGCGCCTTTCAGTCACGGCTGTTGGGTGTTATATTTCCCAAATGACAACCGCCGAAGACATCGAGAAAGCCGTCGAGCAATTGCCTGCCCGGGAATTGGCAAGGTTTCGTGCCTGGTTCGAAGCCTTTGACGCCGATCGCTTTGACGCAGCCATCGAGCGCGACACCAACGCGGGCAAGCTCGATGCTGCCGCAGAGGAGGCGTTGGCAGCGCACCGCGCAGGGCGGTCCCGAGACTTGTGAAACGCTCGGCTTCTCCCAAATTCTGGGCGGCCTACCAAGCATTGCCATCCTCCATTCGGAAATTGGCAGACGCCAATTTCGCGTTGCTGAAACGCGACCCTCGCCACCCTTCTCTCCAATTCAAAAAGGTCGGACGGTATTGGTCGGTCCGCGTCGGGCTGCGCTACCGAGCCTTGGCCGTGGAAGCCGATGACGCATTTGTCTGGTTCTGGATCGGCACGCACGCCGAATACGACCGGCTGGTCGGCTAGCTTACTCCGCCACCAGCTTTCGCAGCACCGCTTTGAAGCGGATGCTGCGCTTGCCGGCGAGCGCGGTGGCTTCGCCTTCCGCGTCTTCATCAGTGTAGGTGCCGGAAAAACCGATGCCGACGTCGTGGCCGCCGAACACCGGCCGTTCGCCCCGGCTCGGCGTGTGCTCGTGATTGATCATTTCACCCTTCCAGCGGCCCTCGGCGCTGCTGTAGGCCCCGACGTAGTCGAAGAAGGCGTCGCCGCCGCGAATGCTGCCGTCGTGCAGAACCATGATGCCGGTATTGCCGGCGTCGATGCCGTCGAGCATCCGGATATGAAGCGAATAGAGCCCGTTGCCGATGCCATCTGCGCCGTTCGCGCGCGGCGGTGGCGCCGCATCCTCGCTGATGCCGGTCATCACAGCCGTGAAGGCGCCGCCGAGCAGCGGCGAGCTACCTCCGAACAGATATTGCCCACCCTCGCGCCGTCCCTGCAGGGTGATGTTGTCAGCCCCCGCGACCTGCTCGTAATCGGGATTGCCGTTGCGCAGCAGCGTCAAAATGTCGATCGCGAACCCATCGCCGGATTCGCGGCAGCGGCCGGCGAAGGCAAAGGCGGCGTTGCCGCCGAAGATCCCGCCATCGCGCGCCACGATCACGCCGCGGCCGGATCCGTGAGGGGTGTGAACCTCGACCTTGTAGAGCCCGTCAAGCATCGACGCCCTTCAATCCGGCACCAACAGCCGCAGCTTCGATTTGAAGCGAATGCTCTGCTTGCCCGCGAGCGCGATGCCGTCGCTCTCCGCGCCATCATCGGTATCGGTTCCGGTAAATCCGATGGTCACCACCTTGCGCTCCCAGATCGGCCGCGCGCCATAGGTCGGCGAATGCTCCTGGTTGGTGACCTCGCCCTTCCACTTGCCGTTCGCCGCGGTGTAGGTGCCGTAGGCATAAAAGAACGAGTCACCGCCACGCAACGTACCGTTGCGCACAACCATGACGCCCTGATTGCCGCCCTGGACGGCGTCAAGCATCTCGACGGTGATTTGGTAGAGCCCGTTCCTGATCATGAATTTGGTGGCGCGCCGCCTAGTGGTCCCGGGCACAGAATAGCCGCTTCCGTACGGCTTGATCAAATCCGCTGCTCTGCGCCCGTGCGATCCGGGCTATGCTCGGACGTTGAGTCGCGGCCCTCGCCTGCCGCCGGAGCCTGCCTGTTGGAAACCGCGCTTTATCTGCCGGTCAAACGTTTCCTCGAGAAGCTCGGCTTCACGGTCAAGGGCGAGATCGGGGGCTGCGACCTCGTGGCGCTGAGCGGCGGCGATCCGCCGGTCGTGGTGATCGGCGAATTGAAGCTCTCCTTCAATCTCGAATTGATCCTGCAGGCGGTCGATCGCGCCGGCGCTTGCGACGAGGTTTGGCTGGCGGCCAAATTGTCGGCGCGCGGCAAGGGCCGCGAGAGCGATGCCCGCTATCGCAATCTCTGCCGCCGGCTCGGTTTCGGCATGCTCGCTGTCACCAGTACCGGTGATGTCGAAGTGATCGTCAAGCCGCCGACTTCGGCGCCGCGCCGCGATCCCAAAAAGCGTTCGCGGCTCGTCGCCGAGCACCAGCGGCGCAAGGGCGATCCGGTCTTGGGTGGCAGCACGCGCGCGCCGATCATGACGGCCTATCGCCAGCAGGCGCTGGCTTGTGTGGCGGCGCTGTCCGGCGGCCCGCGCCGGGTGCGCGACCTCAGGGCTGAGATTCCCGATGCCGGAAAAATCCTGTTGCACAACGTCTATGGCTGGTTTGATCGTGCCGAGCGCGGCATTTATGGGTTGACCGACGCCGGACGCGCGGCGCTGAAGCGGTGGCCGCAGCAGCCGCACGAACTCGCCTCAGGCGATGCCGCGCCATGACGACGGCAAGCAAAAACGGGAGCATCGAATGATCGTGGTCACCGGCAGCGTGACGGCACGGCAGGATTGCTTCGACGAAGTCCGCAAGTTGAGCCTCGAGCATGTGCACCGCTCGCGCCAGGAGCCCGGCTGCATCTCTCATGCCGTGCATCTCGATTGCGAGAACCCGCTGCGGCTGGTGTTCTTCGAACAATGGGCCGACCGCGCCGCGCTATCGGCGCATTTTGCGGTACCCGCCTCCCGCACGTTTATTGGTTCCCTGCAATCGCTGGCCGCCGTCGCGACGACAATTGAGCTCTATGACGCGACCCGTTTGGAGAAATTGTAGACGCATGGCTGGATTGCCATGCCAATTTCATATTGCAATGCAACATAAGGGCACCTAGGTATCTTCCGAGTCAGATGCGAGGCCCCGATGAGCGAAGACTGGAATACGAAATATGGCACCCGGCGCGTACGGCGTGATCCGCCGACGCTGGAGGAGGCAATCTTCGCCGCGGTCGGCATCACCGACGACCCGGAAGGCCAGGCGGAGATCGCCTCGGCGCTGATGGGGCTGCCTTACGACGAGGTGCTGGCTGAAGTGAAGAGGACCGGGCGCGCCATGGCGCGATCGGTGACCCGCGTGATCGCCGGTGAGCAAGGCGCGCAGCGCTCGGTCGTGGTCGAGCGCCGCGTCATGAGGCGGTTCGGCAACGACAAGCGCACCGGCACCTGAAGCGATCGGCGCGCAGGGGCCAATGCACTCTGCGACCGAGCGAACTGTCCCGATCGACGCGACAAACAAAAAATTGGAGCCCGGTTCTGATTCAATCAGAACCGGGCTCCAGCCGCGTGTGGGCTCAGGCCGCGCGGCCCCAGCCATACATCTGCAACACCATTCGCCAATAGGCGCGATTGAAGTTCACCATCGCGCGGGTGGCATCGAGCGGCATCGCCGCCGCGGGCGGCGCCCGTTCCGGCCGCTGTTGCCTGGCAAGATCGATGCTGCCGGTGGATTCGCCGTGGCGGAAGGTCAGATGCGCGCCGAACTTGTTGGCGAGCGCGCGCATCGCTTCGTTCTGCGCACCGGTGGTGATACGCAGATTGCGATAGCCCTTGGCGTGCGCTTCCGAAATCAGCTTCCTGAACAGGATGCTGCCGACGCCTTTGCGCCGCGCCGACCGTTCCACGCTGAACGCGATTTCCGGCTGCGAGTCCGGCGATTGCTCCGGCGGATGCAGTTCGGCTGCGCCGCGCACGATGCCGTCCTCGAAATAGGCGATGATGACGGTGCCGTCATTGGCGCATTTTTCGGCGTAGCGCTGGATGAAGCTGTCGTCGATAAAGCCATGGAAGCGATCGTGTCGGCTGGGACGATCCAGCCGCAACAGATGATCGCGCAGCAGGGGCAGTTCTTCTTGTCGGCTGAGTGTGCGAACCGTGCCCCTGACAGACACCGGACGGGTGGAATCGTGGTTCATTTCATAACTCCTCGTGGCTAGCCCTCGAAGAAGCGTCGAATCCCTAGACCACTAATATTGTGCGTCGCAGCATGAAATTCAAGATCGCTTCATGCCCAAAATAGCGACAGCATTCGATACTATGAACATGTATTCATCGGCGTAATGGCCAGGATCGCGCCGATTTCCCGGCCATTCACGGCGTTCGGCAAGCTATTTGCACGTGCTGGATTCGAGCCGGGCTTTGGCCCACTATTGCGCGCCCTCCTGGAGGTCCGTCGTGGCTGTGGTGCTCGACACGCGTTCTTCCGTTCCGGACCGGCGGCTTGCCGTCTGGCAGGACATCGTCTGCGACGTCTTTGTCGGGCTCGATTGCCGCTCGGACATGCAGGAGACGTTCTGGGGCGCGGTATCGCAATCCGTGGTCGGGCCCGCGACATTTACCAAGGTCGATTCTTGTGCCCAACGGGTGTTCCGCACGCCATCCCGGATCGCCCGCGCCAGCGAGGATTTCGTGCTGCTCGCCCTCGGCAACAGCGGCGTCAATGGCGTCTATCAGGATGGCCGCGAAGCCATCGTCTCGGCGGGTCAGTTCGTCATTTACGACACCACCCGCCCCTACGAATTGCGCTTCGACGACAGCTTTGCGCAGACGATCCTCCAGATGCCCAGAAAACTTCTGCAACAGCGCATCGGCGCCTTCGACGCGCTGACCGCGACCACGTTCTCGAGCGATCGTCCTCTCGAAGGCCTGGCTTACGAATTCCTGGTCAGAGCGAGCAAGATCGTCGATCACGTCGATGCCGCCACCGCGACCCGCCTGCTGGATCAGGGGCTGGATCTCATCGCGATGGCCTTCGCCGAGCGGATGCATGATCGGCCGCCCGACCAGTCGTTTCACCGATCCGCGCTGCTTTATCGTCTCAAGAACTACATCCTGACCCATCTGCGCGATCCCGAACTGTCGATGTCGCGGGCAGCCTCAGCCATCGGAATTTCGCCGCGCTATGCCAGCGATTTGATGGCCGACGAGCAGACCTCGTTCCGCAGCTACGTGCAGATGCAACGCCTGAAGCGATGCAAGCGCGATCTGTCGGATCCCGCCCACGCGGCGCGGCATGTCGGCGACATCGCGTTTGCGTGGGGCTTTAACGACCTCGCCCATTTCAGCCGGATCTTCAAGCAGCGCTTCGGCGCCTCGCCGCGCGAGTGGCGCGAGCATCCGGCGCCGTAGCCTCTTTCCCATCGACCGCTCCCGCTCGCGACGCCAATCCGCCAGTTAAGACAAGTTTTCGTGCCGCCGCGGACAAGCGCCGTGGCCACGCGTGGCTGTAGGCTCATGCGCCATGAGTGTGGTCTCACCATGCAAAAAAGGATGATGTCGATGGGTCTCGTTCACCAGAAATACAAGGTAGCGGTGGTTCAGGCGGCGCCGGTTTGGCTCGATCTCGATGCAACCGTGGACAAGACCATCGCCATGATCGAGCAGGCCGCCGATAAAGGCGCGAAGCTGATCGCGTTTCCCGAGACCTTCATTCCCGGATACCCGTGGCAGATCTGGCTTGGCGCACCCGCCTGGGCGATCGGCCGTGGCTTCGTGCAGCGCTATTTCGACAACTCGCTGTCGTTTCACAGTCCGCAAGCCGAAAAAATCCGCAACGCCGTCAAGCGCGCCAAATTGACCGCGGTGATCGGCCTGTCCGAACGCGACGGCGGCAGCCTCTATATCGCGCAATGGCTGATCGGGCCCGACGGCGAGACCATCGCGAAGCGCCGCAAGCTCCGGCCGACCCATGCCGAACGCACCGTGTTCGGCGAGGGTGACGGCAGCGACCTTGCCGTCCACGATCGCGCCGATGTCGGCCGGCTCGGCGCCCTGTGCTGCTGGGAGCATCTGCAGCCGCTGTCGAAATACGCGATGTACGCCCAGAACGAGCAGGTCCATGTCGGCGCCTGGCCGAGCTTCTCGCTGTACGATCCGTTCGCGCATGCGCTCGGTTTTGAGGTCAACAACGCCGCGAGCAAGGTCTACGCGGTCGAGGGCTCCTGTTTCTTCCTCGGGCCCTGCGCGGTGGTTTCGCAGGCCATGATTGACGAACTCTGCGACAGCCCCGAAAAACATGCATTCCTGCATGCGGGCGGCGGCCATGCGGTGATCTTTGGGCCGGACGGCAGTTCGCTTGCCGAGAAACTTCCGCCCGACCAGGAAGGCATTCTCTATGCCGATATCGATCTCGGCATGATCGGGGTGGCGAAGAACGCCGCCGATCCGGCCGGACATTATTCCAGGCCCGACGTCACCCGCTTGCTGCTCAACACCTCCCGCGCCAACCGCGTCGAGCATTTCACCTTGCCCATCGATGCCGAGGTGATGAGCGAAATCAGGCTGCAGGCCTGACCACCCAGCCCCACGAGGAGCCCGCCATGGAATCCGCGATCCCGGAGCATCTGCGAAGCGCCCGTACCCGTCATCGCCGCGTTCCCGACGATTATGCGCCGCCCTACCCATCCTTCGTGGCGCGCCACAGACCGAGCGTGGCGCGGGTGGTGATGGCCTATTTCGGCGTCCAGACCTCTGGGCCGCCTTCGAAAGATGCGGCGCAGGCGCTGGCGTGGATCGTCTCGCACTTTGGATCGAATGGCGGCCCGACGCATTGGGACCGGGCGCGCTATATCGACGAAGCCGGTTTCACCAATGTCGTGACGGTGGCCTATTGGGACGACCGCGCCAAATTCGACGGCTGGTTTCCGGCGGCACGCGAGGGCTGGACCGGCGAAGCGCGAACCGCCGATCGCTTCGGCACCTTCACCGAAGTGCTCTATCCAGCCGTGGAGGGCTACGAAACCTTGCTCTCTTCGCTGGGGCGGCCCGAAGGCGTCGCCGTGCTCGCCGACGGCATGAGCGGTGAGGTGCAGGAACACGCCTATTGGGGCGGCATGCGCGACCGCATTCCGTTGTCGCAGACCAGCGAGATGGCGCCATCAGGTGCGGCGCGCGCGGTTCGCGACGGTTCCCGCATCCGAGTCATCCCCCACGACAATCTGTGCCTGATCCGCTCTGGTCAGGATTGGGGCGACACCGAAGCCTCCGAACGCAAGATGTACCTTGAGGATGTCGAACCGGTGTTGCGCGAAGGCATGGACTTCCTGCGCGATGATGGCCGCTCGATCGGCTGTTACGCCAACCGTTACATGACGGTCGTTGCACCCGACGGCACGCCGACCGAGAAATCCTATGGCATGAGCTGGTGGAAGAGCCTCGCCGCGCTGGAGCGCTGGGCTGAATCGCATCCGACCCATGTCCGGATTTTTGGCGCCGCCATGAAATATCTGTCGACGTTAGGGCCTTCCGCAAAACTGCGGCTCTATCACGAGGTCACGGTTGCGCGCGCCGACGAAGCGTTCTTCGAATATGCCGGCTGTCATCCGCAGACCGGCATGTTGAATGCCGTGCAGGCTTGATACCGCGTCGGGTGCGATCGCTCGCCCTCCGCGCCACTACAGCACCATCTGAGTCTGCGTCACGATCGCGACCAGTCTGCCATCCTCGGTTTCCAGCCGCGTCTGCCAGACCTGGGTCCGCCGCCCCCGGTGCACCGGCGTCGCCGTCGCAATCACGGTGGTCCCCTCCTTGGCGCCGCCGATGAAATTGGTCTTGCTCTCGATCGTGGTGGTACCCTTGGCATCCTCCGGCAGGTTGATGACGGTGGCGGCGGCGCCGACCGAATCCGCAAACGCCATCACCGCGCCGCCATGAACGGTGTTGTGAAGCGTGCAGAGGTCCGGCCGCACCAGCATCCGCGCCACCACGCGGTCCTTGTCGGCCTCGGTGAAGGTCACGCCCTTCAGTTCCGCAAACGGCATCTTCATCAAGCTGATTTTCTCAAGCGGCGTCATGAGCGGCTAATCCTCCCGTTTTTCTTCAATCTTCATACGCGGGCCTGAGCCGCGCTCAAAGGGCCTCGTCATTCCGGAACGGTCCGAAGGATCAGAGCTGGAATGACGGTTATCTTCGTCCAAGACGGTTCTTGAAACGATTACTTGCGTGGTAAAGCCGGCAATGACGTTCGCCGCCGCGTGACAAGCGATTCATTGTTCTTCATATCCTCCGCCACACACCATTCCCTCGCCGCCGGATCGTGTGTCTCACCGAGGAAACCGCGGAGACGCTGTATCTGCCCGGCGAGCGGGATCGGATCGTCGGCGTTTCCGGTTACGTAGTACGGCCGCCGCAGGTCAGGCGCTTTTCGCGCTACATGTTCCGCGCCCGCTGTTGACTCTTCGTTCGGCGGTGGCGGTTGACGACGGCGCGATAGGTGACGCGGATCAGATCGTCGATCAATGGCGGCGGCGACTCGCGGCGGTGTAGATGCGGCCGCACCGCGGCGCCAGGTGCATCGGCCAATACGAATTGAGCAAGCCGGAGTTCATCGGAACCGGCGCGACCGAAAGCGTCATTTGCAAACCGTTTAAGGCAGGCCTCGAAGCGTCGCGCCTGGCTCGCTACGCCTGTCTTCAGCGGTGCCGGCCATTCGCCCTGCACGAAGTCGTGCCTGCTGTAGAGTAGCAGCAGCCGTGCATCATCCAGATTGCGCCGCACCCAGGCGGACATGTGCAGCGCCGCAGCGAGCCCGTCCCCGGCCTCGATCGCGGCGACGAACCCCTTCTGGTAAGCTAACACGTTTACCAACCAAACCTCGCCCAACAGCAGATCTCGCGAGGCGAAACGGTAATAGAACGAGCCCTTAGGCGCCTTGAGGCGTTCGGTGACCGAGCTGACCGTGACGGCCGCTGGACCATACTCCGCAGCCAACTCACGGGCGGCCACGAGGAAGTCGGCGTGCTCAAAAAGTGCGTGCCCCATGGATATAGACTACGTAGTCTAGACCACTTGGTCAATGACTGATAACGTGCAAGCCGCGACGGTTATTACGGAATGAGGGCGTAACCAATGGCGACCAACGAAGGAGTGGATCGGCTGCTCACCGCCGCACGGGCAACGATGGCAAAAGCGGCCGATTGCTGGGCCGCTACACCCTCCGAGGATGGCGGAGTCAGCCTCCGGGTTGTCGGACCAATCCTCCCGGTGCACGGCGAGGAGGATTGGACGATTTGGTTTGCGACGCGGCGGAGCTCGCGCAAGGCGGCGGAGATTCGACGCGCCGGTCGGGTCACGCTTGGATACCAGCATCACCCCGACCGCGCCTATGTTGTTCTCATCGGCCGAGCCGCACGGATCGAGGATAGATCTGAAATTCGTGGCCGGTGGCTGGAGAATTGGCGCCTCTACTTCCCGGGCGGCCCCGATGATCCCGATACAATTTTCGTCAGGATAAGTGTTGACCGCATCGAACTCTGTGTGCCCGGTATCACGCCGGAGCCCTACGGTTCACGGTATACTGCGGTCGAGCGCGATGCGGAACGCCGGTGGAACGTCGTCCTCAACTGAGACTGGCAGCAGCTCAGTCCCAAGAGGGAAGGATCGTCGATGTCACTGATGGAAAAATTTCTTCCACATCACCAATTCTCCGAGCGCCATCAAGCGACGGTGCGCTGCAGGCCAGGCGAGTTGCTTGACATCATTCAAAACTTCCAGCCGCCCAGCGACCGCGTTGCCGATAAGGCAATATTTGTCCGTCAACTGCCCGCAAGGATCATTCATTGGATGGCTCCTTCGCGTGGGCCGTTACCTAAGGCATTCACCGCGGCAGACTTCATTCCACTGGGGCGAGACGGCGATAGAGAAATTGTCGGTGGGCTTGTCGGGAAGTTCTGGCAGTTCTGGCGTGCAGACTTTGGGTTACTTGCCGTTCTAGGGCCTACTGAGTTTCTCGCCTGCAATCCTCCGAAAACGACCAAGCTGGTGATCGGATTTCTGGTCGAACAAGTCGGAGAGGCTACCCTCCTCACCACAGAAACGCGGGTGTACTGTCCGGACCGCTACTCGCTGATCATGTTCACGCCGTATTGGCTGGTCATTCGTCCAGTCAGCGGCCTGCTCCGGCGGCGAATGCTCAGCGCCATTCGCGAGATCGCAGAGCATCGCAATGACCGGCCCGGTGCGCTGCCCGCCATTTGATCAACCAGCCGCTGGTGACATCGCATCCATTATTCTCCATACCGGCTGCCATGCGCCATTTCCCTCCCCACCGGATCGTCTGCCTCACCGAGGAGACCGTCGAGACCCTGTATTTGCTCGGCGAGCAGGACCGCATCGTCGGGGTATCCGGCTATGCGGTGCGGCCGCCGCAAGTCCGTCGCGAGAAGCCGCGGGTGTCCGCCTTCATCTCGGCGGATATTCCAAAGATTCTGGCGCTCGAACCCGACCTCGTGCTGGCTTTCTCGGATTTGCAGGCTGATATCGTCGCCGATCTCGTGCGGGCGGGCGTTGCCACCCACGTCTTCAACCAGCGCGACATCGCCGGCATTTTGGCTATGATCCGCACCCTCGGCGCGATCGTCGGCGCCACCGAGCGGGCCGATCGGCTGGCCGCGGGTTTTGAGCAGCGCCTCGCCGGCATCGCCGCGACGCCGCGCCCCTCACCGAAGCCAAAAGTCTATTTCGAGGAATGGGACGATCCGCTGATCAGCGGCATCGGCTGGGTTTCCGAACTGATCGAGATCGCCGGCGGCGAGGACGTGTTGCCGGAATTGCGGTTTCAGCAGGCGGCAAAAGACCGCATCATTTCACCCGATGTCGTTCGCGACACCGCGCCGGACGTGATCCTCGCATCCTGGTGCGGCAAGAAGGTCGTGCCCGACCGGATCAGGCAACGGCCCGGCTGGAGCGAGATTCCGGCCGTGCGCAACGACCGCATCGTCGAGATCAAGTCGCCGCTGATTTTGCAGCCGGGACCGGCGGCGCTGACAGATGGGCTGGACGCGATCGTGAAGGCGTTGTGGCCGGGGAAAAGCTGAACTCTCCACCGTCATTGCGAGGAGAGAAGCGAGGAAGCAATCCATTCTTCCTTTGCGTCGCGCGATGGATTGCTTCGCTTCGCTCGCAATGACGTGGCGAGGCCATCGTTTCGGCTAAGCCTTCTCCACCCCGCACCATTCCGCGATGAACAAAGCGGTCGCTTTGGTCGATTTCCGCAGCGAGTCCAGATCGACATATTCATTAAAACCATGCATCGCTGCCCCACTGGCGCCAAAGCACAGGCTCGGGATGTTGTAGTTCAACCCGTAGAACCTTGTGTCGGTCAGCGCCGTGAACACGAGATCCTGCACCGCGCCGCCATAGACCGCCGTGAAGGCCCTGCCGAACGCGGCTTCCGGCGCTGCGGAATCCTTCAATTCATAGCCTTCCGACAGGAAGCCCGACCATTGCACCTCGGGCGGATTATTGGAGAGGAAGCGGTGGTCGCGCGCGGCAGCTGAAACGCAGGCGAGAATTTCGTTCTGGCAATCGGCAACCGACCAGCCCGGCAGAACCGCGATCCGGCAATCGACGTCGCACCAGGCGGGAACGCTGGAGGCCCAGTCGCCGCCCTTGATGATGCCGGGGTTGAAATTGATCGGATGCTTCAGCGCCTTGAAATGATGGTCGGCCTTGGCGCGCTCGTTCCACTCGGCTTCGAGCTTCTGCAGCGCGCCGATCAGATGATAGGCCGCCATGATCGCGTTGGCGCCGGAGCCGGCCTCGAACACATGCACGGGGAAACCACGTACCCGCAGGCGAAACCAGATCACGCCGACCTGCGAGCGCACCAGCTTGCCGCCGGTCGGCTCCGGAATGAAGCAGGCATCGGCGCGGTAGCCGCGCTGCAAGGTCGAGAGCGCGCCAACGCCGGTGCTCTCTTCCTCGATCACACTTTGGAAGTGAATCCGCGCAGTCGGCTGCAGCCCTGCCGCCTTGATCGCGTCGAGCGCATAGAGCGCGCCGATGGTGCCCGACTTCATGTCGCAGGCGCCGCGGCCATACATCTTGCCGTCCCTCACCGCCGGCGAGAACGGCGGCGTCTCCCACATGTCCAGCGGGCCGGTGGGCACCACATCGCAGTGGCCCTGCACGATCAGCGATTTGCCTGAATTGGTTGACGGGCGGTAGGTGCCGACCACCGTGCGCGCCCTGGAAAAATCATGCTCGATCGAGCCGAAGCCGCGCAGATCCTTCAGCTCCTCGACATCGATATGCCAGTCATCGACCTCATAGCCGCGCGCGCGCAGGAGATCGCTGATCATGTCCTGGCACGGCCCCTCCGCGCCGCGGGTCGAGGGGATCGCGACGAAATCGCGTGTGGTCGCAAGCTGCGCATCGAAGCCGGCATCGACGGCGTCAAGAATTCCTTGTTGGATAGTGCTGGCGTTCATTGCGTGCTGGTTCCTTGATCGGTCGCTTCGCGTGGCCGATCAAAGCACACCCTTCGGCAGGAACTCCAGAGGCTCGCTTTCAGAATCGCAGGCACCCGCCTACACTCGAACCAAACCTCGCCACACGCGGAGATACCGGATGCCCGGCAATCGCAACGTCCTGTATCTCATCATCGGGGTTCTGGTGATCGCGGTGGGCGTGCTCAGCTACAATCTCTACCAGGCCAGGAAACAGCCGGAAGGCCTGCAGATCAATGTCGGCCCGGACGGGCTGAAGATACAGAGCAAGTGAAGGAGCCGCCTTGGCGACCGTGAAGGCCTCGCGCCTTGGATGTCTCGCACTGCTGGGCTGCCTCGCGCTGCCGCTGTTCGTCGTTCCTGCCGCCGCCGACCAGGTGTCGCGCGAACAGAACATCGTCGATTTGCGATTGGGTCAGCGCGTGCTGGTCGACGATGGATCGTGCCCCGCCGGCCAGATCAAGGAAGTATCGGGGTCGACGATGACGGCGACCGGGGTCGTTCGCGTCAGAAAATGCATCCAGCGGCTGGGCACGAAACGATAACGCCGCCCCGTTCGGTCGGCGCAAACCGCAACATCGGTGGCGGCTGGGAGAGAGTTCGGGCGCGGGTCAGTTCGTTGACGGCTCGAACATGCATTGCAGCGTCGGCTTGGCGATCTTGGTGAAGGTCGCTCCGATTTCGGATTGCTTCGACGCCGGCACCCATTCGGTCTCGATGGTCGGAACGCCGGTTTCGCTGATGCCGCGCAGCAAGGCCTCGCGCAGGTCGGGATCCTCGACGGTGGCAGCCGCATAGTCGTGCAGGCAGCCGCAAACCGATTCCGGATGCGCCCAGCGCCCCACCATATGGGGCGCGCACAGCCGCACGAACTCACCGCGCGGATCCGGCACCTTGAACAGCGAATGGAACTGAATGGAGTGGACCTGGAATTGGCCTTGAAATTGGCTTTGGGCCTGTGCCGAACCGGCCAGAGCCAACGAAGCCAGCAATGCAGCGGAAAAAATACGGGGAAGCAACATGCAGGGCCTTTACCGGCAACTTTCTTGGGTCGTCTTGGCCGCGGTCTTGGCTGCGATCAGTTGGCCGCAACCAGCACCGGTGCCGGTGCCGAAGTCGTGATCGGCGAACCATTGTAGGAGAAGGTGCCGATGCCGGGCAGACCATTATCCGACGAACCGGCCATCGAAGGACCGGCCAGGATGAAGGCGAAGGCGAGGATGAAGCTGATGGTCCGCATCTGACTGTCTCCGATTTTGTTGCCGGCGTCCCCGCCGTTTCGTTGGCAATTTGATAACCAGCCGCGGTTTCCGGATATCTGCGCCAACAGCGGAAAATGGCTTCGTGGTGCAGGAGAATTGTTTCGCCACCAGTTCCGGACGAAACAATCACGGAAAAAACGAGTGATTTCAGCGAGCCCGGATTCTCGTTTGGCTGCCGGTCGCCCACTGGACCAGCCGCGATGGTTCACTGGCCGAGCGCAGCCACCATCCCGAGCGCGGGCAAACACATAGCGGAACGCGTGCCTTTGATGGCTCCGTGAGGCATTTGGCCGTGAGACGCGCGCGGGCGCCGGCGGGTTCGACCCGGTGCTACCGATTTTCTTAACGTTCCTCTGCTGAAGCAGGTGCAACGCAACAAAATTGGCCGTGAACCGAAATCCGGTTCACGCCGACCCAGTCCAACAGCATGCAACCTTTCTGGATGGTCGCACGTTGTCGCAATCCCAATCCAATGAAGGATGACCGTCGTGGGCAATGGCAACACCGGTGTTGGCAATCAATCCGCGACCCGCAAACCCGGCCAGCAGCAGATGGCGGGTGCGATGTCGCAACAAGGCGCCCATGTCATGGGCGACAATGTATGCGCGCCGCAGAAGTTGGTTCGGCTGGTGGGATGTCGCGATCCCAAAGCGCACCCCAATAGCCTCGAATCCCGGATGCGGCAATTCGACCAGATCAAACGGTAGAGCGTGATCCGGAAAAGTGGGTACCGGTTTTCCGAAAAGATAATGCGCAAACAAAAACATAGCGCGGAATGACGATTCCAAGAATCGTCATTCCGCGCTATGTGCCGGTTCAAGCGTCGATTACTGGATGAACTCGCCGCATTTTTGCACCGTGCCATCGGCTGACCCCCACGGCATGATCGGGACCGACGAGGTCGAATTCTTCGGCGAGCCGTCGATCAGCTTGTCTGAATAGACCATGTAGACCAGCACGTTACGCTTGGCATCGCAGCCGCGGACGATCTGCATCTTCTTGAAGAACAGCGAGCGGCGCTGGCGAAACATGTCGTCGCCCTGGCTCATCTTGTCCTTGAACTTGATGGGGCCGATCTGCCGGCAGGCGAGCGAAATATCCGAGACCTGCTCGGCAAGCCCCAGCCAGCCCTTGAAACCGCCCTTCTCCGGCACGGTGAAATGACAGGCCACCCCGTCAACTTCGGGGTCGTCGACGCCGTAGGTCGCGAGCTTGTCGTCGGGGCTGAGCCATTTGAACACGGTCGGGCGGCGGAAGATCAGGTCCGGCTCGTCCGCGGCGGCGGCCGGTTGCGCCTGCCACAGCACGAGAGCTAGTACCGCCAAAGCCAAATTTCTCCAGCGTTTTTCATGTTGGCTGATGGCTTTGGACGTCATGAATATCTCCGAAACTGGGCCCGCCTTTATGTAGTGCAGGAAAGCCGCACAGGAAGGCTAAATGCCGCGCATGTCACCGCGGCCCCTTTAACCAAATGTGAGGCTTTTTTGTTACGCTTTCCGCGAAAACGCTGACATCGCGCAAGGGTTAGGCCGCTTGCGCTGGTGAACGCGTTTCGTGTCTGCGACAACAAATGATTATGTGGACTGGGATTCGAGGATTATGCGCGTGAGCGGACGTCGGATTTCGATTTTAGACATTTCGAACGAGCGGTTTTGGCGGATTGCGATTTTGGCGGCGGCTGGCACCGTGGGCGCCACCGCACAGGCGGATGCCGCGCTCTACTACTGGCAAGACAATGATCCCAGCTATTACAGCCAGGCGACGCCGGTTCAACCGCGCCGGCAGAAGGTGCGACGGCATTCGGCCGCCAAGGGCGAGGCCGCGGAAAAGGAAACCGGTGCCAAGCCGCAGGGCCCGCTGGTCATTGCGATCTCGATCGAAAAGCAGAAGGTGCGGATTTACGACGCCAATGGCTTCTTTGCGGAAAGCCCGGTCTCCACCGGCATGCCCGGTCATTCGACCCCGATGGGCGTCTTCAGCATTATTCAGAAGCACAAATTCCACCACTCCAACATCTATAGCGGCGCGCCGATGCCGTACATGCAGCGCATCACCTGGTCGGGTGTCGCGATGCATGCCGGCGTTCTGCCGGGCTATCCGGCCTCGCATGGCTGCATCCGCATGCCAATGGCATTCGCCGTGAAGATGTGGAACTGGACCAAGATGGGCGCGCGCGTCGTCGTCACCCCCGGCGAGATGACGCCCGCCAGTTTCTCGCATCCACTGCTCGTGACCCAGAAGGTCGTGCCGCAACCGGTGGCCGCCGAAGATGTCAAGGTCGAAGCGCCGCTCGGCACAAAATCCGACAAGGGTGCCGACGCGAGCGCGGCGATCACGCCTGCGAGATCGGAGGCAAATCTCGAATTGCGTTCGACGGTCGGTCACGCGGAAGCGCCGGGATCGCTGCGCGAGCAGACCCATACCGCTGACGCCAGCGCCGCGATGCCGGCCGCGAGCGCCTCGGTCACGATGTCCGACGCGGCCTCTTCCGGCGCGCAAGCGGCTTCCGGAGACGCAGCAGCCGTCCCGTCGAATGAGGCCTCGAAGGCCGAGGCAGAGCCGGAAGCGGCGAAATCGGATGACGCGAAACCGGAAACGGAATCCGCTCCCGCCAGCAGCACGGATACCGCTTCATCCGATGAAAAGCCCGCCGAAGCCAAATCAGACGAAGCCAAATCGGCTGAAACCACGACCGGCGAAGTGAAGCCGGCTGAAACGGAAAAAGAGACGGTGAGCGAGGAAACCGCCAAGACCGAGGTTTCCGCAAGCGAAAGCGTGAGAGCAGAAGTAAAGGCCGCCGAGATCAAGCCTGACGTGAAGCTGGACGATGCCAAGCCGGAGACCGCCAAGGCCACCACGCCGAAAGCGGCCGAACAGCCCGTCAAGGCGGCAGACGCGCCCGCCGTTGCACCGGACGCCAAGAAGGATACCGCGCGTCTGCCCGGGCTGGCAAAACCGGAACTGCCGAAGCGTACCGGCCAGATCGCGGTGTTGATCAGCCGCAAGGATTCAAAACTCTATGTGCGGCAGGACTTCAAGCCGCTGTTCGAAGTCGCCGTGACGATCGCACCGAGCGAGCGGCCGCTGGGCACGCATGTGTTTACGGCCGAGATCGACAAGAACGACGCCAATGTGCTGCACTGGTCGGTGGTCTCGTTGCCGACCGCCCGCAACGCGGCACGGAACGACGATGACGACCGTCGCTCGCGGCGGCGGAAGATCGCGGGCGCGCCGGTCGAGGTGAAGCCGTTGCCGGTACCGGACAGCCCGGCGGAAGCGCTGGACCGCATCGCCATTCCGCCGGAGGCGATGGCCCGCATCGCCGAGGCGCTCACGACCGGCGCATCGATCATCGTTTCCGACAAGGGCATCAATCAGGGTGAAACCGGCGAAGGCACCGATTTCATCGTCTCGTTGCGCTGAGTTCGGCCATAACGGCTTGTTGAGCGGCAACCTCTTTGTCGTTGCGCTATGCTGCCGCTCTCGCATCGTGAACGCAGGCCGGCCATGATTGATCGCAGAACCCTGATATCGGTGGCGCTGGGCGCCTTGACAGGCCCGGCCTCGACAAGACTGGCGATGGCAGAGGCGGCCATGAGCCGGATCACCGCTTACGCGTTCTCGTTTCCCGCGCTGGCAGGCGGTGATATCCGGCTTGCCGACTACGCCGGCCACCCGATGCTGGTCGTCAACACCGCGTCGCTGTGCGGCTTCACGCCCCAATATGCCGGATTGCAGCAATTGTGGACCGAGTTTCGCGACCGCGGCCTCGTGATCGTCGGTGTTCCCTCCAATGATTTCGGTGGCCAGGAGCCGGGCGGCGCGACCGAAATCGCCGAGACCGCGCAGCACCAATATGGCGTTACCTTTCCGATCGCGGCCAAGGCGGTTGTGAAAGGTCCGAACGCACACCCGTTCTACAGATGGGCGGCGGAGGCCCGGCCGAAGGATGTGCCGCGCTGGAACTTCCACAAATACCTGATCGGCCGCGACGGCTACCTCGCCGAAGTGTTCCCGGAGTCGGTAGAGCCGGTAGATACACGGGTGAAAACCGCCATCGCGCGGGCGCTGGTGGATGGCTGACCTGATTTCGGCCCAATCCACTGAATTAACCGGTACGGCGACAAATCGACCTCGGGGTCGTGACGTTCGTTGGCTTGGCGATGCCAGTCCAACTAGGGTACTATTGGTTGGGGCGGGAGGCGGCCCGGGCGACGGCAAAAAGCCTGCACCGGGAACAGGATCAGTTCTAGGGAACACACCATGCGGATTGCGGCAGGTCTCATTTTTGCGGGTGCGGTTTCGCTGCTCTCATCAGGCGCAGCATGGTCACAGGCGTCCCCCGCCACCAAAGGCGCGGCGGCCGTGCCGCAGCCGGCGGCTGCGGCCGCGGCCCCCGCACCGGCTCCAGCCCCCGCCGCGGGGGCGCAACCGGCACGGGCCGCCTGCACCAATCCGAACGCGCTTGGCGTCGCCCGTACCGTGGAGATCGACACCACCGGCGGTCCCGGCTTCGGTTTCGAGCATTTCAAGCAGCTCGATTTCCTGCGCGACCATGAAGTGGTGCTGACCTTCGACGACGGCCCGTGGCAGGGTAACACCCCCTCGGTGCTCAAGACGCTGGCGGACGAATGCACCACCGGCATCTTCTTCTCGATCGGCAAGCATGCGACCTATTATCCGGAAATCCTGAAGCAGGTTTACGCCGCGGGCCACACCGTGGGCAGCCACACCTGGTCGCACGCGACGCTGACCAACAAGAAGCTGACCGAGCAGCAGCGCAAGGACGAGATCGAGAAAGGCATCAGCGCCGTGAAATGGGCGCTCGGCGGGGTTTCGCCGGCGCCGTTCTTCCGCTTCCCGGCGCTGCAGCATCCGCCGGAAATGGTCACCTATCTCGGTGAGCGCAACATTGCGATGTTCTCCTGCGATCTCGACTCCTTCGACTTCAAGGCGAAAAACGCGCAGCAGGTCATCGACGTCACGATGAAGAAGCTCGACAAGCTCGGCAAGGGCATCATCCTGATGCATGATTTCCACAAGCACACCGCCGAAGCGCTGCCCGATCTGTTGAAGCGCCTGAAGGCCGGCGGCTACAAGGTGGTCGCGATGCGAGCCAAGGCGCCGGTGCAGAGCCTGCCGCAATACGACGAAGAGCTGCTCAAGGAGGCCAAGCTGCCGACGGTCAGTTCGCGGCCGGTTTCCAGCGTCGTGCAGACGATCTCGGAATAGTTTCCCCGCGACAAAAGCGTATGACCGCGTTGCGCATCGAAGGTTATGTCATCGTGTCCGCGGACGGCATGCTGGCGAACGCTGATCGCGTGATGCCGGTTGGGTTGAAATTCGAAGGCGACAAGCAATTCTTCACCGCCGCTCTCGACCGTGCCGACCTGATCGTGCACGGCCGCCATTCCTTCGAGGACCAGCCGAATTCGCCAACGCGGAAGCGGATCGTCCTGACCCGCGGCATCGGCGCGGTCGCGCCCGATCCTTCCAATCCCAAAGCCACGCTGTGGAATCCCGCGGGCGCCTCATTCGAAGCCGCCTGCGACCAGGCGGGTGTGCGCTCCGGCACCATTGCGATCATTGGTGGGCCGTATGTGTTCGGAATGTTCATGGACCGCTACGACACCTTCTTTCTGTCGCAAGCGCCCCACGTTCGGCTGCCGGACGGCGAGCCCTGTTTCCCCGGCGTGCCTGCCCGCTCCCCGCAACAGATCCTGGCCGCGCACGGCTTGCGCGCCGGCGAGCCGCAAATCCTCGACCCAGCCAGCGCCGTCAGCGTCACGCCGTGGCGGCGGAGCGATTAGACATCCCCGTAAGCCGGCTCCGTGTTGCGCGGCCCGCGGCCGTAGCCGGCGATGATGAACAGCGCACCGATGATCGACAGGTTCTTCAGCGCCTCGACCAGCGTCTTGGCGTTATCCGGCGCCGGCTGATTCCAGAAATCGTGGAAATAGAAGGTTGTGGCGAGCACGAACAGAATCAATAGGATCGCAAAGAACCGGGCGCCGAAATTGAGCGCGATCATCAGTCCGGAGATGATCTCGAACGCGCCGACGCACAGTGCGATCAGCTGCATGATCGGCATACCCGTCATGCTCTCGAGCTGCGAGGTATAGGGCGCGACCAGCGCGGGAATGGTAACCTTGGCCGCGATGAAGTCGGCTGTCGCCTGGATGCCGAACAGCTTGGTCGCTCCCGAATAGATGAACAGCACGGCGAACAATACTCGCCCGAAAGTTATGAACGCTGGCATGGTCGGCCTCACTGGATGGCAGATGGCAGAAGTCACTGACGGAGGAGCGGAACGATTATGGTCGTTCCGCCGGTAACGATCAAATCGAATCCGGTCGCGGCGAAAAACCCTCCTGTTTTCGGAACTAGCCGAACAAGGTCGGTTGCGTGCGGCCGGCGCGCTCCTGAGCCTCGACGGCGGCCACCGCGGTCATGTTGAGAATGCCGCGCGCGGTCACCGAGGGGGTGAGGATATGCGCCGGTCGCGCCGGCCCAACCAGGATCGGCCCCACGGGAAGTGCGTCCGCCAGCGACTTTATCATTTGGTAGGCGACGTTGGCGGTGTCGAGGTTCGGCATGATCAGGATATTGGCCTCGCCCTCCAGCTTCGAATGCGGCAGCACCATTTTCCGGGCCGCCGCCGACAGCGCGGTATCGCCCTGCATTTCACCGTCCGCCTCGATCTCCGGATGCTTCTCTTTCAAAAGCATGGTGGCGCGGCGCATTTTACGCGAAGAGTCGGTATCATAGCTGCCGAAGTCGGAATGTGACACGAACGCGATCTTGGGTTTGATATTGAAGCGCTGGACGTGGATCGCCGCCAGCGACGCCATCTCCGCAAGTTCCTCGGCGCTCGGGTTCGGCCGCACCTGCGTGTCGGCGATGAAATAGGCGCCCTTGCTGCTGATCATCAGCGACAGCGCCGCATAATCGCTGACGCCGGGTAGAAAGCCGACGATCTCGCGCACATGGCGCAGATGGCCCATATAGCGGCCCTCGACACCGCACAGCATGGCGTCGGCTTCGCCGCGGACCACCGCGAGCGCCGCAATCACCGTGTTGTTGGTGCGCACCACCGTGCGAGCCGCGTCGGGCGTGACGCCGCGGCGGCCGGCGATATCGATATAGGAAGCCACATAGGAGCGGTAGCGCGGATCGTCCTCGGGATTGACGAGGTCGAAATCCTTGCCAGCCCTGATCGCAAGGCCGAAGCGCTTGATGCGGGCTTCCACCACCGAAGGACGGCCGACCAAGATCGGCCGCGCCAGCTTCTCCTCCAGCACCACCTGCGTCGCACGCAGCACCCGCTCGTCCTCGCCTTCGGCATAGATCACGCGGACCGGCTGGGTCTTTGCTTTGGCGAATACCGGCTTCATGGTGAGGCCGGAGCGGAATGCGAAGCGCTCCAGCAGCGCGGTATATTCGTCGAAATTCTTGATCGGCCGCGTCGCCACGCCGGAATCCATCGCGGCCTTCGCCACCGCAGGCGAGATGCGCAGGATCAGGCGCGGATCGAACGGACTGGGGATCAGCGAGCCCGGTCCAAAACCTTGCGTCTCGCCGCTGTCGAAGCCGGGCGCGACCGCGTCCGACGGTGGATCGCGCGCGAGCTGCGCGATCGCGTCGACCGCGGCGTGCTTCATTTCCTCGTTGATGGCGGTGGCACCGACGTCGAGTGCGCCGCGGAAGATGAACGGAAAGCACAGGACATTGTTGACCTGGTTCGGGAAGTCGGAACGCCCGGTGCAGATCATTGCATCGGGGCGCGCTTTACGCGCCTCGTCCGGCATGATTTCCGGATCCGGATTGGCCAGTGCCATCACCAGCGGATGGTCCGCCATCTGCTTGACCATCTCCGGCTTCAGCACATTGGGTGCGGATAGGCCTAAGAAAATGTCGGTGCCGCCGATCACGTCTCCCAGCGTGCGCTTGTCGGTCTTCTGCACATAGACCGCTTTCCAGCGGTCCATCAACGTATTGCGGCCTTCATACACGAGCCCGTCGATATCGCAGACCCAGATGTTCTTGCGTTGCGCCCCGAGCGACACCAGGAGATTGAGGCACGCGATCGCCGCGGCGCCCGCGCCGGAGCAGACGATCTTGACGTCGGCCAGCTTCTTGCCGTTCAGCCGCAGCGCATTGGTGATGGCGGCGCCGACGATGATGGCGGTGCCATGCTGGTCGTCGTGGAACACCGGGATCTTCATGCGCTCCTTGAGCTGCGCCTCGATCTCGAAACATTCCGGTCCCTTGATGTCCTCGAGATTGATGCCGCCGAAGGTCGGCTCCAGTGCTGCGACGGTCTCGACCACGCGCTCGATGGTATCGGCGGCGATCTCGATGTCGAACACGTCGATGCCGGCGAATTTCTTGAACAGGACCGCCTTGCCCTCCATGACCGGCTTGGACGCCAGCGGACCGATATTGCCGAGGCCCAGCACCGCGGTGCCGTTACTGACCACGGCGACGAGATTGGCGCGGATGGTCAGGGTCGCGGCTTCGCCGGGATTTTTGGCGATCTCCATGCAGGCTGCCGCCACCCCTGGTGAATAGGCCAGCGCCAGGTCGCGCTGGTTGGCCAGCGGCTTGATCGCCTGGATTTCGAGTTTGCCCGGCCGCGGCAGCCGGTGATAGGCGAGTGCTGCGGAATGGAGATCTTCAGAATAGGACGACATGCGTGCTCCCGCGTTTCCGGCCCTTGAACTTTTGCTTCTTCGGGGTGTCCATACGAGCTCAGTTTTCCGGCAGATTGAGCCGGATGTGAAGCACGCGCAACCGCTTCAATGCAACATCCGATGGCGTGCCAATCAACGGGCTTTCGGCTGGCAGATCGACGCAAACCGTCGAAGTCGTTAACATAGGCCCCTCCCTACCCCGGTCGTTCGACCGACCATATGACAATTTGCCCCCCACTCAATCGGCAACCGGAGCTGACCGGATGGTAAAGTTTCTGTACGGCGCGCTCACCGCAATCGTGATCGCGGTGGGAGGGTTCTTCGGTTTCCAGTTCTATACGCAGCATCGGGCCGCCGGCGAGGTCGAGGCCGCGTTCGAGCAAATCCGTGCGACGGGCGCCAAGGCGAGCCATGGCAAGGTGTCGTTCGACCTGTTTAACCGCACCGTTACCGTCGCAGACATTGCCAGTGAATCGGCCGCGCAACCTCCGGTAAGCGTCAAGATTGCGAGCTTCACGGCTTCGGGCGTCAGTCAGCCGGATGCGAAGCGGTTCTCCGCCGATGGCATCGAAGCCATCGACATCGAGGTTGGCGTGGCGATGGCCACCCCGCCCGGCATGACCCTGACCTACAAGGTGCCGCGGATCACCGTGAAAGACTATTCCGGCCCCGCCAGCCTGCAACCGCCGCCAGCTTCGTCGTCCTTCATCGACGTCTATCGTTTCGCACTCGAGCAATTCGCAGGCATCACGGCGTCGTCGATCACGGCCCCCAGCCTTACCGGAACCATGAACCTCGGCGCTGCGACGCCGGGTGGAGGCGAGTTCGCCTATTCGGGCTTGGCGATGCAGGGCATCAAGGACGGCAAGATCGACGTCACGAAGGTTGATGGGGTCGCCTTCACCATCAATATGCAACAGGCGGGCAAGGCCGAGAAGATCAGCGGCAACCTCGCAAATGTCGCCTGCTATGACGTCGATATCAACGCAGCTGCGGCCATGTTCGATCCGCAGCAGGCCAACGACGACCGCTATCACCGCGCTTACCGGCAGATTTCCGCAGGTCCCTATATCCTCACCTCTGGGCAAGGCCTGAATATGCGGATCGACGGCATGACCATCGATGACGTCGGGCTCAGGCCGTCGCGGCTGCAACTGCCGGCGCTGCTGGCGATGATGCCGCCGGCCGGAGCCGCTCCGCCGACGCCAGCGCAAGCGCGCGAGATGATGGAGAAGGTAGCCAAGCTCTATGAGGGCATTCGCGTCGGAAACGCCGAGATGCGTGGGCTCTCGGTCGAGACACCGCAGGGCCCGCTCAAGCTCTCGGCGATGCGGTTCAACCTCGAAAACGGCAAGATCGGCGAACTTGCTTTCGAAGGCCTGGATACGCGGGCGCCGAAGGGCCCGGTCAAGGTCGGGCGCTTCGCGCTGAAATCCCTCGACATCTCCAACCTCATGCGCATGGCGGCGCAGTTCTCCGCGCAAAAGCCCTCGCCCGACCAGGCGCTTGCGCTGCTCCCGCTGATCGAAGGCGCCGAGCTCAAGGGTTTCGTCGCGCCGTACAAAGACACCGGCAAGCCGATCAATGTCGATACAATCAACCTGGACTGGGGCCAGTTTGTCGGTCCAATCCCGAGCAAGGCACGGCTGACCGTGAAGCTGTCGAGCCCGCTCGACGCGACCGATCCCGGACAAAAATTGCTGGTCGCAGCCGGCGTGGACACGGCAGCGATCGATTTTGATTTGGGCGCGGCCTGGACGGAATCGTCGCACGCCTTCGTGCTGGAGCCCGTGTCGCTCGAACTCGGCAGCCTGCTGAAGGCCACTGCGCGCGTCTCGCTCGCCAATGTGCCGCGGGGAGTGTTTTCGCTCGATCCGGCGCAGGCGATGGCCATCGGGGCGCAAATCGAGGCCGGCACGCTGGAGCTCACGTTGCGTGATACCGGCGGCGTCGACCTCGCGGTCGCGCTGTACGCCCGCACCCAGAACGTCAGTCGCGAGGCCGCCCGGCTCGCCATCGTCGAAGACATCAGGGCCAACGGCGAAAAAACCGCGGCAGCCAATCCCGATGCCGTGGCTGCCGTCGAGGCACTGGCCCGCTTTGTCGAGACCCCCGGACAAACGCTGATCGTCAAGCTTACGCCGCTCGGCAAAGTGCCTGCGCTGCAGCTCATCCAGCTGTTGCAGACCGACCCGCTTGTTGCGCTGGCACAATTTCGAATCGAAGCTTCGACGGGGCTGTGAGCTATCCCTTGTCAGGCAAATTGGTCCGGATGTGAAGCTCGCGCAACTGCTTCGGCGAGGCCTCCGACGGCGCCCCCATCAGCAAGTCCATGGCCTGCTGATTCATCGGGAACAGCGAGATTTCGCGCAAATTCGTGGTGCCGCACAGGAGCATGACGATGCGATCCACGCCCGCCGCCATGCCGCCATGCGGCGGGGCGCCATACTGGAACGCGCGGTACATGCCGCCGAAGCGCTCGACCACCTCCTTTTCGCCATAGCCCGCGATCTCGAACGCCTTCACCATCGCTTCCGGCTTGTGGTTGCGGATACCGCCGGACGCGATCTCATAGCCGTTGCAGGTGATGTCGTACTGGAATGCCTTGATGGTCAGCGGATCCTGGCTCTGCAACGCCTCCAGGCCGCCCTGCGGCATCGAGAACGGATTGTGCGAGAAATCGATCTTCTTCTCGGTCTCGTCATATTCGTACATCGGGAAGTCGACGATCCAGGCGAGTTCGAACCGGTCCTTGTCGATCAGGTTCAGCTCCTCGCCGAGCTTGGTTCGCGCCAGGCCTGAAAACTTCCAGAATTTTTCGGGGTCGCCAGCGACGAAGAAGGCGGCATCGCCAGCCTTCAGGCCGAGCTGGGTGCGGATCGCCGCCGTCCGTTCCGGACCGATGTTGTTGGCCAAGGGGCCTGCGCCCTCGCCGCCCTCGCGCCACATGATGTAGCCGAGGCCGGGCTGGCCTTCGCCCTGCGCCCACGAGTTCATGCGGTCGCAGAACGCGCGGCTGCCGCCGCTGGTGCCGGGGATCGCCCAGACCTGGCTCTTGGGGTCTTCCAGCATCTGCGCGAACACCTTGAAGCCGGAGCCGCGGAAATGCTCGGAGACGTCCTGCATGATAATCGGGTTGCGCAAATCGGGCTTGTCGCTGCCGTATTTGCGCAAGGCTTCCGCGAACGGAATCCGTGGCCAGACTTTTGTCACCGGCTTGCCCTTGGCAAAGTCCTCGAACACGCCCGTGATGACCGGCTCCATCGCCGCAAAGACATCGTCTTGCTCAACGAAGCTCATCTCGACATCGAGCTGGTAGAACTCGCCCGGCAGGCGGTCGGCGCGCGGGTCCTCGTCGCGAAAGCAAGGCGCGATCTGGAAGTAGCGATCGAAGCCCGACATCATCAAAAGCTGCTTGTACTGCTGCGGCGCCTGCGGCAGCGCGTAGAATTTTCCGGGATGAATGCGCGACGGCACCAGGAAGTCGCGCGCGCCCTCCGGCGAGGACGCGGTCAGGATCGGGGTCTGGAACTCGAAGAACCCCTGCTCCTTCATCAGCTTGCGCATCGAATCAACGATCGCGCCTCGGGTCATGATGTTCTGATGCAGCTTGTCGCGACGCAGGTCGAGAAAACGGTACTTCAGCCTTATGTCTTCAGGATATTCCTGTTCGCCCGCCACCGGCAGCGGCAGTTCGGCAGCCGGACCCAGCACCTCGACTTCGCTAACGTAAATCTCGACCGTCCCGGTCGGCAGGTCCGTATTGACGGTGCCTTCCGGGCGGTGGCGCACCTTGCCGTCGATCCGCACCACCCATTCCGAGCGCAGCTTTTCGACATCCTTGAACGCCGGCGAATCCTTGTCCGCCACACATTGGGTGATGCCGTAATGGTCGCGCAGGTCGACGAACAGCACGCCGCCATGGTCGCGGATGACATGGCACCAGCCCGATAGCCGAACCGTCTCGCCGATATCGCTCTCGCGGAGCGCGCCGCATGTATGTGACCGGTAGCGATGCATTGAATTTCCAAAAACAGCGGAGGGGTCGAATCGGAGGCCCCAAAGGCCTGTCCGAAGTTCCGGAGGGTTTACCCGAGGCCGCGAGGGGCGGCAACCAAGGGAACACCCTGTTTTGCGCCCCAGAACGCACTTTTCGGGCAACCCCGCCCTGAACTGTTTGCCTATTGGCGGGAGCTGCCTATCTTTGGGTCATGACGGTCCATTTCCCCTTCCAAAATACCTATGCGGCGCTGCCGGCGAACTTTTTCGCCCGGGTGGCGCCGACGCCGGTCGCCTCCCCCAGGCTGATCAAACTGAACCGGCCGCTCGCCGTTCATCTCGGCCTCGATCCGGACCTGCTTTCGACCCCCGAAGGCGCCGAAATCCTCGCCGGCAAGCGCGTGCCCGATGGCGCCGACCCGATCGCGATGGCCTATGCCGGCCACCAGTTCGGGCATTTCGTGCCGCAGCTCGGCGACGGCCGCGCCATCCTGCTTGGCGAAGTCATCGATCACGACGGCGTCCGCCGCGACATCCAGCTCAAGGGCTCGGGCCCGACGCCATTTTCGCGCCGTGGCGACGGCCGTGCCGCGCTCGGACCGGTGCTGCGTGAATACATCGTCAGCGAAGCGATGTTCGCGCTTGATATTCCGACCACGCGTTCGCTTGCGGCTGTGATCACCGGTGAGAACGTGATGCGCGAGACCGTGCTGCCGGGCGCGGTGCTGACGCGGGTGGCGGCGAGCCACATCCGCGTCGGCACCTTCCAGTTCTTCGCCGCGCGCGGCGACACTGACGGCGTGCGGGCGCTGGCCGATCACGTCATCGCCCGACATTATCCGGACGCAGCATCCGCCGACCGTCCCTATCATGCGCTCTTGGAAGGCGTCGTCGCACGGCAGGCGGACCTCGTCGCGCGGTGGCTGCTGATCGGCTTCATCCACGGCGTCATGAACACCGACAACTCTTCGATCTCGGGCGAAACCATCGACTACGGCCCGTGCGCCTTCATGGACGCGTACAATCCGGCCACCGTGTTCTCCTCGATCGACGAGCAAGGCCGCTACGCCTATGCCAACCAGCCGCGGATCGCGCTGTGGAATCTGACGCGGCTCGCCGAATGCCTGCTGCCGCTGTTTTCCGACGAGCAGGACAAGGCGATCGAACAGGCGCAAGCCATCCTCGGCGCGTTCTCGGAAAAATTCACCGCTTCCTTCGGCGCTGGCTGGCGCCGGAAGATCGGCCTGTTCACGGTGCGCGAAGGCGACGATGCGCTGGTGCAGGACCTGCTCGACGCGATGGCGAAGAACGAGGCCGACTTCACGCTTGTTTTCCGCCGGTTGAGCGATGCGGCAGGCAATGCCGACGACGACAGTGTCAGAGCGCAATTCATCGATCCCGCGGCCTTCGATGAATGGGCTACTCGCTGGCGCCAGCGCATTGCCGGCGAGCCGCAATCGGCGACTGAGCGGCGGGCCGCGATGCGCGCGGTCAATCCCGCCCTCATCCCGCGCAACCATCGCGTCGAAGCCGTGATCCAGGCCGCGACGAACCATGACGATTACGCGCCATTCGAGGAATTGCTGACAGTGCTGGCGAAGCCGTATGAAGATCAGCCGGCCTTTGCGGCCTATGCCGATCCGCCAATGCCGGAACAGCGCGTGCTGCAGACATTTTGCGGGACGTGAGGGTATTGGTCTCGCAAACGTCGCAACGTCATTGCGAGCGAAGCGAAGCAATCCATCTCTCGGCTTGCTGAAGCGTGGATTGCTTCGTCGCTGACGCTCCTCGCAATGACGGCCAAACATGCATCCATAATCCCGCCGCGCATTGCGCCCGAGTCTTGAAATCATTCTCCGCCCTCGAAAACAGAGGGCGCAGGGAAGACCGGGTGCGCGCTGCACCCGCGGTCTCGCGTGCAAAGTGGCACAAAGAAATGCGCACACGAGCGTACAGGTTCAGCGGAAGCATTCCGGCCTTCCCTGCGCAATGGTTTTACGGCTTATAACGTGCCCTCCCCGGTGACCGGCTTTCTTGCCACCGTCGCCGCGCCGGAATGACCCAGCACAACTTGACGCCAGCATCGGGGCGTCAGAACCACACGACTTCGCCGTCCGCCTCAGCCGCGCTCGTCCGTCGCAGCTTCTGCGTCCACCGCATCTCCACCCGCGTTCGTGACGTGCGCACGCCCCTCTGTGGGTGAGACGCGCGGAGTCATGCCCTTGATTTGCCCGACGGCGAAAGCGGAATATTTTTCGCGCGAGGGCTGGACAGGATTTTTTGATTTGCCCGTCGAGGCTGAGCAAGTAGTGCTGGTTATGCGACAGGGCTGGG